>WNGJ01021711.1_pt1 | contig 13298 bp, 14 predicted proteins | sample 5400611 | NCBI WGS metagenome assembly WNGJ01 (sample SAMN13153375, study PRJNA577476) | soil metagenome | isolation source: 40 cm soil or saprolite under Garry oak tree replicate 1 | place: USA:California | collected 2016-06-15
TGTCCGATCCGGCTTTTCGCCAAAGCGGGGAAAATGCGCTCGTATTGACGCCACGCCGCGCCGAGCGTCGCCTTCCATTCGACATTTGCCGGAATGCCGTAGCCGTAGCAAATATGGACTGCGGTCGTGCAGGTGAGCCCGGCGGCGGCGCGATGAAGCGCCTCGATGCCCCAGTCGGTTGCGGCGTCCATGTAGACGTTGAAGGCCGGCTCGTCGAACTGGATCACATCGACCCCGTCGGCTTCGAGCGCCCGCGCTTCCTCGTTGAGCACCTCCGCGAACGCAAATGCCATCTTGACGCGGTCGCCGTAGAAACCGTCCGCGATCGTATCGACGATGGTCATTGGGCCGGGCAAGGTCAATTTGAGTTTCTTGCCCGTATGGGCGCGGGCAAAACGCGCTTCGGTGGCGTGCACTCTGTCCTTGAGCGAGAGCGGCCCGGTCACGGTCGGCACCCTGGCCTTATAGCGGTCGTTGCGGATGCCCATTTCGACGCACTTTGCGAAGTCAATGCCGTTGACGGCTTCGAGAAAGCCGTGGACAAAGTGCTGCCGCGACTGCTCGCCGTCGGTAACGATATCGATGCCGGCGTCTTCCTGCAGCTTGATCGCGACAAGGGTGGCATCGAGCTTCGCGGCTTCAAGCTCGGCGCCGGCGGGCCGCCACGGCGCCCACAGCTTGCCGGGCTCGGCAAGCCACGGCGGCTTGGGCAGGCTGCCGACGATAGTGGTCGGGAACATCGATCACCTTTCAGTGCGCGAAAAACTTGGGCCAGACTGTTCCGACAAGATGGCGCGCAAGTCAAATCGCTCATCGCAGGGGCGCGCAACTCATGGCCGCCACTGATAGATCCAATCATATCGCGCGAGCAGGCGTTCGCCGCCAAGCGCCTGCAGCGCGGCGTCGCGTATGAAAGCGGCAGGCCCCCGTAGGTGATAGCGAAAATCGTTACGCCGCGCTTCGCGCTGCACGCGAGCGGTGCGTAGCCGTCGCTCGCCCTCGTAGTTGCACAAGGCTGCGGCACAATCGTCCGGCGATCGGGCAAGTTCGCGCGCCAGCACTGCAGCGTCCTCGATGGCCATGGCGGCGCCCTGCGCCAGGAAGGGCAGCATCGGATGGGCTGCGTCGCCGAGAAGCGTCACGGGCCCGCGTCTCCACGACGGTGATGGCGCGCGGTCGTAAAGTGCCCATTTCTGCCAGCGTTCCGGCGTTGCCAGCAATTCGCGGGCTGCGGGCGCCCATGCGGCCGCAGGAAACCGTTCGAGCACCTCGTCGCGCCCGGCGCCGGTGTTCCACGCCAGGCTCTGCCATCGGTCGCCACATACTGCAACGACGTTCACGGCCGCGCCGGCCCGGACCGGGTAATGCACCAGGTGCCCGTCGGGGCCGACCCATAGATTAACGATCGGCTCGCGGTCTTGCGGCGCGAGTTGGCCAACCGGGATGATCGCCCGAAACGCGCTGCGACCTGCAAAGCGTGGCGCGGTGCCATCGCCGAGCAATGCGCGCAGGCGCGACCACAATCCGTCAGCGCCAATCAGAGCTGCTCCGCCGTAATCCGCCGCGGCCCCACTTGCGCCGCCGCGGCGAACGGCAACGCGCACGCCTGCGGCGTTGATCGTGAAATTGTCCACCGTCGCGCCGAGCATCAGGGTGATCTGCGGTTCGCCGGCGATCGCCTCGATCAGTGCCTTCTGCAAGTCGGCACGATGGATCACCCAATAGGGTGCACCATAGCGATGCAGCGTCGCAGCATCGAGCCGCATAGTCGCAATTTCGCGGCCCGAGGGCGCGGATCGCAACCGGATGGCCGAGGGTTGGACAATCGTGGCCTTAAGGCGCTCGGCGAGCCCCAATGCGACCAAAATCCGCGTTGCATTGGGCGCAAGCTGAATGCCGGCGCCGGCCTCTTCCAGTTTTTCCATCTGGTCGAACAACGTGACGCGAAGGCCTTGCCTGGCGAGTGCGAGGGCCGCCGTCAATCCGCCGATGCCGGCGCCGACGATCAGTACGCCGTCCGAGGTCACTTGGTATCCGCAGCGCGCGGCCTCAGACTGTTTCCGTTTCCGGAAGCGCGCATTCCGGGGGACGCGCGGCGCCGGGCGCCAGCGTCGGGTCGAAACGGTATAAGGTTGAGCAATAGGGGCATATGATCTCGGCGTCGCCCCCCATATCGAGGAATACGTGCGGGTGGTCGAACGGCGGCAGCGCGCCGACGCACATGAACTCCTTGGCGCCGATCTCGATAACGCCGACACCTGCGTCATTGTGAAAATGGGGTACGATCCGGTCTGCCATGGAATGGCCTTCTGCCTTGCGAGACTGCAAAAAACGTCGGCCGCACCATAGCGATGAACGGGTTCGATTCCTAGATTCTTGAGGTAGAATTGCCGAGAAGGGTGCGCCGACGCCAAGACCCCCTTCCTACCCTTACCCGTGTGCGGGGCAGCGTAGGGAGAGGGCGACGTGCGGTGCGCAAAGCGGGATTTGCAAACTAGAATTCTTCAATTTCGGTGCTGCGCAGATGAGACGGATCATCCTGCCGCTGATGGGGGTGGTTCTTTGCGCGACGGCGGCGTACGCCGTGCTGCCTCGCGCGTATGAATCCTACCGGCTCCTTGATGCGCAGGACGAGCCGGCTTTGCTGGCGGATATTGCGATCGGGAATGCCCTGTCGGCGCCCGTGGCCCACACTGAAATCGAGAATGCCCTGAATGCCCAGGATCCGGAACTTGCGGCGAGCTTTGTTGAACTTGCGCGCGATCGCGGCATCGTGGTCGATCCGCAGCTGGCCGCGCGCGTCGACGCCGCCAACGCGATCGGTGCGCATGTGGTGCGCGCGGCCGCGAGTTTCGGCCACGGCATGGTCACCGGAGCGCCTGAGGATCTTGCCGGACTCGCCGGCACTGCGACTGGCGATCTGTTCGTGTTCGGGGATATTCGCGACGCCGTGCGCGAGGGCAGCCATCTGGCGCGCGGCGAACCGGCCGACGAGCTCATCCTGGGACTTGCCTGCGCAGGTATTTTGGTAACGGCCGCAACCTATGCCAGCCTGGGGGCGGCTGCGCCAGAGCGTGTCGGCCTGTCGTTCGTCAAGGCCGCTCGAAGAACCGGGCGGTTGGCGGCGCCGGTCGCGGAGTGGATGACGCGGTCGGTCCGCGAGGTGGTCGATACCAAGGCGTTTGGGGTCGCGCTGAGCAAGGCATCAATCACGGCGCCCGCGGAGGCGCTGCGCATCGCCCGCGACGCCGTCAAGCTTGAGCGGGCGGAGGGCGTCGTAACCATGATGCGCGATGTCGGGCGCGTGCGCGCGAAAGCCGGCACCCGGGCCACGCTTGAAGGTCTTAAGCTTTCTGAGGGGCCCCGTGACGTGACGCGGCTCGCCCGTCTTGCCGAGACCAAGGGCGGCAAGACCCGTGCGATCCTTAAGCTCGTCGGCCGCGCCGCTTTCGCGCTCACGGTTGCGGTCATCGATCTCTTGAGCTGGGTGTTCACTGCATTTTGCACCGTGTTCGGTTTCTGCTCGGCGGTAAAGCGAACCACGGAGCGGACGACTGAACGTTATCTGCACTGGCGCAAGAGGCGCCGCGCGCGCCGGCAGGCGGCTGCGGCAGGGCGTGACAGGACGGTCGTGGCGGCGCTGGGTTAAAGCGGGCGGGACGCCCGCCGTCCCAGCGGTCACGCCCGCGGGGACCCCGGCTGGACGCACATGAAGGAACCAATGTGCTTGGTCCACTCCGCCGATAGGGTCGGGTAGGTGCCTGGGGGGAGACGCAACGATTCGCCGCCGAAGTTCTCGTCAGAGAAGAAATCCCAGGTGCCGGCCCCGACTACGATCGAAGAGATCTCATTGCGCCATCCACTCTGTGACAGGTTGGGCTGGCCGTCGCCGGTCGGGGCCGAGTTGCCGGTGAAATTGGGTTCCGAGTAGATCGTCGTTTGGCACGCGCCATTCTCCGCAGGCGGCGGCGGTGGCGGCGGCAACGTCGCGATCTGCGCTGGCGGAGGACCGACTTGCGGGCAATATTGCACGCACTGCGGCTCGCCACCGCCGTCCTCGAAATCGACCATGCGCCACTGCAGTTGGCATCCGTCGGGCGTGTAACCGGTGCAGGTCGGCCCCGCCATCGAGACGTAGCCATCCGGATACCAATAAGAACCGCCGATCAGAACGACGCCCAGCACGGCAACCGGAACGAAGAGCCGCCTCTGGCCCCGGACCCATATGAACCTGGAATCTTTGTGCATCGGCCAGAATTTGTCGTGCAGGTGCACGGCCGGGAAAGGCGGCCTGATCGGTTGGACGCCCCCGGGGGCTGGCTTCAATAGTGTCGGAGTGACGAGAGGCTTGAGTGTAACCGGACTCTGCGGCGCTAGTCCGCTCCTCGGCTGCACGAAATTCTGATTGTTGGGCGAGAAGTTCGGTCCGACCGCGTTCGGATTGTTGGGTGGGGGCAGTGGCCCGAGTGCGCTCGGATTGTTGGGCGGAAGGTTTGGTCTGAGCGCACTCGGGTTGTTGAGCGGAAGGTTTGGCCTGACCGCACTCGGATTGTTGAAGGGGAGGTTCGGATTGACGTGCTGCACACTTGGATTCACGGCCTGAAAATTGTTGTTGTTGTGCGGCTGTGTGAACGTCGGCATGACGCCGACCGGTCTGCCGGCGTTGGGATAGATTGGCCGCGTCGCGGGCGGCATGACAACCTGGGGCGCCACGTGCTGCACGGGAGCGGGGTGAAACGCGGGCGCAGTGCGCTGGAATGGAGCGGCGTGTTGCACCGTGACGGCGGCCCTGTCCGGCTGCGCCGCCTGCGAATCGGTGACGGGTGCCATGGCTGCCACCGCCGTCAACATCATTGAAGCAGCGACGCTTGCAGCCGATCGCCTTGCGGACAAGAGAACCACGTGAACCTCTCCTCGGGGGCCTCGCCAAGACCCGGCCCTAGGGCCGGATCGCCTGTTTGCCTGGGCCAATTGTTCTATCTTACACCCGCGGTAGCCTTCACTTCGGCGCGCCCGGCTGGACGCACATGAAGGAGCCGATCCGCTTGCTCCACTCCGGCGCTAGCATCGGATAGGGGCCCGCAGAGAGGCGCATCGATTCGCCGCCGAAGTTTTCGTCGCTGAAGAACTCCCACGTGCCGGCCTGCACCTGGATCGAAGCGATTTCATTGCGCCATCCGGTCTGCGACAGATCCTGTTGGCTCTCCCCGGTCGGCGCCGAGAGACCGGCAAAATCGGGCTGGGAGAAGATCGTCACCTGGCAGACGCCGTTCTCCGCAAGCGCCAGCGCCGGCGGGAGAGGCACAGCTCGGGTCGGGGGAGGACCGACCTGCGGACAGTACTGGACGCATTGCGGCTCGGCGCCACCGTCCTCGAAATCGACCATGCGCCAGTGCAACCGGCAGCCGTCCGGCGTGAACCCGGTGCAGGCGGGCGCCGCAATGGACACGTAGCCGTCCGGATACCAGTAAGAACCGCCGATGAGTGCGACGCCAAGGAGGCCAACCGGAACGAAGAACCGCCTGTGACCGCCAAACCAGATGAACTTCGGACCTTTGAGGATCGGCCAGAACTTGTTGTGCATGTGCACGACCGGAAACGCGGGCTTAAACTGCTGGGGGCCGCCGGGAGCGGGCTTCAACAGCACCGGATTAAAATTCGGTTTGCCGGGACCAAGCTTGAGCGTGTTGCCGCCCTGCAATGGCAAACCGGCCTTGGGCTGCGCCAGATTCGGATTGAGTTTTTGGACGTTCGGATTGACGTGCTGGACGCCCGGATTGTTGAGGCGGACGTTGGGATTGACGCGCTGCAGGTTTGGATTCACGGCGTGAAAATTTTTATTGATATTCTGTGGCTGCGTGAATCTTGGGGCGACCTGGACGGGCCTGTTGATATGCACTTGCGGAGTGGAGCGTGGCGTGAAGACCTGCGGCGCCACGCGCTGGACCGGGGCGGCGCGCTGGATTGGAGCGGTGTGTTGTACGACGACCGGTCTGTTTGGTTGCGCCGCCTGCGCACCGGTGACACACGAGACGACGGCCACGGCCGCCGCTGCCATGAAACCCGCAGCGCCTGCTGCCGGTAGCCTTGCTGATGAGAAGGGCACGCCAACCTCCGTGGAACGAACGCCTTGACGAAACTCTGTTCCGGTTCTCCTCCGTCCCTCACTCGTGCGGGGGAGTGATGGGAGGGGACCAAGCAGAACGCCTTACGTTTACACCTGCGGCCGCTCTGAGTCCCTCATTTTCGACCGGACAGTCAATGCGGCAAATGTGGAGATATTCTTTGTCGGAAATCGTGGCGCGAACGTTCAAAGCCGGCCCGGTGGAATTGGCTTACATTGATGAGGGCGATGGCGAGCCGATTGTGCTCGTGCATGGCTTCGCCTCCAACAAGGAAGTGAACTGGGTGCATCCGGGCTGGGTGACGACGCTGAGGCGCGCCGGCCGACGCACGATCGCCCTCGACAACCGCGGCCACGGCGCGTCAACCAAGCTTTACGATCCGGCGCTCTACCATACCGAGCTCATGGCCGACGATATTCGTCGGCGATTCTCGGCGGCCTCGGCATTCACCTCGTCGAAGAGGGCGGGTTGCCGGGATCGATCGCTGCCGCGCTCGAGGCGCCGTCCGTCGAGGATGTGACAGATCCGCAGGGACGGATGTTCCGGGTATTTGCGGATCAGACCAGGTCCGACCGCCTGGCGCTTGCCGCCTGCATCCGCGGTTCGCGACAGTCGCTCTCGCCGTCGGAGGTGGCGCAGATCGTGGTGCCTACGCTGATCGCGGTCGGCACCACGGACGAGATCGCGGGCTCACCCCATGAGCTTGCCGCACTGATGCCCGGGGCGCGTACGCTCGATATTCCAGGCCGCGATCACATGCTGTCGGTCGGAGACCGCGTTTTCAAGGAAGCGGTGCTGAGGTTTCTCCAGGAGCGACCGTGACCCCCACCCTACCCTCCCCCCGCAAGCGGCGAGGGTCCATCGATGTCCCTCTCCAGCTCGTGGGAGAGGGTCGCGTGGGGGCGCGGTCCCGGGGGTGGCGCGGCCGCCAACGGCTCCCTATTTGTACTAAACTCCAAAGGACTGAACCTCGTCACCTCAAGGACTGAACCTCGTCGCCGGAGGACCGCAATGGCCCAGCCGCAGAGAATAACGCCGGTCGAGAGCCTCGATCCAATCTGGGCGCGCATTCGCAGCGAGGCGGAAGCCGTCGTGAGGCAGGAGCCGCAACTCGCTTCGTTCATCTACGCTTCGCTGCTCGAACATGATGCGTTGACGGGCGCGGTGGCGCAACGCATCAGCGACCGGCTCGATCATCCGGTCATGAGCGGTACCGCCATTCTGCAGGCCTTTCTCGATGCTCTTGCGGACTCGCCCGAAATCGGCGACGCGTTCCGGGCCGATATCGTGGCGACTTACGATCGCGATCCGGCGACCACGCGATTTATCGAGCCCGTGCTCTATTTCAAGGGCTTTCATGCCATCCAGACCCATCGTCTTGCTCACTGGCTGTGGGGCAAGCACCGCAAGGACTTCGCCCTCTATTTGCAAAGTCGTTCGTCGGCGGTGTTCCAGACGGACATACACCCGGCGGCAAAAATCGGCCGCGGCATCTTTCTCGACCATGCCACCGGGCTCGTGGTAGGGGAGACTGCGGTGATCGAGGACGATGTCTCGCTGCTGCACGGCGTGACGCTCGGCGGCACGGGCAGCGAGAAGGGCGACCGTCACCCCAAGATACGCAACGGCGTCATGATCGGGGCCGGCGCCAAAATTCTCGGCAATATCGAGATCGGCCACTGCGCCCGCGTGGCGGCGGGCTCGGTTGTCATCAAACCGGTGCCGAACAATGTGACAGTTGCGGGTGTTCCGGCCAAGGTGATCGGGGAAGCCGGTTGCGCGGAGCCCTCGCGCACCATGGACCAGATGCTCCATAACGTGGGCGTTTAACGCTTAGAGCGTAGTATTCACCGCTTGGTGGTTGCCAGATCGCCCGGATCAGGTCCGGGGAGGCGACGACACTCTGCCCAAACGTCTCATCCGCCACGACAAAGACATTGGTATGCCACGGGATTCAGTTTGAATCGGATGGCGCACTGAGATAGCCGTTAGCCTCTGTAAGATTCTTAACGCCCCTGGAGGCCAGGGGGGCAAAGGAGCTGTCGTGGACGTCCAGGAAATCCGCAAGTTGGAAAACTATATGAGACGTTTGTTCGGGAATACCAAACTGCGCGTCGTGCCGCGTCCAAAAAAAGACGATTCTGCCGAAGTCTATATCGGCGAGGAGTTTATCGGCGTTATGTTCGTCGACGACGAGGACGATGACCGCAGCTACAGTTTCCAGATGGCGATCCTTGGGGCAGATCTGGAATAGGGATAGTGGTTCCTCGTCTCTGCTCGGCCGCTGCGACGCGGATGGGTGCTTTCGCACGCGCTCGCCGTTGAGCCAGTTCTGCAAGCGGTCTAGATAGAGGTAGACCATCGGCGTGGTATAAAGTGTAAGCAACTGGCTGAGCGCAAGTCCGCCCACCACGGCGTAGCCCAGCGGCTGTCCACCAGGAGCGGCTCGAATGACGCGAACTTAACGACGGCTCCTGTGTACTTTCCAAGCGACGTAGGCGACGGCCGACAGCCCGATTCCCAGGGCAAGCCATTCCGGGTGAAAGCACGGCCCCGGATAGGGACACGCTTGGCCGAGCCAATTTGTACCAAAGGTCTGAACGGCGCTTGCCAGGAAAATGATGCCGAGACCTGCAACGAATAGGATCATTGCTTTCATCGGAACGGCGCCTGATGTTGGACCAACTGCTCCATCGCGACAATCAGTCTCGCGCTCGCGCGAAGTCCCGCGAGCACTCGCCGGTGCGAGCGCCGCGGCATACCGACGACCAGAACGGTGCAACGAGGCGGGGAGTGTGCGGTGCGGCCGTCCAGGTCGCCGCCAGGTCAGGCTTGGGGAGGACCGCGGGAGTTGAAAAGAATGCGGCCGCGTGAAGCGAGCGAAACCGTCACCAACGGCCATCGCAAGTCGCGAAAAATCGACGTTGGCGGAACAGGCGCTGGCGAGACCGGCAGGACCAGCGTGTTCGCCAGGCTGATCGTGTTGCAGACTGCGCAGAAATCCCGGGCAAGACGGCGTGGCGTCTGTTGCGCAGGAGACGATTGAGGACCGGTCGAACCGTTTGTCGAATCGGCCGAAATCGTTAACGCGGCGGAGATGACGCCGAAATTGCTCAGATGAAGGTGACCAAACGTGAGCGCGAACTGGCAAGCCAGCGCAAAGCACGCCACCCAGGCAAACTTGCCGCCATTCGATCTGAACCAACCCATCGGGAACGGCATGTGGCGTCACCTGAAGTTGAAGCGCACCGGAACAACAAAGTTCAATTCGGCATCGGAAATTTGATCGGGCGGCCGCGGCATCGGCCGCGCGCGCGCCAGCATCGCCAGCGTTTCATGATCGAGCGTCGCCGACCCCGAGCTTTGCACGATGCGGCTGGCGAGCAAGTTCCCCTCGTGATCGATCTTGAACGCCACCTTGGCGATGCCTTGTTCCCCGCGCGAGCGCGCCTCGGCCGGGTAACGCTTGAAATGCTCGATATGGGCGGCAAGCAGGCTCTGCCAGCGAGCGACCGACACCGGCGGCGTTCTCGCCTGCGGTGGGGCAGTTGCTTGCTTTTCTTCCGCCGGGGGCTCCGGCTTGGGCGGCTCCGGCATGGCAAGAGCCACCTGCGCTTCGGGCTCGGGCGGCTTAGCCTCTTCCTTTGGCGGCGTCTTTTCAGTCTCCTGCTCCTCGATTGGTCCCGGAGGCAAATCCTGGGCCGGCGCCTCGGAGGTTACGAGCGACTCCGGCAGTTCGAGCATCACCACCGGCACATCGATGCCGAAGTCGGAAGCTTTAGATGAATTGTTCAGGAGCGCCATTGCGCCGAGGCCATGCGCCGCCGCCACCACCGCAAAGCAGAAAGCCCAGCGCCCGACCTCTCCGCGTCGGCCCCAGTCATTTGCGGCAGCAGCGCTCACCGTGAAGACTCCGCTTCGAGTCCAACAAGTGCGACCTTCAGATAACCGGCCGTGCGCAATGCATTCATCTTCTCCATCAGGTTCCCATAGGAAACAGATTTGTCGGCGCGCAGGAATACGCGCTGAGTGCGGTCTCCTTTTGAAATGCCGTCCAAGGCGGCCTGCAGGCCAGCGCTCGACACCGGGGCGTCGCCCAGCCACAGCGTCAGATCGGACTTGATGGTGAGAAAGATCGGCTGATCCGGACGCTGCTGCCGCTCCACATTGGAGGTCGGAAGATCGACCGCAACATCGACGGTCGCAAGCGGCGCCGCGATCATAAAAATGATGAGCAGAACCAGAATGACGTCAATAAACGGCGTCACATTGATCTCATGAATGACGCCAAGCGATTCTTCACCGTGCTCGAGACGGATGCCCATCGTGTTACTCCGCCATTGGCGTCGCTGCAGGGCGCCGCCGAGGGTCGAAGGGGTCGATTCGCGCAGCCGGCCGCTGACTGAGGTCGCGGCTCACCAGGGTCAGAATCTCGACGCAAGCGTCGGCATAGAGCGCGCGATAATGGGCGATCGAGCGGGCAAACATGTTGTAGATCACCACCGCCGGAATGGCCGCCGCAAGCCCGAAGGCGGTGGCAAGCAGCGCCTCGGCGATGCCCGGCGCCACCACCGCCAGGTTGGTCGTGTGCAGCTTCGAAATGCCGATGAAGCTGTTCATGATGCCCCATACGGTGCCGAACAGGCCCACGAATGGCGCCGTCGCTCCGATGGTCGCGAGGATTCCGGTTGCCCGCATCATCTTGCGGCCGACGCCGGCCTCGATGCGCTCGAAACGCGCCGTGATGCGTTCCTTGATGCCGTCGACATCGCGCAGATCGGATGATCGATGCAACTCCGTTTCGACCGCTTCGAGCAACCTGGCCACCTGCGGGCTTGCAGCCGCAGCAGCACTCGCGCCCTCAGCCAAAGATCGAGCTGCGGCGAGCGAGCGGTGTGCACGGAGGAGGCGCCGACGGGCGCCCCAAAGCTCCAGACTTTTGGCGAGCCAGATCGTCCAGGTCAGAACCGAGGCGAAAACAAGGCCGAGCATCACCGCTTTCACGATGATGTCTGCCGACATGAACATACCCCACGGCGTCAGGTCGCGCGGCAACTCTGCCGGCGCCGCTGCGGCGGGCGGCGGCAAGGCTGAAGCGTTGTTCGCCCCAGGATTTTCCGGGGCGGCCGGCACCGTGGTTGAAGGCGCAGGTGCCGTCGTAGCCGGAGCTGGAGCAGGTTGAGGCGCCGGTTGACCGTGTGCCGTCATCGGGACAAACAGGATAGCGAAGCTGAGGAGTCCCGCACTCAGCATCCGCGGTGTAATCCAAGCCCACCGGGCAGGCTGTCTCAGCGACATCACACAGGTCCTCTTACATTGCAGACCGCGCCAACGGCATCGGCCCCGCAACACGCGTTTCCGCCGCAATTAGCGACGCCGTCAAGAAGTACAAAAGCTGATCGCATCAGTGCAACTATCACCTCCTGTTGACCGATCGCACGTGCGCAAATGCCACGTCAAAATTTGACGGAGGCGAAGGCGCGCACGCCGCGACCCGGCATCAGAACCTGGTCCTTCAGAAAAGAGACTGAGTTGCGAATATCGTCGTTGAGCAGATTTGTGCCGTAGAGGCCCACGGTGAAGGCCTGCACCTCGCCCAACGGACGCCCGCGAAAGGTCTTTGTGTAGCTGATCTCGGCTCTGAGGTCGTTGTAGCCGGAGGTGGTGGTTTCATTGGCTGCGATGTCGTTGTGCGAAAAGGCGTGCAGCAAGTTGATGCGGGCAAGCCAGTTCGAATCGCGCCAGAAAAACCCGCCGCCTATGCGCACCGGCGGGATGCGCGGGACGTTGGTGCCGTCGGTAAACGTCGCACGGACCACATCGAACTGGTTTTCGATGCCGAACACGCCGCTCCAAAGCGGCAGCACGTCCCACTGACTCTGGAACTCGCCGCCGCGGAAGATCGCATCGCGCTGGGAATAGACGGCCTGCTTGAGTTCCGCATCAGGATTGCCACACGTGTTGAACGTGTCATCGCACATGACGCCGGTCAGCCGCCGGAAGATGAAGTTGTTGAACCGCGTGTAGTACGCAGTTGCCTCAAAGCGGAACGGGCCTCCTGGGTGCCGGAGGCCGATTTCGACCGACTTCGCCGACTCAATCTTGAGATCTGGATTGCCGATATCGAATGTTCCGGTTGCATCGTGAGCGCCCCTGGAGAAGAGTTCCGCGGCCTTCGGTGCGCGCTCCACATATTGACCGGTAAGGCTGGCGACGAAGCCGCCGGGCAAATCCTTGAGAAAACCGAACGCGCCGCTCACCGGCGTAAAACTGGGGCTGCGGCCAGCGTTCACCAGGGGGTTGCCATCGGGAAGAAAATCAGCCGGAAACGTGGGCGTAGTACCGTTCAGCTCGACCCTGTCGACGCGAGCAGCGAGTTGCGCCCGCAGCGTGTCGGTCAATTTGAACTCATTGAAATTGTACGCGGCAAAGCTTCGTGTCGTGTTCGGGTCAAATAACCCCGGATTGTCGGGGCTCGGCGCGTTAAGCTGCTGATGCCCGACCTGCACGCCAACCGCCGAGGTCAGGGTAGCAAATCGGAGGTCGAAAGGCGTGAGCTGGACCTCGACGCGGCCTTCCTGCTCTTTATTGGTGAAACTCTGACGGATTCCGTCCGTGGTGGGATCGGCAGGGTCGAGCAGTCCAATCTCGTCATGCTTATAGTCGGTGCTGCCAACCCAAAATCGGATGGCGTCGATGAACGAGCTTGGTGGGCGGTACTCGCCCTTGCTCATCACCTTGGTCTGTTTCGCAGAAATTCGGGTCTTGTGATCCTCTCCGTCGATGCCCGGAATGTGATACACTGTATCGTTTTCCGAGAATGAGATACCGACAAATCCGTCCTTGAATATGTACGATCCACCGATCGATTCCCCGTTTGAATGCAGAGCTGAGTTGAGTTGCTTTCCGGTGAAAGGCCGCGTCGAGTCGAAAAGAAACGGATTGCTCGGGATTCGGTAGTCGTCGGCGCGTCGACCGAACGCATCCATATGTACCGCGAAGTTCCCGGCCCCGGCATCGAGCAGGACCGCACCATTGAGACCATTGTCCACGCTTGTCGCGGCACCTCTTAACTCCAGATTGACCCCGCGCTGCGGTATCGCGTCCGGAATGCGATTGTTGAGAGTATTGACGACACCGCCGATCGCTTGCGTACCCCAGCGCAAGGTCGCC
>WNGJ01005513.1_pt1 | contig 13297 bp, 16 predicted proteins | sample 5400611 | NCBI WGS metagenome assembly WNGJ01 (sample SAMN13153375, study PRJNA577476) | soil metagenome | isolation source: 40 cm soil or saprolite under Garry oak tree replicate 1 | place: USA:California | collected 2016-06-15
CTCAGGTTCACCGCGCCTTGCTGCCCGATGGTAGCGAAGTAGCCGTTAAAGTACAACGTCCAGGTTCCCGCCAGAGGATCGAAATCGACATTGAAATCCTGCACGAGGTAGCACGGTTTGCAAGCAGATTTACACCTTATGGGAAACGCTATGGCTTTCTACAAATCGTTCGCGAATTAGAACGTAGCCTCAGTCAGGAACTCGATTTTCGACAGGAGGCTGAAAGTACCCGTCTGATAGGCAAACAAATTTCCGAATTCAAACTCCTCACGACACCTACGGTTTACAGTGAATACACGACACGGCGTGTACTTACGCTCAGCTTTGTTCATGGCAGACAACTTGCTCAAGTCAGCCGCGAAGAGCTGGATGCGCTGGATTCGCGTTCCATTGCTAAAGAATTGCTTTTGAACTACTTTCATTCCTGTCAATGGATTCTTTGTACCAGACCACCTGATCTGCTGTCTCAAATGTCAGCCCTACCCTACGCATAAATGCCGCATCATCCAACGAGAGCGTATGCGGGATGCCCTTCTCGTCTGAATAACAGAAGCGTGATACGCCCATGCGTGTTGATTGGGTGATAATGGCGTACCAGTTGCGTCTAGGGAGCGCTGCAAGGATGCTTGCACGATCTGCATATGGGTAGAGTTGGCGCAAGATGGCTTTTTCTTCCTCATTCCAGGATTGGCCGCGCCCTTTCTTCTGCCAGATGTAAAACAGGCTTCTTGGAGACTCATCCCACTCGTTAAAGTAGGCCCACGTAATATCGAGCAGCATCCAGTTTGGGCTAGGCTTTGAAAGCGTTATGCTCTCTACGACCAGCTTGATAAAGCGTTGCTGCATAGAGACACGCATCTCTTTCCAGACCGCAGGAATATCATCTAGCTTTTCAGCAAACTTGGTCAGTTCAGCCGCCGCAACCTGCGCACGTTTCTTTTTGAGTTCCAACTGCCCAATACTCACATGCAGCTTTGCAAGGTCTTCGGAAAACTTCACGACCGTCTCAGGTGGGAGCTTTGCAGCCCCATAGTGCAACGTGTGTTCCAGGGAAGCGGCTTCCTCTCGGTAGCCTTTGAGCTTCGTATCAAATTCTTTGGTGCTTTGCTGTGCGGCCTGTGCTGCATTCATAAACTTTATCACCATCAGATGTTCAAGGAAGTCAGCATCATTTTCCAGACCAACCTGCTTGAACAAGTTGCGCAGCCTTTTACCCTCTTCCAACTTTGCTAACAACAGATCGGTAAACAGTGTGTCAACCGTCTTCACATAGATTGCGCCTTTTCTGGTATAAAGCGCGTGTTTGGTAGGAGCCACGATTTCATAAATGGCATGCTCTGGCCCTTCGGCCATCTGGTTCACATAGACGCGATTCCCGTTCAGAGAGGTGACAATTCCTTCAAGTAGTGCGCCAGCCGCAATGGTGCCTTTTTTGCTGAACCGTTCGCGGGTATGTCGTTCACCCTCCTGTTGTTCTGGATTGAGGGTGTCATAGGCATACCAGAAATCCAGGTCGTCAACCATCGCGGGATGATTGCGTTCGATCTTTGCGCGTAAGGTTTTCTTGTCTAAGACTCTCTGTGTGGAACCGTCTTCCAGATCAACCGTTTTGTATGCGTAGTCATAGACAAGCCACCACCCGATATAAGCAGTGTTGCACAGCAGATCACGCAATCCGCGTGGGGTAATGGTGTACCCACGTTCGCCGCGTGTCATGCGTGAGAGCTTTACACCTGCAACGTAGGGAAAGAGGTACGGGAGTGCAGCAATTTCTTTGTACAGTTCCGAAAAGCTGCCGCCAAGTTCACGATACCTGCGGAAGATCCAACGCACAACAGCAGCATGTTCTTCACAGATCACATAATGCAGTCGTTCTTCATCCAGTACAAAGCCAACAGGAATATTTCTTCCATCCCATTCGCCACGCAAACTTTTTTCATGTCTATACCTGCCCATCATAGCAATATGTTCGGTGATATAATCCGCGCCTTTTTGTGCCTCTGCTAGAAAGCGTTTGGTGTCTTCTGGCCGCTTGTTGAAATCAAAGCGTTGGTGTTCGGTCAGGATGATCACATGATGCTTCTTGCAATGTTCAGCAAATTGTGCAGGTTCAATCATGTTGATATGACGGAACAGCCGATCTACTGCGCGAGTCATCACAGCGCCGTATTCATCGCTGCCAATATAGCCCCACAAATCTTGCATGGTTGGGCGCTGATCGATGCGCTTTGTGCCAGAAGCATCTACCAGAACGTATTCACCTTTTCTGTTCTTGCGCTTGTTCTCAATCAGCATGGTGATATCATCGTCACTCCACCCAAGTTTAATAGCGCGTTGGTACATCACCTTGGTCTGGTATTCGTAGCTTTCTTTGTTATACATTGCCTGTCGTTTACGGGATTGCCGAGCCTGGATTGCAACCTTCTTGTGTGTCGGCATAACAATGATGTACTCTGCTTCTTCATCAGTCTCAACAGGTGGTGTTACTATGAAGTCTCTCATGACTCTACCTCACCCATGAAGATACAAGCGTTCTTTATTGCAGTGATGATAGGTTCCGCTTTCAGAGTGGTGGTGTGAAGTGTGACCGTCTTTTCATCTTTTCCTAATGTGCCTATGCAGTGCGTATCTACCACATACACAGCGTTCATAAGGTCTTGAAACTGCTGTACCGTGCAATGCTCAAAGCCAATCTCAAGTATGGTGTCTTGCGCCTTATTACTCATGAGTGTTCTTCCTGGCTCCCACGATTGAACAGGTCTGCAAACATTTGATGCTGGTCTAGCCTACCTTTAATCAATTCTGCCACATCAGCAGATGATGCAACAATGTGCTGATTTCCGATCTTCACAACTATTCCACCTGATGGTGTGAAAAACAGCACAATCTTGTCAACATAGTGGGGACTGTAAGTGTGGCTCTCGTTCATCTGTCGCATGTGAGTACCTTTCTTTTTTCCTTTGAGGAAATGTATGTGATGTAAAATCCATCTGTCTTATTGTACCACAACATGATAGAAAATGATAGGTATTGATAGATTGATTTTACAAGATATGATATACTCTCAAAAACTGCTAGGAGTTGTTCTCATGAGTGATAAGCCATATCTTACGGTTCAGGAAGTAGCCAGAAAAATGCATGTGACTGACCAAACAGTTATTCGATGGATTAAAGCCAAAAGGTTATCAGCGACCAAAGTTGGCAATTGGAGAATAGCTCCTTCTGACTTGCAAGCATTCATTAAACAAGGGAAAAAGTAAATCATGCCGAACTATTTTCGGGTGAGAAGTAGCGGTATGGTGCGGGTGAGGTAGATAGGGGAAAATTGAGCTTTTCTCTGCACTGCTTGAGCTTCGCTCTACCCCCTCGTATTCTCAAGAATGCACACAAACATGACAGGAGGGAAACGGATGGCAAACCAGAAGCATCTCGATATTCTCAAGCAAGGTGCGCAGGCATGGAATGAGTGGAGGGCAAAGAATTCATCTGTACAAATAGACCTCAGCTATGCCAACCTCCGCGATGCCCAACTCAACGATGCCCAACTCAGCTATGCCAACCTCAGTTATGCCGACTTCCGTGATGCCCAACTCAGCCTAACCGACCTCAACGGTGCCAACCTCTTCAATGCCGACCTCCTAAGAGCCTACCTCGGTGATGCCAACCTCAACAATGCTGATCTCAGCACAGCCAACCTCGGCTATGCCAACCTCCGCGAAGCCAACCTCAACGGTGCCAATCTCGGAGGTGCCCACCTCATCGGTGCCAACCTCAGCAATGCCCACCTCCGCGAAGCCAACCTCGATATTGCCACTATCGGATTTACGGGCTTTGGAGATATTGATCTGAGTGTGGTAAAGAACCTTGAGACAGTAAAGCATGAGGGACCGTCGACCATTGGTATTAATACCATTATCCGCTCGCAAGGTAAAATACCTGAGATCTTCCTTCGCAACGCTGGTGTTCCCGACTCTATTATTGAAGCAATCCCTTCCCTTGTGGGGTCTCTTAAACCCATTGACTACTATTCGTGCTTTATTAGCTATTCAAGCAAAGACCAAGACTTCGCCGAACGTCTCTATGCCGATTTGCAAAGCAAAGGTGTACGTTGTTGGTTTGCGCCTGAAGACCTCAAAATCGGCGACAAACTTCGACCTCGCATTGACGAGTCAATACGGCTCCATGATAAGCTGCTCATTGTACTCTCGGAACATTCAATTGCAAGTAATTGGGTTGCCTACGAAGTAGAGAGGGCATTGAACAAAGAACCCCAAGGTATACCAAACGTCTTGTTTCCAATTCGTGTAGATGCTGCTGTTATGGAGTCTAAGGCAGGATGGGCTGAAGATATCAAAAGCACACGGCATATCGGCGACTTCACCCGCTGGAAAAACCACGATGACTACCAGAAAGCATTTTCTCGATTGCTCCGTGACCTCAAGGCAGAAGCCTAACAGGCAGAATTGGGTTTTGGCTAATGCTATCGCTAAAAGTATCTGGCGCTTTGAAGTTACTCAAGCCGCTCCATTTCGTTTCCTTTTTGGGCATCTTTTTTACTGAGCACTTAATAATGGAGAAAATGTTCTAAATGACTATTGATGAGCAGTTTCAAGGGTTTGAACGTAAATATTCCGCTTTAAACCGTCAATATAAGCCTGGAAGCGAAGAATCCCAGGCTTATAGCTTTATCGTGAGTGGTATTGATGCGGGTCGTATTGTGGAAACCAAACAACAACGTGTTTCGTATTTGCTCCTTACAATTGTTGGCAGCGTAGAAGATTTTGAATCATCACGGGCAAGAGAAATTCTGCGGAATGCTGCCGATGAGTTGGCAAATATTATAGGACTACCTCTACACAACCACTGGCACAGGTGAGCCACGTTTCAAGCTATAGCTGGCTACGGATGTATAGACCCATCAGGCATGGTTGCGCCTTTCAATGACCTGGCTTGCTTTTCAAGTTCTTCTACTGTGATGCCAACAACCTGTACCAGGTTAGCTTCGCTTAAGTCAGTATTGTACAAGTCGACTTTGCCAAGGTAAGTACCATGTAGGTCGGCTCCTTCCAGTAGTGCTCCACTCAAGTCTGCTCCTTCTAGTTGGGCGGAGCTAAGGTTGGTTTTTATTAGAGTGGCTCCGCCCAAGGCAGCTCCTCTCAAGTCAGCATTATTCAAGTCAGTATAGCTTAGGTCTGAGATATACAAGTTTGCTTTTGTAGATTTGCTTGGCTGAGATCAGCATTGGTCAATTGAGTAAGACGCAAATCTATACCGCTCATATCGGCTTGGCTCAAATCAACTATTCTCGTATCTTTATCTATAAGCCTTGAATCATACAAAAATTTCACCACAATTTTTTTTCGTTCTCTATCTAATCTCGGCAATATTGTCAATGTTCGTACACGCGCTATTGTTCGTTCATCTTTTGTATACCCAACGTTTAAATATTGAACAAGAATAAGCTCCGACATTTTATCAATATATGCTTGTAGCGCTGATTCACGTTGATTATCTTTATTCTCTCGTTCGCTTACTATGCCTTGTTGTTTTGTGAACCAAGCAGCGCCAAATCCTACCACAATGGGAATAGCAAGAACGCCAAGAAGATTGAGCCAGTCAAACAGAGTTTTTCCTGCAAATCCAGTTCCGAATGATCTGACCTCTACGAAAATCAATGCAATTGCTACTACCAGGATGATTATGCCGACCAGGATAGTTACTAAATGTTGTTTGATTTTCTTCCACCGTGAACGTAACCCTACTCCCATTGTGCCACCTCCATTTCAACATGAATTTATGAAGGCAAGTATAGCAGGGTTAGTTAGTACTGCATAGCCGCGAGACTACTTTGTTCAATAGTCTGATGTAGAGCAGGAAGAATTGGGATTTGGGTAATGCTGTCACCGACCACTGGCACAGGTGAGCCACGCTACATGCTGTAGTTGGCTACGGATGTATAGACCCATCAGGCATGGTTGCGCCTTCGAGTGATTGGGCTTCTTTCAGTTGTTCTAATGTGACCTTGGCTCCGCTCAAGTCTGCTCCGCTCAAGTCTGCATCATTAAAGTCGGCACCACTGAGATCAGTTTCAGATAAGTTAGCATAGCTTAAATCAGCCCCCTGAAAATTCACATTAGTAAGTACGGCTCCAGTACAGTCAGCCCATTTTAGATTGGCTCCCTCTAAACTGATACCATCTAGCTTCTTCATACCTCTTAATTTGACTTCACGAAGATCAGCGAAATTCAAATCAATAATCTTTCCAGAGTTTTTTATCAGCCCAGTCGCCGCCAGAAACACAATCACAAATCCCTTGCGTATTGAGTCTAGACTAAGTAAAAATAATAGTGTTCTTGTCTCTGCTATATTCGCAACGACATCATGACGCTGCGCTTTGCTTAAATCTTTGTGTAGCAACAGTTCCGTCATTGTGTCGATATACGCTTGTAAACCTGCATCAAAACGAATATCGACTGCAATTTCGCGATCAGTCTTTCGTTGCTCTTCTGCAATTTCGCGATCATGATTTTGCCGTGCAGTGAACCAAGCTGCCCCAATACCAACCAAAACAGGAATAGCTAGCACCGCAAGTAGATTTAGCCAGTCCCAAAGCGTCTTAGTCTTGATGCCTGTCCAGTCCCAGTTAAATAGATACCCACCGATAATGCCTACAATCAGTGCAACCCCTAGCGTACATGCACCAATAATTCCAACAATTCTCAACGGTTTTCTGATTGTCTGCCACCATGAAGGCTTTTCTTCCATTGCACCACCTCCGTTACAACATGAATGTATCCAGGCCAGTATAGCAAACAGTGGCAGTATTGCATAGCCACCAGCATAGGGTCGCTCCACTGGTAGCATTCCACAGGATGAACGCACTACAGGACTAGTCGGCTCAACACCTGGACTGACAGGTGAAAGCGAACCTGCAAGCCAGATGGAGCCACCAACACACGAAAAGTTTACAATCATGAAACCAAGCCATACCAAACCAAGCCAAGCCAAGAAGTGATCTTGCTAGATCAGTTGTTCATAACATCGTTCTGGACATTTCCACCAGCCCTTAAACATCCGTCCACCAGTGCGTAACGCGGGCTGCCACCCGCATCCGCAAATGGTACACTGGCAGTACATTCCGTAGATGGTATCAATAATATCTACCGTTTCCCGAACCGCTTTCGGGATACGTGCTTTCATTGATTTCATAGGTGTTCCTCCTTTCTTCCCCGATTTCAAGCCGTCCCACCACGGCCAGGGAATTAATTCTCTATTTTTTAAATGTTAAAAAATACCTCTATTTGAGATATTTCAATTTTTCCTCTGTCAAAGATGGATGATTATTCACCCGATCAGCAAACAATTGTTTCGCTATATCAGTATTCATAACGGCTTCTGCCTGTTCTGTTACCCACGCTTCCAATTGTTCCGCTTCCCTCAGTGCATCCATATCCATATGCTTCTCAATGGCTGTCTTTACCTTTGTGAGCAATGTTGCTGCTGGCATAGCTTCCAACTCATAGCATTTTTGATGCGTTCCATATCTCTCTATGAATTGTTTGGCCCTGGTGTCGCCTCTTTTGATAGACAATGCAGCATGAGCAGGCAAGGTCGGTAAATCAGCTTGTGTCAATGCTATACGCTCTATCATGGGGATAGAACCAAGATTCCGCAATTCCTCTCTCAAATTCCGCTCTATGTCCAAGCCTGTCGGATCAAAGTCACCACAATACAAGATCACCCATTCATCCCCATTGCCAATGCGTTGGGATGCTTCTGTAAGAACTGTGAATGAGCTATAGCCCTTGGTGATATAGACTGGTACACGGTAATCGTATGCTGCTTGTGATAAGAATTGTGCTTGCCCGTCTTTCTCACACCAGAGTTCAATCTTGCATGGCTGCCCACGCCAGATATCCAACTCATACCTTCCAACTTTGAAGGCGATTTCTGCATAATCGTTTGCGGTCTCTGGCGACCAGTAGTCAAAACTTCGCCTTCCTGGATCAACGATTGCATACCAGGGCAACATACCTTTGCGACGAGCATCAACCAAGAGACGCACCACGAATCCATATGCAGCCTCCCCTCCGTCGCTCGTTAAGAGCGAGAGCGCATTAGAAGAAATGAGCTTGTAGTAGTAATGGCGCACTGTTTGACCAACACGGCCTTCGTCTTCATATGCCTGCATGACCTGTTGAATGCATGTATCTTGATCTGCTGCTACATACTTGGTTGTTGGTCTGCCTCGTCCACGTTTCACTATGTGCTATTCCTCCCTTCCCTGTAAAAAAGGATCTTCAACGTTCAGTTTTATGGAGAGGCCAGTTTTGTATGGCCCGTATGCTTCGCGTTTATGCCGTCTCTCAAGCCAGCCATGCGCTTCTAGGTCGTGCAGATGCCTGGATAACATCTGTGGAGTCATATGGAATAGTTTTGCTACTTTTGTTGCATACAATGGCTGCCAGCCGTGACCATACGTGTATTTGGGGGCTTCCCAAAGGTACTGCAAGAGCAGTCTTTTCGTTTTCTCTGGAAATTTTTTGTGTGTTGCGAGCCAAGGATTGAAGAGGGCTGTCGGAAAATATGTTTCATCTAATACACACACACATTCTCCCCTAGCATGTTGAGCACCAATAATCTCATCTATCCACGTTCGTATTTCAGCATCACAATTTGCCAATGGTCGCAATTCTGCATGTTTGTTCGTAAGTATTGCAGGTTGACAGCCTACAAAAATTTCTATCCTTGCCTCTGGATCGTCGTCGAGGGGAATGACGAGTTTCTTCTTTCCATTGATATGCGTCAGATTGGTCAAAGCAAGCGCATGTCGCCCTTTGCCAGATGTTGAAATATCCCAATAGGTTGGAATACGTTCTTGCAATTCCACAACGGCTGGATGCAGTTTTCCATATCGTACACACGAATCACAATCAAGGAGCAACACATCTGATTGCCTGTTCAATATCAATGGGTACCGTGTTCCTGGTTCATCCCATCTTTGAGGTAAATGTCTGTCAATTGCCCGTTGTGCAGTTGTGACAGGTTTGAGCATCGCCACTTTCTTTTTCTCGTCTTTGTAATAGAGATGTGTGCGATAAAATGCGCTACGATCTTCCAGCACAAATACTGGATGCTCCATTAGAAAATCCTTTCTTTACAGAAAGGATCATCCGTGGTATAGTTGGTGTGAAGTGCAAACGCTTTCATCACTTCAACAACTGAATAGAAGAACCTTTCTGCGAAATCGTTGGTATGCTGTCCCAAAACAATAGCCAACGATTTTTGCTATCCTGATGACAAAAAAAGGTGCAAAAGAATTGCTTTCGAGTTTCTCTCTACTTGCTGTTCGTTTTGCACCTTTCAGGCGTCTTATTTAGTTGTTAATAACCTCTACAGTAGTTGCTGCTTGTCCAGCCAACTACCAAAATTTCCTACAGGTCTAGCTTTTGCCTGATCTCTACCAGATTGACAAAGCGCAAGCGTTCGTCCTTCTTGGATAAACGTACTTCAAATTGGTACTTCTCCAACCTTCTGTAGAACTTTGTATGTGTGATACCGAGCATCTTCCATGCCTTTGTTATTGGCACCCACTGTTCCTGTATTACTTCATCCTGAGCAACGCTCATGCAGCCTCAATCCTTGTTTTGTCCTACCTGTATCAATTTGATATTCCTATTATATCATCATGTGTCATGCAATGTCAAGAACAAAATTTCTCATCACATTTTACAGAATAGAGATAAGCACAACCAATGGTTTCCCCAACCAAAATTGGATTCCCATGCTACGGACGTGACCCGCCAGCGCCTAGCAATCGTTTTCGTTCCAAGCGATTCACTCACATCACACAGCGCATGTGCTCCTCGACAATTCTCCAAGATTGCACAATCGTTTCTGTTGCGGATATGCGTCTACTTTTCACCAGAGGATAGCACTTGATAAGTGAGTCATAAAGTGTAGGATAATCAAGCGCTTGCTGTGTCATCATATGCGCTCACATTCGCTACTGAGGTGTTGTGTGTGGTACACCTGTGTGGTGTGTTCATCAAACGATTGCACAGCGCTATGCTCATCACAATGCGAGTATGAAGCGCTCACTCCTGCCTACCTCCTGGCTACCGTCCAGCCCATCCTTTTCACCTACAGATCGTCACTCCCGTAGCCATCCACATCCATCCATCCTTCGGGCTGCATCACTTCCTGCTCGTTGTAGCCACGCATCAATTCGTATACACCAGAACCTATAATCACTCCAGGTGAACGAGTATGTACACGAGTCGCTTGTGTGTCGTCAAGAACAAGGCCACCTAAAGGTAGATTATCTGGCTTGTTACGCGCAAGGGATTCAATTCCAGGATGTTTCTCATGGAATGTAGCAGCAGCCATATCTAACATCTCTTGAGTGATGAATCCAGACGATACGTATTCTTGGTATGTTGACCAAGAAATTTGCGCACGTTCTAGCCCGCGAAGTATGTTATTGCTGCGCTTTCACTCGTTTAATAGTAGTTGGCGATCTCGTTTAGGGCCACGAGTGAAAGCTACTCTAGGAGTCGACATACGTTTGCGTTTTATTTTTTGCGGTTTTCCACTCACGTTGCGGAGCGACCTTTCTAGTCATCTTAATTTATAAGATTCGCTACTCTCTATTGTAATGTGAGCTTGATATGTCTTTGAAAAATTTTTCACTCGCTTCTTTTAGAAGATATTCCCGCATATATATATATACTGTTGTGTTTATAGAGAAACGATAGACGTTTTTGATGTGTCTATCGTTTTATTTCGTGCGACAATGCGACAATACGACAATTGTTATACCGCAATGGGAAGCGAAGCAATAACGCTCACGGAGCAATATCTGCCTCGACTATTTTGCAGTATGTCGCCACTCTTCACCATTCGTCGTAGAAGTGATCTCACAGCCGTATAGGAAGCCTTCACCATTTGAGCGATCTCAGGAATCGAGAAGTCCCGTTCAAGATGTGCATTGAGTAATCCAATAATCGCTTCGCGGGTTGTGACCATCATTCTGATTTCTTGCGCTTGTTGCTGTTCCTCATTCATACCAGTCACAAATTCAACTTTTCCATCGGCAGCACGCGTAAAAGCGATATCAGGGCGTTCGCTACTCAAGCTATGTTTCTTGAGAGACATAATCGAACGAGTATAGTCAGTTGGGTCTTTGCTGACAATAATAATTGACCTCACTGTATTGGTGAAGACCTTGGAACCTCCCAATCGCTGAATGAAGTCTTTACTCAGCCCTTTTGTGTAGTGCCATATAATCACAATGGCGATTCCCAAGTCCTCTGCCATCGCTTGACACTTCAACACCAAATCCCCTGCTGATTGACCTCTGGCTGTACTGACTTTGGGATTGACTGCTAACATCATCGGGTCAATAACGACCAGGGTAGCATTCACTTCATACACGGCTGCTCGTAACGATTCCAAATCATCGGGAAGCATAAACCGCGTTTGACCAGGATCGCCTATGCGTTCAATCTTACGATTCACCAAATGCAAGTCCCATACTTGAGTCAAATCTGCATCGTTTGCAATCAAGCGCGGAAGCACCTGAGAATCGACTTGTTCCTCAAGTGAAATCCATATCACGCCACCACGTTCTCCCTCGCTACCGTCTGGCTTCAATCTGTCTCTTGTTTGGTCAGCCGCAATTTTAGCCAGGAGCGTTGATTTAAAACATCCGCCTTCACCACCTACAATCGTGACACATCCAAGCGGAAGCCAGCCATCCCAAAGCCAGGATTGCGATTCTGGAGTGATTGTAGACATACGCACTCCTGAGAGTGTGGTATCGCTTTGTACTGTGGTCATAATTCTACCTCGTATGAGAGTACTAATCTCATACATATGTATTCTTTATCTCTACCATAAAAACGGTAATGGAATCGCATGAGAAGACGATTCCCGCGATTCTTGCATACGATTCTTAAAGGGGGGATTTTTCAATCATCCGTTTCTACCAGCAAGTCCATTGCTTTCACTCCAATAGCTTTCGCCAATGCAGCGAGAACTGGTAGACTCACGCGTTCCATATCTCCTCCTTGCCAGTAGCGAGTAACAGTAGCATACGGTACATCAGCTTTTTCACTCAATTGTTTCGCGCTTGGGATTCCACGCGCTTTGGCGATATCCCGCAATTGAATTTCTAATGACATTTCATCCTCCAATCGTTTATACCCCATAATATCACAATTATACGTGTATGTCAATATACCCATATATACCCCTGTATAGAGGTGCTTTACCGTGGTATCTGTGGTATAATCATAGTAGGGTAAAAGTAGATGGGAAGCGGGGTCACGGGTTTTGCCCGTCGAAATTGGAACCGCACATTTTTAACCGAATATCACTCATCGCTAGACAAGCGATACGACGCTCCTGAAATCAGCCAGGAGGTGAGCGAGATACCTAGAAAATGGTGAGTGAAGTGTAGAACGGCTTCGCATCTATCACAAGTAGACCGAAGCCCGACCTGAATTAGTACTTCAGATATCGCAATGATATCAGAAAGGTCAATCATGGCTATGACGAATCAAGAGAAGAAAGCCGCACAACGGGCTAGACCGCTTGGGTATGCAAAATCGCGGGAATCTGGTTGGAGATGCCAGCGCATTGTGGATGCAACATTCACTTCCTACGAAGCGAAGTTAATCATCCAGAATTATCACTGTCCTATTTGTGGGAATCCAGTTGATAATACATCGCCTCTGGATCACAGTCATTCTACGGGCTTGGCTCGCGGAGTGCTCTGTCAAACCTGCAATTTATTGTTGGGTCATATTGAAGCTGGAAGTCCACGATTTCTAGCAAATGCGCAAGAGTACATTCACTCTTGGAGCGAACAATAATCCTGAAAGGATAACTACCATGGCAAAGAAACTTACCGCAGATCAAGAACGCATTGCACAGTTGGAAGCGTTACTTGCAGAGGCGAATGCGCAAGCGCAAAAAACGCCTCGTACTGCAAAGGCAAAATCCCTTGAATTGAAGGCCGAGCGCGAAGCGATGACTGCACATCTCACAGATGAGCAAATGGCTGCATTAGCCAATGCCGTTCCAGCCCCGCATTACACCTATGTAGTGACATCGGAGCGCATTGGGGTTGGTGCCACAAGCGATCTGACTCACCCAACCGATGACGAATTCTTGATACTCACAGAGCCAGCCCGTCAAGCGAATTCCAAGAAATCCAATCGTGGAAAACCCGCTTCGGGAGTGAGAAAGACTCCTGTGCATCTCGACCGAGCACAAGTCTTAGAAGTCGTTG
>WNGJ01005830.1_pt1 | contig 13296 bp, 12 predicted proteins | sample 5400611 | NCBI WGS metagenome assembly WNGJ01 (sample SAMN13153375, study PRJNA577476) | soil metagenome | isolation source: 40 cm soil or saprolite under Garry oak tree replicate 1 | place: USA:California | collected 2016-06-15
ATGTTGTGCGAGTGCGCAAGCGAAGTGAGCGTTTCCATCCGTTCCAGGTTCAACACGGTGCCTCCGCAGCGATTGTGGGTATTTTCGATGCACAGCAGTACGGTTGGCGCGGAATGTTCATCGCTGCCATCTGACATATTGATAGTGATAAGGTGAGGATTGAGCATGCCGTCGGCTTCGGTGGGTATGACGATCATGGGCGAGCCCCCCAGCGTCGATGCGCCGCCCACCTCGTAGCGGTAGATATGTGATTGATCCCCTACGATGATGGCTTCGCCACGCCCGGCATGCGCCATGATTGCCGACGCATTGCCCATCGTGCCGCTGGCGACGAAGAGCGCGGCCTCTTTCCCCAGGCGTTGCGCAGCCAGTTCCTGCAAGCGGTTAATGCTGGGGTCTTCTCCATAGACATCATCCCCTACCTTGGCGCGGTACATAGCTTCGCGCATGGCGGGTGTCGGTAAGGTAACGGTATCACTGCGTAAATCGATCACTGCTCAGTTCTCCTTTATTTCGTAACAGGTTCATCCTGTAGTATACACATTTTCTAAGCGGGAAGGGCAAGTGTTGATTGAGCTTGCCCCTGGCAATCATTCATAGACCCCGAAATGATTGACTAGATGAACATCGAATAGAATCCACCTTCATGTTATACTACAGCACAGCAGCCTAAACATTGATATCCGAAAGAGGTATCCTCCTGGAAGTAATGCTGAGAGCCCTGACCAAAGATAATTACCTGCGATGTCTCCAATTGGAGGTCAAGGAAGACCAGCAGGATTTTGTCGCCTCAAATCTTCAGTCTATCGCCGATTCCAAAGTCTATCCGGAGCTAATTCCACAGACCATCTATCATGAAGATACAATGGTTGGGTTCCTGATGTATAATAGCGTTCCACAAGATGGGGTATACTGGATTCTACGCCTCATGATTGATCGGCAACACCAGGGCAAAGGATATGCCAGGGATGCCATGTTACAGCTCATCGAACTACTCAAGGAACATCCTGGTTGCACAGCCATCAAAATCAGCTATGAGCCGGCAAATCATGGTGCTGAGAAACTGTATGAGAGTCTGGGCTTCCAGAAGACCGGGGAGATTGTAGAGGGAGAAGTTGTGGCGTGTCTTCCAGTTCATCTTCGATAAGAACTTTTCCTGAACATGTTTGTTCAATAATAATACCAACTGATTAGGGATATACCATGACAATCACTTCCTCAATTGATCTGAGCCTAAGAAACTAAAGAATATAGCCAGCATGGGCGAAACACTGACGAAGAATAATAGCAGAGTAGTTGGCTGCTGATTACACATGTTCAGAATCTGCTGTATAATAAGCAAAATACTATTAGCCCGCCTATCTTCGCGAGCGCGAGTACCGAACAGAAATACGCTTATCCGAATACAGAGGATGATGCTAGAGGAGGAGCGTACCCATTCATGCCCGATCTACCCACCGGAACTGTCACCCTGTTCTTCACTGATATGGAAGGCTCGACGCGCCTCTTGCAACGACTAGGTGAGCACTATGCCGCTGTGCTGGCCGATTGCCGGCACCTGTTGCGCAGCCTGTTCCAGCAATACAATGGTCAGGAGGTCGATACCCAGGGAGATGCCTTCTTTGTCGCTTTTGCTCGTGCCAGCGACGCGGTTGCGGCAGCCGCGGCTATACAACGGGTCCTCACTGAGCATTCATGGCCCGGCGGTACCTCTGTCCGGGTGCGCATTGGCTTGCATACAGGTGAACCGAAGTTGACCGCTGATGGCTATATTGGGATGGACGTGCATCACGCCGCTCGTATCATGGGCGCGGCACATGGCGGACAGATCCTACTCTCGCACACCACGCGTGATCTGGTGGAGCAACACCTGCCGGCGGGCACATTCCTGGTGAACCTGGGAGAGCATCGCCTCAAGGACCTACAACGGCCCAGCCACCTCTTTCAATTGAGCCTGGAAGGTTTGCCAATCGACTTCCCGCCGCTCAAGACCCTCGATACGCATCCCAACAACCTGCCTATCCAGCCAACGCCTTTCATTGGGCGCGAGAGAGAAGTGGCAGCGGTCACACAGTTGCTCCAGCGGCCAGACGTGCGGCTGGTGACGCTCAGTGGACCAGGCGGTGTGGGTAAAACTCGGCTGGCGCTGCACGTGGCCGCCGAACTCTCCGACGATTTCACTGATGGCGTGTTCGTCGTTGCCCTTGCCCCGGTCAATACTCCAGAGCAGGTGGTCCCTGCTATTGCTCAGACGCTTGGGATCGGCGAAGCCAGTGACCTCCCCCTGTTCCCACTGCTCGAAGCCGCTCTCAAAGGGAAAAAGTTGCTGCTACTGCTGGACAATTTCGAGCAGGTGGTCGAGGCCGCTGTGATGCTGGCCGAACTGCTAGCTGTCTGCCCCCGGCTGAAGATAGTGGTGACCAGCCGTATGGGGTTGCACGTGCGGGCCGAGCACGAGTTCATTGTGCCGCCGCTGTCGGTGCCTACGCTGAAACAGCTGCCTGATGTCAAGACCCTCTCGCACTACGAGGCGGTGGCCCTCTTCATTGAGCGGGCGCAGACCACAAAGCCGGATTTCTCGGTGACCAACGCCAATGCTCCTGCCGTAGCTGCCATTTGTGCCCACCTGGATGGCCTGCCCCTCGCCATCGAACTGGCCGCTGCCCGCGTGAAGCATTTCTCGCCGCACACGCTGCTCGCCCGCCTGGAACAGGGTCTCTCTGTCCTCTCAGGAGGCGCTCGCGATTTGCCTGCCCGGCAGCAGACGTTGCGTGGGGCGATTGCCTGGAGCTATGACCTGCTCTCACCCGAGGAACAAAAACTCTTCCGCCACCTCGCCGTCTTTGTGGACGGCTGGGGTCTGGAAGTGGCCGAAGCGATCTGCATGGCGCGAGGGGGGCTATCAGAAGATATCCTGGAAGGGATGGCCTCTCTGGTGGATAAGAGCCTGCTGCGACAAGAGGAGCAGACCGCAGGGGAGACCCGCTTCTGGATGTTGCAGACGCTGCGCGAGTTCGGACTGGAGCAGATGGCCATGAGCGGAGAGTTGGAGGCCACGCGCCAGGCCCATGCCGAGTACTACTTGCGACTGGCGGAGGAAGCACAACCTTCTCTACAGGCAACCGAGCAAGGTAGGTGGATGGCTCGCCTGGAGCAGGAGCATGAGAACCTGCGGGCTGCCCTCTTCTGGCTGTTAGAACAAGCGCGAGTAGAAAGAGAGCAAAACAAGCAGCAGGCCTTGCACTTATGTGCCGCCCTGTCCTGGTTCTGGTCCATTCGTGGGTATTTTCGAGAAGGGCAGAACTTCCTGGAACAGGCCCTGGCGCTTCGTGAGAGCGTATCAGCCCCTGTGAGGGTCAAGGCCTTCTATACGGCAGCGCATCTGGCCTTTCTCCTGGACGACCCAGAACAGACAGAGAAACTGGGCAGCGAGAGCCTGCACCTCTTCCGGGAACTGGGAGACAAAGTCGGCATGGCGGATGCCCTCTTTCTCCTGGGAACGAGCGCCTGGGCAAGGGCACGGTATACACTCGCCCGGCCTCAGGTGGAGGAGGCAGCGAGCCTCTACCAGGAGATGGGGGAGCAATGGAAGCGTGGCCGCTGCCTCACGCAATTGGCCCGCATCACCACTGTGCAAGGCGAGTATGAGCAGGCACAAGAGCTGTTAGGGCAGAGTCTGGAGATCTACCGCGCTCTGGGCGACAAAGAGCGGCTCGGATGGGTGCTCTACTTGCAGGCCCGCCTACTCTTTCTCTCAGAGCGCGATATTGCTGCCGCCAGCAGACTGACCGAGCAGAGCCTCACGCAGTTGCAGGAGATCGACAATCCCTGGGAAAGAGCCTACCCGCTCGTCTTGTTAGGGCAGATCACGCTCCAGCAGGACAAGTGTACCTGGACAGAGTTATTGACCGCAGAATCCGCCTTTTGACAGAAATCTTGATTCTTACGCAACCTCGCTGATGCAAAGTATGATAGCATACAGGATTGAACACTTTTCCCCGAACTCCTCCAAAACGAATAGCATATCCTCACTTTCAGAGCAATCACGGATGGACGGTTCTTTCCTCGCTGGTTGCTGGATCCATGGGTTCAATGGAGTGAGCTCGCACATTCGCTGAAGGAAGGTGCTCTCCCGCGCCGATCTCTTCCGCTTTGTGAATCAGCACCTGGAGCGCGGCCTGGACCATGACGGGGTCGAAGTGTGTCCCAGCACACCGCACCAGTTCATCGCACGCCCATGTTTCAGTGCGCCGTCGCTGATAAGGCCGCTCCGACGTCATGGCCTGGTACGCCTCCGCCACCCGAATGATGCGTGCTGCCCGTGGGATAGCCTCTCCACAGAGTCCATCGGGATAGCCCGTTCCATCCCAATTCTCGTGATGGTGCCGCACAGCCGGCATCAGGTGGTGGAGAAAGGGGCTTACCTCGAGGATCTGTGCACCCAGAGCCGGATGCTGCTGGATGAGGGTCCGCTCGGCGGGAGAGAGTGGGCCCGCCTTGTACAAAAGCCCGTCGGGAAGCGCGATCTTGCCGAGATCATGCACGAGGCCGACAGTGCTGACGGCAAAGACCTCTTCCTGGGTGGCTCCCAGCTCCCGTACCATCGCTGTCGCCAGCTCGCTCACCTCCTTCGAATGGGTACTGATGTCCTGGTCGCGCAAGGCAAGCAGCCACAGTAACGATTGGATCGTGTTCAACTGATTCGCCCGCATCACCTGTTCAAGACTCAACCCATCGTCTGTCGGGGAGTTTCCGCGTTCAAGATTAGAGATGGTCGCGGCCAGCGCCTGGTCGCGACTGAGCCGCTGGGCATCACGCGCGGTGCGAACCTGATTGCGCCCCAGCCGCTTGGCCCAGTACATCGCCTGGTCGGCCTGCTCCACCACCTCACCCGCGGTCGTACCGTCAGCGGGAAACGAGGCCACACCAAGACTGATGGTGGTGGGAACGCCCTCTTTCACCACGGATGCCACCAGCGGACGTGCGGCAATCGCTTTGCGCACCCGTTCAGCTAGCTGGGATGCCTGGGCGAGATCGGTCTGCGGCAGCAGCACCAAAAACTCTTCGCCCCCATAGCGCCCGACGGTATCTCCTCCACGTAACTGGCTGCGCACCAGGCTTGCCAGTTCTTGTAGGACCGCATCGCCAACGCTATGCCCGTAGGTATCATTCACGCGCTTGAAATGATCGCCGTCAAAGAACAGGACCGACAAGGGATGACCGTAGCGTTGGGCGCGTGCGACCTCACTCTCCAGGCAGGTGAGTAACGCTCGGTGATTGGGCAGTTCTGTGAGCGGGTCAGTCGTTGCCAGGCCTTCGAGACGGGCATTGGCCTGTTCCAGGGCTTCATTTTTCTCATGCAGGATGTGCCGCGCCTGCTGTAATCCGCGATTGAGCCAGTGGATCTCGCGGATGGAGAGGATTTGTTTGAGGAAGATCAACACCAGCAACAGCAGGCTGCAGACGTAGGTTCCCACGGCCAGGGCACTGCTCTTGTCCGTTCCCCAGACAGAGAAGGCGAGTCCGAACACGGGAGGCACCAGGGCGTAGGGAAGCAGTGTCCGCCACATCGGGACCGTCCCCGGGGAAGACGCCTGGCGTGTCGAGACGGAAGCTTGTAGCGGCTTCCAGCGCATCGTCTGGACCGCAAGGGCGATCAAAAAAACCCCCAGCGGCCATCCCAGGCCCTCCCACGCGAGCGTAAAGACATGGTGCAGCAGTGCGTACTGCTCAAAGCTATCGGTTATCACAAAAATGGCCAGTGCCACGGAGAGCATGGAGACGGTCAGGCGCAGGGGACCAGCAGGAGTAGACACCGTGAACAGGACGACACAACCGATCAACAGCAGATCAAAACCGGGATAGGCGAGATGTGTGACGATGGCCAGCAGTGAACCGCCGCTTCCGCCTAACACCGTGGGGCCGAGCAGAAAGTACCAGCTGAAGGTCATCAATGCCACGATCACCAGCAAGCTATCGAGCATGAGACGCAGGCGTACCCTTCCCGAGAGGGATCGTGCAGGCAAGCCCAGCACGCCAAGCATCAGGCAGGGATAGGTACCTAAGATGAGCGCATCAGCCCAGGAAGGGAAGGCGTACAGGTGATGCGCGTAATTGTAGACATAGAGGATGCTTCCAGCGCACTGAAAAAACAGTGCCATCGTGAACATGAGAGGCACCCAGACCTGGAGTCGGTGTTGCGGCGGTTGCTGGGAGGAAGCGCTCCCATACTTCCAGTGGTCTCTTCTGATCCCAACCCAGGAAAGCAGAAAGCTCAAGAGAGCGGCCAGGGTGATACCTCCATACTGGATTGCTTGAAAAGAGGGAGAGGGACTTGCATTGAGCAGTGTCCAGCTTCCTAAAACGAGCAAGTAGACAGCCACAAAGGCGGCACTATACCAGAAGGAACGGGGAAGAGAGGAAATGTTGAGACGTCTCCGTTTTTGTCCTTGCACACGGCACCTCTTTCAATGACAAAGGGACACACAGTGATATTACTTCTCTCTTCGGCACGTCTCTGTATTTCTTGAGATTCAATGATTCATACAGGGGTCTTCCTGTGGTCGTGAGCGTGGCCCTTCGCCACTTTTGATGAAACCAGGATCTGAACAGGGTTTCATTATACTGATTGGTAGACGCACCGGCAATTGCAACATGATAGTAGACGATTGTATAAGCTGCCCGTCTCTTCGTTCATCATGAAGAGAGGGAACTGAGAGTAGAAAGAAAAGGTACCCCATGTCTGAACACATGAACAAAGGCCCCAGTTTGGTGAAACGATGGAAACAAGCGATAAGCCGCTTCATCGCGTTTTGTCTCTATGGCGACCAAAGCCTACTAGATAGAGCTGAAGCGAGACGGATGCGAGCAGAGCTGTCTCACCAGATCGACCCCGAAAACGAACTCTTACGAGGTCACACAAGAAATGGCCTTCATTAGCTGAGAGCAGATGTCCACAGCGATACTCCAGAGAATCTTCGCCTGTTGCGTTGCTCCTGCGTTTTGGGGGCATTGCGACCCCTGATTACGCTGCTAACGTCTGTACTTGCTTGCCTTTGCGGGGCTTCGTTTGGAGTTTCTCTTCTCGATGCAAGACCCGCTGGCGTAACAAGGAGAACCCCGCTTGCCCATACATCTGTCTTTTCAGCAGCTTTAACCTTTGGACCTGGGCCTCGGTCGGCCCGTTGCTCCACGAGAGGGTGAGGCCTGCTTTCACCGCTTGATATTCCTTGCGTAACCCCTGGGCAAACGAACGTAGTTCGGCGACTCCATTGGCCTCGATCTCATTAAGCCAGGTGTCTAGTTGGTTCCCTTGCAAGTGCCGTAGCATCTGGAGGAAACTGGAGACATCCCTGATGATCCTTTCAATCTCTTGATCTGCCATCCCTAAATGCAGGAGTGCTTCTTTCTGCCACTCCTGCAAGGTTTCTTCTCGGCTCACTAGGAGTCGTGCAGCCTGACGCGCAGTCAAAGGACGCCTTTGCTCCCCAGTCCAGGCATAGATCGTTTTCGCCGGTGTTTGCTTAAAGCTGCCAGCCTTGCCACTATCTTTGCGCAACTGCCCAATGAAGCGACTCACGTTGGTCACCGAAGCTCGGTATCCCATGGCGCAGAGTTCTCTGTACATTTGCTGAGCATTACGACACCCCTCATTCCAACGAGACGTTAAGTACGCCTGGTAGGGCTCGATCAGCTTTTTTCGGGTGTACTGGATTTGAGTCGGCTCAGGAGGCTCATTCGTCTCAAGGTAGCGATACACCGTTCGGCGGCTCACTCCCACATGGCGAGCGATTGAGGCAACATCGACGTTTTTCGCGTGGTACCCACGGATCTTCTCATACAATTCCAGAGCATGGGCATGGCGACGAAGACTGGCCACCTCAGCAGCTCGGCTGGAAGGTCGCCCGCTCATCACAGGCAGAGCGCGTAAGGCGGCATCTGCCTGCTCGACTTCAGCCTGCTGTTGCTTGTGAACTGCTTTAAGCACGGCCTGTTTGTGTAAGAAGAACCGCTCGAGAGCTTCGACCAGATTCTGCACTAAATGGTAGCGGTCAACCACTTGTGTAGCCAGTGGAGCTCCGCGCAGAGCGCCATCGGTAAACAGACCACTGCGGTCGCGAACGATGATTTCAACACCTGGGTGCAATTTGAGCCAGGCGGCAACACTGTCGGCATCGCGGTCAGGCAAGAGATCGACTGGGCACTTGCGTTCCAGGTCGACCAAAATGGTGCCATAGGTGCGACCTTTCTTCCAGGCCCACTCGTCTATTCCCAGCACCCGTGGCGGAGGCATGCCGGGCAGAGAGTAAGAAGCGAGCAGACGTAACAAGGTTCGCGGACTAGCATCCATAGCTTGAGCATGAGCTAGGCGCGCCCCACCTTTACCCCCTGCTGCAAACGCTAGAGCGCACAAGGCTTCGGCGAAACGACTGGTTCGCCGAGCATAGGCTGGCAGCGACTCACCGAGTCGTTCTGCAAAAATGCGGCGAGAGCAGCTGGCATTATCGCAGAAGAACCGGCGGACGTACAGATGCAACTGAACGCTCGCCCCAGCCCAAGGTAAATCGGCTACTGTGCGCATGTAGCGACTATGGATGCGAGTGGCTTCCTGGCTGCAGAGAGGACAAACGGCTGATGTAGTCGTTACGGCCAGCTTCAGTGTGATCGTTTGCTTCTCTCTGCACAGTGCTTCAAGATGAAGGCCATCAATGAGTGGAAAAAGACTTTGAGGAAACAGAGAGACATCCTTTCGATTGTGTTCTTATCTTATTTACGTTTGAGGGTTGCAAGCTGCTTCATCAAAAGTGGCGAAGGGCCGTGAGCGTTGCCAGAAAGGTGCGAGAGGCGTGCAAAATCAGAAGTCAGTCACAAACGGCAGGGCAGGTGGGCCGAGCGAAGAAGCAGGGAGCCGTGGAAAACGCCCTTCCTAAACTCTCAGCATACCACAACTGGGATCAGCAAGGTTGCGTAAGATTCAAGTATTACTTCGAGGTACAACAAGCAGGCACTGGCTCGTGACCTTTTCGAGGAGAGCAGAATCTCCTTCAAAGATGTGGGGGATCAGGCAGGCATGGCCGAGGCGCTCCTGGGTTTGGCAAGCGCAGTGACGATGCAGGGCGACTTTGCGGCGGCACGTGACCTCTACCAGGAGAGCTTTCCGATCCTCCAGAGGATCCAGTATAAAGAATTGATCCCTTCCTGCCTGGAAGGGCTGGCTGCCGTGGCAGCAGAACTCGGTGAGCTGGTACGGGCGACACAGCTGTGGGGAGCAGCTGAGGCGCTGCGTGAAGCCATTGGCACCCCCATTCCACCGGTCTACCGGCTCGGTTATGAGCGAGCCGTGGCGAAAGCCCGCGCCCAAGTTGGCAACGAGGTCTTTGCCAGAGCGTGGGCCGAGGGGCGCACCATGACACCGGAACAAGCTCTAATCAACCCTGCTTCATAAGAAATTGGCCTATCAGGTTGCAGTTGTCCTGACCCCTTAGAGTTCCTAGAGGTTCTGACCAGTAACATGCTGAATCTTCATATATAAGATCACACGCTGATCGCCCCGGTAGCCCCAGGGCGCACCATAGTGTTTCGCCAGTATATTATAGAAGGCACCCGTTGGATCCTCTTCAATCCGCTCCACAACACCGCGAAACTCCGCAGCGATATAGGGATCATCCACATCGATGATAGAAACAGCTACACGCGGGTCCCGCTGAATATTCCGATACTTCCTTCGGTTGGGAGTGGTGGTGAATTTGATATATTCTCCATCCCACAAAAACCACATGGGAGATGACTGTGGGGCTCCATCGGGTCCAATGGTCGCAAGGTGCGCAAACTCCTTTGAGTGAAGTATTTTCTGTACCTTGGAGTTATTCAGGTCTGCCATGAGAAAATCCTCTCTATCTTTTCAACAATAAAATCCACTATATCCCTGGGATAGCAGTTTCTTGCGCGTTCACACTTCCCACATAGGCACATTCACTGTAAAGAGGGCAGGCATTGCATGCAGGCCGTTGGGCATGGCAGATTTGCCGTCCATGCCGGATAAGATTGACATGCAGTGGATAGACCCATTCCGGCGGCGTCACTTTCGCCAGGAGAGTATGAGCCTGATCTGCATTCACCTTTGGTCCTATAAGTCCAAGCCTGTGTGAAACTCTTAACACGTGCGTATCAATTGGTATTATAGGTCGATTGAGATTAAACATGAGAACACATGCTGCGGTTTTTGGTCCTACGCCAGGAATACTACGCAGATATGACCATGCTTCTTCTGAAGTCCGCTTCATCAATTCATCGTAAAGGTATTCAGCAAGGGACTTTGTTCCACCCTGCACTTGCTGTTGTTCGGTCAATGTAAGCAATGCATCTTGAATACGCGGTGCTTTAATATTAGCTAGCCCTCCTGAGCGAATCGCGGTTGCGACAGCTTGAGTTGGTGCATCGCGCACCTCTTCCCAGGTAGGAAAAGTAGCGACAAGCTGTTGATAAGCTCGTTCTGAGTTGATGTCTGAGGTATGTTGGGAAAGAATGGTGCCGACCAGACCGCCGAGTGGATCATTGTCAGGTTCGTTCTTTGGTTCACCATACGTAGCAATAAGTGTTTCATAAACCCGCGCCAGGTGAATCGTTGGGATAATTGATGTTGGCATTCCCTTTTTCCTATCAAATGGTTTATGGTATGCAAGTATTCTATCGTTGCTATCTTCCATATGCAAGCGAGATGCCGTCACCAGCCTGCACATCGAATGAGGAGAACCTGGGCATCTGCTTGATGGTCATGCTTTGTACTCCTGAGCAGTGAGGTTCACTTTCGTTTGCACTTAACCTTTTCGATGGAGCGGATTGTTTCATATCATGCCTCCTTGTTCTCAGAGGAACTTGATAAGAGACGATACAGCTTGTGTATACGTTGTACTCGGTCATCTGGAAGTTCGACAATCAGAGGTGTGGGTTGATGTGCACGTTCACCTCTCCCAAGGAAAGCAGGGGCATGATGATTGACTCTGTCGAACGGTAATGCTACTATGTACTCTATACTAGTAGCTAGTGTCTACATTCTCAATAAGAGCAGACCCCTTGAATAATTGTACGGGAATCACTCGTTGAACTTTCACAATTACACTTTTTTGGAAGTTTTTGTATTGTACTGAGAATCAGGAGTTTCGTAATAATATGCCGATTTTTATTATCTTACTGGTTTTAGCATTAATACTGGTATTTTTAAGAGCTCTGTGAGTCGAGAAATAAAATGGTGGGCAGAAAAATATATTCAACCACTTCTTCAAACATTTCCTCAATCAAGAAATCAAATTATGTATCGTTCTTATGCGTATTTAAAAAATAATTTACAGAACAATACGGATGTTTTACAAGAATTTTTTCTTCCACAAGAACAGATCCTTGCATTTATCCAAGGATTAGGAGACGTCTTGCAAAGACATAGAGTCGTGACACGCAATGTAGAGATAAGATCAGTTCATAAAGAAAACATTCTTCTTGATTACGCCAAAGCAGATTGGTTTGGTGTCGTGCTCTACTTAAATTTTGATGTCAATGAACAGGAGATGAGAAAAATAAAAGAGGCTCATTCTGACCTTATTGATCTTGCCCAGAGCTTAGGTGGAAGCTTTTATTTGCCGTATCAGCTGAGTGCCACAAGAGTGCAAATAGAGAAATCTTATCCTGAATTTGGCAAATTTTTAGAACTCAAAAAGAAATATGATGCTGACCTCTTATTTACAAGTGAGTTTTATAAAAAGTATGGAACGGTGTAGTTAAGATCATTCGGAAACGGGTGCAAGGGACAGAAAACAGACAAATCCAGAGGACATTTCCGAACTCAAAAGCGCCCTCGAACATAATTGAATGATATAATGCTTTCGGAAAAGTTAAGACCCATGCGCGAAAAATAGTCTCCTCTATCGTTATCGTAATGGCTGAGAACGTACAGCTAAAAGGATGTTGAACTGCACATGCTTCTAAGGAGAGAAGCAGAAAGGAACGACGCAGATGACCACAAGCGCAGGTACGACCTATCAGTTGGATGGACGTTTATTAGAGGTCTGTTCGTGCGATGTTCTGTGTCCCTGCTGGGTAGGTAGGGACCCGGATGGGGGGACTTGCGATGCTGCCGTCGGCTGGCATATCGACAGCGGCACTATCCAGGGGGTCGATGTCTCGGGTCTCACCATTGCCCTCAGCGCTCATATTCCCGGCAATATCTTGAAGGGGAACTGGCAGGCGCTGCTGTATGTTGATGACAAAGCGACCCGGGAGCAGCAAGATGCCCTGTTGGCGGTGTTTACCGGCAAGCTGGGTGGCCCCATTGCCGATACTGCCTCACTGATCGGTGAGGTTGTCGGGGTCGAACGTGTCCCTATCACGTTTACCGTCGACAAAGGTAAAGGGACGCTGTCTATCGGTCAGAGGGTGCACGCGGAGATGGCGCCTTTCACGGGGCCGACCGGGGAGGCAACCACGCTCCACGAGAGCATCTTTTCGACCATTCCTGGCTCCCCGGCGTATGTGAGCAGTGCCGACCATTACAGCTCGAAGGTTCCGGAGCTGGGGCACGACCTGAACTTGAAGGACCATAATGCCATTCAGGGAGTATTCCACTTCACTGCCTAGGGAAAGGGGAACCTGGTGCCTGTAATGCATCTGACCGATCCCCAGGAGGTGAGAGAGCGGACGCAACGCCTGCACCGCGCAATTGTGCTGTGGCCCTGGCTGCTGGTCGCCGCTGCCTGGGCAGTGCTCGTTCTGGCAACGCTGGCGCATCAAACCTTCTTGCTCGACCATCACTACCTGCTGCAAGCCAGTGGTCTTCCCTGGCTTGCAGCGTTCGAAGTCTTTCTACTCTGCTGGCAGCTGATGACGGTGGCGATGATGCTGCCATCGAGTATGCCCATGGTCCAAATGGTGGTGTATGCAGGTCGCAGACAAGCACATCCTGTGAAAATCCCCCTGGCCTTCCTGTCAGTGGCCGTGGCTGGCAGTTCATTCCTGGCTCATCGGCGCGGTGACGTTCTTCATCGCCGGCCTGTTTCAGTTCAGCCCTCTTAAGGAGCGCTGCCTGGACATGTGCCGCACGCCACTAGGTTTCTTCATGCGCCACTACCGCAAGGGTGTAGGTGCGGCGTGGCGCCTGGGTGTAAACCATGGTAGTTACTGCCTGGGCTGTTGTTGGGCCTTGATGCTCGTTATGTTCGGGGTCGGGGTGGGCAATCTGGCGGGAATGGCCGCGCTCACCGGCGCTATGGTGATCGAAAAGGCCGTGCCAGGCGGCAAGCGCCTCAG
>WNGJ01005515.1_pt1 | contig 13295 bp, 11 predicted proteins | sample 5400611 | NCBI WGS metagenome assembly WNGJ01 (sample SAMN13153375, study PRJNA577476) | soil metagenome | isolation source: 40 cm soil or saprolite under Garry oak tree replicate 1 | place: USA:California | collected 2016-06-15
CCGTATCACACGGCTCCTGGTGGTTGTGCTCCGCTCTGGCTCATTTTCCTGTTCGCATCAATAATCATCATTTCTAGCATGATTAGCATTGGTCTCACAGTATTGTCACCCAGCCTTTCATTGAGCGGTGGCACTGATGTCGCCCTGGGAGGCTCGCTGCACCTGCATGGAAGTGGTTTCATCCCGGTAAGTGGCGTGATATTGACACTCGACGATACAACACCGCTCTACTTCACTTACCGCAGTTCGCCCTTGCAGGCATCTTACGCTACGCATACAATGATAAGTCTCGCACTGGCTACAGTCCATCGCGGGCAAATCTCGTCCTCAAACAATATCGTTGTAGTCGGCATTGATGGCAGCTTTAATGTGACCATCACGATAGATCCGAGCTGGCATACAGGACAGCATACTATTCTCGCCTCAGAAAGGACCTTCCCTCGTAGTGCTCTAATCACCATCAACGTACATCAGCCAGCTCAGATACCAACATCCTCTTCATCACTGGTTGCTTCTCCGTCGAGCACTCCTTCAGTGAACCCATCGCCCACAGCCTCACCTTCGACAACTCCATCCGGGCTGAGTTGTATCAATCCGACCTCGATTGCACTTGGACCCGTTAGCGAGGGTTACACTGAAGCCGTTTCGACCCAGGTTTCTCTCTGCACGGCCGGATCAGGAACCGTCAACTGGACAGCCGGTTGGGATCAGAATCAAGCTTCGTGGCTCCAGCTCGACAATAGTATGGGAGATATACAGGCACCAGGGCAGCAACAAATCAATGTGAGCGCACTGGCGGCCAAATTGAAGCCAGGAAGCTATACTGCAACAGTCACTTTCAGCAGCCAGCAGAGTAGCACGACAGAGTCACTGAACGTTACATTCATCGTACAGGCAGGATGTATTCACACAAGTCAGCAGGAATATAGCTTTACAGGTGTTGCTGGGGTCAGCGATCCTCAAGTGCAAACGCTAATGGTCAGTAACTGCGGTATTGTAGGATCATGGTCAACCGCCATATCTACAAACAACAACGTAAACTGGCTCAGTGTCGCTCCAACCAGTGCGGGACTCATGGCCGGGGCTACCCAAAGCATCACCATCAGCGCGTCCAACCTGAAAACACAACTGGCAGCCGGAACATATGGTGGCAAGATTCTGTTCAGTATAGGTTCAAACCAGGTTATGGTATACGTAACGCTCACAGTGGAGCCTGGCCCAAAGATTATACTGGTCTCACCCGGTTCAGGAAGCTTTAATGCAGACAAAGACTGTACTTTTAACTCGAACCTCGCTGCCTGGATATGCACAGCATCAATAAGTAACAGTTCAAATACCCTGAGCCTGACCTGGAAGTCGTCTAGCAGCGGCGTATCAAATATTACCTTTAAGCCATCCGCTGGCACTATGACCCCTGGTGCAGGAGAGCGGGTGGAAATCATTGTACCTAAAAATAATTGCCAGACTCCCACGACTCTTACCTTCACGGGCCCGGCAAATGCGGTGTATATATCCTGGAGTTGTAGCATCATACCATAAGTGATAGGATGAGAAAAACACCGCAACGGTGACACGATAATCGGAGTACTTCTATGGAAAACGACCCGCTGATTGGTACACAGCTTGGTGCCTACTTCATCCAATCGAAGTTAGGTGAAGGCGGCATGGCCCAGGTCTACAAAGCCTATCACGCTCGCTTACGGCGCGAGGTAGCAATCAAGGTGATTCTGCCGCAGGTTGCAGATAAATCCGGCTTCCGCGAGCGCTTTGAACGCGAGGCACAACTGATTGCCAGCCTGGAACATCGCAATATCGTTGCAGTCTATGACTTCGGCGAGATTGGCAATGTCATCTACCTGGTTATGCAATACGTGGGTGGCGGAACACTGCGCGATCTATTGCGCCGCGAGGAGAGAATTGAGCCGCGCAGAGCCATCCAATACGCCATACAAATGTCTCGGGCCTTACACCATGCCCATCAACGCGGTATCGTTCACCGTGACGTGAAACCGCAGAACATGCTCATCTCTGCGAGTGACCCTACCCAGCTTTTGCTCTCCGACTTTGGTATCGCCAAACTATTCGATAGCGGCAGCAGCCAGGAAACCATGTTAACTCCTACTCAGGATAACGTCAGCCATGATCCCTCGCTCACCGGCGTTGACCAGATGGTTGGAACCGCTGAATATATGGCACCGGAGCAGATCAACAGGCAACCGGTCGATGCGCGTACCGATGTCTATGCCATGGGAATTGTCCTCTTTCAGATGCTGGCGGGCCAGGTGCCCTTCTCCTCAACCACTGTCCAGGGACTGCTTTTCCAGCACGTCTATACACCACCCAGACCCATACGTGAAATCAACCCCAGTATACCTCCAGCCCTGGAACAAATCATATTACGGGCATTGGCAAAAGTCCCCGCGCAGCGCTATCAATCAGCTGAAGCAATGGCCCAGGCCCTGGAAGCCGTACTTCCCCTCAGCGCCCATCCATTCTCAGCTCCCCCAACCGCTAACTACGCTACCGCCTACGGGGGCTCTTCCGTTGATCCCATAACCCATCTTTCACACACTCTCCCACCAGTTTCTGCCCGGTCGTACTACGGACAACAATCATTACCTGGAACGGCTCCGGCAAACCAACCCATAACACCCACCCCGTCTGCTGGCAGCGGAGTCAAGGCAGCACCCGCCCAGGTCCAGCCAAAAAGGAAGCCTCGTCTCAGCTCCCTCCTCTATAGCGCTATCCTGGTATTAACCATTGTCCTCCTCTCCTATAGGCTGCTCCTACCCGCACTCTGCAACAACCATCTTTTTTGCCTGGCCCCATCACAACCCTCTCAAACGCCTTCAAGTACGGCCACTTCATTTAACGAGGACTTTCATAATAATGATCGCAATTGGACCATAGGGGAACAGAACAATGGAAATCTGACAGCCGCTATCAAAAGCAATCACTACACACTAACTATCGGCAGTGTATCAACTACCTATTTTCCCAACCCATCCTCTATGGGAACGCTACCGGGCAACTTCACACTGACGACTCAAATTGCCCAAAACACGGGAGGACCAAACGTTTTCTATGGACTCGCCTTCCATCTGAGGCAAGATGGCAATAAAGTCTACTGTTACGCCTTTGTCATCAACGGCAATGCTGACTACGAAGTGCTGAAATATAACGCAGACATTTCGAGTACACCGAGTCCACTCTGGCAGGGGCAAACTTCAAGCATTCATAATAGTCAAGCTAATACATTGCAAGCCACCGTCCAGGGAAACAAATTCTCCTTTCAGATCAACGGCACCTCGGTTCCCGTTGGCTCCAATCAAGCCACTACCATTAGCGACACTTCATTTTCTGGTGGCCAATCAGGACTACTGGTGGCTGGACCAGATACGAGCTTCACCGTGACATCAGTGACGCTTACTACATCCTGAAGTTCACCCCTGGTTGCAAACCACTCCCACAGAAAGGTATACTTAATCTCACTACAAAATGGCTACAGTTATACCAGCTATACTCTAGAAAATACGTACACATGTCGACGCTTACTTTCGAGGAACAACTACACGACGCAGCTGAACTGCTGCAACAGGCCAGGAACATTGTGGCACTTACAGGTGCAGGCATAAGCACCGAGTCAGGCATTCCCGATTTTCGCAGCCCTGGCTCTATCTGGCGGACCGAACCACCCGTCAGCTATCATGATTTTATCAGCCAGCCAGAGTCCCGCCAGAAGTACTGGCGGACCCGCCGTAACCTCTCATCTCAAGTGGCAGCGGCACGCCCTAACGCTGCCCATCGAGCCCTGGCCGAATTAGAACGTAGACACATGCTGCTGGGCGTCATCACACAAAACTTTGATGGCTTGCACCAGGATGCCGGACACCAGCCAGAACGTGTCATCGAACTCCACGGCACCTCCCGAGTAGCGGCCTGCACCCTGTGCGGGGCACGCTCATCCATAGCAGCCCTTCAACAGCGCATTGATGCAGGAGAGGTCGATCCACAATGCCCCTCCTGTGGCGGTTACTTGAAAACCGCCACCATCCTGTTCGGTCAGCGCGTCCCAGAGGCAGAACTCGCACGCGCCAAAGAACTGACCTCGGTATGTGACCTGTTTCTAGTTGTTGGCTCATCGCTCAAAGTGATGCCAGCTGCTATGCTCCCACGGCTGGCCCTGAAGCGTGACGTGCCCTTAATCATCGTGAACTTGCAGCCTACATCTCTGGATGACTTAGCGGATGTAGTTATCCATGAAAAAGCAGGACAAATCCTGCCTTCCCTGGTCGCGATGCTCTAGATACACACAAACCTGGCTACCACGAGAGTGCATGACGCACAAGTGTCTCTTGATGGACAGATAACCATGCTTCGCGCCACAACGAATGCTGCACTCGGTCTTGCATACGAGAATCAGTCTCCAGACCTGCCAAATAGCGTCCCATGCGATACACCAACGAGGCTGCATCACGCAGTCGCCAGACATCGGGGAACGCGTAAAGCTCCTGCTCACTTAAGGGGAAATGGGTCACATAGCTCGTACCAAAAATATCAATCAACTCCCATTCCATTCCTGTGCCCAGCAAGTTGACAGGCCACCAACTGAGTGCTACACAGACATCCAGGACCCGCAGATCTGCACCAGCAAATTCGAAATCTAAGACAGCCGTTACCTGCTGACCGTCCACGAGGATATTGCTCGGATCGTAGTCTCGATGTAGCAACTGTTGCGGAAGTTGGCGATACAGATCATCCACTTTCTCCATCACAACCGCCAGGAAGTGACGTATCTGTTGAGTGTGGTCTCGATCAACGGGAAGTTGTTCCACGGCCGCGAGAGGGTCCGGCACAAGGGGGTGCCAATGAGCAAGCTTTCCAAATGTCGGAAGGGATTGGATTCCTTCAGGCAGCTGCATTTCAGGCAGTGCAGCTAGTGCGCGGTCAAGCCAGGCCAGAGCAAAACCGGCACCGGATGCAATGGCCAGATCGGTCTGATCTGGTAAGTGCCCTGGTAACAAAGGAGACAAGGTAGCATAAACCAATGTTCCTGCCTCCTGCTCAAAAGGAACAATGATATCTCCATTGTGAGCCCTCAGTGGAAGTGGAAGTGGAAGTGGAAGAAGAAATGGCGGCTGGTGGTGAGACAATGCCTCAAGAAGAGCTACCTCGTAACGAATACGCGGGATTTGACGAAGATCAGGGATGAGACGCAGTACGTAGCATCGCCCATCAGCTGCTTCTCCACGCCAAACACGATTGTTTTTGCCGCCCAAAAATGGAGAGAGGTGCCATGGGCCCTCAATTGGCCAGGCTTCCCAGAGATGCAACACATTCATGCTCGCCTCCTCAAGGGTTGTATTTCAGCTCTCCGGCACGAATCGGCACACTGAGACGGTTCTCCATAGAAGCCAGGGGACATATCCAGCGGTAGTTGTAGGCGCACGAAGGGTTGTAAGCGTAGTTGAAATCAAGCATGATGCGTTTAAAATACTCTACACCTGGCACAGGTAAGAACTCACTCCCCTTAATAGTATCAAAGAGGTAGCGACCACCACCATAACTTTCCGCGGGGCAGGTCGTATCCCGGAAAGGCAAGAACAGTCCACCGCCGTACACTTCGAGCCAATAGATAGAGAGTGTCGCCGACTCACCCTCGACAGTGAAATGCACACGCCCCACCGTTGTCATCGTCATTGACTCGTCAGCGTTCATCACTACCTGCTGGCGCACCGGCTCAACACCGATATCGACCTCCACCAGGAAGCGCATGGCAGGATTGTAGGGAAAGTAGCGCAATCCCTGGAAATTTTGCCGCTGCTCTTCATCCAAAGCAGATTGCGGATGATCGGCAAAAAGTTGATCTCTCGCCTCGCGAAAATGACGCAAGACCCCTTCAGCATCTTCGCCCACCAAATATGCCTCGGTACGCTCACGATACATAGCTGCAACACGACAACGATAGTCGTATAGTTCAAGGTAGTCTGACATGAGATGCTCCTCGCAAGTCTAGCATGGTTACCTATCGGCAAGTTTACCTTCCACCGATGCGACCTCGTGGCATTCTATCACCTGAGGCTATTTTCAACAAGTGAACCACTTATCCCCCATCTACCCTACTCTTTTGACATATGTATACTAACCTCGCTATACTTCACCCTATCGGATAGATATGTCCAATTTTTATATTGAGGCTACAGTTATGTTAAGTGAAGATACTGCTACAGGCAAACATATCAACGACTACCTTATAATCGATACCCTCAGTAGTAGCCCAACCAGCAGCGTATATCGAGCAGAGGATACACGCCTCAAAAATTCCACCGTTACGCTTAAACTCTTGCATACTATGCATCTTTCTGAACAAAGGCACCAACAATTCCTTAAGGAAGTACACATACTCAAAAAGCTCAAACATGACCATATTCTACCCATCCTGGATGTTGGCATCTACGAGAACATGCCATACCTGGTAACAGGCTACGCACCTGGCGGCTCCCTGCGCGACCGTGTGCCTCCGCAAGCTGCCCATGTCCTACCTCTGCAAGAAATATTAAACATCCTCTCCCAGGTAGGGCAGGCTCTTCAATACGCTCATCGGATGAACATTATTCATGGCAATCTCAAACCTGAAAATATCCTCTTTAATGCTGAGAATGGCGTACTCCTGACTGACTTTAGTCTCGTTACAACCATGGATGCCTTTAGCACTGATCATTCCCATCATGCTAACACTTTTTCTTACATGGCACCCGAACAGTTTCAAGGCTGGATGACCGAGGAAAGCGATCAATATGCCCTTGGCTGTATCGCCTATGAACTCTTTACCGGGCAGGTACCATTTCTCGCCTCCGACTTCTCAGAGATCAAGCACAAGCACGTAACAGAAAAACCGCTTGCCCCCACACAACGTAATTTGCTCCTGCCAATCACTATCGAAGAGGCCATCCTTAAGGCCATGGAGAAAAAAAGCGAGGATCGCTATCCAGGTGTCAAAGACTTTGTTACCAGCCTGAGTACCTCCATTCCAGGCCATGCATCTAAGCTATCTCGTGCAGACACAGCTATTCCATCCTCCCCAACGTCATTTGATCAGCCGACAAGCGTTACTGGCATCTCAAGAGATGCTGAACCTGAACTCGCGGGGACAGGTAAGAGAACAGAAGAAAGCAATTTTCTACAAGAGGAAGTCTCCAACCTTCAGACCAATGCAATATCCGCACCTCAAACTCAAAATGTAAAAAATGAACAAGGGGCACTCTTTTTAGGTTCACCTCTGAGGGTAGCACCTGGGACCCCTACTCAGGCAAAATTGGCTTCACGAGTACCTCCATCTTTCAACAGTCCCACAGGAGGTGCTCATAGTCGTGACCGAAATTCCTTTTATAAAAATCCATGGCTCATTGTAGTAAGCTTATTTGTGGTCATTGTAGTTATCACCCTTGGTCTACTTCACTTTGCCTTACCTGCATTACTTTCATCAAAATCTAGTCCCGCGACTATTTCACAGAACCCTTTGTCAACATCAACAGTGATACCATTGCCCACAGCAACACCAACAAATACTCCTGTACTGGCCTCAAAACCGGCACCAACAGCAACTCCATCCCCCACGCCCATACCAACGCCCTCATCAACCCCCACGCCCTCGCCAACTTCAACAACCTTGATTGTTACCCCTGCGAGCTTTCACGCAGAATCCGATTGCCAGAAATCCGCCGGTTCCTACACCTGTACAAGCACTCTCCAACTACCTCAAAATCATCAAGGCAATCTAAAATGGGTTGCATCCGGCGGGAATCTGGCCACTTTCTTCAACCCACCCAGAGGTGCGCTAACTCCAGGTCAGCAACAGCAAGTAACCATCTATGTATTTAACTCCTGCCCACATAAAGGTACCATCAATTTCTCGACCAAAGAAGGGGAAGTTACTGTACCGTGGACTTGTTAACGATAGGAGAGAATGCATGACAGATTCGCTCAGCCCCGATGAGCAAACAGGTGCTCCGGCTCAATCTTCTCACGCTCCTCACGCTCCACAAAGTAGAACAATACACCTACCGTACGGCTCCGCCGCGCTGCAATTCGGTGAGCTACATCTACCTGAAGGCAGCAGCCCCTATCCTACCGTAATCCTCATCCACGGTGGCTTCTGGCGAACGCCTTTTGGATACACGCTCATGACAGGCCTGGCCGAAGACCTTACCAATCGTGGCATTGCCGCCTGGAATATCGAGTATCGACGCATAGGCGATCCTGGCGGGGGCTGGTCCGCAACATTATTGGATGTAGCCAGCGCCGCTGACTATGTTCATGCCCTTGCCCCCACCTACGCCCTGGACTTGAAGCGAGTAGTGACGGTTGGACACTCGGCTGGCGGTCACCTGGCATTGTGGCTGGCAGCACGTCCCCGCGTCTCAAAAAGCGACATTTTGGCAGGTACCAGCACCTCTCAAGGGAAAAGTGATAATCCTTTGGCGGTAACAGGAGCCATTAGCCTGGCCGGTGTTGCCGACCTGGAAATGGGATGGAACATGAATCTGGGTAACGGCGCAGTGGCAGAGTTACTTGGCGGAAGCCCCACGGAGGTACCCGAACGCTATGCTGTCGCCTCACCCGCAGCCATGCTCCCCCTTGGCATACCACAGGTACTCATTCACGGAACTGAAGACGACAGGGTACCCGTCGCAGTGAGCCGGGCATATGCAGCAGCGGCACAAGCCGCCGGTGACCCGGTTAAACTCATAGAGTTACCAGGCGAAGATCATTTCGTGCTCATAAACGCTTACTCGGACGCGTGGGCCACTACAGTTGAAGCTTTGCGAGAGCTCCTGCACCTGGACTGAATAACGAAATTTAAGGCAAGGCGTTCTGTCATGCTTAGACGAGGATCACATCAATCAGGAGGCAATTGACCTGGGGCGGGATAGACTACCACGCTACTGAAAGAGGCTTCGACTTCGCTAGAGGTCTCACTGTTTTGTACGAAGAGAGCGATCTGGCCGCTGGTGTAATCGGTATCGGTTACCGAATTGACCAGGGTACCATTGATCAGTAGAACGAGCTCGGGGCCTTTCATTATTGCCGTGATGGTATTTGGCTGACCTACTGGCTTCAGTGCGGTTGCAGCGCTGGGGCTTACGAGGAACTCTACTTGCTGGGACTTACTGGCGTCCAAAAATTCTTTGCTGATAGCGTACGTATTGTTTCCATAAATATCAATACGATAATCATAATCGAGATTACTGTCTCCTCGCAGATAGAGCCCCATACTATCATCCTGGTTGGCTTGCAGGAGCGTAAAGCTTACCGTGACCATAAAATCACCAAAAGTAGTATTGGTTGGCAGGCTCTCTGTAAGGATAGAATGATTGGTGTCCGCCAGGGTCAATGTGTTGTTATCGATAACACGGGTGTAACCAGAAGCACTTCCAAGATACCAGCCTTTGCTCTTGTCAGCAAAATCGTCGAAAAATAGTGGTTGTGGTGTTGACAGTACTGTTGGTGTTGGCGTCGGTGTTGCCTTTCTCACGGTTGGTGAGACAGTACTATTGCCAGTACTACTACTTTTTCCATGAACGTAAAAGAAGATACCACTGCTGATTACCATTATCAGTAACAATGCAATTGCACCGATTAATCTAACTTTGACAACTTTGTGATTGTTCGCATTTATCATACATTAATATTAGTACTTTTCCCTGGTCAGGCAAGAAAACCAGCCGCTACTATTACTGCTTTCCACTTGCCTATCGTGTTGCACCAAATAGAGGCTTAGCCAGGTAACTTACCTGGTGCAGGATAGACTGCAATGCTATTGAAGATAGCACTTACTCCGCTAGAAGTTCGGCCATTCTCAGCAAAGAGAGCAATCTGGCCGCTCGTATAGCCACTATCAATAATTGATTCCACGACCTTATCATTAATGAGCAGTACTATTGACGCTCCTTTCATTACCACCGTTAGCTTATTTTGCTGGCCCACAGCGTTGATGGCAGGCGAATTGGTGGGACTGATCAGGAACGTATCCTTGCTGGACTCAGGAAATACCTTAACGATATCATAGGTATTATCGCCAAAGATATCGACAAAATAACCTTGACTCAGATTATTATCTCCTCGCATGTAGAGACCCACACTGTCATTCTGATCGGCCTTTATGAGGGTAAAGGTCGTTGTAACTGAAAAATCAGTGAAGGTAGCCGGGGAATTGTTGCTACCGGGTATGGCCTCGTCTAAAATTTTGTGATTGGCTTCTGATAGGCTCATCTCATTGTTCCCAATGGTACTATTGTACCCCGACCCGGTTCCTGCACTCCAACCCTTGCTGTTATCGGCAAAGTTGTCGGAAAACAATGCTTGTGGCGTCCCCACTTTTGTAATAGCAGTACTGGTACCTGTTCCATTCGTGCTGCTGCTTTTACCTCTACTCAAAAAGTAGAAACCGCTGCCAATCAATATTAACAGTAGGAGAACTATACCGATGATTAATCCAATGTTAGGACCCTTCCTGAACTGAGGAGGCCAGGCAAATCCTCCACCGGCAGGCCAGGCAAATTTTGCAGGCTCCATTTGTGGTAGACTGGGATTTGCAGGACTCTGACCTGGTGATGACGCGTGTTGTGCGAGATCTATCATGGCTGATCCAGTGTAATGCCGGCCACAGTTATTGCAAAAGTCCTCGTCTGGATTGAGGGATGTGCCGCATTGTTGACAGATACGATTCGGTTTAACCATCAAAAAGTTCTCCTGATATCCTAAGGATTAGGGATAATTAAGAGCAAACCAACTAGACTAACTACCAGGTAGCCCAGGCCATTATACCCTGTTCTCTTTGACCGAACAATAGAGTAGGGTGGAGCCACATACATGAAAAGGACAGAGGTACTACTATGACTATGCTCGCTGCAATGTTCTATGGGCCAATGGATATCCGTATGGAGCAGCGTCCTATCCCCCAGCCGGGGCCAGGCGAGGTTCTTCTACAGGTAGCCGCTGCCACTACCTGCGGCACGGATGTCAAAACCTATCGACGGGGACATCCTCTACTTTTCCGCCACACACCTGCAGGTTTTGGTCATGAGGTTTCGGGAGTTATAGCCGAGGTTGGCGAGGGTGTGACACAATGCCAGGAAGGAGATGCAGTAGTCGTCGCAAATTCTGCCCCCTGCCAGCAGTGCTTCTACTGTAAACGCGGACAATATAGCTTATGCGAAAATCTCCTCTTCCTCAACGGTGCTTACGCTGAGTATCTCCTCGTTCCCGAACGTATCGTCCGGCAAAACCTCTATCGACTCGCCTCCAGCACATCCTTTGTAGCCGCAGCCGTAACAGAACCCCTGGCCTGCGCGCTTCACGGCGTTGACGCAAGCAACATCAGGCAAGATGATACTGTCGTCATCCTGGGCTCTGGTCCCATGGGATTACTGCTTGCCGGGGTGGCCAGGCTGCGCAGCGCGCACGTCTTAATAACCGGTCGAGGCTCCCAGCGCCTGGCAGTAGCCCGGCATTTTGGAGCAGATGTTGTCATCGATGTAAGTGCCATGTCTTACCAGGAGCAATGCGCGGTCGTGCGCAAGGAAACCGCTGCTCAACGAGGTGCGGATGTTGTGATTGAAGCCGTCGGAACGCCCGAGACCTGGGCTCTTGCCGCCGCTGTGGCGCGTCCAGGCGGCCTTGTCAACTTTTTCGGCGGGTGTCCATCAGGGACGCGTGTCACCCTGGATACCCATCCTTTACACTATGGTGAATTGACGACGAAAGGTGTTTTTCATCATACACCCGCCTACTTTGCGCAGGCTTTAGAACTTATTACAGGCCATCATATTGATGTCGAGGCCTTGATTACTGCCCGGGTTCCGCTTGCGTCCACACTGCATGTATTTGAGCTTTTGCTGCATAAGCAAGGTATTAAGTATGCGCTGATTCCTCCAGCTTTTGAGCGGGCACAGGCAGTACAAGTAATCCCTGGGTGATCATTTGAGTGTATAGATCAACCACCTGTTGCACACTGAGGCGGCCGTTGGGTCGAAACCAGTTAGCTACTTCGGTACACATAGCAATGATAGCGTATGAAGATACCTTTACATCGCTTTGGCGAAAGACACCCCGCTCCATTCCATCGTGGAGGAGTTCTTGCAAAAGGAACTCGTAGCGATCGCGCAGAGAAAGGATATAACTGCGATTGTCCCCTTCAAGAGCCCGGATCTCCGTGTCAATAATAAAAAACTCTGCTTTGTAGCTGGTATGCAGGCGAATATGATTGGCTATCGCTTCATAGAGTCGTTTTTGCGGATCGCTCTGTTCGCGTAAGATACGCTCCAGGTTGGCATTCAGCTGCCGCATGTGTGTTTCCATGATTTCAACCAGCAGGGCCTCTTTGTTGGTGTAGTGATAATAGATGCTGGCCGCTTGAATTCCCGCCAGGCGTGCAATATCGCGCAATGGTGCCGCGTGATAGCCATATTCGGCAAATAACTGGACCGCGGCAGCCCGGACATTTTCGCGTACGGAGCGCCCTTCAAGTTGAGTCTTTTCTCCCACTTTTTTCTGTGTCATATTGCTATTCTATCAGAAATATCGGCGCGTGGATACCCTTGACAACGAGGGACAACGCTATTGAGCAGTACGAGTTTTACGCTGCTGTTCAGCTTTTACAACCGTTGTCCCGATAGCCCGTCCAACGATGACGGGTGTCTCTAGCACATCGGCTGCCGATTCGCCGATATCGCGCCGGGCGGCAATAACCTTGCGCGCTTCAAACTCCATACGCCGCGAGGTACGTCCAATTCTGGTGATGCGACCATTCACCTCGATAAAATCTCCGGCAAAGATCGGCGCGAGAAACTCAATACTTTCATAACCTACCAGCAAACCTTCGTCACCATCGCATAGAATGGCAAGCTCGGTTGCTACATCGCCAAAAAGTGAGAGCATATGCGCTCCATTGACCAGTTGACCGCCGTAGTGTGCATCACTTGCGCTCAGGCGTACGCGGATCATCGCAGAAAGTTCCTGCGTTTCAGTCATTGTCATCTCCCCTTTCTCGTTTTCAGCATAGAAATACGCAAGGACTAACAGTTTCAAGCCCAAACAGGAAGCCAGGCACTTTCAGACTTTTTCTAGTTTTTATATACTAGAAAAAATCCAAGTCACAATCTTATATAGAAACTATAGATTATAACATGGATTTCAGAAAAGGTATGGAAATCGCTTCTCCTACCTGTCAGGTTTAGGTTTTATTCCTTTCAAGTTACCATGATGTTTCCGATATGTATTTGTGAGAGGAATAC
>WNGJ01006160.1_pt1 | contig 13295 bp, 5 predicted proteins | sample 5400611 | NCBI WGS metagenome assembly WNGJ01 (sample SAMN13153375, study PRJNA577476) | soil metagenome | isolation source: 40 cm soil or saprolite under Garry oak tree replicate 1 | place: USA:California | collected 2016-06-15
CGCCGCCGCGGCCGCCACCACCAGCCAGGCCCCCGCGACCCGCGACTCCAACCGGGGCGCGGTCCGCGCCTTCCTGCGCTGGCTGCACCGATCCGGCTACACCGGCGACCTGCGCCGCGACTGGGCCACCGCGACCAGCGGCTACCTGCAGCACCTGGCCAGCAAAGGCAACGCGGCCAGCACCATCTTGCGCCAGCGCGCCGGGCTCAACCACTGCGCCACCTGCCTCGCCCTGCCCCGCGTCCGCACGCCCGCACCACCCGGCAGCGCCGACCGCGGCAGCCCAGCCGCGGCAGGCTGGGCGGACACCATGGAGGCCGCCGGTGACCGCTGAATCCCACGTCCACGGTCACGGCCGGCGATTGCGCGGGCCCGACCGCAGCGCTGGAGCACTGGGTCGGCCCAGGCGTCGCGCGGCAGCCTGACCTCGGTGAAGGTGCCGCCTAGCTGGGGCCAGCGGCCCTGATGGCGGAGCCGCTCGCCCATCAGATCGCGGGAAAGAACACCAGTTTCACACTCACCGCAAGTCTCTCCCTCAACCTGATCTTGGGTGTCACGGCCGCGTTGGCGGGTGGCGCTGTCTACCAGCAGCGGCGGAACGTGGACATCCTGGCAGAGGCGCAGACCGAGGAGCTAAGCTACTCCGGTCTTCAGCCCACCGAACGAAGGATCATGCATGAGCTGGAGGAACGGCTCTTGCAAGCATGGGTGTCTTACGTCAACTTCAGCACTCCGCTGGGGTGGGCGCATACGGTCGCAAGCCTCGCAAGCCGCATCGGCCGCAGGCTAAGACCAGGAAAACCAAACCGCCGCGCGCAAGCGGACTCACTTCCCACCCTTGCCGCCAAAGACGTATGCCGCCTTCCGGCTCGGCGCTCGCCCATCACCGGGAGGCGGCTCGGAGTTCGAGTCGGCCGCTAGAGCTTGTGCCAGGATTAAGCACGGGAGCCAGGTTTCAAGCGGTCGGCTTCAGCCGTGCTCGCCAACTCGCGTGCCGCCTTCGCCAGCGTGCCGATGACCGTCTTCTCGTGCCGCCTGCTGGCGCCAGGTGACGGCAGAACTCAGTGACAAACCCAGTGACAAATGATCAAGGGCCTGGCCGCCGTGACTGGCGATCAGGTCCTTGAGCTGGTACAACGCGCGTAGCCCCGACCGGATTTGAACCGGCGCTACCGCCTTGAGAGGGCGGCGTCCTAGGCCGCTAGACGACGGGGCCAGATTGCCGAACCTGAACGCGTCACCCCACACCGCCGGGCTATGCCCCGGGGAGGTGACGGCTACGCCAGCATAGCGGGTTCCGGCGAGGTGGCCGAATCGGGCGACGCTGTGCGGCAGTGCTCCGGTACGTGCCGCCGATGGCCCGGGGGGCGGAACGCCCGCAGCGCAGGCCCCGGACAGCCAGGCCCACCGCACAAGTTAGGCGGACGCCCGTCACGGACATCCGCCCACGTCACAGCGATGCTGGGGTACCAGGACTCGAACCTAGACTAACGGAACCAGAATCCGTTGGGCTGCCAATTACCCCATACCCCAAGGGTTGCGAGCCTCCGCTCGCGCCCGTGCAGTGTAGCCGAATCCGGGCCGGCGAGCCAAAGTAACCCGCACGGCGGGCGGCCGGGAAGTCCGGCGCGCCGGGTCAGCCGGTGGCGAGGGCCAGCGCGCGGTTGAGCCGGGCGAGCGTGCGTTCCCTGCCGAGAAGCTCGATCGACTCGAACAGCGGCGGTGACACCCGGCGTCCCGTCACTGCGGCCCGGACTGGCCCGAACGCCGCCTTTGGCTTCAGCCCCAGGCCGTCCACGAGCGCGCCACGCAGTGCGTCCTCGATCGGCTCCTTGGCCCAGCCGCCGACCGCCTCGAGGGCGGCAACCGCAGCCTTCAGCACCGGCGCCGACTCCGGTGTCAGTGCACGCGCCGCGTCATCGTCGATCGTGAACCGCTGTTCGTCCACGAAGAGGAACCCCAGCATCGGCGCGGCGTCGGTGAGCCGCGAGATCCGCTCCTGGATCAGCGGCGCCGCGGCGGCGATCAGCGCGGTGGAACCCTCCTCGACCGGTTCGCCGACGAGCCCGGCCGCGGCCAGGAACGGGGTGATCCGGCGGGCGAAATCAGCCGGGTCCAGGGCACGGATCTTGTCGCCGTTGATCGCTTCGAGCTTCCGCACGTCGAACTGGGCGGGGTTCCTGCTCACCCGGGCCAGATCGAACTCGGCGGCCATCTCGGCCAGCGAGAACCCCTCCCGGTTGTCCCCGGGCGACCAGCCGAGCAGCGCCAGGTAGTTACACATCGCCTCCGGCAGGAAGCCCTGTTGCCGGTACCAGGCGATCGACACGACGCCGTTGCGCTTGGACAGCTTCTGGCCGTCCTTGCCGAGCACATACGGCAGGTGCCCGACGGCGGGCATCTGCTCGCCGGGAACGCCCATCGCCCGGTAGACCGCGATCTGCCTGGGTGTAGACGACAGCAGATCTTCGCCGCGCAGGATGTGCGTGATCTTCATGGTGATGTCGTCGACGGCGACGGCGAGCGTGTAGAGCGGGCTGCCGTCGGCCCGGACGAGGACGAAGTCGGGCACGGCCGTATGGTCGATGGTGATGTCGCCGCGGATCAGGTCGGTGAACGTGGTCGATCCCTCCGGCATGCGGAACCGCACCACCGGCCGCCGCCCCTCGGCCTGGAAGGCCGCGACCTGGGCCTCGGTCAGGTTCCTGCAATGGCCGTCGTAGCCGGACGGCCCGCCCGCGCTCCGCGCCGCCGCGCGCCGCGCGGCCAGTTCCCCGGGGGTGCAGTAGCAGTGGTATGCCTGGCCGGACTCCAGGAACCGGCGCGCCCAGCCCGCGTAAAGCTCCATGCGCTGGCTCTGCCGGTAGGGACCGTACGGGCCGCCGTGGTCCGGTCCCTCGTCCCAGCCGAGGCCGAGCCAGCGCAGCGTCCCGATCGCCGCGCCGATGTACTCGTCGGTGACCCGCGTCCGGTCGGTGTCCTCGATGCGCAACACGAACACGCCGCCGCCGCGGCGGGCGAACGCCCAGTTGTAAAGGGCCGTGCGGACGTTGCCCACGTGCAGGTCGCCGCTCGGCGAGGGGGCAAAACGCACCCGCACGCCGGTGCCGTCGATGCCGGCCGGCGATCCGCCCGCCATCCTGCCCGGCTCAGTCACGGGAGACCACCTTGCTCGTCAGCGTTCCGATGTCCTCGATCGTCACGGCCACCTCGTCGCCGACCTCCAGGGGGCCCGAGCCCGCCGGGGTCCCGGTGAGCAGCACGTCCCCCGGCACCAGCGTCATGACCTCGCTGATGAGAGCGATCAGCGCGGGCACGTCGTGGCGCAACTGCGAGGTTCGCGCCCGCTGCCTGATCGCGCCATTCACGCTAGTCGTTAGGGCTAGATCGGCGGGGTCGGCGTCGGTCTCGATCCACGGCCCGAGCGGGCAGAAGGAGTCGAAAGCCTTGGCCCGGTCCCACTGGCCGTCGACTTCCTGCAAGTCGCGGGCGGTGACGTCGTTCGCGCAGGCGTAGCCGAAGATCACGTCCTTGGCGCGTTCCGGCGGGACCTCGCGGCAGAGCCGGCCGATAACGACGGCGAGCTCACCCTCGAAGTCGACGCGGCTGGTCAGCTTGACCGGGTACGAGATCGGGTCGTCCGGGCCGGCCACGGCGGTGGACGGCTTGAGGAACAGGACAGGTCCCTGCCCGCGACCGGCCTCCTCGCCGTAGGTCCGCTCGACGCCGACCACCTTGCTCGGCAGCACCGGCGCGAGCAGGCGGACGTCGGCGAGCCGGTACCTGGCACCGGTGAAGCGAACAACCCCTGCCCCGAACGGGTGCCCGGAGATCTCGGCCACGACAAGCTCTTCTTGCGCGACGTCGGTCAGCCCGTTGCCCTGGGCGCCCTCGACCACGCCAAAGGAAACTTCCCCCTCGCGGGAGAATCTCGCGATCCGCAACGCCACCCCTTAACGGTTCCGCCGACCATCCGCCGACCCGACACCATCGAGCCTACTTAGCCCGCCGCACTGCTCGGGTGCGCCACCTGACGCGGTCGCCCGCCGCGGGGTGCCCTTCAGGCGCCGAACAGGCCCGCGACCAGGCGCGCGGGGACCACCTCGACCTGGAACGGCCGCTCCAGGCGCAGGCCCTCGTCGCCGGTCACGTGCGCGGCCTGCTCGTACCGGCCATCCTTCAGCTCGAACACGATCAGCTCGGGACGGTCCTTGTCGGGTACGACGATCCAGTAGGACGCGACCCCGAAGGCTTCATAGGCTGCCTTCTTCCTGTTCAGGTCGATCAAAGCTGTGCTCGGCGAGCGAACCTCCACGGCCAGCAGTGGCGGCTCGGTGACCTTGCTTCCCTCGATGTGCTCCCGGCGAATGACAACAATGTCCGGGTCGAATTCCGTATCCGTCGAGATCTGAACGGCGGGCTCGGGCAGAACACGCAGCCCGTGCGGGCACGCCTGCCTCAGTACCACCAGCAGCTCCGCTGCCACTTCCTGGTGAGGTTTGGCCGGCCGGGGGCTCACGATAAGTGCCCCGTCCAGGAGTTCGTACCGGCGGCCGTCATCGGGCATCCGGTCGAGTTCGCCGACGGTGAACGGATGGCCGGCGGCCGGCCACTCGGTGGTGCTCACAACAGTCATGGTGCCTCCTCATGTTCATGGCCGCCACCCTCGCAGGTGGCACCGGCAAAGGCGACCGTGGCTGTGGATAACCTCAGGGCTAGGGAATCTTGTCCACAGCCCACGCACTCGCAAGCGCTCCGCGCAATCGAATGCCCCAGACTTGTGCCCATGCGCAGTTCCCGGTTCGATGCCGTCGTCGTGGGCGGCGGCCACAACGGCCTTACCGCGGCCGCCTACCTCGCCCGGGCCGGCAAGTCGGTTCTGGTCCTCGAACGCCTGCCGGAGGTCGGTGGGGCCGCCGTGTCCGCGGCCACCTTCGCGGGCGTCGACGCGCGGCTGTCCCGGTACTCCTACCTGGTGAGCCTGCTGCCCGCGAGCATCGTCGCGGACCTGGAACTGAGCTTTCGCACCCGCCCGCGGCGGATCGCCTCCTACACGCCCTGCGGCGACCGTGGCCTGATCGTGGACGGCGGCGACCCGCGGCGCAGCGCGGCGTCCTTCGCCGCGGTCACCGGCGGTGACAAGGACTGGCGGGCGTGGCGGCGCTTCTACGCGGCGGCCGGGCACCTGGCGCGCCGGGTGTTCCCGACCCTGACGCAGCCGCTGCGCTCACGGGCCGAGATGCGCGCTCTCGCCGGCCCGGGCGCGGCGTGGGACATGCTGATGGAACGGCCGGCCGGCGAGACCCTGGAGCGCGAGTTCGGCGACGACACGGTGCGCGGGGTCGTGCTCACCGACGCACTCGTCGGCACGTTCGCCCGGGCCACGGAGCCGAGCCTGCGGCAGAACCGCTGCCTGCTCTATCACCTGATCGGCAACGGGACCGGCGCCTGGGAGGTGCCGGTCGGCGGCATGGGCGCGCTCACCGCGGCGCTCCGCGAGGCGGCCTGCCGGGCCGGTGCCGAGATCCGCACGGGGGCCGAGGCTGTCGGCATCGACCCCGCCGGCGAGATCACCGTTCGTGCGGCGGACGCCGAGTACCGCGTGGGGGCGGCGCACATTCTTGCCAATGTGGCGCCCGCCACGCTGGAGCGGCTGGTGGGGGGGCGGCCCGGCTCCGCCGGGCCGCCCCCCCACCAGCCGCAGGGCGCCCAGCTCAAAATCAACATGGTGCTCGCCCGGCTCCCCCGCCTGCTGGACAAGGAGACAGACCCGCGCGACGCCTTCACCGGGACGTTCCACATCAACGAGGGCTACGCGAACCTGGAGGCCGCATACGAGCAGGCCGCGTCCGGGCGTATTCCCGCGCTCCCGCCGTGCGAGGTCTACTGCCACACGCTGACCGATCCGTCGATCCTCGGCCGGGGGCTCGCCGCCGGCGGTGCGCACACCCTCACGGTGTTCGGCCTGCACATGCCCGCACGACTGTTCCGCGAACGGCCCGGCGAGGCGCGGCAGCAGGCGCTCGACGCGACCTTGCGGTCGATGGACGCGGTCCTCGGGGAACCAATCGAGGAATGCCTGCTGCGCGACCGGGACGGCCAGCCGTGCCTGGAGGTCAAGACACCCGTCGATCTGGAGACGGAGCTGGGGATGCCCGGCGGCCACATCTTCCATGGCGACCTGGCCTGGCCGTTCGCGGAAAACCCCGGCGAGGTCGGGCGCTGGGGGGTCGAAACACCGCACCCGCGGATCCTGCTGTGCGGCGCGGGCGCCCGCCGCGGCGGCGGGGTGAGCGGGATCGGCGGTCACAACGCCGCGATGGCGATCCTGGGCGCCCGCCGCTGACCCCCTCCACACGCTGTTCCTCCGTCCACTCACGCCATTCCGCGCGAAATGGCACGCCTCAGGTGACGGAGTGGGTGATGGTGGCGGTGTAGGTGCCGGCGACGGCGCGGCCGGGCACGGACACCTGGATGGCGGGGGTCCAGGTGGCGCTGGTGTCACCGGTGCCGCCGGTGGCAGTGACGACGGTCTGGGTGGCGGCGGACAGGCCGGTAACGGGCGTGGGGGTGAAGGTGGCGGTGCCGGTGGTGGTGTCGAGTTTGTTGATGAAGTAGGTGGCGTCGGCGGCGGGGATGGTTTCGGCGGGGCTGGCGCTGCCGGTGGTGAAGTTGGTGGCGGAGATGGTCGCGGTCCAGCTGAGGCCGGGCAGATCGCGTTCGTCGGTGACCGTGACGGTGCCCAGGTCGTTGCTGGTGGTGCCGCCGGGGTCGGTGGCACCGAGGTCGGCGCTGGCCGGGGCGGTGATCGACAGTGTGCCCCTGATCACGAAGACGCTGACGCTGCAGGCTGGGCCGGTGTTCCCGGCGGGACAGTTGCTTCCAGGCGCGGCCGAGGTGACAGTGTTGTCCAGGCTCAGGTCGCCTGTTACCGGGTCGTTGACGGTGACGGAGTAAGTGATGGTGGCGGTGTCACCGACCGCGAGGTCACCGGTCCAGGTGAGGTCCGGGCTGGTGAACGACGTGGTGCCGGTGGTGGCGGCGGCGTCGGCGTTGTAGGCGGCGTCGTCGAGCACACCGGCCAAGTCGTCGGTGACGCTCGCGCCGGTGTAGGCCGTCTGGCCGGTGTCGGTGATGCTGATCGTGTAATGCACCGTGCCGCTGGGTGCGGCACCGCTGGTGTCGGCGGTCTTGGTCATGGTGAGCGCGGGGATCAGATCATGGACGAATGCCATGCATGTGGGATCGGTCCCCCCAGGGGGACAGTTGCTTCCCGCGGCCGTTGAGGCGACCGTGTTGGCAAGCAGCCGGTCGCCAGTGTCGGGGTTGTTCACCGTCACCGAATAGGTGATGGTCACGGTCGCGCCGACATCGAGGTCACCGGTCCAGGTGATGGTGGGGCTGGTGTAGCTCAGCGTGCCGCTGGTCGAGGTGGCATCGGTGTTATAGGTGGCGTCGCTGAGGACGCCGGCCAAGTCGTCGGTGACGGTGGCGCCGGTGTAGGGGGTCTGCCCTGTATCTGTGACGGCGACCGTGAAGTGCACGACTGAGCCTGGTGTGGTCGTGCTCACGTCGGCGGTCTTGGTGATGGTCAGCGCGGGCACGGTGACGGTGACGGTGCTGGCGCACGCGGGGTCGGTGCTCCCGGCCGGGCAGTTGCTGCCCGGTGTGGTGGAGTCGACCGTCTCGGCGAGGATCTTGTCGCCGGTGTCGGGGGCGTTGACGGTGAACGAGCCGGTCACGGTGGCGCTGGCGCCCGGTGCGAGGTCACCGGTCCAGGTCCCGCTCACGGTGGCGGGGTCGAGGGTGAGGCTGCCGGTGGTGACGGCCAGGTCACCGTTGTAGCTGGCGTCATCGACGACGCCGCCGAAGTGGGCGCTGAAATTCGCGTCGCGGATCGCGGCCTGGCCGGTGTTGGTGACCGTCAGGGTGTAGCGGACGGCCGAGCCGGGGGTGGCGGTGGCCACGCCGGCGGTGTTGGTGATCTTCAGCGCCGACACCTCGACGGTGGCGGTGCAGTGCGCGCGGGTGTTGCCGGGCGGGCAGTTGCCGCCGGGGGTGGTGGAGGTGACGGTGTTGGCCATGATCCCGTTGCCGGTGTCCGGGCTGCGCACGGTGACCGAGTAGGTGACGATCGCACTGGCCCCGACCGCGAGGTCGCCGGTCCAGGTCAGGTCCGGGCCGGTGAACGACGTGGTGCCGGTGGTGGCGGCGGCGTCGGCGTTGTAGGTGGCGTCGTCGAGCACCCTGGTGAGATCGTCGGTGAACGTCGCGCCGGTGTAGGGGGTCTGGCCGGTGTTGGTGACGGTGATCGTGTAGTGCACGGCCGAGCCGGGTGTCGCGGTGGCGGTGTCGGCGGTGTTGGTGATCTTCAGCGCCGGGGTCAGCACCCCGACCGTGACCACGCAGGCCGGGTTCTGGCTGGCCGGCGGGCAGGTGCTGCCCGGATCGGCCGACACGGCGGCGTTGACCATAAGCTTGCCGCCGGTCGCCGGGTTGGCGACCGTCACCGAGTAGGTGACGGTGACCGACGCGCCCACCGCCAGGTCACCCGTCCAGGTCAGGGTCGGGCTGGCGTAGGAGACAGCGCCGGCGGTCGCCGTGGCGTCGCCGTTGTAGGCACTCGCGCCCAGGACGCCGGCCAGGTCGTCGGTGACCGACGCGCCCGTATACGGCGTCTGGCCGCTGTCGGCGACGGTGATCGTGTAGGTGACGGCCGCGCCGGGGGCGACGGCGGTGGCGTTCGCGGTTTTGGTGATGGTCAGGCCCGGGATCAGCACGGTGACCGTCACGGTGCAGGCCGGGTCAGTGCCGCCGGCTGGGCAGTTGTTCCCGGGCGCGGCCGAGGCTGCGATGGCGGTCAGCCGGTGGTCACCGGTATCGGGATTGTTCACGGTGACCGAGCCGCTCACGGTGACGGTCCCGCCGGCCGGGATGTCACCGGTCCACACCGCACCGGTAGCCCCCACCGACAACGTGCCCGAAGTGGCGGTCTGGTCCCCGTTGCCCGTGGCGTCGTCAGAGATCCCGATGGCGTCGATGGCCACGCTGATCCCGAAGTAGGGGGTCTGCCCGGTGTTGGTCAGCGTTGAGGTGATGACCACCGCACTGCCAGGGGTTGCGGCCGCTACGTTGGCGCTGAGATGAATCGCCAGTTCCGATACGGCCACCGTGTCGGCACAGCGTGAGTCGGTGCCGCCGCTCGTGCAGTTGCTCCCCGGCGTCGTGGACGTGACGGTGTTGGCCAGGATGTGATCACCGGTGTCCGGGCTGGCCACGGTGACGGAGTAGGTGATGGTCGCACTCGCGCCGACTGCCAGGTCACCGGTCCAGGTCAGGCTGGGGCCGGTGAACGAGACGGCGCCGGCCGTCGCGGCCGCGTCGTTGCTGTAGCTGGCGTCGTCGAGCAGCCCGGTCAGCGGGTCGGTGAAGGTCGCCCCGGAGTAGGGGGTCTGGCCCGTGTCGGCCACGGTGATCGTGTAGTGCACGGTGCCGCCGGGCACCGTGGTGGCCACGTCGGCCGATTTGGTGATCGTGAGGGCGGGAGTCAGAACCGGGATCGCGGCTATGCAGGCGGGGTTGGAGGTGGCGGATGGGCAGGTGCTGCCGGTGTCGGTGGACACGGCGCTGTTGGACAGGAGTTTGCTGCCGGTGGCCGGGTTGTGCACCGTCACCGAGTAGGTGATGGCCGCGGCGGCACCGACCGTCAGGTTCCCGGTCCAGGTGAGGGTGGGGCTCGTGTAGGTCACGGCGCCGACGGTCGCGGCGGCGTCGGTGTTGTAGGCGGCGTCGTTGAGTATCCCGGTGAGGTCGTCGGTGACGGTGGCGCCGGTGTAGGGGGTCTGGCCGGTATCGGCGACGGTGATCGTGTAGGTGACGGTCCGGCCGGGCAGCGTGAACGTGGCGTTCGCCGTTTTGGTGATGGTGAGGGCGGGGGTGAGCACGTCGATGGTGGCGGTACACCCCGGATCGGTGCTGCCCGTCGGGCAGTTGCTGCCGGGCGCGGCGGTGAACCACACACTCTTGATCACCTGGTTTCCCGGGTCGGGGTTGCGGACGGTAAACCCGGCGGTGACCGTGACGGTCCCGCCGGGCGGGATATTCCCCGTCCAGGCCGCGCTGGTGGCGTAGCTGACCAGGATGCCCGACGTGGCGGTCTGGTCGCCGTTGACGGTGGCGTCGTCGATCAGGCCCCGGCCGTCGACGGAGATGGTGATCCCGAAATACGGGGTCTGGCCGGTGTTGGTGAAGGTCGTATCGATGCGGAACACGCTGCCTGGTGTGGTGGTGGCCGGATACGTGCGGGCGATGGCCAGGCTGGACACGGTCACGGTGGCCGAGCACCGCGGGTCGGTGCTGCCGGTGCCGCAGTTGCTGTCGGCCGAGGTGGAGCTGACCGTGTCGGCGAGGATCTTGTCGCCGGTGTCGGGATTGCTGACGGTGACGGAGTAGGTGATGGTGACCGTGCTGGCCGCCGGGACGGCCCCGTTCCAGGTCAGGTCCGGGCTGGTGAACGTGACCGTGCCGGCGGTGGCGGCCGCGTCGCCGTTGTAGGCGGCGTCGTCCAGGAGGCCGGTCAGGGGATCGGTGAAAGTGGCACCGGCGTAGGCGGTCAGCCCGGAGTTGGCGACGGTGACCGTGTAGTGCACGGTGCTTCCCGCCGTGGTCGAGGGCGCGTCCGCCGTCGTGGTGAACGTCAATGTCGTGGCGCTCACGACGGCGACGGTGGCGCTGCAGCGAGTGTCGGTGGACCCCAATGGGCAGTTGCTGCCGGGGGTGGTGGAGATGACGGCGTTGTTCAGGTCCAGATCGCCGGTCTCCGGGTTGTGCACCGTCACCGAGTAGGTGATGGCCGCCGACCCGCCAGGCGTAAGATCCCCGGTCCAGGTCACATTGGGGCTGGTGAACGAGACCGCGCCGGCGGTCGCGGCAGCGTCGCCGTTGTAGCCGGCTTCAGCAAGCACATCCGCGAGGGGGTCGGTGACGGTGGCGCCGGTGAAGGGGACCTGGCCGGTGTTGGTGACCGTGATCGTGTAGGTCACTGTCGCGCCGGGCACCGCGGTGGCGGTGTTCGCGGTCTTGACGATGGTCAGCCCAGGGGTCAGCACGGCGACGGTGGCAGTGCAGCCGGCGTTGCCGCCTGCGGGCGGGCAGGTACTGCCGGTCGCAGTCGAGCTCACCGTGTTGGCCATGGTCTTGTCGCCGGTGTCGGGATTGTTCACGGTGACCGAATAAGTGATCGTCGCGGACCCCCCCGCCGCGAGGCTGCCGGCCCAGGTCAGGTTCGGGCTGGCGAACGACACGGTTCCCGTGGTGGCGGCGGCGTCGCCGTTGTAGGCGGCGTCGTCCAGCACCCCACCCAGCGGGTCGGTGACACTCGCCCCGGCATACGGGGTCTGCCCCGTGTCGGCCACGGTGATCGTATAACCCACTGTCTGGCCGGTCACCGCGACACTGACGTTCGCGGTTTTGGTGATGGTCAGGGCGGGAGTCAGCACGGTGACGGTGACGGCGCAGCGCGGGTCGGTGCCGCCAGCCGGGCAGTTGTCCCCCGGCGCGCTGGACGTGAGGGTGGAGGTGAGCAGCTTGTTCCCGGTGTCGGGATTCTTCACCGTGACCGTACCTGTCACGGTCACCGTCCCGCCGACCGGGACGTCCCCCGTCCACGACACCCCGGTGCTGGTCAGGGTCAGCGTGCCGGAGGTGGCGGTCTGGCCCCCGTTCGGCGTGGCGTCGTCGAACACGTCCGCCGCGCCGGTGGCCACGGTGATCCCGGTGTAGGGGACGGCGCCGGTGTTGGTGAAGGTGGCGGTGTAGCGCACCACGCCGCCCGGCGTCGTCGTGGACACGTTCGCCTGGTTGACGATGGTCAACTGGGCCACCGTCACCGTGGCCGTGCACCGCGTGTCGGCGCCGCCACTGGCGCAGTTACTGCCCGCCGTGGTGGAGATGACCGTGTTGGCCAATGTGCCGTCGCCGGTGTCCGGGCTGTGCACGGTGACCGAGTAGGTGATGGTCGCGGTCGCCCCGGGTGCCAGATTTCCGGTCCAGGTCAGGTTCGGGCTGGCGAACGACACCGTGCCCGCGGTCGCGGCCGCGTCGCCGTTGTAGGCGGCGTCGTCCAGCACACCGGTCAGCGGATCGGTGAAGGTGGCGCCGGTGTAGGGCGTCTGGCCGGAGTCGGTCACGGTGACCGTGTAGTGTACCACGGCACCGGGAGTCGTGGTCGCCACACCGGCGGTCGCGGCGATGGTCAGCGCCGGAGTCAGCACCGCGACGGTGATCCGGCAGCTCGGGCTGGTGGTGGCGGGCGGGCAGGTGCTGCCCGGATCGGTGGAGGTGACCGTGTTGATGACCAGCTTGTCACCGGTGTCGGGGTTGTTCACCGTGACCGAGTAGGTGATCGTCACCGATCCGCCCACCGCGAGGTTCCCGCTCCAGGTCAGGTTGGGGCTGGCGTACGACAGCGATCCGCTGCTGGCGGCCGCGTCGCCGTTGTAGGCGGCGTCGTTGGCCATCTGCGCGAACGAGTCGGTGACCGCCGCACCGGTGTAAGGGGTCTGCCCGGTGTCGGTGACTGTGACCGTATAGCCGATCGTGCCGCCGGGCACGGCGGCGCTGGTGTCGGCGGTCTTGACGATCGTCAGTGCCGGGGTCAGCACGGTCACCGTGGCCGTGCAGCGCGGATCGGTGCTGGCCGCCGGGCAGTTGTTCCCCGGTGCGCTGGACACGACCGCAGAGTTGAGCAGCTTGTTCCCGGTGTCGGGGTTCTTCACCGTGACCGTGCCGGTGACCGTCACGGTTCGCCCCACCCCGATGAACCCGGTCCACGACACCCCGGTGGGGGTCAGGATCAGCGTCCCGGAGGTGGCGGTCTGGTCTCCGTTCGGCGTCGCGTCGTCGAACACGTCGGTGGCGTCGGTGGCGATGGTGATCCCGGAGTAGGGCACGGCACCGGTGTTGGTGAAGGTGGCGGTGTACCGCACCACCCCGCCCGGCGTCGTGGTGGACACGTTCGCCTGGTTGACGATCGCCAACTGGGCCACCTGCACCGTGGCCGTGCAGGCGGTGTCGGTGCTCCCGGCCGGGCAGTTGCTGCCGGTGGTCGTGGAGGTGATCGTGGCGGCCAGGACCGCGTTGCCGGTGTCGGGGTTGTGCACCGTGACAGAGAAGGTGACCGTCGCGGCCGCGCCGACCGCCAGGTTCCCGGTCCAGGTCAGGTTCGGGCTGGTGAAGGCAACGGTGCCGGCGGTCGCGGCCGCGTTGGCGTTGTAGGCGGCGTCGTCCAGCACCCC
>WNGJ01006582.1_pt1 | contig 13290 bp, 12 predicted proteins | sample 5400611 | NCBI WGS metagenome assembly WNGJ01 (sample SAMN13153375, study PRJNA577476) | soil metagenome | isolation source: 40 cm soil or saprolite under Garry oak tree replicate 1 | place: USA:California | collected 2016-06-15
AGGCCGCCGCTCGCGTACTGGCTCCAGAGGGAAGGCTCGTCAATATCGGCTCTGCCGCCGGAGCCTCGGCGCGCTTTGAGTCAGCCATCGTGCGCAGCCGTTTGCATGCTATCCTGGGCTATACCAACAATGCGCTGACCCACGAGCAGAAAGCTCAGGCCCTCACGCAAATCCTCGCACACGCCGCCGCGGGCCGCTGCACGGTCGAGAGGGAGATGGTTCCGCTTGAGCAAGTTGCCGAGGCCTGGGATCGGCAGGCTGCGTCTGCTCGTCGCAAGCTCATCCTCGTTCCCAAATGAACAAATCTGGCGTGAATATGATGCTCCTCTGATGGCTTGTGCTGACTACCTGGTGCATCCGTTCAGAAAAAGGTACTTTGAGGAGCGATACACCAAGGAGAAAAAGGAAGCGAATGTCAAGCGGGAAAGCGAAATTCTCTTGGGGAGGGATGTTGTGGTGCAGTACGAGGGTGCTCCAAGTCTTGTCTGCGAGGTGCTCGAAATTGTAACAGCTTGCGAGAAGGCACTGAGCACGTCTCTGACACACACCTCCTGGGGACGTCTGTGCTAGGGTAGCGGCTCGTCATGCCTCAGTTCTATTTTTACAAATTCTACTATTTATTTCATATTCTATAAATAAGCAAAACGGAACCGACGGGCATCGGCTTCGCTCTCACCAGTGTTGGTCCACTTTATCGAGCCGCATGGGAAGCTCTATCAAAGGCTCCTCCTTCTTGAACAACGGCTTGGGAGTATTTCCCCGATCAGTGCTCCGCAACGATATACACGGTCTGCTCGTAAACACCTATCAGGCTGAAACTTCTCATTGGGAAAGCGTATCGGTGATGTGCGTGATACGCTGCTGTATCTCAACGATAGTCTGGTAGACCTGCTGCACTTTCCCCATCAACTCGGCAAGCTCTTCCCCGCCCTTTGTTCCTACGGGCATCCTATCGAGGGTGCGACTAGACGCTCCTAATGTAACAGCAGGCACTTCCGAAGCTCTTTTTCTGGGACCTCCTGCCTTTTCTGGTAAGGACTTTTGGCAGTTGAGGACCCCATCTATTCGTTCTATTCAACCTTGTAGACGGGTTGATTGGCCTCGCATCTCTGCTTGTTTATTTACCGCTTACCTTTACACAAAACTCGGGTGGTGTTCCCTTTTTTCTTTTTCTTTTTTTGCATCAAATGGTTGGCTCATTCGTATAGCAAAAGAGAGGAAGTAGCCAGAGCCAGACGGACTATTTCTGAAGAAACAGAGCGCAATAGAAGTTCTCTTGAAAGCAAAGTGAAGGAGCAACACCATGCAGAGACATCACTACCGTTATCGGGGAGGACCTTTTCTGAGAAGACCTGGCCTGCCGCAGTTTGGCCGAAGTGGCCTGCTGGGTGAGCTGCTCGTCGGCGGGTTGGGCTACCTGCTTGGACGGCAGCAGGGGCAGAACCAGTATCAGCAACGCCAGCCCCAGGCCAACGCACAAAGCGATCAGCTTGCCCAGCTCAGGTTGCTCGGACAACTGCGCGAATCCGGCGTTTTGACTGAGGAGGAATTTCAGGAGCAGAAGCAGAAAATCCTCCACCAATCCTGAGGACGAGCGGTCCATTCAAGAAGGCCCGGTGCATGTGTTGGCTGAGTCCGTGCAGCAAGGACTCGTGTCCATCCCACAAAAGCGTCCCCTGGTGCAAGTCGGCAGTAGATCTGCTGGAGATTTCTTACAGAGAGTTGTTGGAGGAGACCGGAATGCAGAAAGAGAGATACGACGTGGTCGTGGTTGGTGCAGGAATAATAGGGTGCGCTGTGTCGTATCACCTGGCCAAATCTGGACTGAAGGTCGCCCTCCTTGACAAAGGAGGTGTGGCAGGGGAAGCCTCGCAAGCTGCGGCGGGCATGCTTGCTCCCCTCGGCGATGAGCCTCCTGATCAAGCGCACCCCTTGCAGCAGTTGGGGATGGCCGCTCTCCGCTATTATGACGGCTTGGATGAGCAATTGAAGCAAGAGACCGGCATTGATATAGGGCTGGTGAATGTTCCTACCCTGCGCCCAGCTTTTGGCGAGCAGGGGAGAACACGCCTGCAAGCCATCCTTGCGCAACAGCAGCAGTTTCTCCCAGGGCTTCAGTGGCTGGAGGGGAGCAGCGCACACGAGCTCGAACCCTCGCTTCCAGAGGCCGTTCAGGGAGCGCTGTTGTCTCCCTACGAGAGGAATGTTCAGGCTGCGCAGATCACGCTGGCCTATGCGCGGGGAGCGGTCTCCCGCGGCGCCTCCCTTGTTGAAGGGTGCCCCGTTGGACGGCTCATCCTTCAAGGACAGCGGGCGGTTGGAGTGGAAACCGCGCAGGGTTCTCTGCATGCGGAGGCCATTGTCCTGGCAGCGGGTGCGTGGGCCACACAATGGCATGCGAGTAGACCAACCCCGCCTATTTTCCCGGTAAAAGGCCAGATGATGGCACTACAAGCGTTGCCCGGCCTTCAGTTGCGCCATACCGTGTACGCCACTGGTGTGGGCGGGATCGTCCCAAAAGCGGATGGCACGATCTATGTCGGGGCAACGGTAGAGCAGGTGGGATTTGACAAAGCGGTGACAGCCGAGGGGATAGCGACGCTGCTTACGGCTCTCGCAAAACTTACCCCGGTTTTGAGCAAAGCGCGATTGATCCGCACGTGGACAGGGCTGCGTCCTGGATCGGCAGATGGACTCCCGCTGATTGGGCCAAGCCGGGGTGTGCAAGGCTTATGGATTGCAGGGGGGCACTTTCGCGATGGGATTTTATTGGGGCCGCTCACAGGTCATATTATCGCGGAACTCATTCAGAGACATTCAACGCCTTTTGGCCTGGATCTCAACGCATTTCATCCTGACCGCTTTGGCGGCTGGGAGTCAACAGCGCTAGAATGAGGCGCATGACAACTGCAAACAGCTGTCTCTTCTTTGACCAAAAGAAAAGCGGGTCAAGGAGCTGGTGGAGTTTTTTACCAATAAACATGCAGGAGGAACTTCTGGAGTTCTCCGCTTTTCAACTGGAGGGTAACGAGTCAGCAGGAGACGAATACCAAAGTGGACGCCTGCTATATGCCTACCATGAAGCCGGGCATGCTCTTGTCGGTCACGTGATCGGGCGGTGCATTGAGGAAGTCTCAATCGCCATGAGATATGATGGTTATGGGGGCTATTGTCGCTTTAACCCATTCATCGAGGATGCAAACGATCATCCCGAATGGCGCGACGATGTGGGCAATCCTGATTTGGTCTCGCGCTTTCTCCCGAGCAGTACGCCTTAGAGCTCACCAGCTCAGCAAAAAGCTGACCGAAATCCTCTTGAGCGCGGATGGAGGGAGGAGCTATGGCGTATTGTCGTCTGATCTGCACACCCGACTCGTTTCGTCCAACAGGCTGCTCGCGCGTTCGTTGGCTGGACTGGGAGAACGACTACCCCCATGGCCCGGGCTTACTGGCCACAGGACTCTCCCTTGTCGCGAGAGGACTGGGAGCAGAATCGTGCCGACGGCTTTCACTATTGCGCCATTGTTGAGCATGAGGCGATTGCAGCTCTGGCGGCTGTCTGGACGTATTCGCAGACCCATTGGGAAGTGGCCGCTGTCAGTACCGCTCCTGCTTCTCGGAAGATGGGGTATGGCAAAGCCGTGGTCTGCTTTGTGATGGCTCATATTCTCGAGCAAGGTCGCAAGGCCACCATCTCGACCGAGAGCAGGAATGTCGCCATGCTCAAAACTGCCGAGAGCGTTGGCTTTTACCTTTCAGAGGAACGAGGCAGGGAGAAAAGCGCAGCGCCCTGAATGCGAGAATTATCTGTGTCAATAGGTGGGTGAGGACGTTTCTTTAGTGGAAATCTCTTCTTTTGCCTTAGTGGTGCATCCGCTAAATTCCATGCACTAATGAGCGCGTCAATGCAGTGTGTGTGCACGAGGAGATGGCTGCGATACTCCCTCCCCGTTTGATTGTCTGGTATCGATTGGGGAGAAAGTGCTATTGAGCGACGGCGAGCGGGGCAAGCTGGTGGGGATAGTGGGTGTGCCAGTACTCAGTTCCGTTGCTGGCGTTAAGGGCGTACAAAATGCTCTGCCAATGTCCATCGATGCGCGCCAGGTAGACAACCCCGTCGACGATGACCGATGGAGTAAAATAGACACTGCTACTACTCCCCAGGTCTTGGTGCCAGAGGACTCTCCCATCCGCGAGGCTTTGCGCATAGGCTCCATCTCTGTTGAGGTACAAGACATTCTCCGCGATGGTGGCAGAGTCGTGTCCCGAGGTGACAAATTGGTATTTCCAGCGCAGACTTCCGTTGTGCTTCTGCAGGGCATAGAGGTACCGATCACCCGAGCTGACATAGATGCTCTCGTTGTGGATGACCGCTCCAATATAGCTGCCCATGGGGTATCGCCACTGCTCTGTCCCTTTTTCGGTGTCCAGGGCACAGCAATAGCTTTTCTCTGGATGAGCGACCGAGCCGCTTGTGCCGACGTAAAGCAGATGGTCGGCAACGACGAGTGGTCCACTCAGAATCGTGTGCTCATCAGGCTGATAGAGCCAGTAGACCTCACCGTTGTGTGCGTTGATCGCATAGACACCCATCTGGCTCATCGCGTAGATCGTGTCCTCCACCAGTGCATGGGGTGAGAGCCATCCCGTATCGATGGCGATGCGCCAGAGCATGGTGCCATCCTGTGCGTCCAAGACATAGGTGCCGTGATACACGATACCGTCTTTCACTATCGGGACGGCGAAATCCCCAAAGGGAATGGAGACGCTCCAGGCATCGGTAGGCGTTCGCCAACGCAGCGTCCCATCCCCGGCATTGAACGCGTAGGTATACCTGCCAGAGCCAGAAGCACAGACGTAGACGACGCCATTGGCCACTCGCGGAGTTCCGAAGAACAGATGTGGAGGCCGGCGATGACGCATGTCGGGACGAGAACTCCATTCCTTGATCAGCTCCTGGGTCGGCTTCACCTGCTGGCACCAGCGTACCATCCCGTCGCTGGCATGCACCGCATACAGTTGGTCGAAAGTGGCCACGAAGAGCGTTTGTTGTTCTCCCACCGGAGCAACTGTGGTCACCACAGAAACCGGTGTCGGGTCCTGGCACCTGTTCAGAGCTACCTCATCCGAAGCGGATGACGGATCCTGGTACATGGCTAAGATCTCCTCTCTGAAAAACGCATGCACGTCTCTCATCTGCTGGTCTCATTATCGCACAGACTGGCAGGTTCATGCGGCCATAGGGAGTCGAGCAATGCCAGGCTTGCGGTGAGGACGATGCCGCCTGCGGCGGCCCCACACATACGGATGCTTGTGCGCATTCCAGTACACCGTTGCCTTTTGCACCGCCTCCTCGACCTCTTGCCAGGTCTCAAAGCGTCGCCCCTTGAGCGCCAGCGACTTGAGCGTTTTCCACCAGGGTTCAATCAAGTTCAAGTACGCGGCGTAGGTGGGCTGAAACACGAACTCCCAGCGCGGATAGGCAAGATTGAAGAGCAACACGTCCACGGCTCGATGCATGGCCAAGTTGTCTAAGACCGCGTAGACTCGCTCCACCTCTTTGGGGATCCACTCTTCTACCTGCTGGAGAAAGTCAATCCAGTTGACCAGCCTCCGTCTCGTGTAGGGAGCGGTGAGAACCTCCCCAGTCCTGGGTTGAAGCGCTCCGAACACATAGCCCGCCTTTTCTCTCCTGCCGTAATCAATCTCTTGCCTGGCTCGCTCTGCTGGTTTGCTTTCCCCCGCTTCGGGATCCACGAGGCGCTTGCCTGGATAGCTCTTGACGGCCACGGGACCCATCTGGTCCAGACACACCGTCACACTGTTCGCTGGAGGGGCGGTGTAGACGGTTTCGATAGCCCCCTTTTTTTAGCGAAGTCGGGATCGACTCGCTCGCCAAACCACGTCTCTTCGTGTCGCCAACTGAGGCCTTCCGCGATGAAGATCTCGCTGATGCGGCTGCGCTTCATGCGAACCCCTTTGACACGGTGCAGGTAGTCCACCAGCCGATCCAGCGTCCAGCTGGCGTAGTCCTCTCCCAGATCGCGCGGGTTGCAGAGCGCTGTTTGAATGATGCTGCTGACTTCCTCGGGCGTGTAAGTCATGGGTCGACCGCAGCGCGGCGCTTCTTCCAGCCCAGCCAGTCCTTGCTCATTGAAGCGATGGAGCCGATTGCGCACCATGTGTTCACTGACCTCCAGTTGCTTGGCAATCTCGGGCGTCTTGCCTCCCTGGCTGGCCAGCCAGATGATCTGTGCGCGTTTGAGTTTCCCAACAGGCGTGTTTCGCGCATGCACCAATCGCTCAAGCATCTTGTGTTCTTCCTCGGTTACTTCTCGCAATCGCAGCATCATCTCACCTCTCTAGTTGCCTGCTTCTTTTTCTCCTTCTTAAAAGAATATCATATTTGCCGGATGCACCACTTAGTGGAGTGTCTATTTAATCAGGCACTTGACAGCTATGATAGTACTGTACAGACATGGCAAAAGCGTCCTGTTTGTACAGTGCTATCCATTGTATTAGGCTCCTACGCATCGACTGTCAATTGATCCTTTTCGTCAGTTTACGTAGACATCAATTGAAGTCTCCTCTTGGTGATCAATTGATTCATGCGACCGGCGGAAGGTCAACCAGCCAAGGGCCACGTACCAGCCAATGACTTCGCTGGCCAGAGCGCGTTCCCATACACCATAACTCCCACCACCAGTGATCTTCTCAGACATCGGAACGCTCATGATAAACCCGATCAGGAGGGCCAGCGTCAGTGGACCGCCAACCACGAGCATCCGCGTTCCGAAGCGCCGCCATTTCGGGACACGGCGCAGTAGGAATCCAGCGATCGGAAGCGCGATAATCGGCGTGGCGAACGCGAGCTGGGCACCCACCAGGTGAAGGGTGAGTGTGTTCATTGTGAAAATGCCAACCCACAAGAGACCGAATGGCGAGAGCAGGAGCAGGGCCATGCAAGTCCAGCATGCGGCTGTGCCCAGCTCATTTTTCAGACTCTGAAAAACGGCAATCACGGCGACCATAGACAGAAGTCCGTCGAACATGAAAGCGGCATTCATGAAAACGCCGTTATGACCGGTGCCGAGCGCGCTTACGGGCTGGCTGATGGGCGAGTAACCCGGACGCAGGAAGCCAAGGACGATCCAGGCGAGTGTGCCTAGGACCGGGCCGACGACAGCGCCGAGCGCGAGCCACCGGAATACCAAAGGTGTTGCCTGCGCCGCAGGATGGGCGAAACCTTCGTCAATCAGCACGGGTGTGGTTGCATCGTCGTTGGGGTAATGTATTGAGGTGTTCATTTTTGTTCCTTCCTTTTGTCTTCAATCAGGAAGCATTCCGTGGTGTGCCAGGAATGCTCCGGTTCGGCAAAAAATCGCCGTAGTGCTTGCGCCACCACTTCCGGCTGGCCGCCTGGGTTCCTTTGTTTGTCGTAATTCCATGCAGCCGCATGCCCCAGCCCGGGGAACTCGACCCGTTTGACATGGGGCAAGACCTGCTCCAGAGCGTCAAGGGCCGCTTTCAAGTACGCCGGACTCTTGCTGCCACCGAGCAAAAGCACCTCGGCAGAGAGAGCTTGGAAGGTCTCCAGCTTCCCACTCATCTCGACAACGACCTGAAAGTCATACTGGAGTGCCGGTGCAAGCTCCTTCATCGGCAGGTACTCGCCACTGCCTTTCTTATCCTCGCTTTTCATCACCATGTTCGTGAGTGACTCGAGCAGGAGGCGCGGCATGACGTTGAAGAGCGGTGGCCCCATCCGCGCGCCTTTCATGGCCGTGACCAGCGCAGCGGCCACCTTCCCCCGGGCCATTTCCCGGCCAAAGCGGGACACAAAAGCCGTCGGCTCCGAGCTGCTCAAGAAAAGCGGCGGTTCGTAGATGGCCGCTTGGTGAATGGCGGGCAGCGTGAGCGCCGCCTCGAGGCAGATGAGGGCTCCTGAGCTGAGTCCGAAGACCGCGTGGGCTCCCGTTTTGGCAAGTAGCGCGTCTATATCTTCCACGTCCTTCTGGATGCGGTAATTCTTGCTGTACGCCAGGGGGCTTTGGCCACGGCCACGGCGGTCGGGCAGGTAGACGGTAAAGGCGTCAGCCAGCATTCCGGCGAGTTGCATAAAGTTCTGGGCTGACCCCATGGCGCCCTGCACCAATACAAGAGCCGGTCCCTGTCCCAGCTGGCGGTAGCCGATGGTCGTGCCGTCTTTCGAGGTGACGGAGCCGGTGGTGTAAGGTTCCCATGCGGGTGTGGTCGATGGCTTTTCGACACTGTTTTTTGTTTGCATATGCTTATCTCCTTTCTTTTGTTCCAAAACCATGGAACATGTGCGTGAAAGCTCCCAGGAAGCGTTCCGTCCGTGTTATCTGCCACAAGAGAAGTGAAGAAGAGAGACCGGAAAGGTACTACTCACTCATCGGGAGGCTGTGTGGGCGTACTCACTCCCAGCGAGAGCAGCGTCAGCCCCAGATCGCGCAGTTTGAGAAGGATGCCGTAGAGCGCTGCCTGGTCACGGATGTGACCGGAAAGTAGCGTCGTGCCATCGCTCTGGTGCGTGATCGCGAGGTGATCAAACCACTCTTGCCAGAAGGGGTCGAGGTGTCCCTTCACCCGAATGACATACCTCATACGCTGGTGCTCCGTTCGAAAGACATTTCATCGTCTAGAGAGAAGGATACTCTCCGGGCAGGTGAAACACAGTAGCCAAAAGGATACGATGAGGATACTTTCTTACGTTGAAAGGAACTAGCGAGAAGACGGTCAGATGGTAGCCAAAGGGATACCATCCTATCGGAGGAAGATACCCGTCTGTGCATACCAGGCGGGATGTGAGCCGTGGTGAGCTAGAGCAACGAGAGCGAGCGCGCTCGTGTGATGGCTTGCGTCCGATTCTCTGCTTCCAGCTTGCTGAGAATATTCGCCACATGTTTCTTGACAGTGGCGAGTGAAACCACCAGCGCTTTGGCGATCTCCTGGTTGGTAGCCCCTTCGGAAAGCCAGTACAAGACCTCCAGCTCGCGTGGGGTAAGCGGCTCAAGGATCTGTGGTGCAGCTTGAGAGGAAGTGGATAAAGCGGGTGGCAGGGCTTTGGAAACAGGGAGGATGGTCTCCTGTTGAAAGATCTGGCGATGCTCGTATGTAAAGGTGGCGAGCACGGTATGGGCGTAGGAAGCAAGGACAGGCGAAATCGCATGCGGTGATGTCTTGAGCCATGCCTGGAGGGCGGAGTGCATCGGCTCTCCCGCATCAAGAAAGACGCGCAGATAACCTTCTGGCGAGGCTTCGGTGAGCAGGCGATCAAGAACGCGAAGCGCCTCTTGTGTGGCGCCCGACGCCTGCAGAGCGGCGACTTGCAGTGCCAGGATGGCGATCGTACTCCCCGTTCGCCCCACCTGCTCAGCGCTGCTCAGGAGTGCTTTGAGTAGCTGCAAGGCTTGAGGATACCGTCGATCGGCGAGAAAGACGCGCACCAGAGCCAGAGAGGCGATTTCACGGCTGTAGACGAGGGTCTCCCGACGGTAGGGGGTGTGCTCGGCCCAGTCTATCGCGCGGGTCAGGTTGCCCTGAGCCAGCCAGAGATGCGCCTGGAGACTTTCGATCCAGGGACGAAAGAGCGGGATCCCGGCCTTCTTGTTCACCTGCTCCATTTCACGGACGGCTTGTTCGGCCCCAGGCAGATCACCCAGGGCGATGCAGACACGAACCAGCACCACGTAGGCCACCATGAGAATGTCCATGTACTGCAATGGCGCCGTCTTCTCAATGGCGGTCAGAGCCTCGCTTTTTGCGACCTCCAACTGATTCCATTCGTAGGCAAGCTGCGCCTGGAAGAGATCGGGATACGCCGCCAGTGGGAGTGGTCCTCCCAGACGGTCGACCAACCGGTGGAGTTCCTGGCAGCGGTCGTGTGCCTGCGAGAGCTGCCCAGAGCCGATCAGCGCGATAATCAGCCCCCAGAGGGCTTGGGCCTCCAGGTAGCGATTCTGCGTCATCTGGGTCATCTGCCTCATTTCCTGCAAGGCGGCTACCATCGGGGGAAAATTGCCCGCCATGCGCCAGGCTATGGCGAACGGTGCCAGCCGATTCTGCATCCACATGGTGTCTTCACCGGGCGGCAGGTGCTGCGCCTGCTCGGCAAGCCTACTCAGTTGCTCCACATTCCCATCAGAGAGCGCCTCTGCCACCAGTTCCCAGCCATCGAGAATGGTGAGCCGATAGTGCAGTTGGTCCTGCTCGGCTTGCGGAAGAGCGTTCTGGTCTTCGCACTGCAGCGCCTGTTCTACGCCTGCTCGGAGTTGATGAAGATACGCCCGTTCCTCTTGTTGCTGAGGAGAGAAAGGGAACAGCACATGGAACACTAAGATGTAGCTCGTGGCCAGGCGAGGGTGTGCACGTAAGACCTCCAGGGGGAGCAGCTTGGTCCAGGTCAGTAGTGTTTGGAGCTCTCCTTGCCGAGACAAACGCTCGACACAGCCCTCCAGCAACTCAGCTACGAAAAAGAAGTCCTGCGTCGCCAGCGCGTGGGAGATCGCCTCATGCGGCCATTGTTGCTGCTCATACCAGAGCGCCGCCTCCCGGTGCAGGCGGGACACCTGCTCCGGCTGGGTGGCCTGTAAGCGGGCCAGCAGCACCTCGCGGAAGAGTGTGTGCCAGCGATACCAGCGCCGCTCCTCGTCAAGTGGTACCAGAAAGAGATTAGCGCGCTCCAGTGCCTCCAGCATCTGCTGACTGGCCTGCTCGCCGGAAAGCCTCTGACAGACCTCGGCATTCATCCTGGTGAGCACCGACGTGTACAGGAGAAAGCGTTGCTGACCCTTTGGAAGGGGCTCGAGGATCTCTTCTTGCACATAATCCAGGAGAAAGCGATGACTGCCGGTAAACGCCTTTACGAAGGCTGAAACATCATGATGTCTGCGCAGAGAGAGCGCGGCCAATTGGAGGCCGGTGATCCATCCTTCCGTGCGTTGCTCCAGGTGACCGATCTCTTCCTCTGAGAGAGAAAGATTCATAATTTGTGTCAGAAATCTGGCGGTTTCTTCGCCACTCAAGCGCAAATCCGCCTCGCGGAGTTCGACCACCTGTCCTTTTGCCCGTAGACGAGCAAGATGAAGCTGGGGATCGGCGCGGCTGGCAAGAAGCAGGTGCAGGCAGGCCGGAAGATGATCAAGCACGAACTGAAGCGAGTCATGAATCGCCGGTTCGTGAATCAGATGATAGTCATCCAGAATCAGGGCGGTGTCCTGCGCAAACGCGGCCAGTTCATTGATGAGTGAAGTCAGCGCGCCTGCCAACAGAGGAGGTTGTGGGGAGTGCAGCAAAGCTTCCGCTGACTCTCCTATAGGAGAGCCAGCTTTCCTGAGTGCGGCAATGACATAGACCAGGAAGCGTGTAGGGTCGTTGTCCTCTTCATCAAGTGTCAACCACGCGACCGCTCTTGTGCTCTGGCTTGCCCAGGCCGAGAGCAGTGTCGTTTTTCCAAAGCCTGCCGAGGCCGAGAGCAGCGTCAAGGGAACCGAGTGGCTCTGATCCAGAACCGTGAGCAGGTGCGAGCGATGAAGCAGCGCGGAACGAAGAGGTGGGATGGTGAACTTGGTCACCAGCAAGTCTGGCTCAGGCATAGTTTTGCCGCCTTTCTCTTCGACTCTCCAGAACATACTTCTGGAGGCTCGTTTTTTTCTGTGTCCCCTTGCTCATTCAGATAGTACCCAGGTGCTTGCTCGCTTCACTCAATGCGGCCCATGATTTGGAGTAATCGTCGCCCGTTTCGGGTGCCACTGTATAGAAATGTGTATGGCCATTGTCTATCTGCTTTCCTTGTCACCTACTCTGCTATCTTACCATGTTTGAACGATTTCTGAGATTCGCTCACTATCGTGCAGACCCGAAACATTCGGGCTAACCCATCAATTGTTTATAGGCAACCGGGCTGATGTAGCCCGGCGAAGAGGGACATGGAAACAGAGGACGTTTCAGTCAGGCAGCACTGAAGAGCATGAGTCAAAACTCAGAAACGAGAGGGAGTGATCAGAGACGGGTGATCAAGATGAAAGAACAGATGTTCTAAAAATACTGGAACGTTGCATAAATACTCGAGCGGAACCGACGGGCATCAGCCTCGCTCTCACCAGTGCTGGTCCACTTTCTCGAGCCGCATGGCAAGCTCTATCAAAGACTCCACCTGCTTGAGCAACTGTTGGGCAGTATTCCCCCGATCATTATTCCGAAGAGACAGACACGGTCTGCTCGCAGTGCTAGCGGCCAACTATTCTAGTATCCCCCGCATTGCCTCACAGAAGAATCGAGTCAATTAGAGCCCACTTACCATTCACCGGTGAGTTGCCTCGTCAAGAACCTGCTCCAGTTTCATCGTCCACCCCTCTTGCCACGCAGCAGCAAAAGCCTCTTCTCCTAGCTGCGCCTGTGCAGCGGCTACTGCTTGCTCATAGCCAACACGATCAACAGGCAACCGGGGAACATCTATTGCCTCGCGCAGGGCCTCTGCCGCTCCCCACAACTGGGCTGCCCATCGAAGCTCTCCCTGGGTGACGACCACACTGGCCAATCCCTCCAGATTGAAGGGAGTCATCCACTTCTCTCCTACTTGCTGGTTGAGCTCAAGGCTCTGCTGATAACACCTACGAGCTGCGGGCATCTCACCCCGTTGTGTCTCAATCCTTCCTAACAGGTGCAACACCCAGGCACTATACCAGGGGTCTCCCATCTCCCGGTAGATGCTCAGGCTCTCTTGAGCCAGACTGGATGCTCGGACCGGCTCTCCCTCCGAGAGGGCCAGCAGTGCGGCAACCCATAAGCATTCAGCGCTCCAGGCTCGGTCGCCCACCTTGGTGATAAATGCCTGTCCCTCCTGGAACCGCTGGCGCATGGTCGCCAGATCGCCCAGCGTAAACCAGAGCCAGGCGGCCGAGTGGACGAGGGTGCCACCGACCCAGAGCTCGTTGCCTGCTTGCCGAAAGAGCGCCAGCGCCTCCTCGAAGAGCGCCTGTCCCCGGGCGTACTCCCCATGTGTGCTGACATGCTCTGCCAAGGGGAAGAGGGCCTCGGCAACTTCCCCTGGCTCGCCCACTTGCCGTAGAAGTCTCACCTGCTCTTCATGAAGGGAGACAGCTTCGACGATCTTTCCTCTCAACCAGGCTGCAGATGCCAGTGAGCCGAAGGACTCAGCAATGCCGCAGGTGTCCTGCAGTTCTCGAGAGAGGGTCAGGCTCAGCTTTGCCACCACCTCTATCCGATCGATGTCACCCTGACAATCCGCCACCGATGCAATCGCTC
>WNGJ01011303.1_pt1 | contig 13290 bp, 11 predicted proteins | sample 5400611 | NCBI WGS metagenome assembly WNGJ01 (sample SAMN13153375, study PRJNA577476) | soil metagenome | isolation source: 40 cm soil or saprolite under Garry oak tree replicate 1 | place: USA:California | collected 2016-06-15
TGACTTTTACATTTGCGGCCCGTCGATGTTCATGGGCGACTTGACCGTCGGCCTCGCCGCACTGGGTGTCGCACCGACTCAGATCCACACCGAGCTGTTCGGCGCCGGTCCATCCATCACGCCAGGCATTGCAGCCTCGCCGCGCCGGCAGCCGCATCTGCCGGCAGGGGCCGCCGCAACGGGACCGCTGGTTTCGTTTGCCCGTAGCGGCCTCGATGTCCGCTGGGGGCCATCGTTCCAGAGCCTGCTCGAGCTAGCCGAGGCTTGCGACGTGCCCGTGCGGTTTGCGTGTCGAACCGGTGTCTGCCACACCTGCGAAAGCGGACTTGTGGCCGGAACGGTCGGTTATCGGCCGGATCCGGTCGATGCAGCGGCAGAGGGTAACGTGCTGATCTGCTGTGCACAGCCGGCAGGTGACGTCGTGATCGATTTGTGAACGTGCCGCGTGAGTTCGCGAAACCCCGGAGAAGATCAAATGCGATCCGACATAACGCAAGGCGCTGTCTTTCCCGACTATGAGCTTAGCGACCACACCGGAAAGCATCGCAAGCTCTCCGAGTTGCAGGAGCAGGATCCGATGGTGGTCGTGCTTGGCCGCGGCGGCTTCTGTCCCAAGGACCGCCGTCAGGCCGAAGGCCTACTCGAACTCCATCGTGAGATGGAGGTCGGCTATTGCCGGCTGGTCACGATCACCACCGACAATATCACCCAGACGAACGAATATCGCAGCGGAGTGGGAGCGCACTGGACCTTTCTTTCCGACTCCCGGCGCATTGTTCAGAAGGATCTCGACATCGCCGAATACACCGATCCCGTTCACAACCCGATGATTCCGCATGTGATTGTGCTGGAACCCGGCCTTGTCATACACAAGATCTACAATGGCTACTGGTTCTTCGGGCGTCCTACCGTCGAGGAACTCCGGCTGGACCTGCGCGCCGTGACCATGAAATACCGGCCGGACTGGGACATTGAGACACCCGAACTCAAGGCGGCATGGCAACAGGGCCGCAAGGAGCGCTTCTATCCCTACGGCAAGACTTACGCTCAAACTCTCGGTGACGAGCCCAGAAGCGGATAAAGATACCGGCCCCTTATCCGGGTTTCTACGGGTCTGGCCGGCAAATACAACAGGGCATAACAACGCTTAACGGGCGAACGACGGCGTTTGGGGTTACGTCAGTGGGGAAAGGCACCCCATGCAAGAGGTAACCGCCGATGATTCCATTATTGGCAGATGCGATCGAGGCCCATGGCGGCTTGCGCCAGTGGAAGGCCCACAAACATCTCTCGGCTACGATCCGGTGCGGCGGAGATTTGTGGGCACTGAAGGAAATCGAACAGGATCAAACGCCGCGAACGATGCGGATCGATCTGCATCGCGAGTGGGCATCCATCGCGCCGTTCGGAAGGCCTGGCCAGCGCATGGACTTCACGCCCGGGCACATCGCCATTGTCGCCGAAGACGAGCGCGTCATCGCGGAGCGAAACAGCCCGCGTGCGTCATTTGCGCAGCATGATATGCGCACGCATTGGGATCCACTGCACCGCGGCTATTTCAACGGCTACGCCCTCTGGACCTGCCTGACCACGCCTTTCCTGCTTGCGATGGACGGATTTCAGCTCCGGGAGATCGAACAATGGCGCGAAGGTGCGGAGATCTGGCGCGGACTTCGAGCGACCTTCCCTGCCACGATCGCAAGCCACAGCACCGAGCAGGATTTCTATTTCGGCCCCGACATGCTCATTCGGCGGCATGACTACAGCGTGGAAATCGCCGGGAATTTTTCGGCTGCCCAATACATCTCAGATCCAGTAAGCATCGACGGCATCAAGATTCCGACCAGGCGGAGAGTTTACCTGCGCGATGAGAATTTGATGCCGATGCTCGATACCTTGATGGTGTCGATCGATCTCTCAGGCTTTCGCTTCGGCTGAGCCGCCGCTATCGCGCAGGCGTCTCATCCAGCATGAGCCGCGCGGCTTTCAGATCGGCGGTCTCAGAGCCTTCGGAGAACCGGGCATAGGTTTCAGCCACACCCGCCAGTGCATCCGGGAGGCCTTTCCGACGCCGGAGCCGGGCAAGCGACATCTCTGTTCGCAGCCGCCAGGACAATGCCCCCTGCCGTTCGGCCAGCGCGATCGATGCTGCAAAACTTGCTTCCGCCGCTTCAAGGTCGTCGCTGCGCGCCTCGAGCTCGCCACGCAAGCGCAGCAGCTCGGGCATGTCAAAGGCCGCCCCCTCCGGCTCGATGCGCGCGATGGTCTCGTTCAGCACCTTGAGGGCTTCCGGTAGCCGCCCCAATGCCGCGAGCCCCTGCGACAGCTCGGCAACGAAAGCGGATGCATAGAGTTCGTAGCGGTCGGCATGCAGGCGCGGCAGCGAGGACTGCAGCAGCTCAATGCCGGCCTTCAGCTCTCCGCGGGCAATCATGATCTGCCCGCGAAAGCCAGCAGCAACGGCCTGGTACGGAGTCAGTCCGTGGATGCCGGCATGCGCGGACAGCCGGCCGGCGAGCGATTCGACCGCCTCCCAGTCGCCGACCCATCCGTACAGAGATGCCGACCAGCACAGCGCGATACTGTGCATCACGACGTCACGCGGGGTAGCTGCGCCCGTAAGCGGTCGAACGCATTCGACCGCCCGGTCCGGAAAGCCGCGCAACCACAGGACTCGCGCGAGCGGAATCTGCGGCGTTCTGGCGTAGGCAAAATGCCCCGGCTGTGCGCTGCGTAGCGCCGCATCTCCCTGCACGCCCTCATCCAGGTGGATCTGCGCTTCCGTCTGGTTGCCGACCAGGTGGTAGGAAACCCCGACAAGGGCCTTGGCGCCCGCGAGCCCGGCAGGGTCGCCGATCACCCGCGCAACCCTCTCGGCCTCAAGGGCGACCGGCAGCAGGCGCTGATACTCGCCGGTCCGGCGATAGAACATGTTCAGCCGTGCCAGCAGTCTGAACTTGTGGGACAAATCATCGAGACCTTCCGCAATCTCGAGACCACGACGGAGCGCCCCTTCGGCCTGCTCGCTGTTGCGCTCGGTGAACATGAAGGCATGACCCAGCGTCGACTGGAGCTCAAGCTCCCATGCGGTCCCGCTATTCCTGTCATCGAGGGCCGCGAGCGCGCGACTGCACCAGATACGTCCCTCGTTCAGCAGATTGAGTTCGACAAACAATCTGGCGCAAGCCCCGGCCAGCGGCACGCGCAGGTCGGCGCCGACATCATTGGCATAGACCCAAGTCAACGCGGCCCGGGCATCGGCGAGCAGGCTTGCACGCTCCTGCGCACCGGGGGCCTGACCGGCTCCGCTCGCTTCGGCCGCCATAGTCGTCTCGAGCACCTGTTGAACGTAGCCGGCATGCCGGCGGGCCGTGTCCGGCGCTTCGCCGCAATCGACCAGCTTCTGCATGGCATAGGCCTTGGTGGTGTCGAGCAGGCGATAGCGTGTCGAGGCACCATCCGGCCGCGCCGAAACCAGCGACTTGGCGACGAGTTGTCCGAGTGCATCGACAGCTTGATCGGCCGGCGCACGCTCATCGCCCGCCACCGCAAGCGCGCCTTGCAGCGTGAACGGACCGGCGAAAATGGCTAGGCGCCGCAGCGCAGTCCGCTCGCTCTCGTCGATCAGACCATAGCTCCAGTCCAGTGTGGCGCCGAGCGTCTGATGCCGCGGCGGCGCGGTTCGCCGTCCGCGCCATTCCAGCTTCAGGCGGCCGTCGAGCAGCGCTGCGACCTCCCGCAATCCGTGGACACCGACACGCACCGCGGCGAGCTCGATCGCCAAGGCAATGCCATCAAGCTTGCCGCAAATCTCGGCCAGCACGTCTACGTCGTCATCGGAAAGATCGGCGCGATGACCTGCGGCCGTGGCCCGCTCCACGAACAGCCGCACCGCGGGATAACTCAGCGCCTCGCTCACACTCAGCCCCGTTCTCCGGGGTGGTGCTTGCAGAGGCACAAGCTCAAAAATCTGCTCACCCTGCACCAGCAGCGACTCCCTGCTGGTCGCAAGGATGCTGACGTTGGGTGCCCTCTGGTGGATATTTTCCGCAAGCGCCGCGACGACGTCGATCACGTGCTCGCAGCTGTCGAGGACGAGAAGGAGACGACGATCGCGCAAAAAGGCGATGATGCTGTCGGTGGGATCGGCGTGATGAACCACAAGGCCGAGCGCCGCAGCGACGCTGCTGGCCACGAGTGTCGCGTCCCTTAGAGGTCCAAGATCAAGAAAGTACACATGGCCTTCGAACGCTGTCAGCATGTCGTGGGCCAATGCGACAGCGACGGTCGTCTTGCCAATTCCGCCTGGACCTCTCAGCGTGACGAAGCGATCGCTCAGCAGCCGCGCCGACAAATCCTTGAGGGTATCCTCCCTTCCGACCATCCGCTCCAGCCGGTGCGGCAGCGAAACCGGCGCGGACTTCTCTGGGGCTGTGTTCGCCGATGGCCTGGGGAGCGGTGCCGGGGTCGGCATCGGCACGCTGCGCTGGACCGGAGCGACGAAGCAATATCCCCGGCTCGGAACATTGGTGATGTAGCGTGCGCCGTCCTTTCCATCACCGAGCGCCTTGCGCAGCTCCGCAATATGGACCCGCAGGCTGATTTCCTCGACGACAAGGCCTGCCCACGCGTAGGCCAGAATTTCTTCCTTTGGAATCACCTCTCCCGCGCGGCTCAGCAGCAGCCGTAAGATATCCGTTGCCCGGCCACCCAACTTGACGGGCGCGCCGTCCTTCTCGAGCAGCCGCGTTCTGAGCGAGAATGGACCAAAGGAGACGGTCTCGAGTTCGTGAGTTGCCGCTGCGCGAGCGCTCACTGGATGCCTGCTATCCGTACCCGACATCCACGACCTGCGCCTCTTTGCGGGAAAACTATTCCGGGAAATTCGCTTTACAGATTAATCGCTTAGGGATTGGTTGGCAACCGGCGCCGCCGCCGCTGATCCGTATCGACGAGTCCGCGGCATTGCTCGCGGGATCGCCGCCATAACACAATCTTCCATCGTCTAACGCGCCCGGCGGAGGCCGCTTTCGGCCTGCTCATCACGGCCACGCAAGAACTAACGATCCATAACAAGCCATAACGAGCAAATTACGGTCGTCTGCACCATCATTGGTTCAGGCGAGCGACCGGTCGATCTCGACGGACAAACGTCACCAACAAGCGGAGGGCCTGCGGATGCGTCGGCGGGTCACCGAACGAGGCCGTGGCGCCTCGAACATGTCAGCGACGCGCAGAACAAGGAGACCAAGAGATGACCACCAACCAGATCGTCGATTCCAGCTTCACCGCCATCATCAACGCACCGATCCAGAAGATCGATATTCCAACCTGGTGCTTCAATCTGTCCGAGACGGAATATCAGGGCTGTTCGCCAGCGCACATCGCTGCCGGCTTCACGACCGCGCCGGACGGCAAGCGGATGTCCATCAACGTCGAGACGATCGGCGGCAGCCTGATGGTACAGCACTACGTGGAAACGCTCGGTGAAAGAGACCACCTGATCCTCGATTCGACCTCGGACGTTTTCACGCCGACCGGCAGGACCACAATCCATGTGACGTGGGAATTGAGCGCCAGGGAGATCGAGCCCGGGAAATGCGAATTCACCAACAGGGTCCGGTCCCATGCGACGGATGAATTTTTGACGTTCATCGGCAAGCAGGGCATTCCGTTCGACCTGTTTCGCGCCCAGCGTCAACCCGCCTCGATTGCCCACAATCAGAGCGAGACGCCCCTCTTCGCCGCCAGCATCGAGCGGGCCGCCCTCCAGAGCAACTAAACCGTCAACCGCGGCTGCGTCGTTGTCACGCGCAGCCGCAATGGAGAGTTCCATGACCTACCTTTCCTATGACAAGGCCGTCACCGCTCTGCTGGTGGTCGATCCCTACAACGACTTCATTTCCGAGGGCGGCAAGATCTGGCCGCGGATCAAGGCCGTTGCCGAAGCCAACAATTGCGTTCCGCACATGGCGCAGGTCCTGCAAACGGCACGCAAGGCGGACCTACGGGTCTTCTACGCCATGCATCACCGGTATCGTGCCGGTGACTACGGCTCCTGGAAGTACATCGCTCCCGTCCAGAGAGCCGCGTGGAGAAACCGGAGTTTTGAGTTCGGAACCTGGGGCGGCGAATTTCGGGCCGAGTTCGTGCCGGCGCCCGGCGAGATCGTTGCCAGCGAGCACTGGTGCTCCAGCGGCTTCGCCAACACCGACCTTGATTTGCAGCTCAAACGGCACGGCATCCAGCGACTCATCGTCGTCGGGTTGATCGCGCATACCTGTATCGAAGCGACCGTCCGTTTTGCTGCCGAGCTCGGATATGACGTTACGGTCGTCAAGGACGCGGTTGCCGATTTCTCGGATGAGATGATGCACGCCGCGCTCGAAATCAACATGCCGAACTACGCCAGCGCCATCGTGACCACGAGGGAGATCGTCGAAGCGCTATCGACGGAATCCTTGGCCGCCTTTGATCCGGCAGGCGTGGACTGACCATCGCGGGTCGGAAAGGCCTGCAGGCGGGAGCATGATCATGGCGGCAGTTGAGCGAAGACTTGCAGCGGTACTGGCGGCTGATGTCGCCGGTTACTCGCGCCTCATGGGAGCCGACGAGGTCGGAACACTGTCCGCCCTCAAGGTGATACGGTGCGAACTGGTCGATCCGGAAATCGGCGCGCACAAAGGCCGGCTTGTCAAAACGACCGGCGACGGCATTTTGGTCGAATTCGCAAGCTCCGTCGATGCGGTGACCTGCGCAATTGCGATCCAGCAGAAAATGGCAGAGCGGATGCCAGGTACAGTCGATCCGCAACTACAATACCGGATCGGAATCAATATTGGCGATATCATCATTGATGCCGATGACATCTTTGGGGACGGCGTCAATGTCGCAGCGCGGCTGGAAAGCATCGCCGAACCCGGCGGAATCTGTATTTCCTCGTCGACCTTTGAACAGGTGCGAGACAAGGTGGATGTCGGCTTCGTCGATTTGGGCGATCTCAATCTGAAGAACATTTGCCGGCCGACCCGGGCTTACGCCGTCAATCGACATGCAGTCTCCGAACGGAAGATTTCGGCATCATCTTACGCTCCTCCCCGGGTTTCCATCGTCGTTTTGCCATTTACGAACTTTGGCGACGATCCTGCACACGAGCACTTCGTCGACGGTCTCACCGAAACTCTGACCACGGATTTGTCACGCATCAATGGTTCACTCGTCATTGCGCGTAACACCGCGTTCACCTTCAAGGGAAAGCCTGTCGACGTAAGGGCATTGGGGCGTGAGCTGAATGTCCGCTACGCACTCGAAGGCTCGGTGCAACCCGGCGGCAGCCGCCTTCGGGTGAACGTGCAGTTGATCGACGCAACGACCGGGAATCATATTTGGGCCGAACGGTTCGACAAGCCCGTCACAGGTCTGTTTGAGATGCAGGACGAAATCGTCGCACGGCTAGCCAACGCCTTGGGTGCTCAGCTGATTGCAGTCGAAGCGCGGCGTGCAGAGAGTGCAATGCATCCGGACGTGCTGGACCTGTATTTTCAGGGGGCCGCCTGGCACAACCGAGGCCCTACCCCCGAGCATCTAAAATCGGCGAAGGGCTTTTTCGAGAAGGCTTTGGCGCTTGAGCCTGACAATGTAGAGGCGCTCGTTGGGCATGCCTATGTCGACGCAATAAGCGCCGGCTCCTTCGTAACAGACGACCGCGATAGAGCTTTTTCGATTGCCGAGACGACATTAATCAAAGCCCTGTCTCTCGTTCCGGAGCATGCACACGCCCATATGCTGCTGGGCTTTGTGCAAATTTCGACGCACCGCGCGGCACAAGGCATTGCCGAATGCGAACAGGCATTATCGCTCGACCGAAACCTGGCGGCGGCGCACGGGTGGATCGGTATCGCCAAAGTTTACATGGGGCGGGCGGAGGAAACCGAGGTTCACATCCGGGAAGCGCTTCGGCTTTCGCCTCGAGATACCCTGGCTTTTCGGTGGGCACATTTTGTCGGGGTTGCAAAAATGCACCTCAACGCCGACTCCGAGGCGGTCACCTGGCTGCGTCGCGGCGTGGAGCTCAATCGCAACTATGCCATAGGGCATTTCCGCATCGCTGCCGCCCTGACTCGCCTTGGTCTGTCGAACCAGGCGCAAACCGCCGCGCAGGCCGGCCTGGCACTCGATCCGAACTTCACCATTCGTCGTTTTCGCTCCCACTGGACGAGTGACAATCCGGCTTACCTTTCCGGATGCGAACGCGCCTGCGAGGGCATGCGGATGGCAGGCATACCTGAGGGATAGGCGGCATTCCAGCCAAAGGCGGAGAGACAGACCAACGTTCCTTTGACACACAGGAGATTACGATGGCCCAGATCACGATAAATAAACCGTCCTCAAGCTGGTGGATAGCAACTTTCAGCAACCCGCCGATCAACCTGATTGATCCAGATACGATCGGCGAGTTGCAGGACCTGGTGACGGCGCTCGAAAATGATGCCGAGGTCAAGGTTGTGGTGTTCCGAAGCGCGGACCCCGACTTCTTCATGGCGCACTGGGACGTACTCGCCGACAAGGCGAAAGTCGCGGCAATGCCGCCCGGCCCAACGGGCATGCACCCATGGGGCGACGTTCTGGTGCGACTGGCCCGTGCGCCGGTTGCTTCCATCGCTGAGATTCGCGGCCGTGCGCGGGGCGCGGGAAGCGAACTCGCGCTCGCCTGCGATATGCGGTTCGCGAGCCGCGAGCGAGCAATCCTGGGACAGTTCGAAGTCGGCATGGGCGCAATCCCCGGCGGAAATCCCATGGCGCGGCTTGCCGGTCTGATGGGCCGCGGTCGCGGGCTGGAAGTGATCCTTGGCGCCAACGATTTTTCGGCAGACCTCGCCGAACGCTATGGCTACATCAACCACGCCCTGCCTGACTATGAAATCGAGGCATTTGTGGATTCCCTCGCTGGCCGACTGGCATCGTTCGAAAAGCATGCGCTGGTTGGCGCCAAGGCGCTGATGAACGAAGTCACCTTGCCGCCAGACACGGTCTTTCAACACGCGCTGTCAGCGTTCTTTGCTTCCACGGTTCACCCTGGTACCCGAGCGCGCGGCTCCGCACTAATCAAACGCGGATTGCAGCGCCGGTCCGACTTAGAATTGAATCTCGGCCGAGCGGTGGCGGAGCATCCGTGACATGATCTAAGATATGTCCCCGCCGACGGACGCCGCGGCGCATATTGAAACTGTCTTTCAAACGCCTCTTGGTGAAACGCGGCTTCAGAGCTGCATCCGCCCGGAACTTGCGGGCATCGCGTACTGGCCGCCGCATCTGCCCCGTCATGTCCGTAGCTTCGACAATTCGCGAAGTGAATCTTGGCGAGCCAACCGACGCAATTGGACATCTGGCTGTCATTCGGCCTGCAATTTTGGCTCTGACGCAACTTTGGTGCAGCCGTGGTCATATAACGCCTATCAGGCGGGCCTGAAGCAAGTCGAGCTTGGCGCGTCCGTACATTTGACGCTTGACCAGCTTGAGCTTGGTGATCTGGCCCTCGGTCTGCTCGATCGCCGCAATGGTGACCGTCTCTGACTTTGAGAGCGTATCGCGGCCGTTGGTCATCAGGCGGGCGATAGTTCTCGCGGACGGCACGCGCTGCAGGCTCTGAGCATCGGGCATTTCGGCACGCCGACGGCGTGTCGCCGATTCTGTAACGACCCGCACCGAGCCCCTAAATCCCTGCGCCTTGAGGCAACGCCACAGGTCGGCGCCGTTACAATGACCAGCAGCCCACTGAGCGTCGAGCCATGGCAGGTGGTGCTCGAGTGAGCTCTCGCGCACCCTGAACACATCGGATCGCTGACCTCTCAGTACCCTGCGGACGAGGCCCCGACTATGTCCGGTGAGCCGTACGATCTCCTTTATGGAGACGCCCGTCTCAGCCTGTTTGAGGATTGCCGCGTTGGTGTCCTCACGCCGAAGATAGCCCTCATACTGGATGCGCTCGGCGGCGGTCAGCAAGTCGGGATTTATGATGGCGGAGCCGACCGCGACGCGGACCTGGCGCATAGATTTGCGAACCGCATCGAGGAAGGCGTGGCTGGCGTTCTCCATGAGGTGCCAACGGTCGGCGACCTGGGTGGCCTGCGGGAGTGCCTTGGTCGCAGCAAGGGCGTAGCCGCCGCCGCGGTCGCGCGCGACCACAGCGATCTGTGGTTGCCCCGCGAGCCAGGCTTGCGCAGTGGCTGGCTCTCTGTCGGGTAAGAGAGTGATCGGTCGTCGCCGCTCGAGGTCGCAGATGATTGTTCCGTACCGCTGATTGCGCCGCCAGGCCCAGTCGTCGATACCGATCACGCTCGGCGCAGCAAAAGGCGGACACAAGCGCCTTCGAACCACCCGAGGTAACGTATCGTTGCTCACGGGCAGCATAAGTCGACGGGCAAAACTCGCGGCCGGGCGGCCACCCAAGGCAAGCCCAAGGTGATGGACGACCAGATCGAGCCGCGCCGTTCGCCGCGCCCACGGCGCCAGAGCGCCGTCATCGAAACGCTCGGTGAAAATACGTCGACCGCACATAACAGTAACGCAGCGGAAGCGGCGCGCCACGACCACCAGGCGAACCGGCCGCCCCGCCAGCGGCAGATCAGTGAGGCGTCGCTGATATCGGCTATGGATCCGCCCAGAACTGGCTCCGCATCCAGGACAGAGACTCGTGTCGCTCGTGGGACGGACGGTGATCACGGTCGCGGCGCCGTCACAGACGGCGCTCTTCACGTCAAACCCGCGAGGGACCAGGGCCGACGGACGTAGGGCTCGCTGCATCATGTTGATTCCTTTGTGAAACCAACGCGAGCCGGCGCTTGAACTTCATCAAAAGTGAGTCAGAGCCAAAATTGCACGCCGAAACACACATCGAATACAGCCTCGTTCAAGGCCTCGGGCGGCATTTGTGGAAATGGTCCGCGTCGGTTGCGGATGTGGTGATCAAGGGCCAAGCGGCAACTAAATCTGAGGCGGTGGCAGAAGCCGAGAAGGCGATTGATCGGGCTCTCGCTCTGAAAAAGGTGCGCCTTGTGCCGCCCAAGGGCGGAGTGGATACGCCCTAGCCCGTTTGGCATTCACAAGGTGGATGACGGCGTCTGCGACCTGATTTGGAAACGAGTTGGTCAGCAACGCATTGATGGTCTCGCGCACGAATGCGCGGACCTATTTTCTCGCGTCGGGGCCATCTCAGCGAATGGCACTGTGTCGGCCAACTCAAGCAATTCTGTTTTGAGCCCCGCTCGATATTTGTCAGGATCATCCGCCATTGTGCTGATGATCTCGATGATCGTTTTCAGCATCAATTGCACGCGACCGCGTTACCACGCGGCGGACGCGCCCACGGGCCAACTATGATATTGTCGGGATTGGCTTGCTTCATGTGTCACCTCGTGTTGCAGGTCGGGTCGTGCGGAAGTTGACGCTGCCCGCGGTCCGCTTACAGTAGCAAAAACATCAATGAAAACAACCGGGTATAAGACCGGGTTAAGCGGGAAAATTCCCGCCATTTATTGCGGCGCGCATCATTGAGCGGGAAGTGTCCCGGTTTTTCGGCGGGAATATTCCCGCGGAAACTCCGCTCTACTGGATTTTAGTTCGTAGGAGTAGCGTCAAGCGAACCGCGCAATCGCCGCAACGCATCGCGGACGAAGCACCGAAGTCGAAAGATCAGGTGGAGGGTTGCAATGCGCAGAGGTGCTTTGATCGCAGCGATCTGCGTTAGCTTATCCGTCCAAGAGGCGTTCGGCCAAGAAGCCATTCCGATAACAAACGTGACGGTCGATATGATCAGACGCGGCGGCAGAGATAATTTCCGCCTTGACGCGCAAGTACATAATCCAAACGATTTCGCCGTTTTTGATGTGCAGGTCACCTGCGATATCAGGGATAGGAGAGGCCGCAAATTGGCTTCCTACGCGACAATGATTGTCGATGCAATTAAAGGAAGGGGCTTCAGAATTTTCCGAGGGCTGGATACTGGCGCGTGGCCGGATCAAGGAAAAACGGCCTACTGTGTATCGTCGGAAGCAAAGCGGTTGCCGAACTGATGGCCCTGCCGGAGGAAAAATGAGGGACGACCGCGAACGAAACGCAGCGGCGTGGCTTGCTCGCCAGAATATGCGACAGGTTCGTGCGCATGAAGCCTTGGCAAAGTAGAACGAGCGCAGAAGGTTGCCATCGAAAGTCGCAAGCGAACCATTGATTAATTTGGACGCGATTTAACAGCCGCTGTTGATAAGTTGGCGCCGCAATTGGCCGTCGGCACGCAAATCAGTTTTTGATCGGCAATGCCGACCCGGAACGAACTCCTTGCCGACCATTTCCTGAAGGCCGCGGGCATCGCCGCGGTGTACGTCGATGACGCCGGCGCGATCGGCACGGTCGACGTCGTAGGGATCGATGCACCTTCGGGATGGGTCCTTCTGTGCTGCGCGCCCGGGAAGCAGATCGGGATCGCCACGAAGGCCGCCCGCCCGGGTTGCTACCGGGACCGGTCAGGCCGCCGCGCTGGCGGCGCTGCGTTCGGTCGCCGCGGACTGCAGTGTCGGACTGACGCCGCATCAGACGGTCATCCAGCGAGCGCTGGCCGCCGTGGAAACGGTCGACCAAAGGATTGCGGACTTACAGAAGAAGGGCAGCATGAAGGAACTGAACGCCGAATTCAAAGCGGCAAGGAAGGCCGGGGCGATTGTTCGCTACCATGATTTCTTGGACGGCAAGAAAATGGCGATGCTGGAGGCGATTGCCCGACGGCGCTGACGCCGCCGCACGGCCGCGGCGTTACGACAGATGGGCAAGGGGACATCGCTAGCGCTAACCTCCCACTACGGATTGGATGGTCCAGTGGATCAGAGAGCCAGTAGCAGCAGCGCTGCAATGGTTTGAGGCACATCCCGGAACGGCGGGCTGGCTCGATGCCATTGGCAGCATTACCGCGATCGTCTTCGTGTATCTGCTTGGGTTGTTTCAGGGCAGGCGGACAAAATCGCACGAAGACGTAGATCGGATCAGGAGAGCGCAAGGGCCCGCGCTAATTCTTATTCCCGTGCTGACTGCCTTCAAGCCAAAAATCGAAACGGCTATCATTCAAGAACGCAAACCTGCGCCGCCCGACGAAGTCGTGCACCTTCTGGATCAGCTGTACATTCTGGGCGTCGCCGGCGGGTCGATCCTGCAGATGGTCGCGGTGCTTCAAGCTAACCAGCGGGCCGAACGACCCCATAACGAGAATGAAAACGCTCAATCAATGTACAATTCAATAGTGCG
>WNGJ01005518.1_pt1 | contig 13288 bp, 12 predicted proteins | sample 5400611 | NCBI WGS metagenome assembly WNGJ01 (sample SAMN13153375, study PRJNA577476) | soil metagenome | isolation source: 40 cm soil or saprolite under Garry oak tree replicate 1 | place: USA:California | collected 2016-06-15
CGCGGAGACGCCCTACTTCTATGCGACCTACGCGGCCGCCGGATCGCCGCCCGAAGCCCCAGCCGTGAGCAGGCCGGCTGCCCTCGTCATCGGCTCGGGCCCGGTCCGAATCGGGCAGGGGATCGAGTTCGACTACTGCGCGGTCAAGGCCGCGGAGGCGCTTCGTTCTCAGGGCCGGCAGGCAGTGATGATCAACTCCAACCCGGAGACGGTGTCCACAGACTTCGACGCCTCGTCCCGACTCTACTTCGAGCCACTCGACCCGGAGTCAGTGCGAAGTGTGGTGGAAGCCGAAACCCCGGCCGGGGAGGAGCCACTGCCTGCTCTCGTGCAGTTCGGCGGCCAGACGCCACTCAATCTCGCCGAGTGGCTTGTCGCCGCGGGGATCCCGCTGCTCGGTGCCGACCTGGATGCGATCGACCAGGCCGAGGAGCGGACGCGGTTCGCTGCGCTGCTCGATCGGCTGGGCATCCCCCAGCCAGAGGGAGGGATGGCGCACAGCCTCGAAGAGGCGCTCACGATCGCCGAGCGCATCGGCTACCCGGTGATCGTTCGGCCGTCGTTCGTCATCGGCGGCCTGGCGATCGACTTCTGCTACTCGCCCGAGGACCTCGTCCGGCAACTTGCCGCGGCCACGATCGTCGATCCCGATCGGCCGGTCCGCATCGACCGATACCTCGAGGGTGTGGAAGTCGACGTCGACGCCGTCTCGGACGGCCAGACAGTGCTCATCCCGGGTCTGCTCGAGCACATCGAGCGGGCGGGAGTCCACTCGGGCGACTCGGTGGGCGTATTCCCCCCGCAGACGGTGTCCGAGGCAGACCAGGGCCTGATCGTCGGGACGATGGAGCGAGTCGTTCAGGCTCTTGGCGTCCGAGGCCTCGTCAACGCGCAATTCATCGTGCGCGAGGATGGCGTCTACCTGATCGAGGTCAACCCGCGGGCATCGCGTACCGTGCCATTCCTGTCCAAGGTCACGGGCGTGCCCATGGTGGAGCTGGCCATCCGCGTCGCGCTCGGCGAGAACCTGCCCGCGATGGGCTGGTCGAACGGGCTCCTGCCACCGCCGGCTTTCACGGCTGTCAAGGCTCCGGCTTTCTCGACCGCCAAGTTGCGTGGGGTGGATCCGTCCGTTGGGCCGGGCATGCAGTCGACCGGAGAGGTGATCGGCATCCACCTCGATCCGCGGGTTGCGATCGCAAAGGCACTGACAGGCGCCGCGCTCGTGCCGCCACCCTCGGGCGCGGAGGGTGCGCTGGCAGTGCTCTCGATCGCCGACAGGGACAAGGAGCAGCTGTCGCGCCTCGCCCGCGCGCTCAGGACCGCCGGCTACCGACTCGCGGCGACCCCAGGAACGGCGCGTGCGCTGTCGGCCGCGGGCTTTGCGGCTGAGGTGGTGGCCAAGGTCGGCGAAACGTCCGCGCAGGGAAACCCTGGAGCGCCAACGTCGATCCTCGACCTCATCGGGTCCGGCGCGGTGCGCCTGGTGGTGAATACCCCGACCCCCCAGTCGGGCGCCGTGCGCGATGCCGCCGAGATCCGCCACGCCGCTATCGCTGAGGGGATCCTCTGCCTGACGGCGATGGAAACGGCGATCGCGGCCGCCGAGGCACTCGATCCTGCGCTCGCCGGGCGCCTCGCCGAGGTCCGGCCGCTCGGGGAGTGGGTCAAGACCGCACCCGCGACGTCGGCCGAGCGAGAGCCGGCCATCGTCTGACTCCGCGGAGCCGCGCCGCACCCGCCAATCGTTCGAGACGCTGGTCGCGCCCCACCCGCCAATCGTTCGAGACGTTGATCGAGGACGCGCATCAGATCACGAGGAAGCGTGTAGAGGATCTCAGCCAAACACCGGGTTCGCCGCGATGGCGCGCATGGATCGCCGCCTGATGATGCGCCAGCGCGATCGCTCCCGCGTTCGTCGAGCCCCGGCCCTGCCCTGGCGTGCCACGGTCGAGTCACCCTGGACTCAGATCCGGGGAGCAGTACGCTCGCAGCTCAGTCAATTCGTCGGAATCTGCGTCCGGCCACGCGAGGTGGTTGGCCGATTTGAGTCGCCCCTGACTCAAGGCAACTCGCTCCCTCGGCGGACGCTACGTCGCGCCCAGGCGGACGCTATGTCGCGCCGACGCGGACGCATTCAGGCCGCCTCGGATCCCTCCGACGAGCACTCGGCGCACGAGTCCTGACGGCGGCCTTCGATCGCGGCCGCAAGTGCCATGAGGCCGTGCCCGACGCGCGCCCGCAGGCCGTCCCGAGCAACCGTGCCGTCGTCATGGGAGTGGACGACGACCGGCCGCTCGACGCGCCGGGCAAGCCTCTCCTGGTCTGCCTCTTCGAGCAGAGATGATGTGTGGATGGCCACTTGGGCCGAATGAATGTCGAGATCCTGGAAACGCATGGAACCTCCCCGATTTTGAACTGTCTGATCTATCTTGTGTTAGTCCGATATCTAACTGCGAGCCCGCGCCTGACCGAGGTCGGTCATTCCGAAGGACTTAGGTAACGAGGAAGCGCTTGAGCTCGACCGAGGCGTCGTCGAGCCGCGCCCGCCGCAGGCTGTAGTAAGTCATCCCGCCCTCTTCGGTGACGGTCACGAGGCCGGCCGAGCGGAGCAGCGCCAGGTGGTGCTTGATGGTCGGCTTGGAGAGCTCGAGCTGCGAGGCGATCTCGGTCAGATACCGGTCGCCGTCGGTGAGCAGCTTGAGGATTCGGAGCCTCGTGTCGTCGCCCAATGCGCGATGGAGCCGCAGCACCGACTGCGGTGGAGCGAGCGCATCGTCCCCGGCAATCGCCGCATCGGCAACCGGATAACCGAATAGCCGCCAGTCATCCGCGGAAAGGACCATGTTGTAGGGGCGTGCGAAATAGCTCGGGGCGAGGATGACTCGTCGGACGCCGCGCTCCGAGACGTAGCGCAGCCCCCCGGTGGTCTTCTCGACCAGGTCGACGGGAGCCAGCCTTCGAATATCACTCCCGCGCATCTCGACGTCTCGATCCAGGATTTCCTTCACCCTGTGTTCGATCTCCTGGAAATGGGGCAGCCACGTCTGAAGCACGCCGGCGAGCGCCTTCTTCATTGCCGGGGGATCGGTCACGAAGCGGACCATGACGTCACGTTTGAGGTCGGGATAGTCGCAGGTGAGCTCGGCGATCGCCTCAGCATCGCCGGCGGTGGCCCGCTCGACCAGCGGACGCTGCTCGGGATCACGGGTCGCTTCAGCGAACATCAGACGGCTGATCATGTCCGGCTCGCTCGCTCGGACCAGCTCGAGTAGTCCTGCGGCCGAGGTGACGTCCGGCCTGTCCACCGCCAGCCCGGCGACGATCACCGCGAGCTCTGACGCGAAAAGGGTCTTGAAGTCCGATGCCACGGTCTCGGGCAGGGTCGCCTTGGCAGCGGCCAACCAGCGGCGGTCGGCTTCGGGCAGGTCCTCGGTCGATCCGGCATCGTCCGACAGGCTGAACACGAAGTCGTAGGTCGTGCGCAGGTCGAACTCGACGGTGTAAGGCGGCGCGGCGGCTCGGCTGTAGTCTCGGACGAGCGGCTGGGGCCGGCTGGCGATGACTGGAGCATCGGCCCGGCGGCCGGTGGGGCGAGGGGCCATCTTGGTCTGCGAATACCTCACGTGTGTTAGATGGAATGCTAACACGGTCGAGCGAGGTGTCAAGTCCGGCCGCCCACCGCCTACAATCAAACCGCCCCACATCCGGCCCTGCAACGGCGTCCGAGGAGTTGTCCCCGCAATGGCCCTTCCCGCGGTCCGCTTCACCGACGAACGCCTGCCCAACGGTCTCCGCCTCGTGATGTCGGAGGATCACCTCGCGCCGGTGGTCGCCGTGAACGTGTGGTATGACGTTGGGTCAAAGCACGAGGTCCCCGGCAAGACGGGCTTCGCCCATCTGTTCGAGCACGTGATGTTCCAGGGCTCGGCGCACGTCGGGAAGGCCGAGCACATTGCCCTCGTTCAGGCCGCCGGCGGCACGATGAATGGGACGACCTGGCTGGACCGGACCAACTACTACGAGACGATGCCCTCCCACCAGCTCGAGCTGGCGCTGTGGCTGGAGGCGGACCGACTTGGCTCACTGCTGGATGCGCTGTCGCAGGAGAACCTCGACAACCAGCGCGATGTCGTCAAGAACGAGAAGCGCTGGTCGTACGACAACCGCCCGTACGGCACCTGGAACGAGAAGCTGCAAGCCCACCTGTTCCCCGAGGAGCACCCCTATCACCACCCCACGATCGGCTCGATGGCCGATCTCGACGCCGCCTCGCTGGAGGACGTCAAGGAGTTCTTCCGGACCTACTACGCGCCCAACAACGCCGTGCTCGCGATCGTCGGCGACTTCGAGCCCGAGCGAGCCCGCGAATGGGTGGAGCGCTACTTCGGCGGCATTCCCGCGAACCCGAGCATTCCGCGCCTGGGCAACCTCTCGCTGCCCGCCGTCATCGGCAAGGAACGCCGCGAGGTGGTGCCCGACCGGGTACCCCTGCCGCGCATCTATTTCGGCTTCCGGGCGCCGCCGTTCGGCGATGTTCGGCTGGATGCGCTCGAGGTCGGCAGCCACATCCTTGCGGGTGGCCGAGGCAGCCGGCTCTATCGACGCCTCGTCCGCGATGAGCGGATTGCCCAGGACGTCACGCTCTTCGCCCTCGGCTTCGTCGGGGGAGCGTCGATCGCCGCGGGCTGGGCGACCGTTCGACCTGCGGTCACCATCGAGCGCGTCGAATCGGCCTTCCTGGAGGAGCTCGAGAAATTCGGCCGCGAGCCCGTCACGGACGACGAGCTCGCACGCGCCAGGGCTCTCGTCGAGTCGGAGGAGCTCGCGTCGCTCGGGAGAGTGGAGGAGCGAGCCGACCGCATGGCGATGTACGCCACCCTGTTCGACGATCCGGACCTGATCAACCGCCAGCTCGGGCGCTACCTCGCGGTGACGGCGGACCAGATTCGCGACGTCGCGCGCGAGGTGTTTCGCCCCGACAACCGGGTCGTCCTGACCTACGTCCCGGCCGAGCCACCCGCCGACGAGGCGGCCAACGCTGAGGAAATCCCCCAGGACGAGGAGATCGCGGCATGAGCGTCGAGCTCGTCGCCCAGCGACCCACATCGGGAACACCCCGCCGATACGAGTTCCCGCCGTTCGAGCGCCACCGGCTTCCGAACGGCCTCACCGTTCTCACCGTCGAGATGCCCGGCCGCCCGCTCGTGTCGGCTTCGCTGATCCTGCGTAACGGCGCATCGGACGAGAAACCAGCCGAGGCCGGTGCCACGGTCCTGGCGGCCCGCGCACTGTCGGAAGGCACCGAGCGGTATGACGCCATCGCCCTGGTCGAGGCCGCCGAACGTCTCGGCGCGTCGCTCCATGCCGAAGCCGGCTGGGACGCGACGACGGCGGGTGTCGACGTACCCGCCGAGCGCCTCGAGCCCGCTCTCGATCTGCTCGCGGAGATGGTCGGCCGACCGACGTTCCCCACCGCGGAGGTCGACCGGCTTCGCGAGGAGCGCCTCAATGACATCCTCCAGGCCCGAGCGGATCCTCGACGACGGGTCGAAGAGGGCTTCGTCGACACGATCTACACCCCGGATTCGCCCTACCGCCGGCCGTCGGGCGGCCTGCGCGAAACAGTTGAGACGCTGCGTCCCGAGATCCTGCGCGGCACGCATCGGCGCGGCCTCGATCCGGAGCAGATCACGCTGGTCGTCGGGGGCGACCTCGAAGGGCTGGACGTGCCGGATATCGCGGAGCGCCTGTTCGGGGGTTGGGTGGCACGACCTGGCTCGGCCAGGCCCGGGCCGGTCGTGGGCCGTTCAGCCGTCCCGCGCCGGTTCGTCCGGCTGTTCGACCGTCCGGGCTCGGTTCAGACAGAGATCCGCATCGGGCACGTGGGGCTGCCGCGGCGGATCCCGGACTTTCATGCCGTGTCCGTCATGAGCACGATCCTCGGTGGCCTGTTCAACTCGCGCCTGAACATGAACCTGCGCGAGGACAAGGGCTATACCTATGGAGCGAATGCAGGTTTCGACATGCGCCGGGGTGCCGGACCGTTCTCGGCGCGGGCCGCCGTGAACACCGAGGTCACGGTCCCGTCCATTCGGGAGATGCTGGCCGAGCTCGGCCGGCTGCGCCAGGAGCCGGTCACGGCGGCCGAGCTCTCCGCCGGCCGCGACTTCCTGGTGGGCGTTTTTCCGCTTCGATTCGAGACCCCCGGGCCGGTGGTCGGCGCCCTGGCCGGCCTGGTGGTCCACGACCTGCCCGACGACGAACTTTCCAGGTATCGGCCGGCACTCGAGGCCGTCACGATCGACGACGTCCAGGCGGCTGCGACGGCCCACATCGACCCGGATCGAGCTGCGATCGTCCTGGTGGGTGACGCGGAGCGGATCGCGAGCGAGCTGGAGACCGGCGACTTCGGCCCCGTCGAGGTCGTGCCCGCCGAAGAGGAAGCGGGGACCTAGCCACGAGTCCCGGACGTGGCCAGCGCCTTGGTCAACCATAGCGCCGCGCGCTCCGGCATGACCATTTTCCTGACCTCCGGCAGGCGCAGTTGGGCCGCCCGCGTGACATCCGCACGGAGCGGGGTACCAATTGGCTGCTGTTCAGCCGCGGCTGAAGTGGCGACACTTGTCGCCTCCCATAGGACCGCGAAACCTTTTGGAGGTCGCGTGTCTCGGTGATGTAGGCGTCGGTCAAGAGACCGACACACAGGGATCGGGGATTACCGAATGGATCGAACGAGACGACTCGCGCGAAGCGCGGCGGTCGCCGGAGCGACCCTTTTCTTGGTCGCCGGTGCAGCGATCGGCGCAAACGTCCTTCGCCATGGCTCGACCGCAGGCACGGATCCGGCCAGTACTGGCGAAGTCGACCAGGCAACAGAGACCCCGGAGCCGACCGAGACGCCCGAGGCAACAGAGACGCTCGAGCCGACCGAGACGCCGGAGGCGGCCGAAACACCGGAGCCTACGGAGACGCCTGAAGCAGCCAGGACACCAGAACCTACCGAGACGCCCGAGGCTACCGACGTCGAGAACGACCAGGGCGAAGACGCGGACGAGCAGGGCGAAACGAAGGTCGAGGCAACCGACAAGCCTGAGACGCGGGAAACGCCCGAGCCGACGGAGACGCCCGACAGCGACCAGTCCAGCGGCGGCGGGGACAGCGGCGGCAGTGGCGACGGGGGAGGCGACGGCGGAGGCGACTGACGCCTGGCGAGGAGCGCATGATTTGACCGCGCTCCCCCCCATCCGAAGCATCAGACCTTCCGATCGAAACGACTCGTGCCGGCCCAGCCGCAGAGGATCGGGCGACCGACGTGGTCGCCCGATTGGCGGTCGATGCCGTTCTGGCCGGGAATCGGGAGGCGTTCCGAACGCTGGTAGAGCGCGAGGGGCCCGGCCTCGTTCGGCTCTGCTACCGCGTGCTGAGCGACCTCTCGGAGGCCGAGGATGTCGCGCAGGAGTCGTTCGTGATCGCATTCCGGTCGCTACCCAGCTGGCGACGTGAAGGCCCATTTGGCGCGTGGCTGTCCCGGATCGGACTCCGCGTTGCCCTTCGTCGCGCAAGCCAGCGTCGGCAGGTGGCTTGGCTCAGCTCCGGCGCCGTATCGGCGCAGGGCGAGGGAGATGAGCGCCTCATTCGGTCGCTCGTTGCTCCCGCGGACAGCGACCCGGCCTCTGTCGCCCTCGCCGGCGAACGGTCGGCAATCGTGCGCGCCGCGGTCCGCGGCCTCGACGAGCCTTACCGTGAGACCGTGCTGCTGCGCTTCTTCGCGGACCTCCCCCTTACTGAGATCGCGGCAGAGACCGGCCGACCGCTGGGCACCGTGAAGACACACCTGCACCGGGGCCTGACGAGGCTGCGCCTGACTCTCCTGGAGGATGCAAGCGCGCCGTGAGCTACCTCGTGGGCCAGCGCTTTTCGCCTCTGGAGCTAGTTGGTCCCGGCGGCCCCCCTCTGGCCGCCATGTCGGATTCGGTCGCCCTCGCTCGGGAGCTCGAGCTGGCTCTTGAAGTGACCCCGGTGCGACTCTCGAACGGTTTCTTCGACTCTGTCATGGCAGCGATCGCGGCCGAGCCGCTGCCCGCGCCAGGCTCCGCCATCGTCGTAGCGCTGCGCGCTGGTCGACCATCGGCGCTGGTCAGTGGCATGGTGGACAGTTGGCGTGTGACGTGGGCGGGCGGTCGACCCGTGGCGGTCCGGCTCCAGGGACTCGCATTTGTTTTGGTGATGACGCTGGCGATCGCCGGCCTGAGCGGTGCCCTCCTCGTCGGGGCACTGGGCGCGCTCCAGCGGGGACCGTCCGTCGCCCCCGTCGTCGCGCCGGAATCCACTCAGCCCGCGCGCCTGAATGAGCAGACCCCAACCGAGACCGACCATTCAACCGTGAAGGGACCGGCGACGCCCAGTGAGAGGACCCCGGCAACACCTGCGGTCAGGTCAACTCCCGCGCCGCAGCCCGATTGGACGCCACGGCCCACGGCGACGACCGCCAGTACGGAGGAGCCACATGAAACCGATCGCGCCGAACCCACCGAAACGCCGGGGCACGATGGGAGTTCCGACGCCAGCGGCTCGAGCGGAAGCGGCGCGAGTGCCCAGCCGGGCGGAGGCGACTAAGGGCTCGGCCGGCCTGGCCGCCGTCTTTGCGGCGCTGAGCCTGTGCGCCGCCTGCGCGACGGCGACGCCCGCGAGCCCTCGACCATCCGGGGTGGCGGCCTCGCCGTCGCCGGTTGCCTCGGCGACGTCCCCGGAATCGTCTCCCTCGCCCTCGCCCTCGCCCTTGGCCAGCCCCGGCTCGCTTCCGATCGACCAGGTCAACTTCGTCGCAGCCATCGACAATGCGTGGCTCCCGTTCAAGCCCGGCACGACGATGCGGTATCGGGGAACCAAGGACGAAGAGCCGGCGATAGAGGTCTTCACGGTCACCAACCGCACGGCCACGATCGACGGCGTCAGGTGCGTCGTCATCGACGATCGCCTGTTCTTGAGTGGCAGGCTGGCCGAACGGACGAGCGACTACTACGTGCAGGACAAGGACGGCAACGTCTGGTATTTCGGCGAAGACACGCAAGAGCTCGACGCGAAGGGGAAGGTCATCAGCGCGGAAGGTACCTGGCATGCCGGCGTGGACGGAGCGCAACCCGGCATCTTCATGGAGGCCAACCCGACCGTCGGGCACTCATACCTGCAGGAGTTCTACAAGGGGCACGCTGAGGACCACTTCTCGGTCGAGAGCCTGAATGCCTCGATCAAGGTGCCCTACGGCTCGTTCACGGGCGTGCTCCGTACCAGGGAGTGGACGCCGCTCGAGCCGGGCGTGATCGATAACAAGTTCTACGTGCGCGGCGTCGGCGAGGTAAAGGAAGTCACCGCGAAAGGACCGCTCGAGGAGCTCAGCCTGGTGTCAATCAAGCGGCCTTGAGGCCTGCTCTGGCAGCCCAGCCCGCCGGACATGAAGAGACGCAACCGCAAGACCGGTTGCGTCCCCGCGGGAAAGTGTTCCTAGGAGGGCTGAGTAGCCGATGGGAGCGTTTCGCGTCGCTCAAACGATGGGAGGCTACGACCCTTTTTCTGAGAGGTTGGCCAAATCCGGTGCAGTGGATCCACCGCAACCAGGATCGCCGCGGTGATCCCCAGGATCGGCCCCAGCTGGTGGGGTCCGCCGGTTACGTAGATGACCAGCTCGTAGAGCATGAGCGTGGACACGAACCACAACGGCGCCGCGATGATTCGCTTGACTAACATGCCGGGAGTGTCGCCGACCGGCGCCTGACTTGCGAGTCCCCTAAAGGTACCGCGTTACCCCAAACAAGCGGCCGCCAACTAGTGGACGAGTCCCTTTTGATCCAGGTGATAGAGGCCATTCGGGTCGTATGGCATGTCGAGCCCAGCACCGCCGTCGACGGTGATCGTATTCGCAATGATCTGAACCGATGCGCAGTTGAAGGGGGCCACCGTGCATCCCGTCGTTGAGGAGGATCCGGTCAACTTTACGAGGCCGGATGGATCGTAGATTGTGCCCGAGATATTCAGGTTCGTCCCGGCCAGGATATCGATCTCATGAGAGTCGGCCTTGGTTAGGCTTCCAGTTCCGTCCTGCCACATAAGCATCCCGGCGTACGGACAACCGGTCGATGAGATCGGCGGGCACGGATCGCTATTGAGACCCTTGACTATCAGGGTTGATCCCGCCGCAAAGGAGATCTTTTGCTGGCAAACGTCGTTGATCGAAACACCGCCCGGCAAGGTCCCACGCTTGCAGCCGGCTTGGTAGCCGCCAGCGATGTTATCGCCGCTGTAGATAAGCACCCTTGCGGTGTCGGGATTGCCGGTGGGTCCCGCAACCGTCTCAATCGTCCCTGTAGTCGCGCTGATCCCGCCGCCGGCCAGGATGTATATGCCAGGATGAAGATTGAGAGTCGGATTGCCGCCCGAGATCTTCCAACCGCCGTAATAGGTGCCTGGCTGCAGGTCGTAGACAGTGCTGCCACTGAAGGTGCATCCCTTTGCGGGGTTCCCAGTAGGGCCAGTCTGTTGGCCTGGCGCACAAAACGCGCCCGTTCCTTGCGTAGGCGGCTTCAATCCCGCTAACGGATCACCCACATAGTCTGCGCCTTCGGTTAGCTGACCGCCAGGAAGGAGCGTTCCGCCGCCAGGTGAGGTGCACGAGCCGCGAACATACGTATGAGGTGCCGTGACGGTGCCAGATCCATTGACCTTCATCGCACTGCTTGAGCCATTCGGGCAGAGATTGTCGCTGGCGGCGCCGCCGGTCGCGCAATCCGAATTCACCTGGATGTAGCCGCCATTTGTTCCTGGCGTTGTTGGGTGAATGTTGACCGTCGAGTTGCCACCCACTTGCAGTGCCGAGCATGCATGCGGCTCCAGCGCGACCAAGGAACTGGAGTTGGAGTCCCCGTTGCTGAATGCCGCAACGGCAGCACTCGTAACCGGGATCGTGGATAGACCGAATAGCCCAGCAAAGAAGCTATGGTCCGGCCGACCGATCACTACCTCGACGAATCCCGCGTGGCCAGCATATTGGCCGGCGTTCAAGCTCGGCGGATAGTTCACGGTGATCGACGATTCGTCGCTGCTTCCGGATGAATCGCAGAGGGCGGTGGTGTCCGATCGTACAGGGTTGAAGCCGTTCTGCAGGGCATAGGCACAGGCGGCGGTCCACATCTTCGGCTCACTTGGGTTCCCACCGTTGGCGGGATCCCTGATGTATCGCGCGGCGGCTACCGCGCCAGGATCCGCCGCGTCCTGCTCGTGTCGCTTCATCATCCAAACTGACCCGAGATCGAGGACGATTGCAGCGATCGCTATCAGCATCACCAGGCTACCTGCGAAGACCACCAGCACCTGCCCGCGCTCGTTCTTTGTTCTTGCGTCTGCGTTCATGATGCCTGCCCTACTGCTGCCGATGGATAACTTGCGTCACGACTGCTCGCAGAGTTATTTGATTCGGGATGAACACGAAACCGGCCATTGGCGGGGTCCACAATGTGCAGGCATAGATCGTCACCTGATTGTCGGGTACGTCGCTACCGCTGTCGTCGGACGCTGAGGTAACCATGCTGGAGGTGCAGGGAGTGGCGCTGAGGTTCGCATTTGGGTCGACGCCTGCAATCGTGCAGGGAGCCAGCGGATTCGCGGGCCCGGCAGGCTGAGTCGGGTCGGTTGGACCGGACCAACACCCGCGAATTTGGACCGATTGGGGGCTCATTCCCCAGATCACATTCCGACCGGCCGCGGTCATCTCCGGCCAGTTCGGCGGGGGGTCGCAGGGATAATACGAAAGAGGCGGTGCTTGTGGACTGATCCACGAAACCGTCGGGCACTGGGCAGTCGCGCTGTGGATGGCCGCAAATCGAGCAGCTTCTCGGCCGGCGTTGGAGAGCTGCTGCGCGTAGAACACGTACAGGCCGAACACGATAATCGAGAAAAGGACGATCACGAAGATCGGGAAGACGAGTGCGAACTCGACCAACGTCTGCCCCGTCGATTTGCTGCGACGAATTCTCCTATGACGGACCGCAAGTTGAAACATCAGTAGTCCGCCACGGTAAACGTGCGGCTGCGCTGAATGAAGAAGTCCTGGAAGGAAATGAAAGGGACCTGGGTCAACATCGAAAAGTGGTAGCAAACGCGGACTTCAACATAGCGACTGGGTTCCGCTCCGCTCGGTGGGTCATTGGTTGGCCACGAGGAGAGGTCTCCACACTCCGGGGGAATGGCGGCACCAAAAGGTTCACTGTTGCACGCGTCGTCGGTCCCGTCATGCACACACACCTCGACGACCGGCATATCAGGGCATGACCCCCCCGAGTAGCTCGAATTTGGAAGGCCCCGGGTTTCAGCGCAGACCGCTCGCGCGGCTTTGAGGTGAAGGTCCGAGTAGTAGCCCGAGGGCACCGGCGAGGCTGGAGGCCAGGTCGGGTAGTCACGCAGATATTGCTGCGCGGCGATTTCGGCCGCGTTCCGCGTGGAGGATTCAACGACAATGCTTGCAGCGAAAACTCGCCCGAGGTCGGCGATCCCAACGAGCAGCATCAGCAGGATAGGGACAATCAGGGCGAACTCGACGAGAGATTGCCCTCGTTGCCGGGTGCGGGAGGAGGCCAGCCTGTCGAGGGCGCAGTCCGACCTAGTTTCGATGGCGCACCGTCCCCTGAAAGACTCCCTGAAAGCGCGGATCGTACCTATCCGCACCTTGCAGCCCACATTGCATGCGATGTCCTTTGGCCCTCTGCCGACGGCGGTGCGAGCTGGCGCCGGCGACAGAGCCGAGATGGCCTTTACCTGATCGACGCTGATTGCCGCGTCCGGCCCCCTGCGCATCCAGTACTTTGGTCCGCAGTTATAGCCTGAACGGGCCACGCGCGAATACAGTCACGACGAACAGGAGTTGCGCACAGGCACCATTGGCAGGCGCTCCCACTGGCGAGTCTGGTGGGCGGTTGTCGATGTTCTTCGGGCGGTCCGGGATCAGGCAGAGCGAGCGACGTAGAGCGATAGATCGCAGATCAACGCTCGGTCGGCTGCGAGACTAGAACTAACTCGTGACCTCGGCCGGTCGTTCGCGACTTGGCCCAGTGGCCGCGGTCTGTCAGGCCACCGGCGTCCAGCGCACTCACGACGGTGTTGAGGCGGCCGGAGCTGAGTGGGATCACCGCCGGACTTCAATTGCGGCGGGACATCCTCGAGGCTGGGACGGTTAGCGGCTTCGTCGAGCAGGACGCCCGGATCGTCTTCTTATCGACGCTCGCCCGGCAATTACCCG
>WNGJ01005520.1_pt1 | contig 13287 bp, 11 predicted proteins | sample 5400611 | NCBI WGS metagenome assembly WNGJ01 (sample SAMN13153375, study PRJNA577476) | soil metagenome | isolation source: 40 cm soil or saprolite under Garry oak tree replicate 1 | place: USA:California | collected 2016-06-15
GCGCCTCTGCCGCGCTGAGCGATCAGATGGCCGAGATCAGGCAACCGGCCGGCGACAACGGCGGCCGCATCAAGGCGTCCCCGCTGGCGCGCCGCATCGCGCGTGAGCGCGGCATCGACCTGAGCGCGGTGGCAGGCACGGGCCCCGACGGCCGCGTCGTCGCAGAGGACGTCGAGCGCACCGCGGCCTCGGGAGCGGCGGTCGCGCTTCCCGCTCCTGCGTTGCCGAGCGAAGGCATCGAGGTGCAGCAACTGTCTTCGATGCGCAAGACGATTGCGCGCCGGCTGACCGAGGCTTGGCAGGCGCCCGTCTTCCAACTGGGGATCACGGTCGACATGAGTCGCGCACTCCCACTCCGAGAACGTCTTGTGGCGCTGCACGGGGAAGGCGTGAAGCCGACCATCTCCGATCTCATCACCAAGATCTGCGCCGCGGCCCTAATGCGCCACCGTCCGGTGAACGCCCTCTACAAGGGTGACGCGGTCGAGCTCTACCCGACCGCGAACATTGGCATCGCCGTCGCAGTCCCGAACGGCCTCGTGGTGCCGGTGATCCCGGGCTGCGAGCGAAAGTCCATCGCTGAGATCGCCGAGGCTCGCGCGGCGCTCGTCGGGCGCGCACGTGACGGGAAGCTCCAGCAGGCGGACCTCGACGGCGGGACGTTCACGATCTCGAACCTGGGCATGTACGGGATCGAGCGCTTCATCGCCGTGCTCAACCCACCCCAGGCTGCGATTCTCGCCGTCGGCTCGATCGAGGACAAGGTCGTCCCCGTCGACGGTCAACCGGCCGTGCGGCCGCGGATGGAGCTGACTCTCACCTGCGACCACCGCGCGGTCGACGGAGCCACGGGGGCGGAGTTCCTGCGCGACGTGAAGGCGTTCCTGGAAGAGCCCGGTCTCGCGTTGTAGTGACCACGGTCTGGTACCAGGTCAGGGATCTCGAGGCGGGCCGCGCGTTCTACAAGGACAAGCTCGGCTTCGATGAGACGTACGTGGACGGCGACGGCACCTGGGTGAAGCTCGAGCGCAACGGAATGGAGATCGGTCTCGCCGAGGGCGAGCCACAGGAGGACGCGGGCGTCGCACACGTCGACGTCGACGATGTCAAGCTCGTCGCGGACGAGCTGAGGAACGACGGGGTCCAGGTCGGCGTGGTCTTCGAGTTGCACGGAGAGATGCGATTGCTTGACGTATTCGATCCAGACGGCAACCGCATTCAGTTTGCCGAAGAGCTTTCCGGCAGCTGAAGTCGAGATGGTGCTCGGGACGGCGCCCGTTCGGTGGACGCCGGTTGAGAGTGGCGGCTACGGCCGTGTGAACGCCCACTGGCGCGCCGAGCTCCGCGATGGGCGTTCGGTGTTCGTGAAGCACGCGAACGGAGCCGACGCGGAAGAGTGGTTGTGTCGTGAGCGGCGAATATACGAGTCCGTCCGCGGCTCGTTCATGCCGATCTACCTCGGCGCGTGCGAAGACACGGGCTGCCTGTTGCTGGTGCTCGAGGATTTGAGCGATGCGGAATGGCCGCCGCCTTGGTCGTCGGGGCGAATCGACGCAGTGCTCGCGGCGCTCGAAGAAGTGCGCATGAGCACGCCACCGGCCGGCCTTCCTGTTCTCGACGACATGCGCGAAGCCGTCGTCGGATGGGGGACCGTGCGCGCTGACGCGGAGCCGCTGCTCTCGACCGGGGTCTGCGCAGCTGGATGGCTTGCCGAGGCTCTTCCTGCGCTCGAGCGTGCGGGAGAGGACGTAGAGCTTGCCGGCGACGAGCTCCTGCATCTGGACGTACGGAGCGACAACCTTTGCTTCGTTGAGGGCCGTACGGTTTTGGTCGACTGGAATCTCGCCTGTGTCGGCAACGGCTTATTCGACATCGCGTTTTGGCTGCCGAGCCTGCGCTTGGAGGGTGGTCCCGAGCCGTGGGAAGTCCTCCCGCAGGCCGGCGCGCTCGCCGCGGCAGTCGCCGGATTCTTCGCGTCGCGCGCCGGGCTACCACCTCCGATCGGCGCGCCGACCGTCCGTGAGTTCCAGCGACGTCAGCTCGAGGTGGCACTGCTTTGGGCGGTCCGGGAGCTCGGGTTGCCCGAGCCAGCTGCCTGACGACGCGGTCTAACGTGACGAAATGCGCCTCTGACTTGCGTTTGCCGGGCGCTCTGCGGGGCGCCGGGGCTTTATGTGGCTGGCTAGATGGCAGAAGGCCGCTGAACAAGCGGCGCAGGCAGGCGTACGCGGCCGGGACCCAGTCGCAACGCGCGGCGCCTGAGCAGACGGGCCCGCAGGCCGGTCCCGAACTCGGTCCGCCGATCATCGTCACGTTTCATAACCTTGAAGATGCCGCAGGTAGGACCTTCTTGCCTGGTTGTTCGGAGAATCACTCGTTCGAGTGACAGCGGCTTAAACTCAAGACCGTGATCCGCCAGGCCGGGCCGCAAGACGTCCGTTTCCTCCGCGACATGCTGAAGCACGCCTACCACTGGCGGCTGAATGCGGATCCCGACCTCCCGGTGGCGAGGTACGTCAACAACTGGGGGCGGCCGGGCGATGCCGGGCTCGTTGCGTGGGAGGCCGGCCCGGTCGGCGCGGCCTGGTACCGCCTCTTCCCTGCAAGCGCGCCGGGCTTCGGCTTCGTCGACGAGGAGACTCCCGAGCTCACGATCGCCGTTGTCCCGAGCCGCCGCGGGGGCGGCTTGGGCGGTGAACTGATGACCGCTCTGCTCGATCGCGCTTGCCAGCAGGGCCACAAGGCGATCAGCCTCAGCGCCGAGCGGGGCATGACGAAGCTCTACGAGCGCTACGGCTTCGTCGCCGTGGAGGAGAAGGACGGAACGGTCACGATGAAGGCAGACCTCCAAGCAGATCCTGGTTAGTGCCCGGTCGATACGATCGAGCTTGATGGAAGTCGACGTTGCCGTTCTCGGAGGGGGGCCGGGTGGCTACACGGCCGCAATCCGGGCTGCGCAGCTCGGGGCCAGGGTCGCCTGTGTCGAGCGTGAGCCGGAGCTCGGCGGCACCTGCCTACGGATCGGGTGCATCCCGACGAAGGCCTGGGTGCAGACAGCCTTTGCGCTGAAAGAGGCCGAGTACACCTTCGACAAGCTGGGCGTCAAGCTCGGCGGCTTCCAGCTCGAGTTCGGCAAGGCGAACGAATGGAAGGCCGGGGTCGTCAAGCAGATGACATCGGGCGTCGCATCGCTCTTCAAGGCGAACGGCGTCGAATGGGTCAAGGGAAACGGGACGTTCAAGGATGCGCACACCCTCGCCGTCGAAGGCGGGGAGGACATCACCTTCAAGCAGGCGATCATCGCGACTGGCTCGTTCCCTCTTCGCCCCCCGATCGAAGGACTCGGTTCGGAGCGCTGCGTCGACTCCGAGGGGCTGCTTGCCCAGACGGAAGTTCCGAAGCGCCTGGTCGTGCTCGGCGGCGGCATCATCGGCTGCGAGTTCGCGTCGATCTTCCAGCGGTTCGGCAGTGAGGTGACGATCATCGAGATGCTGCCTTCGCTGATCCCACAGGAGGACGCGGACGCGTCGAAGGAGCTCGCGAAGCAGTTCGGCAAGCGCGGGATCACGCTTCACCTCGAGAAGCAATGCAAGAAGGTAGAGGACACGGGAGGCGCGCTGACCGTGCACTTTGGCGACGGCGAGACGGTCCAGGCGGATCTGATGCTCGTCTCCGTCGGCCGCGGCCCGACCGTCGAAGGGGTGGGCCTCGAAGCAATCGGCGTCGAGTTCGACAAGCGCAAAGGCATCGCTGCGGACGAGCACCGCCGCACCACCGTCGAGCACATCTACGCGGTCGGTGACTGCGCGGGCTACTGGCAGCTCGCTCACACCGCGTTTCGCGAGGGTGAGGTCGCGGCCGAGAACGCCTGCGGCCACGAAGCCGTGGTCGACAATCGCGCCGTGCCGCGGCCGATCTACACGGATCCGGAGATCGCGGGCGTCGGCCTGACCGAGGCAGAGGCGCGCGAGCAGTACGGTGACGACGTGGCGACGGGCATGTTCCCATGGGTCGCAAACGCCCGCGCGGTGATGCAGAACGAGACCACGGGTTGGGTCAAGTCGATCCACGAGACGCGGTACGGCGAGCTGCTCGGCCTGGTCATGGTTGGGCCGCACGTGACCGACTTGATCGAAGCCGGCGTGGTGGCGATCGACGCCGAGGCGACCGTCGAGACCGTGGCGGACGGCATGGCCGCCCATCCGACCCTGTCGGAGGCAATCAAGGAAGCCGGGCTGGTGGCGCTTGGCCGGGCGATTCACGTGCCGAACCGCCAGCGGGCGAAGACTCCCGCTTAGCCGCCCCAGATATCGTTTTAAAATGAGAAAACCTGCCGTATCCTGCGGGGCGGGTTAGTCGTTGCATCAGCACATGGCGACCGCAGCGCCAGAGATCCCGGTCCTAGTTCGCGATCAGGCCTTCGAGACCCTGTACCGGAACTACGTCAAGGACGTCTACCACTACGCGCTCGCGCTGCTCCGCAATCCGGCTGACGCGGAAGACGTCACACAGACGACCTTCCTCAACGCCTTTCGCGCCTATCAGCGCGGGATCGAGATCGAGAAGCCGCACAACTGGCTGATCAAGATCGCGCACAACGTCGCTCGAACGAGATATGCACGCGCAAGCCGCCGTGTGAAGGAAGTCCCGTTGGATGATCACGTCGAGCAACTTGCGGTTCCCGAAGCTGAGCAACCGGATGTCGTAGCTGTTCTCCACGCGCTTGGGCGCTTGCCGTTCAACCAGCGTGCGGCTCTCGTCATGCGTGAGCTCGAGGGTCGGACCTACGCGGAGATCGCCGACACGATCGGGGTCTCGGTGTCGGCCGTCGAGGCCCTCATCTTCCGCGGGCGGAAGTCGCTGCGCCTCAAGGCATCGGCCCTCCGTTCCCTTGCGGCCGTGCCGCTGCCGACCTCGCTGACGCAGTTTTTCGGGGAAGGAGGCATCATCGCGGGAGGCGGGGCAGCCGTCGGCACCGGCTTCCTGCTGAAGGCCGCCACGGCGATCGTCGCTGGGGCTCTGGCGACGGGCGTCGCCTCCGACCACAGTCGCCTCGGTACGGCTGCTGCGCAGCCGAGCACGGGCTCTGCGATCGCAACATCGAGCAAGGGGGGCGAGGACGGGCTGAAGGCGCAGGTGCGGAAGCCCGCAGTTCGCGGTGGACACAGCGCGGCGAGCAAGAGCTCGCCCGCGGGCGTGGCGACCGGGCGCGCAGGCGACCTCACCACAGTCGGCGCCGGGACCCAGCAGGCATCGGCCGGCCAACCCGCTTCGCCTGCCTCGACTGCCCAGGCCTCGAGCACGCTGTCCGGACCGGTCTCCCAGGTCACGGCGCCGGTCTCTGACTTGACGAGCTCGGTTCAGCAGGTCGTCGAGACGCCGACAGCGGCGCTGCCGGTGCAGGCTCCGAGTCTGCCCACGGCCCCAGTCGACGTCCCGAAAGTTCCTGTTCTGCCCCCACCGCCGCCCCTGCCGCCCCTGCCTTAAGCCGTTTCGTTCCGACGGGGGACGCAAGATTCCGCCAGAACGGGTATCTACTAGGTCATGACGCCCCTGCTGGCGCAGAGGCCTCGCTCGGACCGGGCCTTCGAGCGCCTCTACAAGCGGCACGTCGGCGACGTGTATCGGTACGCGCTCGCCGTCATGCGCAACCCCACGGACGCCGAGGACGTCACTCAGACGACCTTCCTCAATGCCTACCGCTCCTACGTCGAGAAGGGTAGTCGCCCGGAAAAGCCCCAGAACTGGTTGATCGCGATCGCGCACAACGTCTGCCGCCAGCGGTTCCGCCAGTCGGCGAGGCGTCCGGCCGAGGTCTCGTTCGAGGACGACATCGCGGACACGGTCGCCGACGACGATGCGCCGTCCGGCGACGACATCCGGCGAGCTTTGAGCCACCTCGCCTTCAACCAGCGGGCTGCGCTGGTCATGAGGGAACTCGAGGGCCGGTCGTACGCTGAGATCGCCGAGATCCTCGAGGTCTCGACGAGCGCGGTGGAGACGCTGATCTTCCGCGCGCGGCGTGCGTTGCGGGAGCAGCTCGAGGGCTCGCTCACTTGCGGTGAGGCCGAGTTCGCCATTTCACGCCAGCTCGACGGACGGCTTCCGCGGGGAGAGCGCGGCCAGTTGCGCGCGCACCTGCGCGAATGCTCGGAATGCGCCGGCTTCGCTCGCCGGCAGCGGGCACAGCGCGGCGCCCTGAAGACGTTGGCGCTCGTGCCGGTGCCGGGTTCGCTGATGTCGCTGTTCGGCAGCGGCAGCGGCGCCGCGGTGGGAAGCGGTGCCGCGTTGGGAACCGGCCTGACGCTCAAGGCAGCGGCCGCGGTTACCGCCGGCTTGGCGATCGGCGGCGCGGGTTACGAAGGTGTGCGCCACGTGCCGTGGCACACGCAGAAGCCGACGGCGGCTGCTGGCAAGAACGCTGTCGGAGCAGTTGCAGCGCCTCGCGATGCCGCCCTCTCGCCGCGAGGACCCTCGCGCGTTGTGGCTGCGGCCAGCCCCGGGAAGCACGGCCACCTAGCGAAGACCGCCAAAGTGAAGAAGGGAAAGAAGGCCAAGACGCACGGCCGCGCAAACCACGGCCTTGGTACGGCGCAATCCAACCGAGCCCACGCGGCCGGCGGCGCCCGTGTGCACCAGAAGGCGAAGCTCAAGCCGAAGCGTCTCCGGCTGCCGGGGCCGATTCGTGAGCGTACGGCACACGCACGCAGGCACGGCAAGCAGAAATAACCCCCCAGTTCTTCGCCCGTGAGTTGGCCCGGCCCCGATTGGGAAGGGTGCTTGGTAGGCTCGCCTTCGCGAAAGGAGACCCATGGGGATCATCAATCGACGGAACGCAGTGCTCGGTTGGGGAGTGTGGAAGGTCGCGAAGAAGTTCGGGAAGCGCAAAGCCCGCGCGGCCGTCCCTGGAACCGGTGAGCACGCCGGGTTGAACAAGGGAGCAATCGCGTCGATGCTCGCAGCAGCGGGCGGGGCGCTCTGGTTCTGGCGCAAGAAGTCGGACGAGACGACGCCAGCCTCGTAGTGACGGACATTCCCGCCGGCCTCCTCAGGCCCGCGCTCGCAGGCATCATCCCCTACGAGCCGGGCAAGCCGGTCGAAGAGGTTCAGCGAGAGCTCGGCCTCGAACGTGTCGTCAAGCTCGCCTCGAACGAAGGGCCGTTCGGGCCCTTCCCACAAGCGCTCGAGGCGTTGGAGCGGTCGGCAGGCGAGTTGAACCGCTATCCGGACGGTGGGGCTTACCGCCTCCGCGCCGCACTCGCCGAACGACATGGCGTCCGCTTCCAGGAGATCGCGATCGGCGGGGGAGCCGACGGACTCATCGACGGAATCTCGCAGGCGGTGTTGGACGAGGGCGACCAGGTCGTATCCGGCTGGCCGTCGTTCCCGAGCTATGCGATCTACGCGCGCAAGCTCGGTGCGGAGGCCATTCACGTGCCGCTCCGCGAACATCGCTACGACCTCGATGCCCTGCTGGACGCGATCACGGAGCGGACGAAGCTCGTGTACGTCTGCCATCCGAACAACCCGACCGGAACGATGAGCTCGCGCGCCGAGCTGGACGCATATTTCGCGCGAGCCCCGGATCACGTGCTGACGGTGCTCGATCAGGCGTACTTCGAGTACGTCGACGACCCTGACTATGCGGACGGCATCGAGGAGTACTTCAAGGCCGGCCGGCAGGTGATCGTCTTGCGCACCTTCTCGAAGATCTACGGCCTGGCAGGAGCCCGCGTCGGTTACGGAGTCGGCCCGGCAGAGCTCGTGGTCGCTCTCGCTAAGACGCGTCGGGCGTTCGACCTGACTACGCCGGCGCAGGAGGCCGCGCTCGCCAGCCTGGACTCGCCCGGCGAGCTCGAACGTAGGAAGCAGGCGAACGCCGAGGGCCGCGCGGAGCTCGAGCGGATCCTGACGGAAGCGGGCTACAAGGTGACCGTCCCCGCGGTCGGGAACTTCGTGTTCGTCGACCTGGGCGAAGACGCACAGCCCTGGTTCGAAGCGTTGCTGCGCGAAGGTGTGATCGTGCGGCCGCTCGCGGGATTCGGCGCCCCGCAAGCGATTCGCGTGACTGTCGGAACGGCTGAGGATCACGCGTTCCTGGCGGAAGCACTCGTCCGGCTGAGGACGGCCACAACGGCTTCCTGACAGACTGCGCCGGGGTGACCAGCCTCCGTCGCCAGCTGAGCCTCCTCGCCACCGCGCCCGGCTTTCGCCTGTTGTTCCTGGCCACACTCGGGTCGAGTTTGGGGACGCTGCTCGCCACCGTCGCCCTCGTCGTCGACATCAAGGACCGCACCAATTCGGGCTCGTGGGTGAGCGCCCTGATGATCGTCGAGTTCTTGCCGGCGGTGGCCGTTGGGCTCTTTCTCGGCCCGCTCGTCGATCGAATCTCACGGCGTGGCCTGATGATCGTCTCCGATCTCGTCCGGGCCGGCGCCTTCTTCACCCTGCCGTTCGCGAACACGGCCGGACAGATCGTCGCGCTGGCCGGGATCGCGGGACTGGCGACGGCATTCTTCCGGCCGGCGGTGTACGCGGGCCTGCCGAACCTCGTCGACGAGCAGGAGCTCCCACGCGCGAACTCGCTGATCCAGACGAGCGAGAACGTCAGCTGGACGGTGGCGCCGATCATCGGCGGCGCGATCGTCGCTGCATCCGGGCCCGAGCTCGCGTACTGGCTGAACGGCGCATCGTTCCTCGTGTCCGTGCTCCTGCTCTTGCGCCTCCCCGCAGAGAGGCTGCAGGGTGCGCTCGCAGTGAGCCGCGGTCATCTGCATGACCTCAAGGATGGCTTTGCGCGCGTGATCCGAACCCGTTCTCTGCTGACCGTGCTCGTCGTCTGGACGATCGTCCTCGGTGCTGTCGCTTCGACGCAGACGGCGCAGGTGTTTCTCGCCAAGGACGCGTTCAATGCAGGGGATTTCGGCTACGGCTTGATCTTCGGCTGCATCGGGCTCGGCCTCGCCGTCGGCAGCTTCGGGGCGGGAACGTGGCTGGAGCGGCGGCCCATCGGCACGGCCTACGCCGGGAGCATTCTCCTGCAGGCAGTCGGAGTCGCCGCTGCGGCGGTCGCTCCGAACGTGTGGACCTCGCTGCCGTTCTTCGTGCTCGCCGGGGTCGGCAACGGAACGGCAGTCGTCTGCAACTCGCTCCTCGTGCAACGCGGCGCGCCCGACGCGATCCGCGGCCGCGTCTTCACCGTGATCATGAGCGTCAACTACGCCGTGTACGGGCTCGGCTTCGTCGTCGCAGGGCCGCTCACCGACAGTGTCGGGCCGCGTTGGGTGTTCGGCGGCGTCGGCGTCGTGCTCGCCGGCGCGTCTCTCGTCGCTTTGGCACTGGCCCGGGGGGCGCAGCAGGAAGTCGATCGTACCGCCGAGGCAGAGGCCGCATAGTCAGTGCACGGGCGGCGGGACTGGACGCGCGAGTCGCTCGCGGAAGGCGTCCGCACGGGCGACACACGGGCACTCGCTCGGGCGATCTCGCTGGTCGAGAACGGCGACCCGCTCGCCTACGACCTCGTCCGTGACATCTACCCCGAGACGGGCCGCACCTACGCGGTCGGAATCACCGGACCGCCGGGCGTCGGCAAGTCGAGTCTGATCTCCACGCTGATCGGGCACATCCGCGAGCAGGACCGCACAGTCGGCGTGATCTCGGTCGACCCATCGAGCCCGTTCACCCAGGGGGCGCTGCTGGGCGATCGGATTCGGCTCTCCGATCATTTCCTCGACCCGGGAGTGTTCATCCGCTCGATGGGGACGCGCGGCCATCTCGGCGGACTGGCGGAGACGACGCTGCAGGCGTTGCTGATCCTGGACGCTGCCGGGAAGGAGCTCGTCTTCTTGGAGACCGTCGGCGCGGGTCAGAGCGAGGTCGAGGTGATCGGGATCGCCGATACGGTCGTGCTCGTGCTGATGCCCGGATCGGGAGACTCCGTTCAGGCCCTGAAGGCAGGGATCATGGAGATCCCGGATGTGATCGCAATCAACAAGATGGATCATCCCGCAGCGAAAACGATGCTCAACGAGGTGCGCTCGATCCTGTCGCTCGACCGCGAAAGCAGCTGGAAACCGCCGATCGTTCTCACCGAGGCGACACGCGGTGAGAACGTCCCGGAGCTGTGGGGCAAGATCGAGGAGCATCGCGCCTTTCTGGAGTCGAAGGGGCGGTTGGAGGAGCGCAGGCGCAAGAATCTTGCCGGTGAAGTGTTCGCCGTTGCATCCGGTCGCGCGAAGGCCCATCTTCAGCGGGCGGTTGCGAACGACCCGGAGCTGGGGCGTCTGCTCGACGAGGTGCAGCGGCGAGAGCTCGACCCATTGACTGCCGTGAAAGAGATCATGGAGAAGGTGTTCAAGCTTGGCGATAAAGCAGATCGCACCGACACTCGCTGACATCCAGGAGGCGCGGCAGCGTCTTCAGGGGATCGCGGAACAGACGCCGATCTATCTGTCGGAGACGTTCTCACGCCGCTGCGGGCGGGAGGTGCGCCTCAAGGCTGAAAATCTCCAACGGACCGGCGCCTTCAAGATCCGCGGCGCGGTCAACAAGCTCAAGACGCTGTCGTCCGAGGAGCGCGCCGACGGCGTCGTCGCGGCCAGCGCCGGCAATCACGGGCAGGCCGTCGCCTGGGCAGCGCGCGAGCTCGGTATCCGTGCGCGCATCTTCGTGCCGGACACCGCGCCGATGGCAAAGGTCGAAGCGTGCAAGAACTACGGCGCCGAGACGGAGCTGACCGGCTCGTTCTTCGAGGACGCGATGGTGGCCGCGCTGGCCTACGTAGAAGAGACCGGCGGCACGTTCATCCATCCCTACGAGGACCGGCTCGTCGTAGCGGGGCAAGGGACGATCGCGCTCGAGCTGCTCGAACAGGAGCCCGAGGTCGGCACGGTGCTGATCCCGATCGGTGGCGGCGGCCTGGCACTCGGTATTGCAACCGCCCTGCGCGCCCTCCGGCCCGAGGTGCGCATCGTCGGAGTGCAGGCCGGCGTGGACGGCTACACGATCGCCGACGGGATCGCGGTGAAGGTTCCGAGCGAGCTCACCATGCCGCTCCTCGAGGATCTGCTGGACGACATCGTCTCGGTCACGGACGAGGAGATCAGCGAGGCGATCGTGTTGCTGCTCGAGCGCGCGAAGCTCGTCGTCGAAGGTGCGGGCGCCGTCGGAGTGGCTGCGCTGCTCGCCGGCAGGGCTGGTGGCTCAGGGATGGCGATCCCGATTCTCTCCGGCGGCAACATCGACCCGACGATGCTCATCTCCGTCATGCGCCACGGCCTCACCGCCGCCGGGCGCTATCTCGTCATGCGGACGAAGCTTCCCGACCGTCCGGGCGAGTTGATCAAGCTGCTGTCACTCGTCGCGGAGGAGCGCGGCAACGTCATCGCCGTCGAGCATCACCGCGAAGGCGTCGACGTGTCGGTGAGCGAGACGGAGATCGGGCTGACGCTCGTCACACGCGACGAGGAACACTGCCAACAGCTGCTGGCGGCGATGACGGAGCGCGGTTACACGGTCGAGCGCCTCAGCTGAACATGGAAGGGCGGCGCGAGCGCAAGGTCGTGACGGTCCTGTTCGCCGACCTGGTCGGCTTCACCGCGCGCGCAGAGCAACTCGATCCCGAAGACGTCGAGGCGATCCTCCGTCCCTACCACGAGCGGCTACGCGGCGAGCTCGAGCGGTTCGGCGGCACGGTGGAGAAGTTCATCGGCGATGCGGTCATGGCGCTTTTCGGTGCGCCCGTTGCGCACGAGGACGATCCGGAACGCGCCGTGCGCGCCGCGCTCGCGATCAGAGACTGGGCCCGCCAAGACGATGCGGTCCAGGTGCGGATTGCCGTGAACACGGGCGAAGCATTGATCAATCTCGATGCACGCCCGGAGGCGGGGGAGGGCATGGCGGCGGGCGACGTCGTGAACACGACAGCACGCTTGCAATCCGCGGCTCCGGTCAACGGCGTGCTCGTCGGCGAGACGACGTATCGCGCGACGAGCCAGGCGATCGAGTTTCGGGAACTGGATCCCGTCGAGGCGAAGGGAAAGGTCGAGCCGCTTGCGGTGTGGGAGGCAATCGAGCCGCGCGCGCGAGTCGGCACAGAAGTCGTCTCGTCCATGGCGGCGCTCGTTGGTCGCTCGCGCGAGCTCGACCAGCTCCTTGACTCCTTCGAACGCGCCGTGCAGGAGAGCTCCCCACAGCTCGTCACGCTCGTCGGGGTGCCGGGGATCGGCAAGAGCCGGCTCGTGCTCGAGCTTTCGACGATCCTCGACGCACGGCCCGACATCGTGTATTGGCGGCACGGCCGCTCCCTGCCCTACGGCGAGGGAGTGACTTTCTGGGCGCTGTCGGAAATCGTGAAGGCGCAGGCCGGGATCCTCGAAAGCGACTCGGCCGACGAGGCGAGCGACAAGCTCGGCGAAATGCTCGCCGAGATCGTGGAGCCGGCGGAGGTCGCATGGCTCGAGACCTGGTTGCGGCCGCTCGTTGGTCTGATTGCCGAGACCGACCTGGGCGGCGACCGGCGCGCCGAGAGCTTCGCCGCCTGGCGGCGCTTCTTCGAAGCGCTCGCGGCCAAGAGGCCACTCGTCCTCGTCTTCGAAGATGTCCACTGGGCCGACGACGACCTGGTGGACTTCGTCGATGAGCTGGCAGATTGGGTCGAAGGCGTCCCGTTGCTCGTGCTCTGCACTGCGCGGCCCGAGCTGCTGGATCGTCGGCCCGGGTGGGGCGGAGGCAAGCGCAATGCGCTCACGATCTCCCTCTCACCGCTGGGTGATGACGACACCGCACGCCTGATCGCAGGACTTCTCGATCGAGCTGTACTCGACGCGGACACTCAAGCGGCGCTACTCGCACGCGCCGGCGGTAATCCCCTCTACGCGGAACAGTTCGTGCGCATGGCCGCGGAGCGTGGCGCGACGGATCGCGATCTGCCGGAGACGGTGCAGGGCATCATCGCCGCACGGCTCGATCTGCTGTCTAGAGAGGAGAAGAGCGTCCTGCAGGATGCAGCGGTCCTGGGCAAGGTCTTCTGGGCCGGCGCGCTGGAAGCAACCGGACGTGCACGTCGCGAGGCGGTCGAGGCGTGCTTGCGCTCTCTCGCTCGCAAGGAGTTCGTTCGTCGTGAGCAGCGCAGCGCAATCGCCGACGAGACCCAATATGCGTTCGGCCACATTGTCGTCCGCGATGTCGCGTACGGACAGATCCCGCGTGCGTCACGCGCCGAGAAGCACCGTCTCGTCGCCGAATGGATCGAGTCGCTTGCGTCCGACCGCTCGGACGACCGCGCCG
>WNGJ01005522.1_pt1 | contig 13287 bp, 6 predicted proteins | sample 5400611 | NCBI WGS metagenome assembly WNGJ01 (sample SAMN13153375, study PRJNA577476) | soil metagenome | isolation source: 40 cm soil or saprolite under Garry oak tree replicate 1 | place: USA:California | collected 2016-06-15
CTCTGAGCCTGCATAGAGAGGTAGGCAGTCGTGGAGAGGAGGCCTGGACGCTCAATAACCTGGGCAAGCTCTATGGTGATATGGGACAGTTGGAGCAGGCGCGAGTATGTCTCGAGCAGGCGTTGAGCATTCGCCGGGAGGTGGGAGATCGGCTGGGTGAGGGCCGGACGCTCAAGAATCTCGGCAAGGTGTATGCCGACCTGGAACAGAGGGAACGAGCCCTCGAATACCTCGAGCAATCGCTGAGCATATGCAGGGGACTGGATCGCTGGGGTGAAGGCAAGACTCTCGATAGCCTGGGCCGGGTGTATGCCGACCTGGGACAGAAGGAACGAGCGCAAAATTGCCTTGAGCAGGCGCTGCGCATACGCCAGGAAGTAGGCGACCGGGGCGGCGAGGCCAGAACACTGTATGACCTGGGTAAGTTCTATGCTGAGCTGGGGCAAAAGGAGCGAGCGCTGGAGTATTATATGCAGGCGCTGCAGGTTCACCGGGAGGTAGGTGATCGCGTTGGTGAAGGTCCAGCACTGCACAGCATGGGTATGCTGTACGGCGAGCGCGAGCAATATGATATGGCTCTTGCCTGTTACCTGCTGGCGAAAGATATCTTTGCAGAGGTGGAGAGTCCAGAAGGCGAGGAGATGCAGAGGGAGATGGATGGCCTGAGCAGGCAGCTTGGCGAGGAGGGGTTCAGAAGGTTGATGGCAGAGGTCGAGCCGAGAGCTGAGGAGATTGTGGAGCAGATGTTACGTAAAGGTATCGAGGAGGGCTAGCCTTTCCCACGAGCAAACCAACGTAAATACGGAATCATGGCAGGTCGTACGCCGGCGATTACGTCCATATCGCTGGCGCTGAGCGGGCGGATGATCAGCAGCAGCGCGATGGCTAATAGTAGGAAGATGCAGCCGGAGACGACAAGCAGCAAGCGGCTCGCAGGATGCCAGATAATGCTGGGCAAAGCGGCCAGTGTGAGCCCGAGCAATAAGCGCAATGTGAAATCCACGGGATACTTGTGCGGCAGGTCCGACCAGAGGAAGGCGAGCAGCAGCGCGCCCGTGACGACTTGCGCCACCCCATCGGCGATGAGCGCCCCGGCAGGTCCCCAGCGCGGAATGAGGACGATGCCAATCAATACGAGGGCCAGCAAGCCTATCCATTGACCCAGCACGACTTTGCCAGGTTTACCGATGACGTACAGGGTGTATTGATGCATGGTTGTGCCAAGGGCGCGTACCAGGATGTTGAAGAAAAGAAAGATCGCCAGCAATGGTCCTACCGGGTCATACGCGGGACCATACAAGGCGGGCGCGATATTCTGCGCGTTAAATAAGCAGAAGATGAGGACGGGTGCTGCCAACAATGTCTCGATCTTGATCAGCGTTTGCCAGGAACGCGCGAGACGGTCGCGATTCTCCCCCACGTATGCCGCTGCGAGCGCCGCTCCTGCAACTCCACCAAAACCGGATACAAGTAGCAAATTGGCGGCGTGCGCGAGCTGGAATGAAAGGTTGAAGTAGCCAATCTGTACTATCGAGATGGCGAAGTAGCCAAGCAAGATAATGGATATCTGCTTGAGTAATGCCCCCTGCGCCAGGTTGGTCAGCCATGCTGAGGTGCCAAGCCGCATAATAGGCTTAAGGGGTTGCCTGTAGCTTGTTCCCCTGATCAAGAGGATGGGCGCGAGCCAGCAGGCAAAAATGAGCGCATTAAACACGGAACCCAATGCCAGTAGCCAGAGCATACCGTCTACGCCCCAGCCGAACTGCAGTCCAACCCAGGCCACTACCAGGATAAGCAATTGTGTCACACTGCCTACGACAAAAACCACGCGCATGCGCATCAAGGCGGCGCAGACTGCAGCGATCAGGCTGGCGATGCCGTTACCCAGGACGTAGACTGCAATGGGAGTAATGTGGGCAAGCAGGATTGGATCGCGTAACCCGGCGGCAATAGCTATCGAGCCTTGCATCGGGATGATAGCAATGAACAAGGCCAGCAGGGGTATGCCGAAAAGCATGATGCCTACACTCAGTGCCAGGATAACCACGCGTAGGGCGAGCAGCCGCCGGATCAGGGCTGCTGCCGCGGCTCTGCCATGTTCAGAAAAGACACGCGGCACGAAGGTGGTAGTGGCATCTTCTAACCCCAGCGCGACGATGTACGCAATAGTATTGAAGGCCGAGAGCGCTACCGCGTAGACACCATACTGAGCGGTGGACAGCCTGTGCGTGACGATGACAGTGAGGAGAAACGACGAGGCGAAAAACCATAAGCTATACGCTTGATTGAGCAGGTAACTCCCAGGGGTGCGCTTGAGCAGTTTCTGTGCCTCTATCTCTCCACGCGGCGTATTCGCGCCTGGAGGATTGGGGAACAAGTTCAACAGTCCAGTAGATACTCGATGTACTACGTCGCCTGTATTACCATTGGCTTTAGCGTTCTGGGTATTCCTGGTTTCTCTCACGTGTTTTTTTCCAGGTATAGGATCACCAGGGCCAGTCAATATTGGCAGGAACCGGACCTGGCAATCATAGAATGTTCTTACTAGAACGTAACAAAGGTTCCGCTTATTATACACGTTTGCGAGGTGTAAATATAGAGCGTCCTAGCCAACCTATCCCACCCAGGGCAGCAAAAAGTTCTAATATGCTGACATTTGCTATGACATGGTCAACCGAGACGAGGTAGAATGCGCCAACCTTGAAGGTGGCAGCGATCACAAAACATCCCAAGCCGACCCAGGCCGGTATAGTCGAGTATAGCAGAGCTTGTTGCCAGGAGCGACATAGGAAGCCAATAGCAGTGGGAACAAGGTAGAGGACGGCGGTAATCACGGGCGCTATAACCGGTGGGAATGGTCCATCCAACGCGGCACTCGTCGTTTGTGGCAACAGGCGTGTCCACAACTGTGGAGGCACCAGCGCCAGTAAAACCAGCAGGGTTTCTATAGCAACCAGGCCGATTAGCGGCAGGAGCAGGCGTTTTTCTAGTTCGGAACCAGGTGAACTCGAATGCAGCATTGCAACCCCCTCTTCCCTCTCTTAATTACGTGGAATCTGGATCAATCCCATCTGGTACTTCAACAATAAGATGCGGCGTACAGAGTCATCGATGCGTTGTATGCTAATGTTGCCCGCGTTGATCTCCTGTTTTACGCCTTCAATCATAGTGGCAACGCCGGCGGGAGTAGACGCCCCCATCAACAAATCCGAACCGCCTTCAATGGCCAACGCTGCTGCCTGTGCGGGCGTGTAATTGGCGGTTATGCCATCCATAGTCAGGCTGTCCGTCATGATTACGCCCTGAAAGCCTAGTTCGTCACGCAAGATGCCGGTTACGACCTTTTTGGACAGCGAGGAGGGCCTGCTGCTATCTATTGCGCGCACGATCTCGTGGGTCACCATGACCGCGTACACATCACTTTGCTGGATGAGCGAGCGGTAAGGCGCCCAGTCAATAGCCTCCAGGTTACTTTTTGTACGGTTCAGATAAGGAACGCTAACGTGCGGATCGGCGGCCACGTCGCCTAGACCTGGAAAATGCTTGAGCGTACCGAGCACTTTACCACTTTGTTGCAGGCCTTGCAGGTAAGCTCTGGCCATGCTCGTCACAATCGTGGGGTTATTGCCGTAGGTGCGTAAATACAGCTGTGGGTTATATATGTTGTTGACATCGACTACCGGGGCGAGATTAAGATTGATCCCATAATATGAAAGATCCTTTGCGTCTTGTATGCCTGCCTCAAGGGCTTTATGGGGATCGTTAGTTATGCCGATAGAGGTGGCCGAAGGGCGAGGTCCATCCAGGCTTATCAGGCGATCTACGGTTCCACCTTCTTGATCAATGGCCATCGCCAGTGGAAGAGGACTATCGTTCTGCATCTGCTGGATGAGGCCTTTTAACTGATCCTTCCCAACGATATTGCCGTTGGCCGCAAAGATCAGAACGGCTCCTACATTGTACTGGCTAATCATCGCGCTCAAATCGGGTGAATATGTTGGGCCGACAAACTGTACGATCATCATCTGGCCTATTTTCTGCTCAAGCGTCATATTTTGTATGACCAGGTTGATGTACTGCTGGGGGGTGAGTTTCTGCTGTGGCGTTGCTCCTGGCGTAGAAGCGCCATGCTTGTGAATTTGATTATAGGTCGTTTGTAGCAGACTATTTGCGCCTGTCCCTGCTGGACCATTAAGTACATAGGACCAGCCCTGTGGTCCGATGAACTGCATTGATCCGGTATAGATGCTTTGCAGGACAAGGATGCAGAGAAAACTTACCAATAGCAGCGCATGACTTCGTTTGATGCCTACCCTGGGAGGGATGGTGGGCAGAGTGATAGGTACATCCATCGATGGGGAAATTACTGGTAACTTGCGGGTAATAATGGCTGTGAGCGAATTCCGCTTTTCCCCTGCACTTACACTACTCACGGCCTCGATTGCGCCAGGGGTGTCGACGATGTCCATCGCCTTTGCAACTTCCTTCTCAGAGGTATTGGTTGTCTGTATAGTGCCGGCTGCCTCGATTGGTTTGGGCTTTGATGCGCGCGGTCTCTTATCTGTATCGGCTAGCTGGTCTAGCTCTTCTTCAGAAGGGCTCATCGTCTCTACGGCATCAAGAGTACCTGTTATATGGGCAACACGAACTCCCTGTAGTTTCAGCATTTTGATAAATGTTATATCCCTGCCTTGCGGTTCTTCGGGTAAATCAGGCCTTGCTGGATCCATGAAAATTACCTCTTTCAGAGTATCGGCAGATCAGTCTTTTAAGTGTATAAAAAGTTTATATGTTTATATTTGTCTACCTGTACGAACGTTTCATACGGATGGGTTGTAACGTTAGCAAACGCGACGGTCTATGTTCTTCCCCCCCAGAGTAATGCACGTTTTTCACAGGTATTCTGTGTACTGGGTCACAAAATAGTTTCATTTAGACTGTCCTGTAACTGTCTACCTCATTATCTATTATAAAGGATTACGCATTATTACGGATGGCTCCCAACTGTGCAAAAATGTGAAGTGCGCCTCTGCGTCTCTGCTGCTTGTTTGATTCGGTGAGGAGGCATGGCACCCGCAAGGGATGCCACTACTATAAGACGGAACCGCGCCTGGTGCAAAAATGTGAAGTGCGCCTCTGCGTCTCTGCTGCTTGTTTGATTCGGTATCGTGAAATATACTATCTCTACTATCGATGGCTAAATCCGTGAAAGGCCGCTTGCTCGTATGGTAGAGGAGAAGCTCACTCAAGCTCGTCCCGATATATTGCGCACGACGACGTCCAGTCGCACAGTTCTAGTATCTCGTCTACTACGCATCACCCTGCTAGCGGCAGGGGTGACTATTGTGCTCACTGCTGCCGAAATAGGTGTGCTTTTGCTGTTCAAGTTGCCCCTGGTGGGAGGAAGTACGATCCAGCATTTCTCCGACGTACCGGGGGGAGTCGCGCGAAACGCGTTCCTGTTGCTCATCCCCGGAGTTGAGTTCGCCATCGTTTCTCTTATAGCCATAGCATCTATTAAACCGGTGGCACTCCTTGCTTACCTGCGAAATATAGGAGGAGAGCGAGAGTACTCGTATAGACGCTTTATTCCGGTCATTCAGTTCGAGCAAAACTCCCATCAGATGATTCTGGGAGCAGCCGGTGCGGGCAAAACGACCATGTTATTTGTACATCAACGGGACGTCGCGCAGCGACGATGGGATATTATACGCAGGCGGGCCAGGGTTCCTGTGTATGTGCCTATGAAGCATTATAGCCTCTTCCTCAAAGAGCATGCGCAAGAAGGCACATCTGACCCTGCCGGGAGTAGCCCCAGGGGACGGGATACAAAAACCGGCGAACTGATAAATAGAATCACATTGTTTGATTTTCTGTACGAGAGTGATCTGCCGGGATTGCGTCACTTACGACCTCATCTGAAGCAAATGGCGCTGCGAGGGCAGCTGTTGTTGTTGTGCGATGACTTAAACGAGGTTGATAGCCTTTATCTTGATGCCGTTTGCGCGGAACTCGAATATTTGATGCGTGATACAGGCAACCGGCTGCTGATGACTTGCCGTACGGCGGATTACGACATGAATTCACGCCTCAAGCGGCTGACAGTTGATGGGCAGGCAGTATGTACAGAAATTTCGCAGTTGCAGCAAGCGCAGATACGCGAGTTCGTTGAGCGCTCTATCGAGGAGCAGGGCAAGAATATACAATGGCAGTATACCGCAGGACAGGTCATGGAAGCGATTGATCGCAGTCGTCTCCGTGATTGCTGTACGAATCCTATGATGCTGCTCACCTTGCTAGATGTCATAGATGAGCAAGGTGTCGGACGTGTCAAGCAGATGGACACGCGCGGCCTGTTGTTACGCGAATTTGTGTCAGAGTTAATCGAGCGAGAGCAGAAGCGCACGGTATGGAGTGGCAAAGCTCCAGCATACAGCGATGTGATAGCATTCTTGAGTGAAATTGCCTGTGCCGCCCGCTGGGGAAATGCCCGTGATACTATTCAACTACCTATCTCCGTGGCAGGAGGGGAAGCTGGCAGGACTTCCGGAAGTGCAGGCCTGGGCGAAAGTCTGCTGGTGTGGCTGGATGAACAGCTATCGCGGGGACCAGAAACAGTGTCCCGGCATGAGCCATATGATCGCCGTGAAAGTAGTCGACTCTTGCAGTTTGCACAAAGTGCCGGGCTGATCGATCTCAACTCGAGTGGCGTGCTGTGCTTTCGCCATGAACTCATAGCCGAATACTTTGTAGCCGAGTATTTCTGTGCGATGGACAGCACGCAGCAACCAGTATTATGGTTGTTCCGAGAGGAACTGCTGGCAGGTGCTGCCAACTGGAGCGAGGTGGTTGCTTTCTGGGCGGGCCTGCTAGATGATCCTGCGCTCCTATCTGAGCGGCTGGCTACCTTCGAACTTGCTCCTCCAGCTTACCTGCTAGAAGCATTGAGCCTCAGCCTGATTTGTACTGGCGTCTTATGGACACCTCCCCAGGCAGAAAGGCAGCACACAGTCACCTTACCACTTAGCGTTGAGGATGCGCTGGCAGAAGCTATGCGCGAAGCTGATACTCGAGCGCGGCTGGCTGCCATCTTCACACGTTGTGCAGGGGAAGGCGGACAAGAGATTTATCGCTCGCTGTTTTCTCTGCTGATGATCGAAGGCATTGACGAGTGGTTGATGCTGCTGGATGAAGAGGTCGTGGCTACTTTGCTTTTTAACCAACTGGCCGAGGTGATCGATGACGTCCAATATGAGGCACAGGTCCAGCGCCTGATGCAGGTGTTGGGGCAACTCGGTGACCGGGCTGTGACTTTTGCAGCGGAGTTGAGCCAGCCTGTTTCCACGAGAAGTCTCCGTTTGCGCGCTGCTGCTGTTATTATCCTGGGTAGACCCAACCAGCAGGGCGCTGTAGAGTCTTTGATTGCTCGCCTGGGGGATGTAGAACAACTCATCCGCGACCGCGCGGCCAGGGCATTGATCCGTCTTGGCCCGGAACTCAGCCTGGACCTCATTGTCGAGGAACTGGAGAGTCGCGCGGTAACTTCCTTTACACGGCCTATCTACCCGGCCCTGTTGACCATTCTGGAGTCCTTTCTCAATGAACAAAACGCCTCACGCACTATAACGGTGACCCAACGCCAGCGCATCCTGGAGGCAATACTACTCGTGCTCTCCTCAACGTATGGGCTAGAGGCGCAACAGCAGGCCAGGGAGCTGCTGGTGCGGCAAGGCAGCATAACAGGAGAGGATACAGCCAGCGCACTGGCAGCGAGGATGCTGGTACAAAGCCTGTCCTCTGACGATGAAACAATGACGCGCAATGCCGTACAAGTATTGCAGGAGATCGGCGCAGCGGTCACACCTGCGTTGCTGTTGGAGCTGGAGCAACAGCGGCCAGAAGCAGTACGAGCGCAGATTATTGAAGTGTTTGCGGGGATGCGCGAACTGGATCCGCGAGCATTACCATATGTCCTGCGGCTGCTGGCAGATCCGTCATTGACGGTACAACAGCAGGTTACGAGCGCCTTGCGTATGTATGTTCCCGGTAGTATTTCCGACTTGATCGAGCTGGTATTGTTCGATGCCAGCGAGATGGTGGCAACACGGGCGGCGCAGGTGCTGGGGGATATTGGTATTGGTGTCATCGAACCTGTCACACAAGCGCTCGGTGGGGTGGTACAGGGACGTACGCGCTTGCTTGTATATGTGCTTGAGCGCGTACGGGATCAGCGAGCTATTCCCGCACTGATAGCCCTCCTGGAAAAGACGGGTATCGATTCATTGCTGGCGGTGGCTATTGTCCATGTACTCAGTCAATATTCAGATGAACGGGTAGTATCACCTCTGATAAGCGTCCTGGCAAGCCCGGATGTACTCCTGCACGAGGCAGCGGTGAATGCTCTTAGCAACCTTGGCGAGATGGCTCTGGATAATCTGATTGTCGCGCTGGATGTTGACCAGGAAACAGAAGTGACGGCGCGCGTACGACGGGTAATTCTCGGTATGGTGCCCTTTCCTGGTGAGCGTTTGATCGAGATGCTGACACTGGTGAGCGAGGCACAGGCGCTGCAGATCATGGAGATACTTTTGGCGAAGGGGAGCGATGCGGCACAGATGCTGGTGACGTATCTTGCGCACCCGGACCAGCGGGTACAGGAATATATGCGTCATACTCTCACCAGGATGGAGGGGCACGTAGCTGTCCCGGCGCTGCTGGAAGTATTGCACCATCCTGCGCTGCAACCGGTGGTTAATGAACTTTTGCATACCTACCCGCAAGAGGCCATCCCACAGTTGGTGAGCCTGCTGGGCGAATCCGAACGAGGAGATGCTGCTGCCACACTCCTCGCGGCCTTTGGAGCCGAGGCGCTTCCTGCACTCATGTCCGGATGGGATAATCCGAGCAACATAGCTCAGGAGCGCACGAGGGAAATTATTGTATACCTGGTGCATCAAACGCCGGAGACATTGCCGCAGGTTGTGCAACTTTTCGGTATAACTTCGTCGCAGCGTGCGCGTGAAGGCCTGCTGGATATAATAACCAATGATCTTGCCGGACCTGTGGGGACACCTCTGGCCAATATGCTCGTACCTGCTTTGCTGGAGGGACTGGAGGACATACGCCTGATAGAGGGTGCGTCGGAGGCACTGGTACGGCTGGCGCACAGGCAGGACGAGTATAGCGATATGGCACTGAGCAGCCTGTTTGCTGCTTTACATGTGGATGAGCGGCGCGAGGGTGCGAAGATCGCGCTGGTGAATGTGGGCATCCCGGCTATCCGTGGGGTAATGGACATGCTGATCGATGCTGACCAGGCAACAGCCTATACTGCTCAACAAATTCTACGAGAGATGCGTGCTACTGCGTTCCCCTTTATCTGGGCGGCCTGTAGTGATGTGAGCAACCCGGCACGCCGGGAGGCAGCGTTGAAGACCTTCAGTAGTATGACGACTATGGAGATTAAGGATGGGTTGATTGAGCACTTGATGGGGGACGAGCCACAGGATATCTCGATGAGCCTGGGGCTACTGCTGGAGCGTATCTCCAATGAGATGCTTCTGCCACGCCAGGATCAGGAGATGATACGAGCCCTCCTGGAGTATGTACAGATGCATAACGAGGAGCGCGCTGCACAGCGAATTATCGCATTGCTGCTTTTAGTAGGTGGAAGTGATGTAGCCAGTCACATTGCCTGGGGCCTGTATCATTATCATGACCATCCAAATCAACAGGAACGGCTTGCCCGCACTTTCCTCTTATTAGGAACGCAGGCGGAAGAGATCCTCCTGGAGATGCTGCGCTATCGCGCGACTCCGCCGGACCTGCTGGCAGAAATCATCAGTGTGCTTGCTATGCTGACACCGCACCAGGAGGTGTACGAATATGCCAGGACGATTGGTACTCCCGGTTCGTCAATGTACCAGTCAAATGTGACGCATCTCGAGCGGCATGCGATTGCCTTGCGTGCGCTGGGTGGCTTGCTGGCCGGTGGTCACCTGGATCTCCCTACGCTCCAGAACCGGCAAACCGGCAGCCTCTATGGAAGCGCTGAGCACGAGCTGTACAGTGTTTTGCTTGGGAAGCCCTATGGTCCGCTTGTCACGAGACTGGAGAATGAGCTGCGCAGCGCGCAATACGAGTACGAGAAGGACAGGCGGGAGCTTACTATACACATGAGTCTGATAGAACGGGATAAAGAGGCGCTCGAGGAAGATTACCGGGAGCTGGAAGAACGTAATCAGCAACTGGAAGCCATGAACCGGCGGCTGGTGGAGAGTAATCAGCGGCTGCAACAAAGGCTGCTTGGTGAGCGTGATGCGGGGGTACAATAACTAGCCCTGCTCATTTTAGCGCTGCCAGGCAGGCATTTAGTTGTTCCAGGTGGCCCGTAAGGTGGCGTGTCACGAAATCATCAATGAACCATGCCAAGGTCTGGTCGCCAAACCGGGGGTGGTGTCCTGTTAACTCCAGGTCACTGTCCTTCAGTTCGCCCAGTACCTGTGCGAGGCGGGCATAGCTGCCGGGTAGAGCGCTGCGAATCTGCTCAAGATCATCTGAACTATGCTCGCTGATGGCTTGCAAACGCCTGGCATCCTGCATAGTGCGGCCAAAATACTGTCCCGGCGCTGCCACCAGCTTTTCAATCTCGTTAGCCCAATAGGGCATGAATTCGACGATGTGTGCCAGGCTCTCCATAATCGTCCACTCATTTTCGGCTGGCTGCTGGTACAGTTTGGCCCGGTCTAATGTTATCAGGCGGTCTGTAATGAGCCGGTTGAGTTCGTCGTAAGAAGATTGCACACTGCGGCGAATTTCCGCGACTTTGGGGTTATCCGTTGGAGTTGTCATCGCTATTTCCCTTGTATCTACTGGCTGCTGTTTTTCTGGGTTAGACCTTGCAAGAATTATACAGGCACCCTCGTTCTGAAAAGCGCTTAGACTCGTGGGACCGTTGGTGCGGTGAGTCGGGCCTGGATGCGCGGCAGGAGGGGTACCAGTTGTTTCTTGCGGGAGACGAGGCCTTCCACTATTAAGCTATGTCCATCTGCTTCCAACGGGCGTCCCAGTGCCTCAGCAACGGCCTGTTCGGCTCCGGAAATCAGTAGATGGCAGCGCATATGAATGATATCAACGATCATGAACAGGAAGGATGTATAACCACGCTCCTGAGCGAGCCGGCGCATGGTAGAAAGCAGTTCGGGGATACGCTTCTCGATGGCTGCCGGGCTGGCCGTCTCGACCGTTCCGATGGCAAACCTGGCATCGCCGACAGTGAATTCTTTGAAATCGGCGGTGAGCAGGTCTTCGGCAGAACGCTCGCTCAGGTGGGCGGCGGCCTCGGTGAAAATGGCCTGGCCGAACTGCTCTATATCTTCACCCGTGATAGCGGCCAGTTCGGCTGCAACGCGCTCGTCGCGCAAGGTGCAGGTAGGAGAACGGAGGATCAAGGTATCATAGAGCAAACCTGCTAGCAGGAGTCCAGCCACCTCGCGTGGAATAGCTATGCCTGCTTCATGATAGAGTCCTACGACAATAGTGCCGGTGCAGCCAACGGGGTCGGCTCTGAACATGATGGGCTTGTTGGTATGGACGTCGGCAATGCGATGATGGTCGATAATGCCCAGCAGTTCGGCCTCTTCGATGCCATCGACGGCCTGTGACTGTTCATTGTGATCCACCAGTATAACGCGTTTGGGTCGCGCATTGAGCAGGTCTGTGCGTGAGAGGTATCCTACAAGCTTGCCAGCGCTATCCACCACAGGCAGCGAGCGACGGCGGGCCAACGTGGGCTGTACCTCGCTCATCTGGTCTTCCGGGTGGCAAAAGTCAAACTCGCGATACATAATATCCTGCGTGCTGGTGCTCAGGTTGATCAGGCGCACGACGGTAAAGGTATGATGCGCAGTGCTGATGACCATTACACCGCGCATTCTGGCTGCTGCTATTGTGCGTTCAGAAACGAGCAGGTCGCCGGTAATCACCAGCGCAGCTGCTCCGCGTTCTATTGCTGTAAGCTGCGCGTCCTCGCGATCTCCGAGCACCACCAGGCAGCCTGGCTCGATATAGTCGGCCATCGTTTCGGCTTGCATTGCTCCCACCAGTACGCGGTTTCCCAGCTTGCGGCGGCCTTCAACCAGTACGCGCCCTCGGAGTACGCGCACCAGGTTATCCCGTTGTAAGGGTACACGGTTGACCGACTGTGGATCAAGATCGTTGAAGAAGAGCTTGGCGAAGTCTTCAACAGCGATAATGCCCTGCACTTTGTTTTCAGAGTCTACTACGGGCATTGAACGTCGATTGTGTTCCTGGAGCAATTGCCCGGCTTCTAGGAGAGGTTGGTCGACGCGGGCAGATATCACACCACGCCTCATGACATCGCGCACCTGAAGATACACGTCCTCCAGCGCTTCGGGTGGTTCAACCTGGTAGCGCTCCAGCACAAAGCGCACCTCCGGCTTCAGTTCACCATGGCGGGCGGCAATAGCCTGTTCCTCGCCTTGCAGTCGTAACAGCCGCGCATAGGCGTAGGCCGAGGCGACGGAGTCCAGGTCGGAGTTTTTATGTCCAATTACATAGATCGGTCCTGGCATAGTGCTTGTCCTCGTCTGGGCATCACAGGTCGTTAGATGTACTGCCTACCAATTACTATTGTATCATGCAAACGTCTATACGTTGCTCCCTCAGAAGAAAAGCCCGGTATTATTACAGCTTTCTCTGCTATACTGGCGGAGGCAGCACACCTGTAGTCATGGTAACCCTGGTGATAAAATGAAACATGGCTTGGTATTTTGACGCGGTGTCGAGGTTGAGGGCTCGAAGTACTTGATCTCGCGCTGCCATAGCGAAGGTATCGCCGGGCATAGGAGGCTAAGAAGAGATGAAACAGGCACATGCAAATTTTCCACATCCCCATCTGAACGAAGTGCGTGTTGGAGAAAATGTCCTGCAAATCTATAATTATGGTCGCGACCTCTTTGACGCGATGCTGGCTGCTATTGACGCGGCGCAGGAGAGCATTTACCTAGAGACATATATCTGGAAGGGTGATAGTGTAGGTCAGACCTTCAAGGACCACTTGATACGGAAGGCTGAGCAGGGAGTGGAGGTGTTTGTGATCTTCGACAGCTTTGCCAATACGGTAGTACAGCGCGACTTCAAAATCTTTCCTCCTTGCATTCATATGCTGAAATTCCGGCCGATTCAGCGTCCCTGGCACTTGCTCGATCCCCGGCGTTATGCCCTGGATCACCGCAAACTGCTCGTTGTAGATGGACATACTGGCTT
>WNGJ01016789.1_pt1 | contig 13287 bp, 10 predicted proteins | sample 5400611 | NCBI WGS metagenome assembly WNGJ01 (sample SAMN13153375, study PRJNA577476) | soil metagenome | isolation source: 40 cm soil or saprolite under Garry oak tree replicate 1 | place: USA:California | collected 2016-06-15
GCGTGCTCTCCCCTTACGCCAGCGCCGTGCTACTCGAACCGGAGTACGGCTTGCACGCTGCCGCTCAGCGTGCTTCATCCTCAGGTTTGTTGATGGCCTACGAAATAAGCGGCTACGATCCTGCAGTTCCCTTTCGCTTTCCTCGGCTGCTGGAACTTTGGTCCGTGCGCAGATTGGTCGATGCCGGCGCTCAGAGCATAAAGGTTCTGCTGTACTATGCCTTGTGGGACCCCCCTGAAATACAGGAACGCAAACGTGTTTGGGTTGAGCGCGTTGGCTCGGAATGCGCTGGCTGTGACGTTCCTTTCTTCCTGGAAGTTGTTCCTTACGAAAGTGGGATGGATGAAAAAAGTCCCCAGTTCGCCCGTTCGAAGCCCGCTATTCTCATGAGTGCGATGCAAGAATTCTCCAAGGACCGTTATGGCGTTGATGTTTTGAAAGTTGGGGTGCCTGTAACCATGGCCTATGTCGAAGGCTCTTCGGCTTCATCAGGAACATTTGTGCACACTCGCGCGGAAGCTCTAGACCTTTTTCGAAATGCCGCTGCGGTAACCACCAAACCGTTTCTGTTTCTCTCTGCTGGGGTTAGCAATCGCGCTTTCAATGAGGCTCTTCGGATGGCCCGAGAAGCAGGTGTCCATTTTTGCGGTGTCCTGTGCGGACGGGCAACCTGGAAGGATGGCGTAGGTGTGTTTGTCCGTGGCGGAGCAAATGCCCTTCAGGAATGGCTTGAGAACCAGGGTATGCAAAACATGCGCAGCATCAACGAAAGCCTCAAGGCTGCTACTTCGTGGTGGGAAAACTATCCGGCAGATGAATAAACCAGCTGTCCACTCCCATCACCTAGAAAACGCATTCTTTTGCGTGAGCTTGAATCCGGCGATCGACACACGGCTTATTGTGAACGGATTTGTTCCCGGCCGCGTCAATCGCGTCCGAGAAGTTTATCGAACACCCGGAGGAAAGGCCGCCCATGTGGCCATGGCGCTCCAAGGATTGGGTGCAACTCCGACATGGATTGGCTTCTCTGGCGGTGCCACAGGCAGCGAGTTGCTTGCGGGACTCCGCCTTTTGGAAATTGCCACGATGCCGGTGTCCACCGGTCAAGCTTCGCGCGTCAATCTGGAAATCCTGGACACGGGAGGAGAAGTCACAGAGATCCTTGAGCCCGGTGGAACGATTACTCGGTCCGAATGGTCGGAATTTCAAGAAGTGTGCGCTGGCGCCTTTCACCTTGCGGCCAACAAAAGAATCGCGGTGATCTCCGGAAGCGTGCCTCCGGGCGTTCCAGCCGAAGCTTGTGCGGCGCTCGTTAGCTCGGCCCAATCTGCGAATTGTCTGGCATTCGTCGATTCCAGTGGCTTACCACTTTCCAAAGCGCTGGCGGCCGGACCGGACCTGGTCAAGATCAATCGGGAAGAAGCAGAGTTTGTCACCGAGGTGGTCATAGGTGATCCCGTTTCGGCAGTGCAAGCGGCTCAAAGGTTGCTGGAACTCGGCGCGAATTCTGCCGTCGTCAGCCTCGGCGCTCGCGGCCTGGTCGGTGTTCGAAAGCACGGTCAGCAGCCAATTCACGCCTGGACCACTCCCTTGCATACAAAATCTAGTGTCGGCTGCGGTGATTCGGCTCTTGCAGGATTAGCCTATGCTGCCGCAGCGGAACTTACATTTGAACAAAGTCTAGCTCTCGCAGTGGCTTGCGGGGCTGCGAATTGCCTGGCGGCACTCCCTGGTCATATTGTGGGACAAAATGTTTCGCGCATTGAACAGGGCGTTCACATAGAACGGTTGTAGGTGGAAGGAGACTACTCGGTGAAGCGTTTTGACATCAGCGTTCTGGGTGAACTGAATTGTGATTTGATTCTGTACGGTCTTCCTGCGGTACTTGAACCAGAGAGAGAACACCTGGCCAACGACTTTGCGCTGACTCTAGGGAGCTCTTCTGCAATTTTTGCCCACAATATTTCTCTCCTCGGCAGCCGCGTTGGTTTTACCTCTTGCATTGGAGGCGATCCGCTCGGCAAGTTTTGTGTGGAGCGCTTGTCGGAGAGCGGCGTTGACGTTGCGGGCGTGAAAAGCCTTCCGAGCAAGATTACCGGCGTGACGGTCATCCTTCCTCTTGCCGAGAAGCGTCAAATTCTGACTTATCCGGGCACGACTTTTGATTTGAACCATACCCACCTTGACTTGGACTATCTCCGGGACGCGGCACACTTTCATCTTTCATCCTTTTTCCTTCTGCGCGCGCTGCGTCCCGGATTGCCTGAGCTCTTCTTTCAAATGAAGCAGGCTGGTCTCACCACGTCACTCGACACCAACGACGACCCGGATAATCTTTGGGCCGGTGACGTCAAGGCCGTGCTCAAGAGCGTCGATGTGTTTTTGCCAAACGAGCACGAAGCTTGCAAAGTTGCAGGCACGCGCGACGTTGATGGCGCGCTCGACGCCTTGGCACATCTCGTTCCCATCATTGTCATCAAGTGTGGTGCGCAAGGCGTACTGGCCAAACGCGGAAAAGAGCGCTTTCATGCTGCTTCGCTCTCCGGTCAGCCCGTCGACACTGTTGGGGCAGGCGACAGTTTCAACGCAGGTTTCCTGCACAAGTTCATTCGCGGAGCCGACCTTCAGGACTGCCTTGAATATGGCAATGTGAGTGCTGGCCTCTCAACCACGCGCGCCGGCGGCACCGAAGCGTTTCGCGATCGCCAACACCGTGAGATGTTTCTCCAGCGCTGCGCGAAAGCACAATGACATACGCGACGCTTTTGGTGTTTACAGAAATCGCCGACGGGAACTTCTGAGCGTGGAGTCTCTTCCTGGGCCGCGACCAGCGCGCGTGTGCTGTCATTTTTCTCATGCTCTTCCCAGGCACGGTGCTGCCTATTGCCTGCAGTTCATATGCGTCGCACCAGGCCCTGATCGGTTGCGCGCGTGTTGCGCACCAGTAGCAAGACCAAAATCATACCGATGAATGGAATAACCCCGGCGACGATCACGATGGGGTCGAAAGAATGAGTTCCCGAGGCCTGGCGCGCATCGGAAAGGTGGCCGATTAATTCGAATGCGATGATGGTCCCGATCCCCGCTCCAGTGCCGCTCAGGCCGCTCACCGAAGCAACGGAATCGCTTCTGTAGAGATCGGTCGGCAGCACGTTGGCAATCGTCGAAAAGGAGGCGTAGGAGAACGTAGCGAGCCCGAAGAGCAGCGCGATCAGGTACAGATTCACGGTGAAAATTGTCGGGATGAGAAGCAATACGCCGACGCCGCCAAACACAACCAGCGCTTTTCGGGCAACACCGAGCGACCAGCCGCGCCGAATTAAGTACCCAGAAGCACCACCGCCGAAAAAATTGCCCAAGTCCGCAGCCAGAAAGGGAACCCATACGGCCAGCAAACCGCTATTGAGAGAAATTCCCTTCGCAACCAGGTAGATGGGAAACCAGTCGGTAACGAAAAACCAAACGGGATCGGTAAGGCCCTTGGAGATGATGGTTCCCCAGGTCTGGGGCAGCTTCAAAAGGTCGCGCCATCGCAGCCGTGGTTTTCCTGCGTCCTGTGCTTCGAGGGTCTCGGCAAGAATCATGCTTCGCTCGGCATCGCTGATGCGCGGGTGATCCTTAGGAAGGTGATACAGCCAGCGCCACACGATCAACCACAAGAATCCAAGCAGGCCCGGAATGATAAAGGCGACCCGCCATCCCCAGCGAGAGTACACCCGCAGGATCAAGAAGGGCGCGACCGCACCCCCGACCGATGAGCCACTATCGTAAAACGCAGCCGCTAGTCCGCGCTCGCGCTTAGGAAACCATTCGGAAACAGCCTTGCTCGCGCCAGGCCAGTTGGCGGACTCACCCGCGCCGAGCAGAAAACGAAATAGAGCAAAGCTCGAAAGTCCATTCGCGAGCGAAGTCATAAGGGAAACGACCGAGTACCACGTCACGCTTATGGTGAGGCCGCGCCGCGTGCCGACTCGGTCCATCAGCCGTCCGCACACAGTTTGCCCGAGGGAATAGGCGATGCGAAAGGCGATAGCGATATTTGCGTAGTCCACATTGGTCCAGTGATAGTCCTGCTTCAAGTAGGGCGCCAGAATGGAAAGTGTTTGGCGGTCAACGTAATTGATCACCGTCGAAGCGAACAGAATTCCGCCAATCCACCAGCGTAGGGAGGGAATGGAGCGAGGCTGGGCCGAATTCATTTGTCCGCTACCGCCATGTCAATTCCGCAGCCTCGTTTCTTCCAAAAGCGCTGATGAAAGCCAAAGCGGCCACAATTTATCCGCTGGCGGCGAACGCTGTAAGAGTTGCCGGGCTAAGCAAACTGGCGGATTCTCTATCGAGATAAAGCGTTGCAGCCGGATGGGTGCGCAAGATTGAAGCTGGCGTCATCGGACTGATTTCTCCCTCGAAGCAGAGCTTTACCGCTTGCGCTTTCCGCGCATCCGGAACGACAGCAATGATTTCTTTGGACTTGAGGATTTGGCGCACAGACATGGAAATGGCCTGCCGGGGGACTTCCGAAATGTCCGCGAACCAGCCCTCACCCACTTGCTGGCGGCGGCAGGCTTCATCGAGAGTGACAACGAGATAAGCGTCCTCCGTTTGGAAATCCGCCGGAGGATCGTTGAACGCCAGATGACCGTTTTCTCCGATGCCGGCAAAAGCAACATCGACGGGCGCTGATCGAAGGGCCTCGCCAACGCGGCGGACAGCTTCAGTAGGATTACCGTTTCCGTCAAGCAAGTGATACCGCGTGATCCCCACCTTATAAATCAAGCGCTCGAGAAGATACTTGCGAAAGCTGGCAGGATGATTGAGAGGCAGCCCGACGTACTCATCGAGGTGAAACATCTCGACTTGCTGCCAGTCTATGTTTTTCGTGTTGGTCAGCGCATCGAGAAAGTCCAACTGGGACGTTCCCGTTGCGACGATGATGCGGGCGCGGCCGCGATCGAGGATCGCACTGCTCACGGCAGCGGACGCTTGTTCGGCGGCGGCGTTGCTGAGAGAGCGCTTGTCTTCAAAGACTCTTGCAATCACGCTGTGATTTCCTCCGTGTGGATAATGAAGCCGGTGCTCTAGAGCAGGTTCATTGAAAGAGTTCTTATATCACAGCCTATAGGATGATGATCGATTTGGCATCCAGTCGAATGTGCCGCCTAGCGGGCAGTTTGTAGCCCTGCACTATGCGCCCAGGAGCGTCCGTAACACCAGCAGGCATCAGTTGAATGCATTCAGATGATATTTGCAAACAGCGCTAGAATCACGGACTAGAAAAAGTCTGGGCTGCGCCACGAAATCTATCGCTAGCGTCCCGGTTATCAAAGTGCGACCGGTCGGTGCCGTCCATGGACGCTCCGTGGGGAGTCTATCTCACACCTATGAACTGTTAAATACAAAGCAAGTCCGAAGCTCTCGTTGAAGTTCTTCATAGAAGAGGGACTGCTACTAGAGGATGTCTCGAGGGACGGGCCCACTGGCCTGGCCGCCAATCGACGCTTCGTTGAGATCTTGGATATCCGACGACTTAGGAAGAGGTCGGTGGATCGCACGAACCGGTCCACTGGCGCAGCACATCGGCGGAAGGACTCATATCGCTGACGAGGTGATTCGGAACCACATGGTTTTGAAAATTGGAAGCCTAGCCTCCTGGGACACCGTTTCCGGATAACGTCAGCGGGTCGTGCGCACTCACCTCATAGAGCAGGCTTGATAAGACACGGGTCAATAGGAGAGCGCCGCCAACACCGATACTGACGCCAAGCAGCGCTAACTTGAATCCTTGCCGGACAACGAGCTTGAGAATGTCCTGGCGATCCGCCCCCAGGGCAATCCGAACACCGAATTCATGAGTCCGCTGGGTCGAGGAATACGCAATCACGCCATATACCCCGATTACGGCAAGCAACAGCGCAAGCAACGCAAAAAGTCCCAGCAGCAACATTCTGAAACGCCGAGGCGCCACGGACTTGGCGATGACCTCGTCCATCGTTGTGGCTCCGGACAGCGGCTGATTTTTGTCAATGCTCTGGACGGCCTCTCGGACCGCTCCTGCAAGTATCAGCGGGCTGGATTCGGTTCGCAGCACGAACGCCATGGAGAAAGACGGCTGCTGGAGGTAGGGCACGAAGATTTCCGGAACCGGCTCTTTCTCGAGGGCATCTTCTCTTACGTTCGCGACTACGCCGACCACTTCTTTCCACGGAGTGGATGGCCCCCCAAAGCTGATCTGTTGACCAATCGCGTCGTGCGCTCCGAACAGCATTCGCGCGAGTGACTCGTTAACGATGACAACCTCCTGAGCGCCCGCGACATCACTGGCGCTGAAGGTGCGACCCTTGAGCAACCGAATCCTCATCACGTGGAAATAATCCGGGCTGATCTCCGTGACCGAGATGGGCTGCGGCGGCCGGAAGTTTTCGGCGCCCTGTATACGCAGCATCATCGTGGCATTATGGGGCGGACCCAGCGGGTAGCGCTGCGTCAATGCCGCCTCTTTGACGCCGGGCAGGTTGCGGATGCGCTCGAGAGAGGCCTGGAAAAACGCCGAGTGCTGTTGGGAGTCAAAGGCCGCAGTCAAGGGCCTCTCGACCGTCGCGACCAGCAGGCTATTCGGATCGAAACCGAGATCGACTTCGGTGAGACGCAAAAAACTCCTGACCAGGAGACCAGCGCCAACCAGCAGAATCAGCGATAGACCAATTTCGCCCGCTGACATCATCCCGCGCAGGCGATGCGTTCCGGCGCTTGCGCCCAAGCGCAGTCCACCCTCCTTAAGCGCTTCATTCACATCCGCGCGCGAGGTAATCAAGGCAGGGATAAGGCCGAACAAAAATGATGCCAGAGTGATAATGGCGGCGGAAAAACCAAAGATTCGCGGGTCAAGGCGAACGCTGGCCGGAAGGGTCGCAGGAATCAGGTCCCCCAGAATTTTCGTTGCCCAAAGGCCCGTTATCGACCCCAGCACGCCACCGATCGCAGCCAGCAGCAAACCCTCGGTGAGCAATTGCCGCACCAGCCGGAGACGCCCGGCCCCCAGCGCCGCCCGGACAGCTATCTCCCTGCCGCGAACAACGCTACGCGAAAGCAGCAAATTGGCAACGTTGGCGCACGCGATCAATAGAACGAAGCCGACGGTACCCAATAGGATGAGGAGAAGGGAACGCACATTCTGCACGAGCATGTCATGCAGCGGGATCACTTCCACTGTTTCGTGTGCGCGGAACTGCGCGGCTTGCGGCGGGTATTCCTTGTCCATCTCCTGAGCGAGGAGCTGCAGGTCCGCTTGCGCCTTGCTGATGGCAATCCCAGGTTTGAGGCGTCCGATGGCCGCCAGCATCATCCAGCGTGGAGAGTGCGGCGAGAAAATTTCCGCATCAAGCGCGAGCGGCGTCCACACATCCGCTTGCGGACGCAAGCTGGCCGGCATCACTCCGACCACGAGGTAGCCAGCGCCGTCCAGACGAATCGTCTCTCCAATGATCCGTGGATCGGCGCCAAAGCTGTTGCGCCACAATGTCTCACTCAGAACTGCCACGTGCTCTCGGCCTTGCTTCCCCTCTTCAGCTAAGAATGCCCGGCCAGCGACCGGCTGAACTCCTAACATTGAAAAAAGCCCGGTCGTGACGTTCGTGACGGTTACACGCGCCGGCTGGCCGGTGCCCGTCAGGTTTGCACCGGAGGTCCCGCCGAAAGCGGCGATTTCCTCGAAAACGTTGTTGCGATCCTTCCACGCCGGAAAGTCCGCGCTGACCACCGTTGAGGGACCAAACGCAAAATGCTCCGTGGCCCACACCAGTCTAGCCGGATCCCTAAACGGCAATGGCCGCAGCAAGACCGCATCAACCACACTGAAAATCGCTGTGTTCGCGCCGATGGCCAGCGCCAAAGTAAGCACGGCAACAGTGGTGAAGCCGGGACTCTTGGCCAGCATGCGCAGGCCGAAGCGAACGTCCTGCCGGAGGCGATCCCACCAAAGCCAGCGACCGGATTCGTAAAAGCGCTCCTGGGCTTGCGTCACGTTGCCGAAGGCGCAGCGCGCGGCGGCCCGCGCCTCCTCCTCATTCAAGCCCTCTTCCTGCAACCGCTCGATCTCAAGCTGCAGATGGGCCTCAATTTCAGCATGGAAGTCGCGCGCTGGCCGCTTGCGTCCGAACATAACTCTAGCCCTCCTTGGCCTCCGGTCCGAGAATCCTTCCGATAGCCGTCAAGAGCCGCCTCCAACGGGTGCTTTCTTTGACAAGCTGTTTTCGCCCAGCCTGGGTCAGAGTATAGAAGCGAGCTCTCCGGTTGTTCGCCGAAGTTCCCCAGCGGGCGGCAATCCACCCTTGCGCCTCCAGGCGCTGCAGCGCGGGATAGAGCGCGCCGTGTTCCACCAGCAGTGCTTCTTCCGATGTTTGCTGAATGGATCGCGCGATGCCCTGTCCGTGCTGCGGACCAAAAACAAATGTGCGAAGGATGAGCAGGTCCAGCGTGCCCTGCAGCAGCTCGAGCCGTTCTCTGGCTTCTTGGGTAGACATATAACCTGTGTATCAGGTATTTGGGTAAGGTGTCAACCCAACGATTGGCGAACACCGTCATTGCGCTGGGAGGGTCAGAATGGAATCAAAGCAGGTGCAGCGCCTCCGTGGCTAACCAGAGCCACCGGGCCGCGCCGGCGTGACCTCCTCGACCGACGGTTAGCGTCACTTCGCGAGATTGTATCCGCATGCGGAAAGTGCTTTTTCATGGGCAGCAACGTCGTTGTGGACGGTTGACTCGGAGTGGCAGTAGTCGCCTTCAGCGGCGTGGGCAGCTAGAACTCTCGTCTTTGTATCACCTTGAACGACACGAGCAGCATCAAGGCTGCCACAGATACGCTGGCAAGTGTGCCCAACCACGGGAACCCCGAAAGAAGATAAGTCTGCCGATCAATGCAATAGTCGCCACTCACTAGCCGCCAAAGGTTGTAGGGTCGCAGCCAAGCATCAAATATGATCGCCGAGACTAGTACCAGTCCAAAGGCGACAGCAGGAGCCGTGTATTCACCTTCGACTAAGGATGAAACCAATATCGCCATTGCGAAATACGCCAAGCCGCCTCCGACCAACAGCAGAACATAGAACTCAACCTGCCGCAGCAGGACGGGCATTCCTGCAGCAGACGAAACGAAGAAAATGGTCACCCAAGGCCCGACTCCCAAGGCGATTGCCTCCAGGACGCCCACCGCGATCCGGACGCCCAGCAGATGCGCGCGACTTACCGGGAGAGTCAGTGACAGTGCTGACGTCCCGTTTGCCTTTTCGCGAACGATTCCCCCCATTCCCAAGAGGACCACAGCCAAAACCCACATGATGACAATGAATTGCTGAGCGACAAGCAACAGACGGTTGTAGTCTGTCGTCCATTCAGGCCGTAGCAGTCCTTGAGCATGATGGACGAAAACCGCGCAGAAGATCGTAAGAGTTGCCAGACACGTCAGAAATCTAGAGCGAGTCTCAAGCCAGGCCTTGTACCAGAGCACGATTCAATTCTCCTTTACTGTCTCGAGGAATATGTCCCGCAATCCCACCGGGGCAACCTCGACAGAAACGGCATTCAAATCGCGTGCGCGCTCAATCACCGCCTCCGCATTCCTGCTGGCGATCACGCTCATCTCATGCTCTTTGGTTCTGATTTTCTCGACGCCTGTGATGCGAAACGCCCCGTCGGGAGGGGCGGATGCAAAAACCAAATCAATTCGCCGATAAGATTGGCGCAATTGGTCGAGGGAAGCATCCACCAAGAGGCGGCCGCCGTCGAGAATACAAACGTGATCTGCAACGCGCTCAACTTCAGCAATCTGATGCGAAGAGAAAAATATAGCCGCGCCCTCGGCTGCCTGGGCTACCAGCATCTGCAGGAGATGTTCGATTCCCACTGGATCAAGCCCTTCGCTTGGCTCGTCCAGGATCAGCAGTTCAGGGCGGCGAGCGAGCGCCAACAGTAGTGCGAGCTTTGTGCGCATACCTTTGGAAAGCGTTTTGACCTTCTGCCGGGGCGGCAATTTGTATTCGTCACGGAGCCTTCCTGCTAGGTCTGCGCGCCAATCGGCATAAAACGAACTCGCGAAGCGTATCGTCTGTTCAACAGTCATATAACCGTAGAGGGGTTTGTCTTCGGCAACGTAAGCGACTTTCCGCCGCATTTCACGGTTTTCTTCAGCGTCGTTAATCCGCTTTCCAAGTACCATGCCCTCGCCGCGAGTGGGTCGGACCATGCCTAGTAGCATTTTGATCGTCGTGCTCTTGCCGGCTCCGTTTTGACCGAGAAACGCCGTAATGCGGTTCGGCCCGACCGAGAGATTCAGTTCATGAACGGCTGCTACTCTGCCATACGACTTTGTAAGATCGCGGGTTAGGATTACGGCCGTGTTCATCATCGCTTTCTCACAATCTCGGCGGCGTAGAGCAACTCTGCTTCGAAGGCTCGTTTAATTTCCTCATCCAAGAGACCCTCCTCCCGCAGCTGCCCGATCAAATCCCGAAGGCGCCGACGCGCAACCTGTACATGATCAGTTAAAGACCGAGTTCTGCGCTTAACGGTGATAAATGCTCCGGAGCCCTGGCGCAATTCGAGAAGTCCATCGTGTTCGAGTTCGGAGTACGCTTTCACCACGGTATTCGGGCTAACTACCAATTCCTCTGCCAGAGTCCGAATACCGGGTAGCTGATCACCATCCGTCAATGCGCCGGTTTCCGCGGCGTGTCGAATCTGTTGCATCAATTGCAGATATAGAGGCTGACCCGTTGTAGGATTGAGCTTGGAAAACATGATGCAGAGCTGTATCGCTGTTAAGATACAGAGTAACAGTGGTTGCGGTCAAGAGCCGCGAAAGCATTCGACGGTTCGCCGGAGTTTGGGAGAGAAATGCGCTCTTCGCCAAAATGAATTCCGGCCCACAAGTCCGGTTTGGGCACAACCTTGAGCTTGACTTGGAAGGGCGAGGTTAACAATGATCCGCATTTGTGGTAGGCGTTTCTAAATCTCTGGACTTTTGACAAGCGTGGCGGGGCAGAAGGAGGAAAGCATGACCAGGGGCCGGATTGTTTTTGTTTTCTTGCTCGTTGGCGGTCTGGTGGCCCTCGGCTCGCTTTCGGCGCAGCAAGAGCACGCATCTCGGGCCGGCCGGATCAGCGACGAGGGTTGCGGGGCCAAACACACGAAGGCTGGCGGCGCGGATTGCGTGCAGAAATGCTGGCGTGGAGGCGCTTCGGTGGGGCACCCGGAATGGAAACCCCAACGAGCCGTCTTTGTAGCAGATGATGATCAAGGAATTTGGATCGTCGAAAACTCCGAAGCCGTTAGGAACTTCCCTGCTGCGCATGTGGTGCTGGAGGGCAAATTCAATTCGGCGAAGAAGACGCTTCACGTTCAGAAGATCACCCCCGCTACGCAGTAGGGTGGTCCAAAATACACGTCAGATCCGGAACTCCCGATTGTCGGGCAGGTGGCAGAGATCACCCGGGAGGCAAATCGAGGAACGGCGAAGTCACCCTAACTGAACTGGAGCACATTCTTATTTGCTTGCTCTCCGGTGCCCGCTCTAGAGCCGATCTTGCCCGGCGGCCAAGGCCCTCGATATAGTGGTGGTTGACGGCAGATCATCCCTGCCTTGCACTCAACACTCAACCGCTGGGAGTTCAATATCACTGTGGCGAAGACGAGCGCGGCCAAATCGAAGGAATCAGAGAGCGGTAAATTGCGGATCGGCGATGATTGGAATGCCATCCGCATCATCGCACTGTCGCAAAGCAATCCGCTCAAGGCCATCGCGGAGTTGGTCGAGAACAGCATCGATGCGCATGCCAAGACCATTGCCATCACGCGCGGCCGCGAGCAAGGCGAGCACTATCTAACGGTCAAGGACGATGGCGACGGCATCCCGCGCGATCCGAACGGGCTGCCTGACTTCAAGTACGTCGCAACCCATATCTGCGACTCGGTCAAGCGACGCTTGAAAGCAGACGGCGCCGGAGACGGCGTACAAGGGGAATTTGGTATCGGTCTTTTGAGCTTCTGGACCGTGGGCGACACGCTCACGATGACTTCTTCCGGTGCCGATCAGCGAGTCTATCAGATGGTTATGAGTAAAGGGGATCCGCGCTACATCGTAAAGCTTCGACGGGTGCTCTTTGCCGAGCGGGGCACCGAACTCAAGATCGGGCCTTTGCTCGAGGGCATCCGCGGATTGAGCGGCGAGAAGATCCAGTGGTATCTGGCCTCGGAGCTGCGCGATCGTATTCGCAATACGCAGGTTCGTGTAACGGTGATCGATAAACTTGCGCGCAAGCAGTACCAGGTCGAGCCGCGACAGTTCGAAGGCCGCTTGCTCCACCAGCTGCCCACGGTTCGGTCGCCATTCGGCGAGGCGTATGCCGAACTGTATCTCACCGAACCGGCCGAAGACTGCCGGGTCGCCCTCACCAGAGATGGCACCCGGGTGATCGAGGATATCGGAACGCTGCCCGGTTTGGAGCGCCCGCCGTGGAGTTCTCGTTACCTGCAGGGCCTGATTGACGTGCCCTACCTTAGCCTCACACCCGGCACGCGTTCCGGGATCGTCCACGATGAACGCTATGGGGCCTTCGTGGAAGCTCTAGTGCCGCTGGAAGCGCACCTCAGTGGCCTTATCGACGCACAGCGCCGGGCCGAGGAAGAACAGGCGAGCCGGGAGTCCCTACGTTCCATCCAACGTGCGTTTCGCGAGGCCATGCTGGTCTTGCCGCGCGAGGAATACGACTGGTTCGACATCCAGTCCCGCTCGCCGCAAGCTGCCGGTGCCGGCGGGTCACCGGAGCGAAGTGCGGCGGCCTCAGGTGCAGAGGAAGCGGCGGGCGTTCCGGAACCAAGCGGAGGCGAAACTACCCAGCGCCAATTCTTCGACTATGCAGGGCCTTTGCACACCGTGGTGATTTCACCAGCGGCAAGCACATTGGCAGTGAGCCAAAGCCGGCGCCTTCGCGCGCTGCCCCGGGATCGCTCACACCGGCGAGTCGAGCAGGACTTGACATTTTCCTGGGAGATCGTCGAAGGGGGTGGCACGCTCTTGTCCACGTCCGATCAAGAAGTGAGCTTCGAGGCTCCCTCATCGCCCGTTCTCGTACGTTTGTCCGTCGCCGTCTCACAGGGTGACATGCGCTGCAGTGCCGAGGCGTTGATCACCGTCACCGACAGCCTTGATGTAGCTATCGGTCCAACTGTTGTCAATGCGCGCGGCTTACCGGGCTACACCTTTGAACGGGCCGCCGGGGAACTGTGGCGCTCGCG
>WNGJ01005525.1_pt1 | contig 13285 bp, 7 predicted proteins | sample 5400611 | NCBI WGS metagenome assembly WNGJ01 (sample SAMN13153375, study PRJNA577476) | soil metagenome | isolation source: 40 cm soil or saprolite under Garry oak tree replicate 1 | place: USA:California | collected 2016-06-15
TTCTTTTGGGTTGACCACTATGGCAGCCCTTTGCAGAGTTTTCTTGTGATGCTGCGCATGTTGAGATTTGGGGTTCCCTTGCTGCTATTGGCGGAGGCGCCGTCCAGTTTCGCAGCCGACCAAACTCCAGCCGCAACGCTTTCCCAAGGAGTCCAAATCACGCAATTGACCAATCGGCTCCGCGTCGAAATCAACGGGCAATTCTTGACGGAATATTTCTTCAAGGACGTGCCGCGACCCTACTGCTACCCGCTCATCGGCCCGAGTGGAGCGGCGTTGACCCGCAACTGGCCGATGAAAACCACACCAAACGAGGAACACGATCATCCGCACCACCGTTCACTGTGGTTCGCTCATGGCGCCGTCAACGGACACGATTTTTGGTCGGAGCAGAAGGATTTCGGCAGAATTGCGCATGATGGTTTTTTGGAAATCAAATCGGGCAGGGAATCGGGCGTGATCAAGTCTCAGGACAAATGGATTGCTCCCGATCAAACCGTCGTTTGCACCGACGCGCGAACGATGCGATTCTACAACCCCGACGACGCGGATGAGCGCGTGTTTGACTTCGAGATCACCCTCCACGCAACTAACGGTGAGGTGACCTTTGGCGACACCAAGGAAGGCGCCTTGGCGGTGCGTTTGGCTGAAACTATGCGCCTCAAGGGCAAAGTCGGCCATGGCCATATCGTCAACAGCGCCGGGGTTCGCGACGACGAGACCTGGGGCAAACGCGCAGATTGGTGCGATTACTTCGGGCCGGTGGATGGAAAAACTGTAGGCATCGCCATCTTCGATCATCCCCAGAACCCGCGGCACCCGACCTGGTGGCACGTGCGCGAGTATGGGCTGTTCGCCGCCAATCCCTTTGGCCGGCATGATTTCGAAAAATTGAGTGACAAATCGGCCGGAAATATCACCATTCCTGCCGGCCAGAGCGTGACGTTCCGGTATCGCTTTTATTTGCACGAAGGCGACGACCTGCAGGCCAAAGTCGCGCAGAAGTACGAGCAATATGTGAAATCAACTATCGGAAAAATGTAACCCGCCCCATCCCCCGCTGCGTCAACTGATATCACTCGATTATGAAAAAACTCAATCGCCGTAGTTTCCTCAAAAGCTCCCTGCTCGGCACAACCTCAATCAGCCTGCTGCCCGCTTTCTGCGCTGAAAAGGGTGGCCAGGTCACAGCTCAAGCGTCCGCCGTGGCGCGCGTCATCGGCGCCAACGACGACATCCGCTTTGCCGTGGTTGGGTTCAACGGCCGGGGCGCGGACCACCTCGACGGCATGCGCAAAGTCAAAGGCGCTCGGCTCGTCGCTTTATGCGACGTGGACAGCAAAGTGTTGGAACGTGAGCTGACTAAGTGTCAGAACGGCGGCGAGCAGGTCGAAGGCTATACCGACATCCGCAAACTGCTTGAAAACAAAGCTATCGACGCCATCACGATTGCCACGCCCAATCATTGGCATTCGCTGGCCGCCATTTGGGCGGTCCAGGCCGGCAAGGACGTTTACGTCGAGAAGCCGGTCTCACATAATGTTTCCGAGGGGCGCCGCGTCGTCGAAGCGGCGCGGAAATACAACCGCATCGTGGAAGCCGGCACTCAATGTCGCACCAACCCTGGTCTGCAGGAGGCCATCGGCTGGTTGCGTGAAGGGCATTTGGGCAAGATCATCCGCGCGCGCGGCCTGTGCTACAAGCGGCGGCCCAGCATCGGTAAAGTGGACGGCCCGCAGCCCATTCCGCCTTCCATTGATTACGACCTGTGGTGCGGCCCGGCGCCTAAGCAACCGTTGATGCGCAAACGCCTCCACTACGATTGGCACTGGGTGTGGCCAACCGGCAATGGCGACTTGGGCAATCAGGGCATCCACCAAATGGACATCGCGCGCTGGGCGTTGGGCGAAACCGGGCTTTCGCCCCGCGTTTGGAGCGTCGGCGGCAGGCTCGGTTACGACGACGATGGCCAGACCCCCAACACGCTGATTGTTTTTCACGACTACTTGGCCGCCCCGCTCATTTTCGAAGTGCGCGGGCTGCCCTCGGCCGTGGGTGTGAACGAGATGGACACTTACCGAGGTGCCAGCATCGGCGTGGTGGTTGATTGCGAAGGCGGTTCGATGGTAATTTCCAGTTACCAGGAGGCGCTGGCGTATGACAAGGATGGCAACGAGACTAAGCGTTTCAAAGGCAGCGCCAGTCATTACGACAACTTCATCAAAGCCGTGCGCAGCCGCAAGCACACCGATTTGAACGCCGATATTTTGGAGGGCCACATCTCCAGCGCCCTTTGTCACACCGGCAACGTTTCTTATCGGCTTGGCAAAGACCATTCGCCGGAAGAAATTCGCGACGCAATCAAGGCAAACAAAGACCTTGCCGAGGCGTTTGGCCGGATGGAAGACCACCTGGGGACCAATGACGTCGATCTGCACGACTCGTACGCGACACACGGCGCGGTTTTGAAAATGGACCCCAAGAGCGAGCGCTTTATTGACAATCCCGAGGCTAATCAAATGTTGACACGCGAGTATCGGCAGCCCTTTGTCGTGCCGGAAAAGGTCTGATCCCTTGGTTTCATTCTGTGGACCTCATTCAAGGCCTGATTTGTCGCGCCAACTCCTCCGCCGGGTAAGCCCAGATTTCAGCCAGGGTCGGATGATAGTGTGGCATGGCCGCAAGTTCTTGGACGGTCGTATGTTTGTTCATCGCCGCGATGATCTCATGGATGAGTTCGCCCCCGACAGGTCCGACGCATCCCCCGCCGATGATCTCGCCGGTCATCGGGTCAGCCAATAGTTTCACGAAGCCGTCCTTGGCTTCCATGATCAGAGACTTGCCGTGATCGCTGAACGGGTAGCTGGCCGCGACATAGGGGATGTTCTGTACGTGCGCTTTGTTCTCGGTCAGACCGACGATGGCGATTTGCGGGTCAGTGAAAATCACCTCGGTCAACAAGCGGTAATCCATATTCTTCATCTGGCCAGGATGGGCGATGTTGTGGGCGGCAATTTCGCCTTCTTGGACCGCGATGTGGACGATTTCGTGCAGTCCTGTGCAATCGCCCGCGGCAAAAATGTGCGGCACGTTTGTCCGCATACGCGTGTCTGTGGCGATGCGGGTATATTCGACTTGGACGCCGATTCGCTCCAGGCCGAGCGAAGCGATATTTGGAATCCGGCCCAGGGCGAAAAAGAGTTCCTCGGCATGGACACGAACAGTCTGCCCTGTGTGCTCGAAGCTGACTTCCTTGCCTGCGCGAAGGCGCCGGGCGTCGAGCAGTTTGGTGCCGGTGTAAACTACAATTCCTTCACGGCGGAAAACTTTCTCCAGCTCGCTGGTTGCGTCCTCGTCGAGCTCGTGCAACACGTGCGCGCTGCGCTGGATCAAAGTGACTCGGACGCCGAATCGGGCGAAGAACTGCGCAAACTCAACCGCCACGGCGCCGCCGCCCAGCACGATCAGCGATTTCGGGAGCTTTTTCAGCTTGAGCGCCGTGTCGCTGTTCAGACAACCCACGCTAACAAGCTGCGCCAGTGGAGCGGGAGCTATGACCGAGCCGGTGGCAATGATGAAATGGCGGGCAGTGAGTTTTTCTCTATCGCTCAGTTGCAGGGTGTGCTGGTCTGCGAAGCGAGCCGTGGCGCGCCGGAACTCGAATTTTCCCCCAAGCAATTGCTGACGGCGGTCATCCGCGAACGCTTTGACCAGCGTATCCTTGCGGGCCATGACTCGGGCAAAATTGAACGTGACATTTTCGGCTTGGATTCCCCAAGGCTCAGGATGGCTGGCCAGGTGCATGACTTCAGCAGCGTACAGAAGTGCTTTGGTGGGCATGCAACCGCGCAGGATGCACAAGCCGCCGACTTCTTCGCCGCCTTCGATGACGACGGTTTTCACGCCTTCCCCAGCGGCGGTGCGCGCCGCAGCGTAACCGCCGCTGCCGCCGCCGATGATGGCCAGGTCGTAGTCGAATCCTCGGTGGGCCGCCGTCACAGTCGCAGCATGGGCAATGACGCGGGAGCTGGCAAGGGGCACTCCACCGGACCGCCGCTATGCCTCAGCATGCCTCTTGATTGGGGCTGGGGCCTTCGTCATCCTTTCGTCATTCGCAATTTGTCGTTTGGAATTCAATACTGCATGCCATCCAGGTCAGAAATCATTTCGCTGCTCACGAACCCTGGCATCATCGCGGTTGTGCGCGCTCAGAAACCCGACCAGGTGCCGCCGGTTTCCGAAGCACTCATCGCCGGCGGTGTTATGGCCATTGAAATCACAATGACCACACCTGGCGCTCTCGAGGCCATTCGCGGCGCACGCGATCAGATCGGCGACCGCGCCCTCCTCGGCGTGGGCACGGTACTGGAAGCGCAGACCTGTCGCGCTGCGCTCCAGGCCGGCGCCCAATTCGTCGTCACACCCATCTGCCGGACCGAGTTGGTGGCCATCGCTCACGCAGCCAATCGCCCGATCATGCTTGGAGCCTACACACCGACCGAAGCCCAATTGGCCCACGACGCGGGCGCGGATTTCGTCAAGATTTTTCCGGCAGACACTTTGGGGCCAGGGTACATCAAGGCCTTGCGCGCGCCTCTGCCGCATTTGCGCCTGGTGCCCACGGGTGGCGTGGACCTCCACAACCTCGCGAACTTTCTCCAAGCCGGTTGCGCCGCTGTAGGCGTCGGTTCCTCCCTCGTTTCCGCTAAAATCCTTCAGGAAGCGAACTGGCCTGAACTGACGCGACGCGCGAGAGAGTTCGTTGAATCGGCAAAGGCGGCGAGAAATGCCTAAGAAACAGCCGGTTGGCAAGCGTACCCGCTGCCTCAACGCCGGCGCCCGAGTTCACATCGCGGTTGCGTAACCGTTTAGGCAGCCACACGAACCGACCCCTGATGGCGTAGCCGCCGACGTCAGTCGGCGCTGATCCGGCTCTTCTGAGTTTTGCAGCTGCACCAAGGGAATGAACCAAACTGTGGAAGTTTCCGGCGCATTCAAGTCTTGCGGGATTTCTTGTGTTGGTTTGGGCGAGGCCCTGGGGCTCTGGCCTTGAGCCGTCGCAATTGGCGGCGCAGCTCGGCCAATTGAGCGCGGGCCTTGTGCAGATGGCTTTGCGCCCGCTCGCGTTCTTTGTGGGCGTGGGCCAGTGCCTGCGAGCGGCGCCGCAATTCAAGTTGAGTCATCACGTGGCGGGCCAGCACGCGCAGACCGGTTTTCTGGTCCGGGCGCAGTTCACGGGGCACTTTATCTATGACACACAGCGTGCCCAGCGCGTGGCCATCGGGCGTGATGAGCGGAGCGCCGGCGTAGAAGCGGATTTTCGGATCAGAGGTTACCAGCGGGTTGTGGGCGAAGCGCTGGTCTTTGGTGGCGTCGGGCACGATGAAGAGGTCAGACTGGAGGATCGCATGAGCGCAGAAGGAAATGTCGCGCGAAGTTTCATTGTCGCTGATCCCGACCTTGGACTTGAACCATTGGCGGTCTTCGTCAACCAAAGTAATGAGCGCGATCGGCGCTTCGCAAATGCGGGCCGCCAATTCGGTCAAGTCATCGAAGACTTCCTCTGGGATGGTGTCAAGCACGTCGTACTGCCAGAGAACTTTGAGCCGTTGTTTTTCGTTTGGCGGGACCAGGGCGCTCACAGGGGCTAATGATACTTTTTAACTCACGGAAGGCAACGCCGCTTTGATGACGAAGGACGAGGGCTGAAAAGCTGAAAAGCTGAAAGTGGGACAGCGAAGGGCAGCCCAGAGCCGGCGCGTGATGCAGATTTCAGGGTTTCAGCGTTTCAGCGTTTCAAAGGTGCGGCTCCCGGCTTTCTGGTTGGTTTCTCCTGGCGTCTGGCCGCTTGTCCACTAATTCTTTTGACCCCGCCCGCAACTTTTCCTAATTTGACGTGTATCAAACAACTGACGTTTGATCGGTCAAGAAATGGCGTTTATATCATTAAAGGACTTCTGGGCCAACATGGGTTTCGTCACTGCTGAACAGTTTGACGAGTTCAACAAGGCCTGGCGCGTGGCGGTCGAAAATGGCTCGCAAGAGTCGCTGCTGGCCTTCATGTGCCGTGAGGTCGGCCTGGCAGAAGATGTTTTCCTCCAAAGGCTGGCCCAGGCGCTCAATTGGCCGTTTCTGGACTTGCCCAAACTGAACGTGCCCGCCGAGGCCCGAAACCGAATCTCAACCAAGGTCGCCTTCCAGCACTCGGTCCTGCCGACGGAGGTGAGCAACGGCACCCTCCAGGTCGCCGTGAGCAATCCCTTCGACACGGCGATGCTCAACGCTGTCCGCTTCGACGCCCGCGGCCCGGTGCAGTTTGCGCTGGCCACCAAACTGGAAATCGAGAAGGCCCTCAAAAAATATTACGGCGTCGGCGCCGAAACTCTGGACGAGATGGCCGAGGACGAGCCGCTCGAACTGCTGGTCGGCGAGGACAAAGAAATCACCGAGAGCGACCAGGAAGCCAGCGTTATCAAGTTCGTCAATCAAGTCGTCTGGGAGGCCTTCAAAGATCGGGCGACCGACATCCACTTCGAACCCGCCGAAGACGAGTTGCGCATTCGCTATCGCATTGACGGCATCCTGCACCAGACGCCGATGCCGCCGCAACTCAAGCGCTACCAGCCGGCGCTGATTTCCCGCATCAAAGTCATGTCGGGCATGAACATCTCCGAGAAACGGCTGCCGCAGGATGGCCGCATCAACGTCCGCATCAAGGGCGAGGAAATTGACATCCGCGTCTCCACCGTGCCAACCGTTTATGGAGAGAGCGTCTCGCTGCGCTTGCTGACGCGCGGCAAGATCTTCTTGAGCCTCGACAAGCTCGGCTTTTCGCCGCTCGAAGAACAGGCCATCCGCGAGATCATTATCAAACCGCACGGGATTTTTCTGGTCACCGGCCCAACCGGTTCGGGCAAGTCCACCTCGCTCTATGCCTTCCTGAGCACGATCAACTCGGTGCACAAACGCATCATCACCATTGAGGAACCGGTCGAATACGAACTCAAAGGCATCAACCAGATCGCGGTGCGGCCGGAGATTGGGCTGACCTTCGCCATGGGGTTGCGCCACATCCTGCGCCAGGACCCCAACGTGATCATGGTCGGTGAAATTCGCGATCTGGAAACCGCCGAAATCGCCATTCGGGCCGCGCTGACGGGCCATTTGGTCTTCAGCACGCTGCACACCAATGATGCACCCAGCGCGTTCACCCGCCTCATTGACATGGGCATCGAGCCGTTCCTGGTCGCTTCTTCGGTCGAAGCAGTCATGGCCCAGCGCCTGGTACGCACGATTTGCCAGCATTGCAAGAAGGAGCAGAAAGTCGAACACGATTACCTGCGCCGGATTGGTTTTCCGGCTGAGGAGATCGAGACCACCAAATTCTGGCATGGCATGGGGTGCGAGCAATGCCGGCAACTGGGTTACCAGGGGCGCATGGGCATCTATGAACTGCTCCTCCTCAACGAGTCCCTGCGGCCGTTGATTCTGAATCGCCAACCGGCCACAACCATCGCCCAAAAAGCCATTGATTTAGGCATGCGCACCTTGCGCACTGACGGCTGGAACAAGGTCAGGGCCGGTCAGACCACGATCGAAGAGGTGCTCCGCGTCACGCAGATCGAAGAGCACCTCGAAGCGTTGGTGGAGGATACCAAAGCGGAAGTGTGGGTGAAAAGTTGAACAAGTCCCGCTGGCACTCCTGCACGGCGCGCACGGAGTGACGCGCCCTACCGAGTATGAGTGAAAAGTTGAAGAAGTCCCGCTGGCATTCCTGCAACGTGCTCCAGGTCAGCGCCGAGGCGCGGCAGATTTGGCAATTTGACGCCCGGAACGGCGCTTTTGTTTTGAACCGCCAGCAAACCAGCTTTGCCGGGGAACCTTTGCCGGCAAGACTGGTTGCCAAGGACTGGCGGACGCTTTGGCAACCCAAGCTCAACATCGCCTGGCTGCCCCCCGAACAGGTGTTTCTGCGCGTGGCGCAATTTCCCGCCAGCGATTTCAATGAGACGCTTGCGATGGTGGAGTTGCAGTTGGAAAAACTCTCGCCCATGCCGGTAGCCCAAATCGTCTGGAGCATCCAGACGTTGCCACAGGCTCAGGGGGGCCTGCAAACTGAGATTAAGAGCAAGAGCACGAGCAAGAGCGAGACCTTGGCTCAGGCCCAGGGCGGCCTGCAAACGGTCATCGTCAGTATCATCGCGCGTAACGTCGTCGAGGAATTTCTGGGCCAATTGGAGGGCCAAGGCTACTTGGCCGATCGGCTCGAACTGCCGCTGCTGGATCAGTTGCAGGCCACGCCGATCACCGGAGACGGCGCTTGGGTTTATCCGGAAACCTCCGACAGCCGCAAAATGGCGCTGGTGGCTTGGTGGTACGGCGGTGTGTTGCAGATTCTGGATTTGGTCACCTGGCACCCGGCTAATCCTTCCGCCGGCCTGCGGGAACAATTATTGCAAATGGCCTGGGCCGGCGAGTTGGAGGGCTGGTTGACTTCACCCCCAGTCTGGCACTTAGTGGCAGACGGGCCGGAGGCGGCGGAGTGGGAACCGGCGCTACGCCAGGGCTTGGAGCAGCCGCTCGAACTGCAGGCGCCTGTGCCCCCGCCGGACCTGGCCGCCTTGACTGCCCGGCGTGCAGCGCAAGCGGAACCCAAAGCCAATCTGCTGCCCGCCGAGTTTTCCACCCGCTACCAACAACAGTTGGTGGACCGTCTTTGGATGCGCGGCCTGTTGGCCATCGGGGTGCTCTACCTCGTGGGCGTGGCGATTTATGGCGTCGCGCTGGGTGTTGCCGTATTTCGCACGCGCGGCGTCGAGAATGAGGCTGCCGCCCTCAGCGGCACCTACACCAACGCCATCCAGCTCAAGGCCCGCTTCCAGGTCTTAAAGGATCGGCAGGATTTGAAGTACGCCGCGCTGAATTGCTGGAAAACCGTCGCCGAACTGATGCCCGAAAGCCTGACGCTGGAGAGCTGGAATTTCAGCGAAGGAAAACGGCTGGCGCTTAACGGCACGGCGCCGAGCGCTCAGGTTAAACAGGTCGTCGAGTTCGAGGCGACCATGCGGCGGGCCACCATTGACGGGCAGCCTTTGTTCGATGGCAACAAGGGCGAGGGGCTATCCTGGCAGAACCAGGGCCCGGCAGCGGTGAGCTGGAAATTCAGCCTGGAACTCAAACGGGGGGAGGCGCAATGAAGGGTTATTGGGACAACCTGCGCCCATTTGAGAAACGCGTGGTGGTGGGCGTGGCGGCTATGGTCTTCCTGGTGTTGAACGTCTGGTTTGTCTTCCCGCATTTCTCGGATTGGGGCAGTGTGCAAGGCCGCATGGCCAAGGCCCGCAAGAACCTGGCGGCGTTTCAACTCGAAATTGGCCAGATGCCGCATTACAAAGCCAATATTGCCAGCCTTGAGAACAGCGGGCTGGCCGTCCCGCCGGAAAACCAAGCCGTGGAATTCTCGCGCACCATCCTGGCCCAGCAGGCGCAGTCAGGCGTCAGCATTACTACGGCGCAGAAACCAACCACGCGCACCAACGAGTTCTTCTTGGAACTCACCGAAAGAATCAGTGTTCAATCTGCAGAACCGCAGCTCGTGGACTTCTTATACAACCTCGGCTCCAGCAATTCATTGATCCGGGTCCGCGATCTGGGTTTGCGTCCGGATGCGCCACGCTATCAGCTCAGCGCAAACGTGACACTGGTGGCCAGCTATCAAAAGAACCCGGCGAGAACCGCGCCGCCCACAACTCCGAGTGCGGCCAAAAAGTCTGGGACAGCAGCCGCCAAATCTACTAATGCAACGGCCAGACCTGCGAGTCCGGTGGTGAGAACCGCAACGCCGACCAACAAACCATCTGCCCCAGCTTCTAAACCAGCAACAGCAACTGTCAAACGACCGTGAAAACGACTCTACCCCGTCCAATCTCAAGTTGCGCCGTCAGTGCGCATATACACCGAATTACCAAGCGCCACGCGCCCAGCCCCAGTGACGCACAAAGCCGCCACCGCCAGCAGGGCTGGTTTGCAGCCTGGGCTTCCACACTCTTGCGAATGTTGAAGCTTGGGCTTTGGAGCTTCCCAGGAGCTCGGAGCCTGAGATTTGGAGTTCTTCTGCTTGCCAGCCTCGGCTTGGCGGCACCATCGGCGCCAGCCTCTGCTGACCCGGCCACGCCGACCAACAACGCCGCCGGCGCCTCCGCAGCTACCAATCGCGAAGAACTCTTGCGGCAAGCTTTGCGCCAGGCCCTTGAGGGCACGGTTGAGATCGCAGCCACCAACACCGATCTAAGTTCCGCAACCAATGCTGCTGGCGCCGTTCCATCCGTGCCTGCGCCCGAGCTGCCAACCACCGCGCGCCCCGTTCCAGAAGAACCGCGGACAAATAGCGTCGCTGTCCCCAGCTCGGCGCCCGTCACGGCCGTGCCGACGCCCGCAACGCCCACGCCAGAGACGCCGACACCCACACCCGCACCCGCGACCCCGGCACCCAACCCTGCGGCGCCTGCACCCGCGGCAGCAGCCCCGGTACCCGCACCAACGACGCCGTCACCTGCGACGCCGATACCCACACCCACGGTCCAGGCTCCCACCCCTGCAGCGCCTGCACCCGCGGCAGCGGTACCGGCACCAGCGACGCCCACACCCGCGGCGCCAGCGCCGCAGACACCCGCGCCCCAAACACCCGCGCCAACCACTCCCGCGTCGCCACTAACGCCCCAGCCTGTACAGGCAGGCGCAATTGCGCCTGCGCCGGCGGTGACCAACGCGCCGGAGGAAACACAGCTTCCGGCCGGGACGATAAATTTCCCAAGCACCGATCTCAATCAGGTGCTGCAGATTTATGCCGAGTTGGTGAACCGGACGATCTTGCGCCCCACCTCGTTGCCCGCGCCGACGATTACGCTCAAGACCCAGACCCCGCTCACCAAGCGCGAAGCCATCCAGGCCTTCGATGCGGTGCTGGCCCTAAACGGCGTGGCGATGATCAATGTGGGCGAAAAGTTCGTCAAAGCCGTGCCGGCCCCCACTGCCAACCAGGAAGGGGCCCCCTTCAACAACCTGGATGCAGCGCAGCTAGCCGATATGGGCCAATATGTAACGCACGTGGTGCAGTTGAAATATGCCAAGCCCAGCGAGCTGGTCCAGGTGCTGCAGCCGTTCGTCAAAATTCCCAATGCCATTCTGCCGATTGACAGCAGCCAGATTCTGGTGCTGCGCGACTTCACCGAGAACGTCAAACGCATGTTGGAGATGGTCAACAAAATCGACGTGGTGGCGCCCGCCGAATTCATCTCGGAAGTCATCCCGATTAGGTATGCGAAGGCCACAGAAATCGCCAGTGCGTTGAACACTTTGAGCGCGGGTGGTGGCGGTACCACCGTCGGTGGCGGGGCCGGCCCCGTCAGCCGCGGCGTCAGGGGCAGTGGAGCGGCGGGCAGTCGTTTCGGCCAGACCGGCACCGGCGGCGCCTATTCCGGCACACCGACGCCCGGATTTGGCACTCCACCCGGCACGGGTGTCACACCCGGCGCCACGCCGGGAGCGGGCGCCAGTTTCAGCGACCGGCTGCAGAACATTATCCGGCGCGCCTCGGGCGGCGCCGGAGAATTCCAGATTTTGGGCACGACGAAAATGATCGCCGACGAGCGCACCAATTCGCTGCTGATTTTTGCATCGAAGGAGGACATGAAAATGATCAAAGACATCGTTGCCAAGCTGGATGTGGTGTTGGCGCAGGTGTTGATTGAAGCTGTCATTATCGAAGTAACGCTCAATAACAGTCGAGACGTGGGCGTGAGCTATCTTGAGGGAACGAGACATGGAGTGGGCAACAATTATTTTAGCGGCATCGGCGCAATCAACAACGGCAACGTCCTTTCCGGGAACAACTTTGGCAACTTCGTAAGCGGCGCGACCAACGCCGCCAGCAGCTTGCCTGGCGGATTCAGTTACCTGGGCACATTTGGCCAGGACCTCGACGTGACGTTGACTGCAGTGGCGAGCGACAGCCGCGCCAAGATCCTCCAGCGCCCGCGCATCCAGACCTCACACAATGAGCCTGCCAGCCTGTTTGTGGGTGAGTCGCGGCCCTACCCAAGCGGCAGCTATTATGGCGGCGGCTCCTTTGGCGGGTATTCTTCCATCCAGGCCGTCAATATCGGGGTGACCCTCGAGGTGACCCCGCTGATCAATCCCGACGGTTTGGTGGTCATGGAAATCCACCAGACCATCGAGAGCGCCAGCGGCTCGGTCAACATCGCCAACATCGGGGACGTGCCGATTACCAGCCGCAAAGAGGCCTCCGCCAAAGTCTCAGTGCGCGACCATGATACGATTATCCTCGGCGGTCTGATCGAGACCACGAAATCCAAAAGCAATTCGGGCGTCCCCTTCCTAAAGGACATTCCGCTGTTGGGTTATCTGTTTCGCAGTTCGTCGGACAAAGAGGATCGAAACGAACTGATCGTCATGATTCGTCCCACGGTGCTCGCCACTCCGGAAGTGGCTGCGATGACTGCCAAAGCGGAAAAGGAGAAAATGCCCGGCGTCAGGAGCGCCGAAGAGGAAATCGGAGCTGAGGATGCTAAACGTCTCAAGCAGTGGCAGAAGCAAGAGCATCACCAATAAGTCCGCAGCGGGATAGTCCGGGAACGTTTATTGTGAAATCAATCGGAGCACTGGCTGAAGGGCGAGAGCACTCCGTGCTTTTATCGGCTCCTCTCCGGATAATTAGTGGACCGGTTCTGGCTGTCGTCGGGCTGCTGACGCTCTATATGCTGTCGGCGGATTCGGCGCGCGGGGAAGGAACCGTCGCCAGTTGCGCCGAAGATGATTTCCTGGCGGCACTGGATGGCGGCGGGCTGGTGACCTTCACCCAAGACTGCAACATCACGCTCACCGCCCCGATTTCCATTGATGTGGATACGACCATAGACGCTCAGGGCCACGCAGTAACACTCAGTGGAAATCAACAGATGCTGGTTTTCAATGTGGCGGCGGGCGTCAACTTCACCAGCCTCGGCCTGACCATTACCAGCGGAATGAACACAAATGGCGGGGCTCTATACATCAACGCAAACGCCACCGTGCTGTTTACCAACTGCACCCTGGCCGGTAATAGCGCTACTGGCCCCAACGGAGTGGCAGGCGCCAACGGCGCCAGCAATGCCTCCGGTGACGGAGGAAGTGGCCAAAGTGGCACTGCAGGCAGTCCGGGCTTTGGTGGGGCCATTTTTAACCTGGGCAACCTCGCGCTGCTGAATTGCACGCTGGTGACCAATAC
>WNGJ01019024.1_pt1 | contig 13285 bp, 14 predicted proteins | sample 5400611 | NCBI WGS metagenome assembly WNGJ01 (sample SAMN13153375, study PRJNA577476) | soil metagenome | isolation source: 40 cm soil or saprolite under Garry oak tree replicate 1 | place: USA:California | collected 2016-06-15
TTGCGGCTTCGCCAGGAAATGCGGGAGAAACGCCCTCGATCCAAGTTCAACGATGACACGTCGAACAACTAGTCAAAACTTTTGCTGGTTGAATGTGATATTCCGCCACCAGCGATCTTCCCGCTGCGATTTCTTCCTTAGTCTTATTTTCCTGGCGCCATTGCATATCAAAAACCTTTTCTTTTGGACGCACAAAGTTTTCCGGGTTCCGATGGCAACCGACACACCACTCCATCTGCAGCGTTGATGCCTGATACGCAATTGGCATCTGGTCCACACGACCATGGCAGGTTGAACAACCCACACCTTTGTTCACATGAATGCTGTGATTGAAATAAGCGTAATCCGGAAGGTCATGCACTCTAATCCACTCGATTGGTTTACCGCTGCGAAAGCTGGCGCGCACCGGCTCGAGATAAGGACTGTCCGCCCAAATCTGTTTATGACAGTTCATGCACGTATTGGTTGAGGGCATGCCGGCAAAGGCTGCAATCTCGACCGACGTGTGGCAGTAGCGACAATCCAAACCATCGTCGCCGACATGATGCTTATGACTAAACTGGACGGGTTGTTGGCGTTCGACCCATTGCCCGGTGTTCCAGGACGAACGATTCAATTCTGCAGTTACCCAAAGTGCTGCCAACAGAATGAAAACCGCGCCATAGATCGTTAGCTTGGCAAGGGCGTTCGTGCTGTGATGAAAAATCTGGGGCATCGCCGCGGCTTTGCTAATCCGTCCTTACAGAATTGAGCAATTCAATAACCGGGAAACTCGCTCGATCGAGAAACCAGGAACAGCAATCACACCGGAAACGACAGACTATCCACCCGTGTAGACAGCGCGATCCACAAAAAACCCTGGCCAAACTGTTTTCTTACAAAGTGTTTCAGTACTTTATCAGATGGTCAATTTTTTTCAAATTCGTTTAGAGTCCAAGCTTTAGCTTGCTCAATACACAACACGGGAACCTGAAGGTTGAACCCTGAACTATGCGTGATACAAGCCAAGCCTCAGGGCCATCTACTAGAGAAACTGCTCGTACGTAATTTCAATTATGTGACGTTCTAAATTACCAGGCTGGTGGTTTGGTGGGTGTGTTTCGCGGACCGGCGTTGTAAAACGAGATAGAGATCTAAGATTTGAAATTTGAAACCTGAGATCTGAGATCTGAGATCTGAAGCCTGGACTTAGGTGATTGAAGCGTCGCGCGCCAGCATTGCCGCGCCGATCGTGGCGGCATCGGTTCCAAGCGCAGCGGCAACGATCTGCGTTGTCTCAAAACAAGGTTGGAAGGCGCGTCTCCTGGCTTCCTGAATAATCGGTTTCAGGATCAAGTCACCTGCCTGCATTACTCCGCCGCCCAAAACGATCCGCTCAATATTCAGCAGGTTGATGATACTGGCCACGCCGGTGCCAATATATTTTCCGGTACGCTCAATCATCATCAACGAAAAATCGTCACCTTCTTTTGCTTCGCGGGCCAGATCGTCGGCCGTAAAATTCTTGTTCATAGCCAGCTTAGAAAGCGATGAGGTCGAATCTCGATTCAGTCGTTCCTTGGCACGACGCACAATGTTTGGAGCAGAGGCAATTGTCTCCAGACAGCCCGTGTTGCCACACGCGCATTCCGAGCCTTCGGTATCAATTGTGATATGTCCCACCTCACCTGCGAAGCCCGAAGCGCCGGTCCAAAGCTTGCCGTCGAGAATGATTGCACCGCCGATCCCTTCACCGATGGTGATGTAAAAAAGATCCCGGCTGCCGCGACCGGCGCCTATTTTGAACTCACCGTAAGCCGCGGCGTTGGCGTCGTTTTCAAGCTCAAATCGTAACCCGGTCGCTTCTATCAGTTCAGCGTGAAGGTTTTCGCGAACTATCCCCGGAAGATCCCTGGAGGCGACCACGCGATCAGTTTGCCTGTTTACCAAACCGGGTATGGCGATACCAACAGCGGCGATTTTGCTTTCATTCTGGCCCAAATCGCTGACGAGCTCGGCGACTTGGCCGACTAGCCCGTCGGCCTGCAAATCCGCTTCGCGCCGTTCACCAATCACACCCTCGTTGTTTACAGTGGCGGCCCGGAGTCTTGACCCGGAAAGCTCGATTCCAATAAAGCTCGACTCCGACTGAGGGGGCATCGCCGTTTAAAAACCTTCCTATGACTAACAGGCATCCAGTGGAACAAGCGGAAGCATAATCGAGGGTACTGGGGCTGTCAAACACGTCTTTCTCCGTGTAGAATTGCCAAACTCAAAAGCGGTCTTTGGTTTTTGGTCTTTGGTTTTTGGTCGCGAGCGGCTGCGGCGATGACCAAAGACCAAAGTCCAAAGTCCGGTTTCATGCAAATACGTTCAATACTTTTGCCGACGGATTTCAGCGAGTGCGGCAATTACGCGCTTTCCTATGCTGCATCGCTGGCGCGCACTTTTGGCGCCTCAATAATCTGCGTTCACGTCATCGAGCCGATGGTGCCGACGGTCGGTTATTCCGGCATGACTGAACCCTTGCCGATTGCTGATATTTCTGACCAGCTTGAGTATTCCGCCGAACGCGAGCTGCCAAAAATCGCCGAATGTGAAGAATGTGCCGGGCTGGAAATCGAAGAGTTGATCGTTCACGGCGAAGCTGCTTCCGAGATTGTGCGCGTCGCGAAGGATCGCAAGGTTGATTTAATTGTTGTTTCGTCGCATGGACGCACAGGATTGGGACGAATGCTGTTCGGTTCCACAGCTGAAGCTGTTGTGCGTCATGCTTCATGCCCGGTCCTGGTGGTAAAACCCTCGGAGGAAGCCGGAATCCAGTAAGCAGTAAGCCGTCAGCAGTAATCAGTTCCCGGAGTTAATGGCCTCGGACACCGTTCACACCGCTTACTGCTCACTGCCTACTGCTCACTTTTAATCATGCATCTCGATTTCCTATACGATTTCATCGGCCGCTATGGTATCTACGCCGTTTTTCTGCTCGTGATGATTGAGGGCGACATCACCTTGCTGCTGGCCGGTGTTCTCGCGCACAGTTATTTTTTCGGCGAGCATAGTTTTGCCTGGGTCCTCTTCGCCGGTACGCTGGGTGGCTCAATCAGCGACAACATTGCCTACCTCACCGGTCGTGAGTTTCGTAAAGGTGTTCGCGGTATCCGCTTCTATCGTGCCGCCAAGCCGCGAATGGAGCGATTAACCAACAACTTCGGCGGGCTCTCAATCTTTCTTTCGAAATACATTTACGGCTTGCGCTGGGCTTCATGCATATTTCATGGTGTTGGTCGCATGCCTTATTTGCGGTTTATGCTACTGTCACTGACGAGTTGTTTTGCATGGGTCCTGCTTCTGAGCGGCGCAGGCTATTTTTTCAGTGGCGCGGTCATCGGCATCATTGGAGATTTCCAAAGACTCGGCAAAGTGCTCCTGGTTATCGTGGTCGTCGGCATCACCGGCTTCTATCTTCTTGAACGCTTTTGGCTATCCCGGAAAGTTGAAGAAGCTGACCCGGAACGCTTGCAGGAGCTGGAGCAGGTTGCGCAAGAGAAGTTGCACGGTCTGAAACAGGAGTTTCAGGAACATATTCCATTTAAACAGTCGCGTCATGAAGACCAGCAAAAACGAACTGAGACAAAGAGTGGCAAGGCTGAAAGAGACTGAACTGAGGATTTTCAATTCATTGTTTTTTCATTTCTGATTTGTCATCGAAAGACGGACACGACGCTGGCAAGAACTGAGTGCTCATCGAATCTTCAGCACCTACGCGCGTTGATCTTGCCGGCGGCACCATCGACATTTGGCCCCTTTATCTATTTCATCCTGGCGCCGCCACGGTAAATTTCGCCACCTCGCTTCGCGCTAATTGCCAAATCAAAACGCGCGACGACGGCCAGATCGTGCTCGAATCGCGGGATCGAAAGATCGCCTTTGAAACTAACCTGGCTGCCCTCGAAGACCTTATTCGCGAAGAACGTCTCGAGCTGATCTCCAAGCTGGTTCACTTCTTCAAACCAACCACCGGTTTTCATTTGATTGCCAACAGCGAAGTTCCGGCTGGCGCCGGCATGGGTGGCTCATCAGCGCTCGCCATTGCCTGTATTGGAGCGCTTAACCGCCTCGTTGGCAATCGCTATGACGAGCGAAAATTCATCTCCATTGCCGCGAATATCGAAACTACCGTAATTCGAGTGCCCGCCGGTTTCCAGGATTATTATTCGGCCCTTTATGGTGCTACTTCCTGTGTCCATTTTCGCGCTGATGGCATTGAGCGGGAAGCTCTGCAGATCCACGAAAGCAAACTTGAAGAGCGCATTACTATCTGCTACACCGGCGAGCCGCGGCTTTCGGGAACAAACAACTGGGAGATCTTGAAGCGCCACATTGATGGCGACCCGGAGCTTTTCGATCTATTTGACGGTATCCGGGATTCGGCGTTGCGCATGCGCGCCGCCGTGTTAGCTGACGACTGGAGCGAAGTCAGCGAAACGATGCGTCTCGCTTATCCCAACCGGAAACGGCTGGCGCCCGGCGTAACCACGCCACAAATGGAACGATTGGTAGAAATAGCTCTGGCTAATGGCGCGGAAGCCGCAAAAGTGTGCGGCGCGGGCGGCGGCGGTTGCATTGCCTTTCTATGCGCAGAAGGACGACGAACCGACGTCGAACGTGCCCTTAATGGAACCGAGGGGGCGGAGATTCTCGATTGGAAGTTCTCGCGCCAGGGATTAACGGTTAGCGACTCGTAATCGCAAATCTCAGAACAGCTATCGATGTTTCCCGGATTTGAGACTTGAGTCTCGCTACCACGACCCATCTCAAATGAAGCTCAAAGGTCATGAGTTGTTCAATATTGCACTGTCCAGGGACCTTCGCTTTAACCTTTCCGCTTTTTAATCTAATCTGTTCTCGACGTGGACAAATTTCGCATCACCGGCGGGCGGCCGCTTAGTGGCCGCGTTTCGATAAGCGGCGCTAAGAATTCCGCGCTGCCTTGTATGGCCGCTGCCTTGCTCAGTGCGGAAACAGTCACGCTTCACAATCTTCCCTACGTTCGCGACATTATTACGCAGCGGCGCTTGCTCGAAGACCTCGGCGCCACAGTACTTACGCCGGAGTTGCGGACCCACAAAATATCTGCCAGCCACATCGAATTGTTTGAAGCGCCTTACGAGCTGGTGAGAACAATGCGCGCGTCAGTGCTGGCCCTTGGCCCATTGCTCGCGCGTTTTGGCAAAGCCAAAGTTTCCTTACCGGGAGGATGCGCGATTGGTACGCGGCCAATCGATCTTCACCTCGTGGCCTTTGAAAAGCTCGGCGCCGAGGTCAGGCTCGAAGCGGGAAACGTGATCGCACGAGCTCCGAAAGCGGATCGCCTGGTTGGAGGCGAGATTCATTTCGACAAGGTCACCGTAACGGGCACGGAAAATGTGATGATGGCCGCTACGTTGGCAAGGGGTCTAACGGTCCTGCATAACGCTGCCTGTGAACCCGAGATTAGCGATCTGGCGGAGCTCCTCAACAAGATGGGTGCGCGGGTGCGGGGAGCAGGAACTAGCACAATTGAGATTGAGGGCGTTGAGAGATTGGGAAGCGCCGAGCACACTATTATTCCTGATCGGATTGAAACGGGAACTTTCATCGCCGCGGCTGCCATCACCAATGGCGACCTGGAAATCAAAGACTGCCAGCCCAGGCATCTTTCCACCGTGATTGATAAGTTTCGTGAGGCTGGCGTTAAAATCGAGGAACTCAATCCCAGCACGCTTCGCGTCTGCTGTCCAGAGACGTTAACGGCGAAAGACGTAACCACCCAACCTTATCCGAAGTTTCCCACAGACATGCAGGCTCAATACACCGCCCTGATGACACAGGCCGACGGGCGGGCCGTCATCGAAGAAACAGTTTTCGAAAATCGCTTCATGCATGCGTCTGAACTAGAGCGAATGGGCGCGCGAATTTACATCGATGGCAATACCGCTTCAGTTACTGGACCAACGCCATTAACCGGCGCGCCGCTGATAGCATCTGACCTCCGCGCCTCGGCTTCGCTGGTTCTGGCAGGTTTGGTGGCTAAGGGAGAGACTATTGTCGATCGCGTCTACCATATCGATCGCGGTTACGAAAAAATAGAAGCCAAGCTGCGCGCTGTAGGCGCTGATATTGAGAGGATTCGGGAATCGGTCACTGCGCCGCTGTCACAAGCTTCCCAGCCCGGACTGGCCGCAGAAATGTAGAACTAACTATTGGTTTGGCGGCGCTCATGAATTTGTTAATCCACATTTGCGGCCGCGACGGTCTACATTAGCGAGAACAGCAAATTAACGTTTGCCTAAGATAACAACATCTAGTAACAAGGGTAGAAATAAAGGATGTCAGAACAAAGTTGCCTGTTTTGCCGGATAGTAGCGAAGGATATTCCAGCCGACTTCATCCATCAGGAAGACTCTGCGATAGTAATACGTGACATTAATCCTCAGGCGCCGACCCATCTGCTGGTCATTCCCATGGAGCATATTGAATCGTTGGACGATGCTTCGCAGAAAGATGAGGCGCTATTGGGCCACTTGCTTCGGGTGGCCGCCCGAGTCGCCAATTCCGCAGGACTCGCTCAAGGCGGCTACCGCGCAGTGATTAATAATGGCTCGGGAGCTGGGCAATCAGTGTTTCATCTTCATGTGCACGTTCTCGGCGGACGCCCGATGAACTGGCCCCCGGGATAGTGACTCCGGGACGTCGCGACACCGTCAAGATGAAATTTTCTTACTAGCGCCATATGCTCGCAACAATTTCATCTCAAGATAAGCGTTTCAGTGCGAGTTCAAGATAGGAGCAGCAAACCGTATCTCCTCATGAGATGGAGCTATCAAGCCCACCTTTCGGGGTAAAAATCTTGTTCATAAGATGTGATTTATGGATTTTTTCGCAGGCCTTTTTGGCCTCAGTTTAGTCATATTTTCAGTGGTTCTGGCATACCAGCTGGGCATCAAACCTGAAAGAGAAGAGAAAAGGCGAAGGGCGCAAAAGGCGCTCGCGGAAATGCGCCGTAGGAATTGGGAACGCTCGCGCAGGCGATCCGCTATTTGAGTGACCTGGTCTTTTTCTCCGAAAATTCTTTTTGTGCGGAAGCCCGTGTCTTTCGGGGCTTGCCGATTATCACTGCTTATCCGTTCAGCCGCCTAAGGAAGGGCGTTGGTGAAACGCGCGGGTGATTAGCGCGCCACTATTCAATTGCACTTTGAGCCAGGCGGCGTTGCTCAGCCAGTTCTCGTAATGCCGTTGACAGATCGCGTGCGGCGCGCTCAATCCGATCCGCAACCGCTTCCAACGAGTCAACGTCGACGGTTGAACTAATTGCAACTGCGGCCAGCGCCTCTTCGATGTGTTCGATTAGACGAGCCGCTTCGGTTTCCATTTCCTTTTCTCCGCGACTCATCTGCCGAATTGAAAGATCCTTTTGCATCTTGATCTGCCACCCTTAACCGCTGACCCTTTGTAACCTCATGAAACTTCTACAAAAAATCAGGGGATTTCCGTGCCCGAAACTAAAACATCTTATTCCACTGACTAGACTCTTACCTCACCCTTAGCACGCGAAGCAAGCGCACCGCCCCGCCTTGTAGAATCAGGATTCAAATTTTGCATCATGGTAAAAAGTATTAACGGGTAAACCGGAACACGCAGTCTCCGCAGTTTCAGCTTGAAGACTAGTAAAAATTATTTCGAACGTTACCCCGCTTTGCCTTTCCACAATTCATCTGTTAAAGCTTTTGTTGATGAGTTTGGTACCGAACAAAGAGTCCTTTACCGCGAAAGAATGGCGATTAATTCAATCGCTTCGCAAGCCTGCTCAGGTGCAACGCTTTTTCACTTCTATGCCCTACAACTGGGAACGAAATGGGGGTTCGCTCCGCTCTTTCCGTGAACTCTTACGACAGCATGAAGTCCACTGCCTCGAGGCCGCAGTTGGTGCGGCCGTAATTCTCGAACAGCATGGCTACCCGCCGCTGTTGCTGGATATCGAGTCGCAGGATCTGCTCGATCATGTGATTTTCGTTTTTCAGGAGGGCGGTTTGTGGGGTTCTATAGGACGTTCGCGTGACGTTGGCCTAAACGGACGCAAGCCTCTATTTCGCTCGCTGAGAGACTTGACCTGGAGTTATTTCGATCCGTACGTGGATTTTTCCGGGCGGATCAAGGGATATGGTCTCACCAATCTCTACGAACTCGGAAACTATGACTGGCGCTTCTCATCGAGAAATATGTCGAAGATCGAAAACCACCTGCGCGAGCTGCCACACCGGAAAATCTATTCTTCAGACAAGCGATATGGACAACTCCTTGTCCGCTACCAGAAGTACAAGAAGCGTTATCCGGAGCGTTCGCCGTCCTACTATGACAACCGCCATCAATGGATGATCTGATTCGGCCTCGCCGTGGTTGGGCCTTTGAGCCGGTACCTGTCGCCCTATTCTGATTTTGCTTTCGACGCGACGTTTTCTAATTCCACTATTCGAGGAATGCCTTGTAAATCCTGATGAATCTCCAGTAGTTTCCATCTCTGTGGATCGATAAGTTGCTCAACTGCCTCACTCTGATTAAATCCAATCTCAAATAAAAAATGGCCGCCGATTTTCAAGAAACTTCCAGCGTCGAGCAGCAAGCGACGAATGATCGCGAGGCCGTCGGCGCCGGCCGCCAGCGCCATTCTGGGTTCGTAATCGCGCACTTCTTTTTGCAGGCCTGGCAGCGCACGCTCCTCGACATAAGGCGGATTTGAAACAATTAAGTCGAACGACGATTGACGAGGATCCGCTCGATCCAATGATGCAAAACAGTCAGAGATTACGAAATCAATCAGCTCGGTGACGGAATGTCGCGCGGCATTTCGTTTCGCAACTGCCAATGCCGCCGGCGAGATGTCAACTGCTACGGCGCGAGCGCGGGAAATTTCAGGAAGCTCATGCAGCAAAGTGATGGCGATGCAACCTGAGCCCGTCCCCACATCGCAAAGAAACGGCGCCTCCAGGTCTGCGGCAAGTCTCAGCGCGATTTCAACAAGTAGTTCCGTTTCAGGCCTGGGAATCAATACGTCGCTGGTTACTTCAAAGTCCAGACCAAAAAACTCCTGGTGGCCGGTGATGTATTGCAGCGGTTCCCTTTGAGCGCGCCGCTCAAGATAGGCGTGAAACTGCTCGAATTGCTCCGCACCTATCGGATCCTCTGCGTGACTCAGGATGAATGAACGGTCGCGATCAATGACGTGCGCCAACAGCGATCCTGCTTCCCGTCTCGCTTCCGATACGCCGGCCTGGCGGAGTTGATGTGCTCCCTGCAATATTGCCTCTGCTATTGAAGTGGTCATTTCTATCTTAACGGAAGTGTGAGCGTGTCCAGCTGGTCTGACTGCACTCTTGAACGCGGCTTAGGCTACTTCCGACTTTTCCTGGTTACGTTTATAATATGCAACTTAAGTTCGGAACAAAGGATTTGGTTTAACTAACGAAGGCCTGTTTGGGATTTCGGAACGCGAATCTCATTGCGAGTTTCCTGTTAGTACAAGGATACGAGTCTCGTTCCTCCCGTATACGACAGGACCTCCAGGCCATTCGGCTTCGGAGGTTCTGGCGTAAAGAGAGGCCGAAGTTTAACAACGTTGCTTAAGGAGCATCGTGGGAGCACTTTCAAAAGCCATCTTGTTATTCGCGATGAATTGGCTTGATGCGCAACTCACCATTCTTTGGGTGCATTTGAATGTGGCCACTGAGGGAAATGGCGTGATGGCGACCCTGCTAAATCACAGCGAGGGTTCGTTTCTTTCGGTTAAACTAGCCATTGGCGCCCTCTCAGCTTATATCCTGTATCGCTTTTCAGAGATTCCGATTGCCCGGCGCGGCATGAAAATAGTGCTGACTATTTACATCGGCCTGATGCTGGTGCATATGCTGACCGGTTTTTCGGCCCTGGGATGGCATGCGCCGGCTACGGTTCTCAGTTATTTCATTAGCCTGCCAAGAGCGTTTGTAGCTTCCTTCTCGTAAAAAAGCGGAACAACCGGACTTCAGAAACGTGTCGGAGAAACTCGGGCAGAACTATGCCTTGCATACTTGAATTTTCGAGCTTGCATGCGGCCTCGGGTCGTCATAAATTTAACTGGGACGGCAGGACGGCGATGGGTTTCCTGCAGCTTGGTTTAGCCTACTGCAACTTACCAGGGCCACACCGGCATCCTATGAAGACCGTAATGTCAACGAATATTACTTAACCAGAACACGAAGCGAGAAATAAGCCATGTTTAGAATTTCAGCACGTCAAATACTTGCCATCGCCTTACTTTCGGCACTCTTTGCCGCCGGTACGATTGCCGTTGTAGACCGGCTGGCAAATCGATTTCAGCCCTCTGGTTCTGCATTCAGCGAAACGCCGGCGAAGGGTCTGACCGATCCAGCCAGCACCACGGACGAACAAAACAACATCGAGATCTATCGCTTGCTTTCGCCCGGCGTCGTAAACGTCCATTCGACTTCTTATGCGCGCGACTTCTTCGGCGTCGTGGAACCGCAGGAGGGAACCGGATCAGGATCGGTTATCGATCAGGACGGCGACATCCTGACCAACTACCACGTTATCGAAGGCGCGTCGAAACTCGCCGTCAGTTTTGGTGGCCAGAAAAACTACGCCGCTAAACTGGTGGGCGGCGACCCGGACACGGATCTCGCCGTCATCAAATTGCTCGAGCGGCCAAGAGAACCGTTGACGATTATTAGTCTGGGTGACTCGGACCGGCTTGACGTCGGAGATAAAGTTTTGCCGATCGGTAACCCAGTCGGGCTCGATCGAACTCTTACTACCGGCGTTATCAGCGGACTGCAACGTCCGATACGGGCCCGGAATTCGCACGGTCGCATGATTGGGATTAATTCGCAAATCCTGTCGCCGACGGGTGCTTCAGCAGGCGTTGGCTTCGCAGTGCCGGTGAATATAGCCAAGCGGATCGTGCCGCAGCTGGTGCGTTCCGGCGAAGTGCAACGGCCGAAACTGGGAATTGGAACTCGCGATGTTGAGGCTCTGAAGAACCAGCTTGACTTGCCGATCGCAGATGGTGTCATCATTCTGCAAGTCGTGCCGGGTGAGGCCGCCGCAAATGCAGGTCTGCGTGGAGTAACTCAAACTGAAAATGGCGATTTCGAACTTGGCGATATCATCGTCGGCATCGACAACGAAAAGGTCGCGAACAGTGACGATCTCTACCGAACCCTGGACAAGCATCAGGTCGGCGATACGATTCAAGTGCAGCTATTCAGAAACGGACGCCGTACCACAGTGCCGGTACGACTGACTGCCGCCTCGAACCGCGGAATCTTTCGGCGATAGAAGGACAGAGGTCAGAGGTCAGAGGTCGGAGAGCAGAGGTCAGAGAGCAGAGCCCCGGGTCAATTACAAACGTTCCAAGCTGACTTCCGGCTTCTGACTTCCGACCTCCGACTTCTGACTTCTGACCTCTGACTTCTGACCTCTGACCTCTGACTTCTGACCTCTGACCTCTGACCTCTGACCTCTGACTTCTGGTACTCGTGAATCAAACAAACCACTTTTTCGATCTCGGCTACGGTTGGCTCTGCAAACATTGCAGCGCCGCCGACACTGAGGCGAAGCAGAACCACACCATCGCTCGTGACGGTTTTTTCGCCCACACCGATTCGGAAAAGAAAAACAAGACACCCGGATTGGCGCTTGCCAGTTGGAGCGACTCTTCCCGCCACGCTCTAACCTGTCCGCGCTGCGGAATAGAAGAGACGATCAGAAACGCCTAATTTCAAATTAGCGTAGTTTAGAGTACAAGCTTTATTAGCCTGCGTCGCCACACGGCCACCAAAAGGCTGTACTCGGAACTTCTGCTTCCAACTGCATCAATATCTTCTGCTTCTGCTTCGGTTTCCGGTGTTAGAATCCTAATCTCGCGGTCGCGCGTTTTCATCAAAGGAACGGCCTTCGCAGAACTGTATGGCGACATCTGTTGATGTCATCGAAAGGGCTCAACCCCGCGCAGTCTCGCTGCGTTGGATCATAAGTGCGCGCGACGATCTTCTCTGGCTGATCGGCTCGGTTGTCTCGAGCTACCTGCTGCTTATTCTTTACGTGCAGGGCATCGTTCCCCTGGTGCCAATGGTTGCGCTCTGGGCCATCTTTATTGATGCCCCCCACGTCTTCGGCACTTTCTCCCGAACTTATTTCGATCGCACCGAGCGGCGTAACCGCGGCCGTCTGCTTCTTGGCTCGTTGGTTTTCTTCGCGGTTGGTCCATTGATGGTTCTCTCCGGCGCAGGCCTAATCTTCTTTTTCCTCGCCGCACTCTGGGCTTACTACCATCTGGTGAAGCAGCACTACGGCTTCATGGTGCTCTATAAAAAGAAAAACAGCGATCTTGCGCCGGTTGATAATGCGCTTGATCGTCTGTTGCTGTTGTTCGCTTTCAATTACCCATTTGTCGCTTTTATCGCGCGCGAACCGGAAGCGTTGGCCCGCGTGCCCGCAACGTTGCAATCGGGCGTGAATAGTCTGGCAACAATTCTCCTGGTTGGCACCATTGTCCTCGCCATCGCCTGGCTGGGTAGACAAATACAACGCGCGCTGACCGGCGAGCCGCTTGATGTTCCGAAGTATCTGCTGCTGGGCGCAGCAATTCCGATGCATTGGATCGTGCTGTTGACGCCAATGCCACATAAGCCGATTGCGATCGTTGCGATTCTGACTATCTATCACAACCTGCAGTATCATCGCCTGATCTGGTTTCATAACCAGAAATACACTTCTAAAGGCTCGGGCGTTCGGGGCAGTATCCCGACCGTTAGGGAGGGCGTCTTGCGAACCAGCAGCGAGCTTCGCGAAAAATACGGCGGCGCCGAGCTGATCAGCCGCAGACTACTCTATTACATTGCCTTCGGCATTCTTTTTGGACTGATTTACCAGGGGCCAAGACAGATTCTCGGTTACATCAGTTTGAAAAACGGCAACGGAGTTGCGGCCGCGCAATCCCTCGCTATACAGCTCGGCATTTCGTTCCTGTGGGGTTACGCTTTTATTCATTACTACCTCGACTCTAAAATCTGGCGCGTCCGCCGCGATCCTTCCGTTGGCGAGGCGTTGCGCATGAACAGCTGAATCAACTAGCGCAAATGAGACTTGGCTATTGTTCCATCTTCTTTGTGACCATGAGTACCGGTCGGGACGCAGTTCATTAGTTTAGAGGAAATGGCCAACTACGAATTCGTCACCATCTGGCGCTTCAAAGCTCCTCAGGAAGAGATCT
>WNGJ01022712.1_pt1 | contig 13285 bp, 15 predicted proteins | sample 5400611 | NCBI WGS metagenome assembly WNGJ01 (sample SAMN13153375, study PRJNA577476) | soil metagenome | isolation source: 40 cm soil or saprolite under Garry oak tree replicate 1 | place: USA:California | collected 2016-06-15
CCCGGCACACGATTAGTGACGTAGTACTAGTCGCGGACGAGACGTCCAAGCAAGCCCCGCCGCTCCCAGCCGGTTGATGCCGCGGTCCCCTTTGCGAGCGTGTCCGCGCAGAAGAGACAGTTGCTGACGTGGGCGTCTATTGCAACGAGCGTTTGCTGAGGCAGTTCGCGTGTCACGTAATTGTCGAGAACTTCGCCGTATAGATGCATTGGTCTATCACCTCCTTCGACAGACGAAGATAGGTGGGGCCCTTAAGAGCGCCCTGAGAAATCGAGTCCCGGGCCTAAGAGTTCTGTAAGAGTTGCAGCGCACTCACGGATGCTTGTTCGAAACGGGGCAAGCGTAGTGCGAACGTCGCACCGTTCCGCGAGTTCCGCACCGTGCAGCGACCCCCGTGCGCTTTTGCGATCGCATCGACGATCGCAAGACCAAGGCCGACACCTCCCTTGGCGCGCGTGCGCGCGGCATCGGCGCGAGCGAAGCGCTCGAAGATCTGCGCGAGTGCGCCTTCAGGGACGCCCTCGCCGCCGTCTTCTATCTCGACGACGACGCTTCCGCCCGAGGCTCGTGACCTCAGCTCGATCGGATCTCCGTTCTCGGTGTACTTCACCGCGTTCTCGAAGAGCGCGTCCAATGCGGCGCGTAGTCCCTCGGGGTCGACCGCGAGCTTTCCCGCGACGAGCGGACCAAGATTCCACGCGCGCGGTGCGACCTCCGACCAGCGCAGGAACACATCCTCGAGATAAGGCTCCAAGTCGATCTCCTCGAGGACGATGAAATCGGGCTGGTCGGCCTTCGCGAGCAGGAGGAGCCGGGCGAGGATCTGCTCGATGCGTTGCAGTTCGTCGAGCGCGATGTCGATCTCGTGAGCCGAGTTGCCGTTTGTGCGCCTGTGCACCTCGAGGTGGCCGCGCGCAATCGTGACTGGGGTGCGCAACTCGTGCGAGGCGTCATGAAGAAACCGCTCCTGACGTTGCAGCAGTGACTCGCGCTGCGCCGCCTGACGCTCGACGATTCCGAGTGCGTCCTGGCGGCGGCGGGCGTGCCAGACCATGGCGAGGAACATCGCCGACATCAGCGGCACTTCGAACAACTCACCCCAGAGCTGGTCGCCGGAGAACGCGTCGTTCAAAATCAACGCGCCGGTGACCGTCACGACCGCCAGCAGCGTCAGATATGTCGCCGCGGCCCGCCAGACGCGAAAGCCGTAGAGCAACGTCAGGCTGATCCAGACGAAGTGGAAGGGGATCGTCTCCCAGCCGGGCCAGACGGCCATGGCGACAAAGTTCGCGATCGCGAAGGCCGCCCAGGCGACCTCCGGCCACCTACGCCGCAGAAAGGCGATAGCCCGCATGGCGAATGGTTTCGATCGGCGCGTCGTCGCCGAGCTTCTTGCGCAGCCGCCGAATACAGACGTCGACGACGTTCGAGTGCGGATCGAAGTGGTAGCCCCAGACCTCGGAGAGCAGGCGCTCGCGGCTAATCACCTCGCCCCGATGCTCGAGCAGGTGATGGAGGACGCGAAACTCGCGATCCGATAACTGTGCGGTCACGGGACCAAGTCGCGCCTCACGCCGCGCGAGGTCCAGCACGAGCGTCCCCGCGCGGACGACGTGGCCATCTTCGCCCTGTCTCGCCCGGCGCAACTGCACATGGATGCGCGCGATCAGCTCGTCGAACGAGAACGGCTTGCTCAGGTAGTCGGCCGCGCCGAGCCCGAAGCCGCGCAGCTTCGTCGGCAAGTCCGACCGCGCCGAGACGATCACGACCGGGAGCTCTGGGCGTGCGCTGTTCAACTCATGCAGAACGCTCAGGCCGTCCAGCCCCGGCAGGAGCAGATCGAGCAGCACGAGGTCGTACGCGTCGCGTTGTGCGCGCTTGAGCCCCTCGCGACCGTTGCGCGCGCCGTCGACCGCAAAGCCCTCGGCCTCCAGTCCTCGTGCCAGGAAACCGAGGATTCGAGGCTCGTCCTCGATCACCAGAATCCGCACCGGCACGACCATAACCGACCTTGCGATGACATGAAGATGACTCCGAGATGACAGTTCGGTCATCTCTTGTGGAGTTGGCGCATGACGGATCTATGGTCGGCCCCGGCAATGGGCGAACGAACTCCGGAGCCCGGCAACGTGATCGGCGAGGCGCCGGCTCCGCTGACGGAAAGGGCTACGCGCCCGTCGCCGTTTCCCGATCGCGCGGCCCGCCACTGGATCCTCTCCGCGATCTTCTGGCTGACCGTCGTGGACCTCTTCGGCCTCGTCCTCGCGACGGAGTTCGTGACGCCCGAGGCCTTCGGCGGCATCTCCTGGCTCAGCTTCAGCCGAATCCGGCCCTCGCACGTCAGCGGCGTCATCCTCGCCTGGCTGACGATGATGTACTTCGGTGCGCTCTTCTACATGCTCCCGCGCCTGATCGGCACCCGGGGGATGTGGAGCGAGCGTCTGGGCGTATGGTGCGCATGGGCCTGGAACCTGATGTTCCTGCTGGGGGTCATCGGGCTCCTCACGGGCCACAGTCAGGGCCGCGAGTACGGCGAGTTCATCTGGCCGATCGACATCTTGCTCCTCGTCGTCTGGCTCGCGAACGTCGTCAACATCCTCGCCACCGTTTCGCTGCGGACGATTCGCCCGATCTACGTCTCCGTCTGGTTCTTCATAGCCAGCCCCATCTGGCTCGCCGTCGATTACGCGATCGGCAACGTCATCTGGCGCCCAGGGAACGTGTGGGGCGCTCCCTCCGGCGCCTTGGAGGGAAGCTTGTCCGACGCGATGCTCAACTGGTGGTACGCGCACAATCTGTTCGGGCTGTGGCTGACGCCGATGCTGATCGCGATCACGTACTACATGGTCCCGCGGATCACGAACACCCCTCTTTACAGCTACACGCTCTCGCTCATCTCGTTCTGGGGGATGGCGTTCCTCTACACCGGAGTGGGAGACCACCACATCCTTCAGTCGCCAACCCCATCGTGGTTGAAGACCATTGCAGAAGTCTCCTCGTGGGCGCTCTTGATACCGGTCTTTGCCTTCACGATCAACATCCTCGGCACGATGAAGGGCAACTGGGACAAGTTCTTTACGAACTTACCCCTGCGCTTCACGCTCACGGCCTTCTTCTTCTACTTCCTGGTCAACATCCAGGGCGCGTTCGAGGCGATCCAGCCGTTCAACAAGCTGCAGCACTTCACCAATTTCGTTGTCGCCCACGCGCACTTAGCACTCCTCGGTGCCTTCACGATCCTCGGGATGGGGGTGATCGACTACATCGTCGCCCAGGTCTACGCGCGGCCGTTGTTCAGCCGCACCCTCACGGAGTGGCAGTACTGGCTCGTCACCGTTGGGTTCACCGGCTTCTTCAGCGTTCTGACGCTCGCCGGCTTCCAGCAAGGATTCAGCTGGGCGGAGGGCATTCCCGAGGTGAACGTCCTGCCTCAGCTCCATGCCTACTACATCGCGCGCGGAATCTTCGGGGCGATGATCGTCGTCTCCGGGATCGTCCAGATCGTCAACGTCGGCATGACGATCTTCACGAACACGCATGAGCGTCGCCGGAGGGAGACGCTCCGTGTCGCGGAAGCCGTCGCGCCGCCACTTTCCGGATAGCCGATGGACGGCGAGCGCACACAGACGCAGCACGACGGCCCCGAGCGTCCCCGCGGCTGGGCGCCGCACCCACGCGAGCAGATGCTCATCACGCCGCTCGTCGCCGGGCTGGGCGGCCTGCTGGCGTTTTTCACCGTCGTGTTCATCGTCGTGTGGCTGCCGATTCATACATTCGACCCGCCTGCGTCGCTCGATTGGACGCCGCTCTCCGACCAGGCCGTCAAGGGACGCAATCTGTTCGCACAGAACGGGTGCTACGTCTGCCATTCCGGCTACTCGCGTCCGCAGGACGTACGGGAGAGCCTCTACTTCCTGTACCCGAAGGTCTCGCAGCCGGGCGACTTCTACGGAAGCGACCAGTCGCCGAACCTGCTCGGGACCGAACGGACGGGCCCGGATCTCTCCCAGGAGTCGGGGTGGCATCCCGACGACTGGCAGCGAGCTCACTTCTACGACCCGCGTTTCGTCGATCCGCTCTCGCTGATGCCGCCGATGAAGTCGCTCTTCTCCGACACGCAGATCGAACAGCTGATCACGTTCGTCGAGACGCGCAGCGGCAAATCCGGCCTCCTGCGCTACGCCGGCCAGCTGTACTCGAAGCACGTCGTCACCACCAATCAGGGGTTCCCACAGCCCTACACCGGCTTCCAGGGCGCACACAAGCCGATCCTCGAGGGGAACGACAAGATCCTCAACCCACCGAAGGACCAACTCGAGGAGGCGCCCAACCTCGCGCAGATCGATCGGAGCTACTGGCTCTCCGCGAATCCTCTGCCGGTGACAGAAGAAAACCTCCTGCGGGGCAAGCAAGTCTTCTTGCAGCGCTGCGTCGGCTGCCACGGCATCGCGGGCGACGGGAAAGGCCCGGGTGCTGCGTTCATGTCTCCGTCCCCTGCCGACTTCACAAGCGCAGACGACGCCTGCTGTGGCGGCGACACGGGGCCGGGCGACTTCTACTATCGCATCCTGCGCGGCTGGCCCGGGACGGGCATGGAAAACTTCGGCGACCGGCTGTCGGTCGACGACATCTGGCGTGTCGTCCTGTTCGTGAAGACGATTCCGAATCACACGCTGAGAAAGAACGTGGTCCCCGAACCGAAGGACTACATCGTGTGGCAGCCCTCGAAGGAGCTGATCGCCTGGCTCAAGAGTCGGCAGAAGCCCACGGGGAACGCGTCGTTCTCGAAGAAGGCTGTAACGGATCCGTTCGTGCAGGAGGCGATGCGCGTCCTGCCAGGGCTGGCACCCGGTGACAAGTTTCTCCTGAACGACGGCAAGACTCCGCTGTCTCTCGACGATGCGGCGGCCGGGATCAAGGCCATCTACCAGGATCTGCTCGACAGGGCCTGGAACGAGGCACGCGCGCGTGGGAACAAGCTTCCACCAGAGGTGCAGAAGGCAATTCCTCCGACCGTCCCGGGCCAGCAATGAAGGGCCTCCTCAGGAGCGTCGCGGTCGTCGGTGCACTTGCCCTCGTAGCACCGGCGGCTGCGTTCGCTCACGATGCGCCCGAGACCGCGAAGTCGCGCTGGGTGATGGTCGACTGGATGCTCGAGTCGTTCTTCGTGTTCGCGGGCTTTGCCCTGGTGGTGTTCATCTGGGCGTGGAAGGCGGGGCACTTTCACGACCTCGAGGCCCAGGCCGCCATTCCGCTTCTGATCGAGGAAGAGGACTACTACACCCCGGAATGGGCGTTCGATGACGAGGAGTGGGACGAATGAGCATGCCGACCGGCGACACGCCCCAGAAGGTCCAGGAGTTCTATCTCTATCTGAACGGCCACCAGGAAACGACCCGTCCCGTCCAGCCCTGGCACGTCGACTGGATGTCGGTGGCCTGGCTGTGGGGCTTCGTGTTGTCTCTCATTGTCGTACTGCTCCTGTGGGTCAGGCAGTACCGAACCACGCGGCAGCGAAGGGGCATCCATCCGGTGGACAGCTTCGGCGGGTGGACCTCGGAAGGCGCGGGACCGGCCACGGGATTCTTCCTCCTCTTCACAGCAATCATCGTGGGATTCGCGGTCGCGCTCATCGTCGGGCACCTCGTCTGGGGGCAGAAGTTCTGATGGCTGCGATCTCGGTCCTCCCGTTCGTTTCGTATTCCTCGATGACCGAGACGCTCGTTCCCGCCGCCCAGTGGCCGACGGTCTACTCGTCGCTGCAGGCGTTGAAGGGGCAGAATACCCCGGCTGTCAGAGCTTCGACGTGTTCGTGCGAGCGGAAGGAGACGGCGACGTGGTGGTCCACTGCTACACCACCTGGGACACGCCTGGGCAGCTCGAGGTGTTCCTCGAGCGCGGCTACACCTTCGAGCGGTTGCTTGCCGACGTCGGTTCGGGGCTCACTCCTTCGCGCAGCCTCGTGATGGAGAAGGTCTTCTGATGGCGCAGAATCAGGACGACCAACCGCGGCCTGCACGACCGCTGTTCGGCTACCGGGACGTTGGTGAGGAGGTACGGCACGGGCGGCAAGCGCTGACGCGCGCCTGGATCGTGCTCGCGATCCTGATCGTGATCTACTTCGCCTGGACGCTGACGGTCTACTTCATCGAACCGGGTCTTCGGTAGCACGTGTATACCCAGCGCCTCTCGTCGCTGGAGTTCTTCACGTATGCGGCGTTCTTCGCGATCGTGGTTGTGTCGATCGCCTCCATCCTGCCCGGGCGCAAGCCACCGATACGCACCGAGCCGTACGCCGACGACGAGCTCAACGCGCACGACAGCAAGTTGCCGAAGTACTTCCTGGCAGGCGGCGCGTTCCTGGTGCTCGGCGCCGTTCACATGATCTCGAAGAACCTGCCGTGGACGGCGGACTGGCTCGCCCGCGCCGGCTACGCAGGGCATCTCGTGCGCGACCTCTCGAATACGCACGTGATGATCGTCGGCGGCGGCACGCTGATCTCCACCGGGCTCTGCTGGTACGTCCTGCCGCGGATCGTCGGACGTCCCTTGTCCAGCCCTGGACTTGCCCAGGGTGCGTTCTGGTTCACGGCAGTCGGGCTGCTCGTCTTCTACGTCGCGTTGATCGCGAACGGGATCGCAATGGGACGGCTGGTGTCGTCGGGCTGGGACTACGAGGCGGCGAAGCTGCACATGGGCAAGGCCTATCGCGTTCCGGTCGGCATCGGGGCGGGCGTCATGGGCCTCGGCTACTGGTGCTTCGCGGCAAACGTGTTCCTGACGATCTTCCAGTCCCGGCTGGTGCGCGTGCCGAAGCCGGCGGGGCACCTGTGGAAGTTTCTCGCCACCGGCGCCGCCGGTCTGACCGTCGGCACCGTGCAGGGCGTGATTCAGGTGCAGCCGGCGCACGCGGACTGGCTCTACCGCGCCGGCCACGCGGGCGAATGGATCGATCCGATCAGTCACGCGCACATCAACCTCGTCACGGGGCTGACGATGCTGACCGCGGGCGCGCTCTTTGCGCTGGCTCCGGCTCTCGGGGGCAAGGCACCGACACGGCGCGTTGCGAATCTGTGCTTCTGGTCGCTGCTCGGAGGTTCGCTCGCGTTCTACGGAGTCGCCCTCTACCTCGGCTTCCACGAGGGGCGGCTTGTCGTTCGTCACGGCTTGACACCCGAGCGGGCCGAGGAGGCCACGAGGCTCCACCCGTTCCTGATCATGGCGGCGGGCATCGCGATGATGGCGGCCTTCTGGTTCCTGCTCCTGACCCTCGTCCGCTCCTTTCGTCCTGCGCGCGGGCCGATTCGAGCCTTCGTGCTTGCCGGCTGCGCGGCGTTGGCCGTGGGAACGCTCCAGGGCCCGATTCAGGCGTTCCCGGCCGTCAACGAGCTCCTCGATCGCGGCGGTGACGCGGGGGACGTGATCGTCAACCTCCACGCCCAGCTGAACATGCTGGCGGGCCTGATGGTCATCCTCGTGGGCGCGGCGCTTGCACTAACTCCAGGCGCGCTGCGGTCGCCGCGCGCGCTTCTCGTCGGGTTGTGCGGCGGCATGGCCGTGTACTACGCCGGCGGAATCGCCTTTGCCGCAGTCGAGGCCCACCGCGTCGCCAACGGGGGGACCTTCGGTGCGGCGGTCCCGTCACTCGAGCCGTGGCAGGCTCTCGTGCTCGTCCCAGCTGCTTTGGCGGTCGCGTTCGGGTTCGGTTCGTACGCTCGGGCGATGTGGCGAGGGACCGCGGCCTACCGCGCGGAGAGTCGCAGCCGTCTGCGACGCACCCCGTCGGCCTACGCGGGCCGCATTCCGAAGCACGTGCGTCGACGTCGGCCCACGGCGGTAGCCGTGTACGAGGTGCCGATGGCCCTGCTCGGCTTTCCCGGTGTCGGCTGGTTGTTCGCGGGCTATCCGCTCGCAGGCTCGGCCCTCTTGCTCGTCGGGCCGGCGATCGCGTGGGCCGCCATACCGCTGGCGTTCACGCCGTTCTCGAATGGTCCACTCGTCCAGGTCGGCTGGCAGGCGGAGCTCTTCTGGTTGCCCGCGAGCACGCTGATCTCGACGGCTTTGCTCTTTCGCGCGCACCGGCGCCGGCGCCTCACGCTGCTCGGGTCGCCGCCGAGGCGGCGGGGCAGGAAGAGCTATCGAACACGCGTCGCCGTCTCGATCGGGGCGATCGGGCTCCTGCTCGTGACGCTGCCGTTCGTACCTGCGGTTGCCGGAATCGGCGGGAGCTCCGTCCGCTACGCCTACCAGAGCGGTTTCACGCGTGAGGTGACGGGCCAGTTCCTCGCCACCCCGCGCGGAACCATCAAGCTCTTCGCCTGGTCCGATCCGCAAGAGACGTTCCCGGCCGACGCGCTGCGCCTGCGTGCGCAGGACCTGCTGGCGTTACGCGTGCGGGCCGCGGCCGTCGACGCGCCGGGTGCCTATCGGCTCTTCGATCTCGACGGCAACTCGATGCCGCTGACGGTTCGGCGGAGCTCGCCGCGTGAACTGGTCCTCGCTCCGGCAAAGAGATTGAAGCCGGGCAAGTACGTCTTTGCCGCAGCCCACGAGGGGATGTTCGGAGGTCGCGACTTCGCCTACCTACGCGTGGTTGCTCCGCGCGAGAGCGTCACGGTTGTGTCGCACAACCAGCGGACGGACGTTCCCGCTGTCGCGGATACGGTGCCTCCGGTCGCGGCGGCACTCCTGGCGGCCGCGTTCGCGCTCCTTCTCCTTCGTTCCCTGTTGCGGCGGACCGCCGGACAGAAGGCGCTGTGGGCCGCGGGCTTTGCGCTGTTCGCCGTCGCGGCCGCGAGCGAGGCTGCGGCTCAGCGCGCCGGCTGGAATCCGGCCCTTTTCCGAACGTACTACCTCGCCGGCGGCGTCTTGACCGTTGCGTACCTCGGTGCGGGCTCGGCCTGGATGCTGCTGCCGCGTCGCGGACGAGACATTCTGCTCGGCGGTCTCGCCGTGGCAACGGCTGCGGCCGTCGTCACCGTCGTGCTCGCTCCCGTCGACCTGTCCGCGCTCGCGGCGGCGCACAGCGGGCAACCACCGAAGAACGGTGCACTCGGCGGCCATGCCTTTCTGTGGGCCGTCGCCCTCAACTCGATGGGCACGCTCCTCCTTGTCGGTGGCTCATTGCTCTCGATCCTCCGACGTCAGCGCGTGCGCGCGAATGTGTGGATCGCCTCCGGAGCGCTGACCGTGGCGGCCGCCACCGGTCTCTCACGGGCGGGCGACACGTCGCTCGTGTATCTCGGCGAGCTGATCGGAATCGCGGTCATGTTCTGCGGTTTCACGTTGACCGCACCCGCCCGCAAGCCTGCGCGCGCAACAGAGGCGCCCCCGCGACCGGCGGTGGTCGCCCGGTGAGTCGGCGCGCCCGCGCATTCCACCGCCATGCGCAAGCGGTCCTCGATCACGAGCTCCTGCGTGCGCGGAAGCGGCTTGCGGACCTGCCCGGAGAGCGTCGCGCGGCACTGGAGGAGGAGACCGCACGCGTCGTGGCGGCGGTGGTGGACTCGGTTCTCGAGGAGTCGTGCAGGGAGCCGGCACTCGCTCGTGCCCTGGGTTCCATCTACGGCCCGGAGCCAGCATGGGAACCGAGGGTCGTCTCCTGGGCCGCGGACTAGAATCGCAGGGTGGCTCGTAGAGGAAACCCAGCGCGCCTCGTCGTCGCGCTCTCGGTCGCGGCCGTTCTCGCAGTCTTCTTGGTCTACACCTCTATCGCCGGCAACGCCACGCCCACGCTCCGGCCGAGCCAACTCGCGGGGCATGCCGGGCAGGTCTCGCTGATGGGCCAGGTGATCGGGACGCCGGCAGGCGACGCGCATGCCGCCGGGCTGCGGTTCAAGCTGCGCGACGTCAAGGGCCCGACCGCCGTTCCCGTCGTCTACAAGGGGTCGGTGCCGGACCTCTTCCGCAGCGGCCGCGACGTCGTCGTCGACGGGAAGCTGCAGGGCGGCGTGTTCGTCGCGGTGCCGAATACGCTCGTGACGAAGTGCCCGTCGAAGTACCAACCCAAGAGGTAAGCGGGGTACGCGATGGCTGACCTCGGACGTGCAGCGCTCGTCACGTCGCTCCTGCTGCTCGTCTACGCGCTCGTCGCGGGATCGCTCGCCGCGTGGAAGGGCCGCCGGCGTCTTGCCGAGTCGGCACAGAACGCGCTGCTCGGCTCGTTCGCGGCGACCGTCGTCGCGTCGGCTGTGCTGCTGGCCGCGCTCGCCCGGCACGACTTCTCCTTCCAGTACGTCGCCGACCACACGAGCCGCGAGCTGCCGCTCGGCTACACGCTGACGGCCTTCTGGGGCGGTCAGGAAGGGTCGCTGCTCCTCTGGCTGCTCGTACTCTCCGGCTACTCGGTTGCGGCGGTGCTGACGGCGCGGCGCGTGGGCCGCGAGGTGCTCGTCTGGGTGGTGCCGACCCTCGGTCTGGTCGGAACCTTCTTCGCGTTTCTGCTCGTGTTCGTCGCCAGCCCGTTCGCGACGCAGGCTGCGGTCGCGGACGGCGCCGGCCTGAACCCGAGTCTGCAGAACCCGTACATGGCTATCCATCCGCCGATGCTGTACCTCGGCTACGTCGGGCTCACGGTCCCGTTTGCGTTCGCAATGGGCGCGTTGCTCGCGCGGCGCACGGACGAGCGTTGGATCGTCGCGACGCGGCGCTGGACGCTCGCCGCCTGGGCGTTCCTCGGGATCGGCCAGCTGCTCGGAGCCCACTGGGCATATGTCGAGATCGGCTGGGGTGGTTTCTACGCCTGGGACCCGGTCGAGAACGCGGCGTTGATGCCCTGGCTCGCGGCGACGGCATTCCTCCACTCGGTGATGATCCAGGAGAAGCGCGGGATGCTGAAGGTGTGGAACGTCCTCCTGATCGTGCTGGCGTTCGGCCTGTCGCTCTTTGGGACGTTCCTCACGCGGAGCGGCATCATCCAGTCGATCCACTCGTTCACGCAGAGCTCGATCGGGCCCTGGTTCCTCGGCTTCATCTGTCTGATCGTCGTGGGCTCACTGGCGCTCGTCTTCGCGAGGCTGCCGCTGCTCCGTACGAAGACCCGGCTCGAATCGCTGGTGTCGCGCGAAGCGACGTTCCTCTACAACAACCTGCTCCTCGTTGCGCTGGCGCTGACGATTTTGTGGGGCGTCGTCTATCCGATCCTCTCGCAGGCCGTGACGGGACAGGCCGCCACGGTGAGCAAGCCCTACTACAACTTCTTCCTGCACACGTTCGGCCTGCCGCTGCTCTTGCTGATGGGCATCGGTCCGCTCGTTGCGTGGCGACGCGCATCCCTACGCGCGCTGGGACGCACCTTCCTCTGGCCGCTCGCGGCCGCGCTCGTGGCGGGTATCGCGCTGCTTGCAGCCGGCGCCGGCTCATCGCGGATCGGCGTGATCGCGTACACGTTCTCCGTGTTCGTGCTCGCGTCGATCGCGCTCGAGTTCGCGCGTGGAACCGCAGCGAGAAAGGCGCTCGGAGGCGTCGGCTGGCCGGCCGCGTTCTCTTCGCTCATCGCACGTAACCGCCGGCGGTACGGCGGCTACGTGGTGCATGCCTCGGTCGTGCTCCTGGCAATCGGCGTCACCGGGGCGAGCGCCTACCAAACTGTCCGCGAAGCGCGCCTGAAGCCTGGCCAGTCAATGACCGTCGCAGGCGATCGGCTTGTTTTTCGCGGCTTCCAGACGAGGATGGAGTCGAACCATCGTGCGATTCGCGGTCTCGTCGACGTCTACCGGGGGGACAAGTACCTCGGTCGTTACACCCCCGGCAAGAATCAGTACTTTGCCGAGGATCAGGTTTCCAACGAGGTCGCCATCCGCCACGACCTGCTCACCGGCGGCGACCTCTTCCTGATCGCCGACCAGGTGAACTCGAATGGAAGCATCGATCTGAAGGCGCTGCAGAAACCGCTCGTGAACCTGCTCTGGCTCGCAGGGCTCGTGTTCGTCGGGGGGTCGCTGATCGCGCTCTGGCCGGATGCGCGAGAAGAGCGGCGTCTGGCCGAACGGTACGCCGACGCGGTGGTACGGATCTGACTGCGGCGCTTATCGTCGGCGTGCTCCTTGCGGTTGCATGCGTCGCGCTGGTCGCCTTGCCCTTCCTACGCGAGCCGTCCCCGAAGGACGACCGCCTGGTCGCGCCGGACGAGTTGGAGCAGCGGCGCCTGGCGCTGGCCGAAGAACGCGACCGCGCGCTCGCCGCACTGAAAGAGCTCGAGTTCGATCACCGCACGGGCAAGGTCTCGGACGATGACTACCGTACGCTCGTCGGCCCGCTGAGACGTCGCGCCGCCGAAGCCTTGCGTGCACTGGACTTGCGCGCGTCGCCGACCGTGGAGGAAAAGCCGGTCCCGACACATGGCTAGCTGCGCGAACTGCGGCGCCGAGCTGCCGAAGAAGAGTCGCTACTGCCCACGTTTGCAGTCGTGCTGTTTGCGCTCGGTCGTTGGCCGTTCGGCCTGATCGCGCTCGGCGCGAGCGTGCTGCTTGTCATCGTCTTCCTCGAGGCCGCCCGCCGCAAGCCCGACGGCGGTGTGGCCCGCTCGACGGCCGACGCGCTGGACGGGTTTCGGGCCCGAGCCGGCGTAGCCGCGGACTCACTCGCCACGCGGGGCCGCGCTGCCCGCCGGCTGCTCGCCCTGAGACGGGAGCTCCAGCGAATGGCAGTGCTGAGGGGCCGGCTTCTGTTCGAGCTCGGAGACGCGGTGTACCGTTCAGACGATCAAGGGGCCGAGAGGGCCCGCGGGCAGATACGAGAGCTGGACGAGCTCGCGGCGCTCAGGGAGGCTGAGATGGAGGCAGTGATGGTGCAAACTCAGGATCGACTCGAACAGCGCAGACTCGAGGTTCAGCCGACCGAGATGGTGGAGCTGCCTCAGCCGCCCGGACAGCCCGGAGAGGGCAGCCCCGGTGGCCCCGCGGTGATTCCGGAGCCCTATCCGCCGCCAGACGAGGGAAGCCCGCCCGAGCCGGCGATCATCCCGGAGCCGGGCCCACTGGCGCCTGAGGAGCCCGAGGAGGGGCGCGGAGGCGCCTGAGGGCCTCTTGGGGCGGCAGGGACGTCCGAGGCCTTGCCGAACCTTCGCTCATGGCCCGCAAACTGGCCCTCGTCCTCGTTGCCGGGCTGATTCTCGCCGCCCCGGCTGCCGGCGACAACAGTGGCAAGCTCGGCGCCGTTCAGGCGCGCATTGCCGCTGCACGCGCAAAGGAAGCACGGCTCAGCGCCCAGATCTCGGACGTCACCTCGCAGATCCGTTCCCTCGAGACCAAGGTCGGGGACGTTTCGCAGAAGCTTTCGATCCTCG
>WNGJ01009575.1_pt1 | contig 13283 bp, 8 predicted proteins | sample 5400611 | NCBI WGS metagenome assembly WNGJ01 (sample SAMN13153375, study PRJNA577476) | soil metagenome | isolation source: 40 cm soil or saprolite under Garry oak tree replicate 1 | place: USA:California | collected 2016-06-15
CGGGCCGGACGGTGACCGCCGCGCTCGGGTACGGCGCCGCGGGGCTCATAGTGCTGATAGCGATCCTGGCGGCGGCCGACGCCGGCATCAGGTTCGCCGCCCGGCGCGGCGAGCGGATCACACGCGAACTCGGTCCGGGGGCCGAGACCGCGATCGCCGACTACCTGGCCGGGGAGGGCGGACTGCCCGGCGCGCGTTCGGTGGCAGCGAGCGCCGCCGAGCGGACCGTCCTACTGCAGGTCGCCGTCGAAGCGCTCGGCGACCTGCAGGGCAGCGAACGGGGCCAGGTCGCCGACCTGGTCGACCGGCTCGGGTTCGTCGCGGATGCGCTGTCCAGGCTGCGGTCCAGGCGGCGGGCGGTACGCCGCCGCGCCGCCGAGACCCTGGCCATGATCGGCACGCCGTCGGCGCTGGCCGCGCTCAGGCCGGCGCTGGCCGACCGCGACGTGCTCGTGCGGTGCACGGCGGCCAGGCTGCTCGCCGAGGCGGGCGAGGACGAGGCGGCCGCCGCGGTGGTCGCCGTCGCCGACCAGGACGCGGTGCGTGCGCCAGGCGCGGTCGCCGCGGTCGTGCTCGCGCTGGGCATGAGCAGGCCGGCGGCGATCGGCTCGATGCTGCGTCCGGGCGTCGGGGCGCAGCTCAAGACGCTGGCGATCGCGGTGACGGGAGCGCTCAGGCTCTCGTCGCACGGGCCGGCGCTCCAGGCGTGCCTGGCGCAGGACGACGCCATCGCGGCGGCCGCGGCGCACGGCCTCGGCCGGATCGGCGAGACCATGGCGGTCCCCGCGCTGATCGCGCTGGCCCGCGACGAAGGCCGGCCGCCGACCGCCAGGGCCGCCGCGGCTTCCGCGCTCGGCTCGATCGGGGACGTGACCGCCGTCCCCGCCCTGGGCCCGCTGCTGAGCGCGGAGGACTGGTCGCTGCGCACCGCCGCGGCCCAGGGGCTGGCCGAGCTGGGCGAGGAGGGGACGGTGGCACTCCGCCTGGCCGCCAGGTCGGCCCGGCCCGAGGTACGCGAGCCGGCCAGGGCGGCGTTGCTGCCGTGATCGTCTACACCTGGTTCGTCATCGGGTTCTTCGCCGCGTTCGTCATCGTGAACTCCGCGGTGCTGGTGCTCGCGGCCGTGGAGGTCAGGCGCTATGTCGCTCGGGCCAGCTCGTCCAGCCTGCAACGGATGCTCAGGTCGCCGCTCACCCCGCCGATCTCGGTGCTGGTGCCCGCGTTCAACGAGGCCGCGGGAATCGTGGACAGCGTGCGCTCCCTGCTCGCCGTGGACTACCGCCAGCTCGAGGTCATCGTGATCAGCGACGGCTCCACCGACGACACCATCAGCGGCCACTTCGACCTGCACCGCGTCGCCCGCCCGACACCTCCGTTCCTGCCGCACGCGCCGGTGCGGGCCGTCTACGCATCGTCGAGCCATCTTCGCCTGCTGGTGATCGACAAGGAGAACGGCGGCAAGGCCGACTCGCTCAACGCCGGGATCAACTTCGCGTCCTACCCGCTGTTCTGCACCCTCGACGCCGACTCCATCCTGGAGCAGGACGCCCTGGCCAAGGCCGCGCTGCCGTTCGTCGAGGATCCGGAGCGCACGGTCGCGGCCGGAGGCATGGTCCGCGTGGCGAACGGCTGCCGGGTCGACCGAGGCCGCGTGCTCGAGGCGCACCTGCCCCGCTCGCCGCTGGCGATGTTCCAGGTGGTCGAGTACGTGCGGGGCTTCTTCGGCACCCGCACCGGCTGGAGTGCGATCAACGCGCTGCTGATCGTGTCCGGCGCGTTCGGCCTGTTCCGCAGGGACACCGTGATCGCGGCGGGCGGCTACCGGACCGGCATGGTCGGCGAGGACCTCGAACTGGTCGCGCGGCTGCACCGGACCTGCCGCCGGGCGAGGCGGCCGTACCGCATCGTCTACGTGCCCGATCCGGTCTGCTGGACCGAGGCCCCCGAGCAGGCCAGGTTCCTGCGCAGGCAGCGGCAGCGGTGGTATCGCGGCTGCGTCGAGACGGTGCTGGCGCACCGCGGCATGCTGGCCAACCCCCGCTACCGCGCGGTCGGCCTGATCGCCCTGCCCACGATGCTGCTGTTCGAGATCGTCGGGCCGGCTATCGAGCTTTCGGGCTACGCGGTGACCATCGTGGCGGCGCTGGTCGGGTCGATCGCGCCGGTGACGTTCCTGCTGTTCCTGGCCATCTCGGTGCTGTACGGGCAGGTGCTGACCGCCGGCGCGGTGCTGCTCGAGGACGTCACCCCGAACCGGTATCGGGTCTGGGCCGAGTCCGGGCGCCTGCGGCGGTACGCGTGGGCCGAGAACCTCGGATACCGGCAGGTGCTCCAGTACTGGCGGATCGGCGGGCTCTGGCAGCTCGTGCGCAAGTCCGGCTGGGGAACGATGGAGCGCACCGGCATGTCCCGCTGAGGCTTCCGGACCGGATGAATCCGGGAATTCATCCGAGCGAGCCGGATGGATCCCGGGATCCATCCGGTAGTGCGGGTTCGTCCCGCTCGACCCGCCTGCCGCCCGCGCCCGCGGTGCGCAGCGGCCGACCTGCGCCGGGTCCGGCGCGCGGAACCCGCCCGCTGGTACGCCACGCCCGGGCGAGCGCTGCCCAGAACAACGCTGCCACATCGATGTTCGCCGGCGAGCGCTGCCCAGAACAACGCTGCCACATCGATGTTCGCCGGCGAACAGCGTTGCCACATCGAAGTTCGCCGGCGAGCGCTGCCCAGAACAACGTTGCCACATCGATGTTCCGGGGACGGCCGGGCCGGCGCCCTGCGGCGCGCCTTGGCGGGACCGGCCCTGCTGGGTCGCGCCAGCGCGCCGTCCGTCCCGGCGGGCCGCCTGTATGGCCGCCGGGAACGGGCTGGGGCGGGACGGCGGTGGGGCACGCGGCGAGGCGTGCCCGGCATCCGTGGCCCGGTTCGGCGGGTCCGGGCTCGGCGCTTGCGGCGCTCAGTCCAGGGCCGACATCACGTGCTTGATGCGGGTGTAGTCCTCGAAGCCGTACATCGACAGGTCCTTGCCGTAGCCGGAGTGCTTGAAGCCGCCGTGCGGCATCTCGGCGACCAGCGGGATGTGCGTGTTGATCCAAACGCAGCCGAAGTCCAGCCGCCGCGCCATCCTCCAGACCGACGAGGCCAGCCCGTACTCGGTCCCGTTCGCCCAGGCGACCGCCTCGTCCTCGTCGGTGAACCGCTGCACGGTGATGACCGGGCCGAACACCTCGTTCTGGATGATCTCGTCGTCCTGGCGCAGGCCGCTGACCACGCTCGCCTCGTAGAAGTAGCCGCGCGACCCGGCCTGGTGGCCGCCGGCCAGCACCCGCGCGTGGTCGGGCAGCCGGGCGACGAACCCGGAGACCCGCTCGAGCTGGTTGGCGTTGTTCAGCGGCCCGAACGCGGCGTCCTCGACGTCCGGGCCGCCGGTGACCTGGCTCTTGGCCTGTTCGACCAGCGCGTCGACGAACTCGTCGTGCACGCCGGGCCCGGCCAGCACCCGCGTCGCCGCCGTGCAGTCCTGGCCCGCGTTGAAGTAGCCGGCGGCCGCGATCGCCTCGGCGGCGCTGGCCACGTCGGCGTCGTCGAAGATCACGACCGGGGCCTTGCCGCCGAGCTCGAGGTGCACCCGCTTCAGCCCCGCCGCCGCGGCAGCGGCGACCTCCTTGCCCGCCCGGACGCTTCCGGTGATCGACACCATCTGCGGGACCGGGTGCGAGACCAGGGCGCGCCCGGTGTCCCGGTCACCGCAGATCACGTTGAACACGCCGGCCGGCAGGAACTCGCTCATCAGCTCGGCGAACAGCAAGGTGGACACCGGCGTGGTGTCCGATGGCTTGAGCACCATCGTGTTGCCGGCCGCCAGCGCGGGCGCCCATTTCCACACGGACATCATCATCGGGTAGTTCCACGGCGTGACGGCCGCGCAGACGCCGACCGGCTCGCGCCTGATGAAGGAGGTGAACCCGCTCAGGTACTCGCCGGCCGACCGGCCCTCCAGCATCCTGGCCGCCCCGGCGAAGAACCTGATCTGGTCCACCATCGGCGGTACCTCTTCCGACAGCGTCAGCGCGACCGGCTTGCCGGTGTTCTTCGACTCGGCCGCGACGAACTCGCTGGCCCTGGCCTCCAGGGCATCGGCGATCTTGAGCAGGGCGAGGCTGCGCTCGGCCGGGGTCGCGTCGCGCCAGCCACCGGACGCGTCAGCGGCCGATGCGAACGCGGCGTCGACCTCGGCCGCGCCGGAGACCGGCGCGGTGGCGTACACCTCTCCGGTGCTCGGGTCGATGATGTCCGCGCGCTTGTCGAACGACGTATCGGTCCACTGCCCGCCCACGAAGTTACGGAGTTCGTCAGCCACGGGGGCCTCCTTTGCCTTGGTGATCAGTTGCCCGGGAGATTTAGTTGAAAGCGAAATCAGCGTTAACTGGCCGTGGGCGTCCGCTCCTCGCACGCCCACGGCGAGCCGTAGTCGGTGAGCAGGTCGAGGAACGGGCCGGCCGGCAGCGCCTCCGGCCCGAGCACGCCGGCCCCCGACCAGGCGCCGGAGTCGATCAGCTCGAGCGCCACGACCGGGTTGACGGCGGTCTGCCAGACCACCGCCTGCGATCCGTACTCGGCCATCGACCAGGCGTTGTCCACGACGTGGTACAGGTAGACCTCGCGCGGCGCGCCGTTCTTGCCGGTTCCGGTCACCCAGGTTCCGGCGCAGGTCAGGCCGGCCATCTTGGTGCCGAGCTCGGCCGGGTCCGGCAGGCAGGCGGCGACCACGTCGCGGGGAGAGACCCGGCTGCCGCCCACGCTGACCGGATCGGTCGCGTCCAGGCCCAGCTTGTGCAGCGTCTTCAGGACGCCGATGAACTCCTCGCCGAGGCCGTACTTGAACGTGACCCGCCTGGCCTTGACCCAGCGCGGGATCAGCAGCACCTCCTCGTGCTCGACGTTCACGCACTCCACCGCCCCGATCCCGGCCGGGAAGGTGAAGACTTCCGGCTCGCTGAACGGCGGTGTGGTGAACCAGCCGCGGTCGGCCTCCCAGACCACGGGCGGGTTCAGGCACTCCTCGATCGTGGTCCAGATCGAGAACGTGGGCGCGAAGTCGTAGCCCTGCACGGTCAGGTTCGCCCCGTCGCGCACGCCGATCTCGCCGATCTCTCCGAACAGCTCGTCGGCCGCGTGCCGCGCGAATATGTCGGACAGGCCGGGCTCCACGCCGATGCCGACCAGCGCGAGCTTGCCGCTGGATTCCCACTGGCCCGCCATCGCGAACTGGTCGTCGCCGAGCTTGACGCCGGTCTTGCTGTACGGGGCGTCGGCGTGCGGGTGCGACAGCGACATCGCCATGTCCAGGTAGTGGACGCCCGATCGCAGGGCCGCGGTGTAGAGCGGCAGGACGAACCGCGGGTCGGTGGCGTTCATGAGGACGTCGCAGGAGTGCTCGGCGAGCAGCCCGGCGACCGCGTCGGCGTCCCTGGCGTCGACCCTGACCGCGCGGTAACGGTCGCTGGCCGCGGCGGCGCGTTCCGCCCGAGCGAGGTCGTAGTCGGCAACGACCAGCTCGGCGAACCGCCGGCGCGCCGCGATCTTCGCGATCGCGGTGCCGACTCCGCCGGCCCCGACGAGCAAAATGCGCATACTCGCGATCCCTGGTAGTCGTATGAGCTGGCCAGTACTGGGAAACACCTTGTATCCCCCCGCAGGCTCAGCGTGCCACACGGTGCCTGGGCGGAAACCGTCGGGAGGGGTACGAGCATGACCGCAACGGGGCGGGTACGACTGACCCGCGCTTGCCGCGGGTGGCTCGCGCCTGCCGCGGGCCGGCTCGCGCCTGCCGCGGGTTGGCTCGCGCCTGCGGGCCGGCCGCGCCGGACCCCGGGTGTCGGTCCGAGCGCCTAAAGTGAAACTCGTGACGATGACGGCGGCTGAATCCCTTCTCGAAGGACTGAACCCCCAGCAGCGCGCCGCGGTGCTGCACGAGGGGGGCCCGCTGCTCATCGTCGCCGGGGCCGGGTCGGGCAAGACCCGGGTGCTCACCCACCGCATCGCCTACCTGGTCGCCGAGCGCGAAGTCGCACCGCAGGAGATCCTCGCGATCACGTTCACGAACAAGGCCGCGGGCGAGATGGCGGCACGGGCGCAGGCGCTCACCGGCGCGCGGGCCCGCGGGATGTGGCTGCTCACGTTCCACTCGGCATGCGTGCGGATCCTGCGCCGTGAGGCCGGCCGGTTCGGCTACCCGTCGTCGTTCACGATCTACGACCAGGCGGACTCGGAGCGGCTGATGTCGCTGGTCTGCCGCGAGCTCGAGCTCGACACGAAGTACCACCCGCCGAAGGCGATGGCCGGGCGGGTCTCCACGCTGAAGAACGAGCTGCTCGACTACGAGACCGTCGCGGCGCGGGCGTCCGGCTACCGGGAGAAGGCGCTGGCCGAGGCGTACGGGGAGTACCAGCGGCGGCTCGTGGCGGCCGGGGCGATGGACTTCGACGACCTGATCATGGTCACCGTCAACCTGCTGCAGGCATTTCCCGACATGGCGGCGGATTACCGGCGCCGGTTCAGGCACGTGCTCGTCGACGAGTACCAGGACACCAACCACGCCCAGTACGTCCTGATCAGGGAGCTGGTCGGCGGGACCCAGGCCGTTCCCGTTGGCAGCGACGACTTCCTCCCGCCGGCCGAGCTGTGCGTGGTCGGCGACGCCGACCAGTCGATCTACGCGTTCCGTGGCGCCACGATCCGCAACATCACCGAGTTCGAGCGCGACTTCCCCGGCGCCCGCGTGATCCTGCTCGAGCAGAACTACCGGTCGACTCAGAACATCCTCGCCGCCGCCAACGCAGTCGTCGCCCGCAACTCCGGCCGGATGGCGAAGAACCTGTGGTCCGACGCCGGCAACGGCCCGCCGCTGGTCGGTTACGTCGCCGACAGCGAGCACGACGAGGCGGCGTTCGTCGCCGAGGAGGTGGACAAGCTCACCGACGCGGGCGACGCGGCCCCCGGCGACGTGGCGGTGTTCTACCGGACCAACGCCCAGTCCCGGGTGTTCGAGGAGGTGTTCATCAGGGCCGGGATGCCGTACAAGGTGGTCGGCGGCGTGCGGTTCTACGAACGCCGCGAGGTCAGGGACCTGCTCGCGTACCTGCGGCTGATCGCCAACCCGGCCGACGAGATCTCGCTGCGCCGGGTCGTCAACGTGCCGCGGCGCGGCATCGGCGACCGCGCCCTGGAGTACGTGGCCGGCCTGGCCGCCAGGGACCGGATCACCTTCGCCGCGGCGCTGGCCAGCCCCGCCGACGTCCCCGGGCTGCCGGCCAGGTCGGCAAGGGCGATAGCGGGCTTCAACGAGCTCATCGCCGAAATGCGGCAGGCAGCCGAGTCGGGCACTCCGGTCGGGGACATCGCCGAGGCCGTGCTCGACCGGACCGGGTACATCGCCGAGCTTGAGGCATCGAGCGACCTGCAGGACGCTGGCCGCGCGGAGAACCTGACCGAGCTCATCTCGGTCGCCAGGGAGTTCGACGCGCGGAACGAGACCGGCGGGCTGGCCGCCTTCCTGGAGCAGGTCTCGCTGGTCGCCGACGCCGACGAGATCCCCGAGGGGTCCGACCACGGCGGGCAGGTCACGCTGATGACGCTGCACACCGCCAAGGGGCTGGAGTTCCCGGTGGTGTTCCTGACCGGGATGGAGGAGAACGTCTTCCCGCACGAGCGCTCGGTGAACGACGAGCGCGAGCTCGAGGAGGAACGCAGGCTCGCCTACGTCGGCATCACCAGGGCCCGGCAGCGCCTGTACCTGACCCGCGCCGTGGCGCGGGCCTGGTGGGGCAGGCCCTCCTACCACAAGCAGTCGCGGTTCCTCACCGAGATCCCGGCCGAGCTGGTCGACTGGCGCAGGGACGCCGCCGCGGCGTCGTCCTCGCTCGGCCCGGCGTCGGAGCGGCTCGCCCGCCGCCCGGGCGTGAACGCGCCCGGCAACCGGCCGGTCCCGTCGCTGAAGGCCGGCGACCTGGTCAGCCACGACAGTTACGGCCTGGGCCGGGTGCTGTCGGTCGAGGGCCGCGGCGACGACCCGGAGGCCAAGGTCGACTTCGGCGAGGACTACGGCATCAAGCACCTGCTGCTCCGCTACGCCCCCATCGAGAAACTGGCCTGACCCAGCCAACTCGGCTGCCTGGCAGGTCGCCGTGGCGAGATACGCTGCCCGTGGAACATCAGCGGGCGAGAGGCGCAGAGGTCATGGGCAGCATCCGGGTCATCATCGCCAAGCCCGGCCTGGACGGGCATGACCGTGGCGCCAAGGTGGTGGCGCGGGCGCTGCGAGACGCCGGGGTCGAGGTCATCTACACCGGGCTGCACCAGGCACCGGAGCAGATCGTCGCCGCTGCTTTGCAGGAGGACGCCGACGCGATCGGCCTGTCCGTACTCTCCGGTGCGCACATGACACTGTTCGGCCGGGTGCTCGAACTGCTGCGCGAGCAGAACGCCACCGACATCACGGTGTTCGGCGGCGGCATCATCCCCGACGCCGACATCGCGGAGCTGCGGTCGATGGGCGTCGCGAAGATCTTCACGCCCGGCGCGCGGACCCAGGAGATCGTCGACTGGGTTCGCGCTGAGCTTGGCGAGAAGGCGGAAACTCGGACCGCCTGACTGGCCGGCCAGGTCCGCTGCGGGTTCGCTCCTGGGCGGACCCGGGGCGGGAACACCGACCGTCTGGCGGTCCGCCAACCGCCCGCCCGCTAGGCTGCCTGGCGGGCGGGCGCCCCGCGCGGCGTCGGCTACGAGGCAGGGTTGGGCATCGCTGCGCGCCGCAGCATCAGTCAGGACGGACCCTAGACGTGGACCTGTTCGAGCATGAAGCAAAGGAACTCTTTGCCGAGTACGGCGTCCCCGTACAGGCCGGCAAGGTGGCGCACACGGCAGAGGAGGCGCGGGCGATCGCGGCCGAGTACGCCGCGGCCGGCCATCCGCTGGTCGTGGTGAAGGCGCAGGTCAAGGCCGGCGGACGGGGCAAGGCCGGCGGCGTCAAGCTGGCCAGCGGCCCGGACGAGGCCTACGAGAAGGCCAGCAAGATCCTCGGCATGGACATCAAGGGCCACACCGTGCACAAGGTCCTGATCGCGCAGGCCAGCGACATCGCGCAGGAGTACTACCTTTCCTACCTGGTCGACCGCGCTGGCCGGCGGTTCATGTCGATCTGCACGGTCGAGGGCGGGGTGGAGATCGAGGAGGTTGCCCACTCCAACCCGGGGGCCGTCGCGCGGATCGGCATCGACCCGCTGGTCGGCGTGGACCGGGCGAAGGCGATGGAGGTCATCGCGGCCGGGCGCCTGCCGACCGAGGCCGTCGCGGGCGCGGCCGAGCTCGCCGAGAAGCTGTGGGCGGTCTTCGCCGACGAGGACGCCACGCTCGTGGAGGTCAACCCGCTGGCCCTGACCGAGGACGGCCAGGTGCTCGCCGTCGACGGGAAGGTGACCCTTGACGACAACGCCTCGTTCAGGCACCAGCACGACCGGTTCGCCGACCCGTCGGCGACGGACCCGATCGAGGCGCGGGCCAAGGCCAAGCACCTGAACTACGTCAAGCTCGACGGGGCGGTCGGCATCATCGGCAACGGTGCCGGCCTGGTGATGTCGACGCTCGACGTGGTCGCCTACGCCGGGGAGCAGTTCGGCGGCGTGCGCCCGGCGAACTTCCTCGACATCGGCGGCGGGGCGTCGGCGGAGGTCATGGCCAACGGCCTCGACATCGTCCTGTCCGACCCGTCCGTCCGTGCCGTGCTGGTCAACGTGTTCGGCGGCATCACCTCGTGCGACGCGGTAGCGAACGGGATCGTCGCCGCGATCGGCATCCTCGCCGAGCGGGGCGAGGAAGTCCGGCACCCGATCGTGGTCCGGCTGGACGGCAACAAAGCGGCGGAAGGCCGGCGGATCCTGACCGAGGCGGGCATCGCGGCCGTCGAGCAGGTGGGGACGATGGACGAGGCGGCGCGGCGCGCCGCCGAGCTGGCCAGCCTGGCCGCGACGGGAGCATGAGATGGCGATCTTCCTGACGGCGCAGAGCCGTGTCATCGTCCAGGGCATCACGGGATCAGAGGGACGCAAGCACGGCGCGCGCATGATCGCGGCGGGCACGAACGTGGTCGGCGGCACCAACCCGCGCAAGGCCGGCCAGACGGTCCAGCTCGGTGACTCCGGCGTGCCCGTCTTCGGAACCGTGGGTGACGCGATGGCCGAGACCGGCGCCGACGTGTCCGTCGTCTTCGTGCCGCCCGCCGGGACCAAGGATGCCGTGACCGAGGCCGTCGACGCCGGGATCGGCCTGGTCATCGTCATCACCGAGGGCATCCCCGTGCACGACACCGCCGCGTTCTGGGCCCACGCCTGCTCGCGCGGCAACGCGACCCGCATCGTAGGCCCGAACTGCCCGGGCGTGGCGTCGCCCGGCAAGTCCAACGCCGGCATCATCCCGGCCGACATCACGAGCGAGGGCCGGATCGGGCTGGTCTCCAAGTCAGGAACGCTGACCTACCAGATGATGTTCGAACTGCGCGACATCGGCTTCTCCACGGCCGTCGGGATCGGCGGCGACCCGATCATCGGGACCACGCACATCGACTGCCTGGAGGCGTTCCAGGCCGATCCGGAGACCGACGCGGTCGTGATGATCGGTGAGATCGGCGGGGACGCGGAGGAGCGCGCCGCGGCCTACATCGAGGCGAACATGTCCAAGCCGGTCGTGGCGTACGTCGCCGGGTTCACCGCGCCGGAAGGCAAGACGATGGGCCACGCCGGCGCGATCATCTCCGGGTCGGCGGGAACGGCCCAGGCGAAGAAGGAAGCGCTCGAGAAGGTGGGCGTCAAGGTCGGTCGCACCCCGAGCGAGACCGCCCGGCTGGTCAGGGAGCTCGTGCAGGCCGGCTGACGAGTCTCGCTGGTCCCGCGGACCCATCCGCCCGGTGGTGGTGGGCGTGGGTCACGCGGTCTGTGGCGGCGTGCCGCCGGGCCTTCGGCGCGCCTCCCCGCGTGGCGCGGCTGTACTTGCGATGGTTGGGTTTTGTGACGACTTCCGCAGTCGGCGCCCGGACCGCGGGCCAGCCTGGCCAGGACTCCGGCGGTGACAGCCGCCAGGAAGGGACCAGAAGGCTGCTCGCCTCCGGCGCGTCGGCAGCCTGCTCCGCTGCCGGCATCGGCCTGGTCGTGCTCACGATGCTGGTGCTCGTCGGCTGGATCGCGGCGCCGCACTCCGGGCTCGGCCTGGTCGGCGTGGTGCGCACGGCCGCCGTGCTCTGGCTGGTCGGCCATCACGTGACCATCCAGGTCAGCGGCGCCGGGCGGATCGGCATGCTGCCGCTCGGTCTTGTGGCGCTGCCGGGCGCGCTGCTGTGGCGGGCCGGCCGCTCCGTCGTCCGCGGTCATGCCGTCACCGAGCTGCGGGAGGCCCTCGCCGCCGCGCTCGCCGTCGCCGTGCCGTATGCCGCACTGGCCGGAGCGCTGGCCATCGGCAGCCGGTCCGAGCTGGCCTCGGCCTCGGTGCCGCAGGCACTGGTCGCGTCGTTCGTCATCGCGCTGGTGTCCGCCGGGTTCGGCGCGGCCCGGGCACTGGCCCCGTGGGCACAGCTCGGCGCGCTGATGTCCGCGCGGACGCGATCGGTGCTGGCCGGCACGGCCGGCGCGCTCGCCGTGCTCGCCGCGGCGGGCGCGATGGCCACCGCCCTGGCCCTGGCCGGTCAGCTCGCCAAGTTCAGCGCGGTCTACCGGCTGCTCGACCCGGGCGTGGTCGGAGCCGGGCTGCTGCTTCTGGCTCAGCTCGCGTACCTACCGAACGCGGTCATCTGGGCCATCGCCTACATGCTCGGGCCGGGATTCGCGGTCGGTGCCGGGACGGTGGCCGCCCCATCAGGTTCGGTGCTCGGCCCGATGCCCGCGTTTCCGCTGCTCGCGGCGCTGCCGGCGGGAACGCATGGCTCGGGACCCGGCTGGCTGGCCGCGGCCATGCTGGCCTTTCCCTATCTGGCCGGCATGGCGGCCGGCCTGCTCGTCGTCCGGCTCGCGCCGACCAGCGTGCTCGAGTTGGCGCCGGTCAGGGGGTTCTGCTGCGGCCTGCTGACCGGGTTCCTGCTCGCTGTCGGCGCGGCGTTCGCGGGCGGCCCGCTCGGCGACGGCAGGATGGCGGCGGTCGGGCCGTCCACCTGGCAGGTGGGGACGGTCGCTTCGATGGAGGTCGGGGTCGCCGCGGCGGTGACCGCGGGGGCGGTTAACTGGTGGTACGTGCGCAGGAGATGGGCCGGCGTGGTCGGCCAGCCCTCAGGAGCAAACGGGGCCGGGCGGTCGGGCGGGGCCGGGCGGTCAGGCGGAGCCGCGCGGTCAGGCGGGGCCGCCGGGCCGCACGCCGATGACGACGGGCACGTGATCTACCTGGACAGGTGGGCCGACGATGGCGACGGCCCCCCGCCCGGCAAGCGCCCAGGCGGGCCGTCCGCGCTGCCCTGAATCGGCCGGGCCGGCGCCCGGCTCAGCCGGAACGCACCGCCGCCAAGCGCGGCCGATCCCAGGTGGATCGACCGGTAGAACCTCTCCATGCAGGCCCGCTGGGCGCCCGAGTTCTGCGCCTGGTCCACGCACCGGAGGTAATTGTTCACCTGATGCGGGAACGTCAGGTAGAACACGAGTAGCGGGACCGACAGCAGCGCGGCGAGCGTGCCGAGAACGATGCCGCCGACGGCACCTCGGGGCCGGTAGGAACCGGTCCGCCTGGCCTTGAGCACCGCTGTGATGCCGATGACGCACGCCCCGATCCCGATGACGGCGCTGAACACCAGCAGGTAGACGCCACGGTGCAGGTCACCCTCGAGTCCGAGCAAGGCGGCCAGGCTGAGCACGCCAAGCACGAGCGACGCGATCGCACGCTGCCGCAACTCGCGGTCCGGCGGCCTGGTCGGCCGCGGCCTGGTGGACCGCGGCGGGGGCCCGCCAGCGTCGGCGGGCTGGCCGGGTCCCGCCTGGCCAAGGCCGACCGGCTGCCCGGGTCCCGCCTGCCCGGGTCCCGGCTGTCCCGGTCCCGCCTGCTGGCCAGGCCCGGTCGGCTGACCGTACGGCCGTCCGGCGAACTGCTGCTGGGGCTGCTGCTGCTCCTGCTCCTGCTCCTGGTCGGGCTCGTCGGCGAAGAACAGCCGCGGCAGCCCGGGCGACGTGGGCCGGTCGGGGCCGGGGCGGCCAGCGCCCCCCGGCTGTCCTGGCTCGCCGGGCTGTCGTGGCTCGCCCGGCTGTCCTGGGTCGCCCGGC
>WNGJ01005529.1_pt1 | contig 13282 bp, 11 predicted proteins | sample 5400611 | NCBI WGS metagenome assembly WNGJ01 (sample SAMN13153375, study PRJNA577476) | soil metagenome | isolation source: 40 cm soil or saprolite under Garry oak tree replicate 1 | place: USA:California | collected 2016-06-15
GTTGCCCATCTGCCGGACCAGGACATCGCCCGCGGAGCGGCCGATGGTCTCGCTGATCCGCTCCAGATCGTTCACCTGGAAGTAGATGAGGTGGGCGGAATGTCCATCGCGGGTCGCGACGTCGAGCAACCGCGTGCCCATCTGCATGAAGCCACGCCAGTTGCACAATCCGGTGAGATCGTCCGTCAGCGCCACACAGCGCAAAGCCTGCACCATGTTCAGCAACGCCTTCATCTGCAGCGACACTCGCTGTCCCTTGCTCAGTCCCTGAAAGCGCAGCAGCTCCGACAACAGGCGCCTGATGCGTGCATCGTCACCTTGCAGGGCTGCGGCACGCAGCTGGCTCGCGAGTTCTGCATTGCGGGCGCGTAGTGCGCCTTGTTCGGCGTATCGCGGGACCAACGCAGCGTCCATCATAGGAGGCCTTCCACACCAGCGGCCGGACAAGCTCAAGATGCAAGCATAATGGTTTCGCAAGGGGTCGTGTGACGGCACCGATCCCGGTTCAGCGTCGGCTCAAACGGATTGTCGAGTAGGGGACCTCCTACATCCCACCAACTTTCCCGCACGTCCCGACGGCGTCCCAGGGCGATGTCCTTTGGCATATCCGACAAAGCCTCGCGCGCTTCTGCGCCCCTGCCTTATGCAAACGACGCACTCGAGCCGGTGATTTCCGCCGAGACGCTCTCATTCCACTACGGCCGGCATCACCAGGACCATGTCGTGAAACTCAATCAGCTGGTGGAGGGCACGCGCTTTGCGGGTCTTTCTCTGGAGAGCCTGATCGTGCGCACGGCGGGGAAAGCAGAGCACGCAGCGATCTTCAACAACGCGGCGCAGCTCGCGGAGGCGGCAATCGAGCATTTCGGTTCCGGCTGGGCGTGGCTGGTCGTCGATGGGTGGGAACTGCGGGTCATCAACACCGGCAACAGCGATGGCCCGCTGACGAAACACCTCAAGCCTCTGCTGACCATCGATGTCTGGGAGCACGCTTACTATCTCGACTACCAGAACCGGCGCGCGGACCACGTGCACGCGGTCCTGGACCGACTGATCAACTGGGAGTTTGCCGCGCAAAATCTCGGCTGAGCGCAGCGCCCAGAGCGTGGGCGGCATTACCCTCCCGTTCTGTAGCTCGAATCCTACATTTCTTCAGTCGCCCCCCCGACCGACGACTATCCCTGCACGGTGGATAGTCGAAACCGCTGTCAAACGCTGCTTTGGTCGCGGCAGTTCGGCGGCGCGAGTCCATCCGCAGGCAAAAAAGCGAGGCTGACACGCTTCACTCGGTGCGGTGATCGCACTGCTTGTGGGTGGGCCGCGGGCCCAGGGAGCAACGCTCAAGGCCCGAGGAGGAACCGGCGCATGGAAATCACTGCGGATGATCTCGATCGTTGGACGTGGCGCGTGGTACGCGGGCCGGCTCAGCCGTAATGCACGCGCGCGCCGGCACCCACGAGAGGAGCTTGAGCGCTGGAGAGGCGAAGGTGGTGCAGCGCCCTGAGTGGCTGACCCGCCCGCGTCGGGGTGCCTGGACCTGGCGGGGGAGCGACCGCGGTATGATGCGCTCGGTATGGAGGATGGCCTGCGACGCGGTGTCGCGACAGCGGCAGCCATTGGGTTTCAGGGACGTGCCTCGGTCATTGAACATGAATTCCGCCGCTGCTCGCCAGATGATGCTGGTCGCGCTGCTGCTGGTGACTGTGCTTGGACTGTTCGTCGCTGCCGAGCTGGGACAACGCAAGCTGGAAGAGGTAAGGCGACAGGTGGAAAGAGGCGCGCAGCGTGAGCACGCGCTGGCGGAAGTGCTGCAGCTGATGAGTCAGGCGGAGAGCAGTCAACGCGGCTCCATACTGCTGGGCGATGCCGGATACCTCGAGCCCTACCAGGAATCCGTTGGCAAAATCCCTCAGGCGCTGCGTCAGCTCAACCAGGCGTTCGCGCACGCCGACGGGCGGGCACGGGCTGACGTCGGGGAGGTCGAGTGGCTGAGCAATGCCAAGTTGGTCGAGATGGCGGAGACGCTGAGTCTCTACCGCCAGCACGGGCCCAGCGCAGCCCTTGACCTGATCCGTACCGATATCGGCAAGTGGACCATGACGCAGCTCGCGCAACGGGTGCGCGAGATTCAGGCCCAGGAAACGGACAACATCCTTGCCGCGAGCCGCTCGTGGCAAATCAACCGGTGGACAAACCTTGCGACTACCAGTACCGCGCTGGCAGCCAGCGTGTTCCTGGTGCTGCTGCTGTGCCGTCTGGTCGTCAGTTACATACGCTCCAAGGAGCGCGAGACCGAGGACCTCGCCGAGCGCGGCACGGAGCTGGAGCTGCTGGTGAAGCGGCGCACCGAGGAACTGTCGCAGCTCTCGACTCATCTTCAGTCGCTGGCGGAGCAGGAACGCTCGGCTCTGTCGCGCGAACTGCACGACGAGCTCGGTGGGTTGCTGGTCGCCGCCCGGATGGACGTCTCCTGGCTCGAGGATCGCGTGGCCAGCAGCGATCCGGAGGTACAGACGCATTTCAAGCGCGTTCATGAGGCTCTGCTGTCCGGGGTCGATGTCAAGCGCCGGGTCGTCGAGAATCTGCGCCCGACGCTGCTCGACAACCTCGGGCTGTTTCCGGCCTTGCGCTGGCAGGTGGCGGATACCTGCGGACGCGCGGGATTGCACTGCACCGAGCGGTATCCCCCGGAGGAGCTCAGCCTGACTCCGGAGGCGTCGATTGCCATATTTAGAATCGTGCAGGAGGCGCTGACCAACATTCTCAAGCATGCACAGGCGCGCAACGTCGAGATTTCCATCGAGTCGCGGCACCAATCGTTGACGGTCCGCATCCGGGACGATGGTGTCGGACTGCCGCTCGAGGGGCGTCAGGCGCTCAGATCGCACGGCCTGGCGGCGATGCGCCATCGTGCCATAGGGCTCGGAGGTCAGTGGCACGTGTTTCGCGCCATGGGTGGCGGCACGGAGATCGAGGTCCGCCTGCCGCTGGAAAAAATCCTCGCGACGACTTCAGCCGTGACTTCAGCTCAGGGGACGACCGCCGCGGCGGGTTAGGAGTCACCGGCTGCGCGTTCTCTGGCGAAGCCACGCAGCAGCGATGGCAGGCGGAAGTAGTCGCGCGATTTGTCGAGGAACGCCTCGACCCCGAGCGACTCGGCCTCATGCCGATATTCCGGCAGGCCGAAGTTGGTCAGAACTACCACCTTGGGTCGATGACCGGCGCGCGCCAGCGAGCGCAACACGCCGAAGCCCGAGCCGGTGCGCAGGTGCAGGTCGAGTATCAGCACGTCGGGCCGCGATCCCGCTATGCTTCCGAGCGCGCCGGCTTCCGTATCGACGGTCTCGATCAGGTCCACGTCCGGCAGGCGTCGGATCAGCTCTGCCAGCCGCGCGGCGAGCAATGACGAGTCCTCGGCAAGCAAGACCCGCAGGGAGGGGTTATTCGGCATAATCGAAGCGACGGGGTGAAGAGCGTAAGCCTTCGGGCGCCGGATAGTCGGTCAACCACGAAGCCTAAGCAGCCGGGGCGCCGGCGGCTGCCGGTGATCACCTTTGAAGCGTGTCAGTGTCCGCCCACGGGACCGTCGTCTACTGAACCAGGCCGTTACGCAGCGCATACGCCGTCAGGTCGGCATTGGTATCGAGATTCATTTTCTCGAGCACCCGCGCCCGGTAGGTGCTGACGGTCTTGACGCTGATGAAAAGCTCCTGGGCTATCTCCGACACGCTGCGTCCCACGGCGAGCTTGCACAGAATCTGAAACTCGCGCTGTGAGAGCGCGGCGTGCAAGGGCTGGTCGGTCGGCTCATCGAGGGCGCTCACGAGCATTTCGCTCAGTGTGGCACTGACGAAGCGACGCCCGGAGAGTACGGTGTGGACGGCCCGCATGAATTCCTCGGGCGCCTGGTCCTTGGCGAGATAACCGAACGCGCCGGCGCGCAACACGTTGATGGCATACTGTTTCTCGGAGAAGCCACTCATCACGAGAACCCGAGTGTTGGGATGGCCCGCGCGAATGTGCCGCAGGATGTCAATGCCACTGCGATCCGGCATATTGATGTCGAGGATGACGAGGTCCCATTGTCCGTTGCGCAGCTCCTGCAGCGTCTCCTCGCCGCTGCCCGTCTCCGCAATCGGGTCGATCGAACGGTCCTGCTCCAGGTAATGCCGGAGCCCGGTCCGCATCATCGCGTGATCGTCCGCAATAAGTACGCTTGGCATTCAGCCTCCTTTGGCGGGGGCGCCGGGGGCGGAATCTCGGCCATCAGTATCAGCTCCCCTGAGAGCGGCACTGTACGCCAGCCGCCTGATCGTCTGTAGGCGAAATCCTACAGAGTCCTACGGGTCCAGGTCCACTCTGCATGGTGAAGCTCAAGCTCAGGCAAGCGCAAGCTCGTTGCGGGTCTCTTCTATGTGGGCGCGCAGCCGGCGCCCGGTCTCCTGGGCGTCCTCATCCGCCCATGCCCGGTAAATGGCGTTGTGCTCCCGGGCCGCGCGTCTGATGCGGCCGGCGGGTTGCAGGTGCAGGCGCACATAGCGCTGCGAAAGGGTATGCAGGCGGTAGAGCATCTCGCTGGTGATCGGGTTAAGGCGCGGCACGACGAGCGCCAGATGGAAGCTGCAGTTGAGATCCCCTGCGTTGCCGAGTTCGCCGGCGGCCAGAGCCTCATTGAGTGCGCGCAGCGCCGCCTTGGCGGCCGCGCGGTCCTCGGGCGAGGCCGCGAGCGCGCCCTTGGCCGCCGCCGGGGGCTCGAGGTCGAGGCGCAAGCGGAACACCTCCGCGACTTCGGCGTTGCAGAGGGGGCGAACCTGGAAACCGCGGTGCGCGAAGATGTCGACCAGGCCTTCGGAGCGCAATTGCAGCAGCGCCTCGCGCACGGGGATCTTGCTGGTGCCAAACTCCGCGGCGATCGAGTCCTGCAGCAGTTGCGACCCCGGCGCGTAGGCGCCGGAGAGGATCTTTTCCCGGATGCGAACCCTGATTTGCCCGCTGACCGTGCGCGCCAGCGGTTCGACCATGATGGTCACGCGCGAATGCCCCAGCAGTAGGGGTCGGCCGGATCGAGTCGCAACCGCGCTTCGCCCGTGACGTGCGCAGTGCCGGTGATGATGGGGGTGATCTCGCCCTTGTCGCGGGCGTGCCAGCGGTAGCGCGCAGTGAAGGTGCTGCCGATCAGACTCTCCTGAATCCACGGCTCGCCTTCCCGAAGCCCGTCGTCGGCGGCGAGACATGCGAGCTTGGCGCTGGTGCCCGTGCCGCACGGGGAGCGGTCGTAAGCTCTGCCCGGACAGAGCACGAAGTTACGGCTGTGCACGCCGGCGCGGGTCGAGGGCGCAAAGAGCTCGACGTGATCCACTTCAGGATAGCCCTGCGCATTGACGGCCTGCCGTACGCGCCAGGCAAACTCAGTCAGCGCCTCGAGGTTCTGCAGTTCGATGTCGAGGGCGTGCCCGTCGGCAAGAAAGAACCAGTTGCCGCCCCAGGCTACATCGCCCCGGATGCTGCCAACACCCGCCACCGCGATGGGGATCTGGCGCGCCTTGCGGTAGCTGGTGACGTTCTCGACGTCGATGCGGCCGTCGGGATGCAGCTGCGCATTCACCGCCCCGACGGGGGTATCGATACGGAAGCTCCCCGCTGCGCATCTGCCCGCGTGGGCAAGGGATGCGATCAGGCCGAGCGTGCCGTGGCCACACATGCCGAGATAGCCCACGTTGTTGAAGAAGATCACACCCCAGTTGCAGTCGGGACGATGCGGCTTGCACAGCAGGGCGCCAACCAGCGTGTCGCAGCCGCGCGGCTCGTTCACTATGGCGGACCGATACGCATCGAAGTGTTGGCGAAAGCGCTCAACGCGCTGCGCCAAAGGGCCGGCGCCCAGATCCGGACCGCCGTCGATCACCAGCCGGGTCGGCTCACCGGCGGTGTGGGAGTCGATGACCTGGATCGCCTTGATGAGCGTACCCTCACGCCGGGCGCGCCGCGCGTGCGCGTTCCACCCGCTCCATCACTGCGGTGCGCCGCTCGCCGGCGAGCGGCAGCCGCGGGGGACGCACGCGCTCGCATCCCCGTCCCATGAGGGCCTCGGCGAGCTTGATGGACTGTACCAGGTCGGGCTCGGAGTCCAGGTGCAGCAGCGGCATGAACCAGCGATAGATCCTGCGGGCGCGCTCCAGCTGCCCGCTGCTGATGGCTTCATAAAGGGCCAGCGACTCGACGGGGAAGGCGTTGGTGAGCCCCGAGACCCAGCCCCGCGCTCCGAGTGTCAGGCCCTCGAAGGCGAAATCATCGAGCCCCGCGAACAGTACGTAGCGATCGCCCAGGGCGTTGAGCACGTCGGTGAAGCGCCGCGGGTCGGGTGAGGACTCCTTGAGCGCCACGACGTTCGCCTGCTGCGCCAGGCGCTCGAGACTGCCGATCTCGATGTTGACCCGGTAGGCCGGCGGATTGTTGTAGAGCATGACCGGGAGCGAGGTGGCCTGCGCCACGGTGCGCAGGTGATACTCGAGCTCGGCGTGCGTCGGCACGTAGACCATCGCCGGCAGCACCATCAGGCCGTTGACGCCGATGCGCTCAGCATCGCGTGCGTAGGCCACGGCGCTGTTTGTGGTCAGCTCCGAGACGCCGGCGATGAGCGGCACCTTGTCCCCGACGGCGCCGACGGCCGCCTTGAGGACCGCGCGCTTCTCCTCTGCCGTGAGAGAGTTGTTTTCCCCCACGGTGCCCAACAGCACCAGGCCGTGAACGCCATCGCGCACCAGGGCCGACAGCACCGTGCAGGTCGCCTGCAGATCGAGCGCGAGATCGGTGCCGAACTGGGTGGTAGCCGCCGGGAAGACTCCGGACCAAGAGCACGTGAGGGGCGTGGTCAAGCGGGTGCTCCGCTGCGACAGGTGGTGCAGGTGAGATCGTAGATCGTATACGCTCCGCGCATGGGGGAGCAAGACAGGGTCGCGGTGATCGGCGCCGGCATCATCGGCTGCGCCATCGCCTGCGGTCTGGCGCGCGCGGGCCGGCGCGTGCTGCTCGCCGATCCCGAGGAACCGGGCGTCGGCGGCGCGAGCTTCGGCAACGTGGGACACATTGCGGCGGAGCTGGTCGAGCCCCTGCCTTCCCCGGCACTGCTGTTCGGCTTCTGGCGGGAGCTGTTCGCGTTCGGAGGTTCCCTCGACATTCCGTGGCGCAGGCTCCCGCACGTCGCGCTCTGGGCCCGGCCTTTCGCCGCCGCGGCGTTCCGTCGTCGCGCCAACACGCGGCATCTCGCGCCGCTGGTCAGACCGGCGTGCGCAGCGTGGGAGCGGCTGCTGCGCGAGGTCGGCACTCCGGCACTCCTGCGCCGCAACGGCCACTACCAGCTGTGGCTGGGCGCGCCAGCCGGCGGGCGGGCGCGCGCCGAGGCGGTCAGAATGACGAAGCTCGGCATACCCACGGCCCCGGTGGCTGCGGAGCTGCTGCGCGCCGTGGCGAGTGCCGCGGGCGGTGAAACCATTGCGGGTCTCGAGTTCCCCGACAGCGGCCACATACTGGACCCGCGCGCCGTGTGCGAGGTCCTGGCGCGGGCAGCGGTCGAGCGCGGCACGACTCTGCATCGCACCCGCGTGCGCTCACTCGCGCTACGAGGCGAGCACATCGAAGTCCTCACCGACACCGGCGCCTTCACGGCAGCCACGGTGATCGTCTGCGCCGGAGCGTGGTCGGCACCGCTCCTTGCCCCGTTCGGATTGCGCGTTCCGCTCGAGGCCGTGAGCGGGTATCACGTCGAACTCCCGGGACACGCGCCGCTGGTCGATGCGCCGATCGTCTACATGGACCGCAGCATCGTGGTCACACCGATGGCCTCGCGGCTGCGGGCCTCGGGCTACATGGAGTTCTCGCGCCTCGCGGCTGCGCCTGATCCGAGAAAGCCCGCCCGGCTACGGGCTGACCTCAGGCGCCTCGGCTACCGCTGCGAGAGCGGGACCTCGAGCTGGGTCGGCCCGCGTCCGGTGCTTCCGGACTACCTGCCGGGGATCGGCCGGGCGCCCGGTGCCGCCAGGCTCTTCTACGCCATCGGCCACCAGCACCTGGGATTAACCCTCGCACCGGTGACGGCCGACCTCGTGGTCGCCCTGGTCTCGGGCCGCGAGCCCGCTCACGACGTGACTCCATTTGATCTTCGCCGTTTCAACTGACCGACCAGCCCTTGCACCTCAACGGCCGATACGCACTCCTGACAGCGTTCCTGGTCGCAGCCCTCGGGTACGCGTGGCGCTGGTTTGCCCTCGAGCGGGCAGCGGGTGGAATGCGCGGGCCACGCCCCGCGGATGTCCTGATCGGCTTCGGCACCAACTTCTTCGACACCCTGGGCATCGGATGCTTCGCGCCCACGACCGCCATCTTCAAGATGCAGCGGCGCATGGCGGACGAGGACATCCCCGGGACCCTGAACGTCGGCCATGCCCTGCCCACCATGGTCGAAGCACTGGTCTTCGTGGCAATCGTTACGGTGGACCTCACGACGCTGATCGCCATGATCGTCGCGGCGGTGGTCGGCGCCTGGCTGGGTGCGGGCATCGTGGCGCGTGCACCCCGGCGACTCATCCAGCTCGGCATGGGCGTTGCACTGTTGGTCGCGGCGGCGCTCATGCTGGCGAAGAATCTCGCCTGGCTGCCGGCCGGCGGCGAGGCCCTGGGGCTTCACGGGCCCACACTGGCGTTTGCCGTGGGCGTGAACTGTCTGCTCGGCGCGCTGATGATGCTGGGCGTGGGCCTGTACGCACCGTGCCTCATCCTGGTGAGCCTGCTCGGGATGAGCCCCTTGGCGGCCTTTCCGATCATGATGGGCTCGTGCGCGCTGCTGATGCCCGTGGGCGGTGCGCGGTTTGTGCGCACGCGCCGCTACAATCCCGGCGCGGCGCTCGGGCTGACGCTCGGCGGCATCCCGGGGGTACTGTGCGCCGCCTTCATCGTGAGATCGCTGCCCATCGGGTGGCTGCGCTGGCTGGTGGTGATCGTGGTCATGTACGCGGCGGCCCTGATGCTGGTGTCGGGGCGGCGCGCGTGGAGGGCCGTCGCTTGAGCAGCGCAATGACCGGCGCAGCGGCGGCGCCGGAAGGAGTGCTCACGGAGCGTGGAAGTCCCCGGCCACGGCCTCCAGCAGCGTCGGGCCCGGCCGCGCCAGGGCCGCGCGCAGCGCCTCGGCCAGAGCCGCTGCTTCGTGCACGCGTACGCCCGCGGCCCCGCAGGCGCCGGCGAGCGCGACGAAGTCCGGATTGCGCGCCACCACGCCGATCGGGGCGATACCGGCAGCACGCATGTCGTCGCGGATCTGCCCGAGGGAGCCGTTGTTCCACACGACCACCGGCAGGGTGAGATCGAGCTCCACCGCCGTCATCAGCTCCTGCAGCGTGAACTGCACGCCGTAGTCCCCGGCGAGCGCCACCACGGCCCGCGCCGGCTGCGCAATCTTGGCGCCGATGGCCGCGGGCAGCGCGTAGCCGAGCGCACCGTAGCCTGAAGGGTGAAACCACAGCCCGGGACGCTCGGCGGCGAACGCATAGTTGCCCAGGTAGGCGATCTGGGTCATGTCGGTGAACAGCACGCCGTCGCTGGGAACCGCCTCGCGCAAGGCGCGCACGGCCGCGAGGCGCGCGCGCGCCTCGGGGTCAAACTGTGCATCGATGCGCGCGCGATAGGCCGCGGCGGCGCCCGCCGCCGTGCGCCAGCCCGAGCGCACGCGGCTCGCACCGGCCAGCATCTCGAGGCTCGCGCCCGCATCGCCCCTGACGAGCACGTCGGCCGCAAACTGATCAGACAGTTTCTGGTCGTCGATGTCGAGACGCACCAGACGGCCGCTCATCGCCAGGCGCGTCGTGGTGTAAACGTCGGTTTCGGACAACTCGGTGCCCGCCGCCACCACCACATCGGCGGCTGCCACCAGCTCCTGGGTCGGGGCATACGGCAGACTCGCACCGAGGCTGGCGGGGTGGCTCTCCGCCACCGCGCCCTTGCCGGCCACGGTGGTGATGAGATAGCCGTCGACCGCCTCCACCAGCTTGCGCAGCGCACCGCCGGCGCGGCGCGCGCCACCGCCGGCAATGATGAGCGGCCGCTGCGCTTCGGCGAGCAGCGCCTGCGCCGCCGCGAGCGCCGCCGGCGCGGGGAGTGGCGTGGCGGCGCTGCGCGCAAAGCGCTCCGGGCGCAGGGTGGTGGGCTCCGCCAGCAGGTCGAGCGGGATTTCGAGGTACGCTGGCCGCGCACGCCCGGCGTGCAGCGTGGCGAACGCCGCCCGCAGGTGATCGCGCACGTCCTGCGCGCCCCGGGCGCTGCGGGCGAGACCCGCGACCTCGGCAGCCACGGCACGCTGATCGTCGAGCTCATGCAACACGCCCCACCCCTTGCCGAGGGAGGCGCGCACCGGGCTGCTCGCGACGACCAGCAGCGGCACCGAATCCGAATACGCCTGCGCGACGGCGGTAAGAACGTTGGTCACACCGGGACCGGAGATCACGAACGCCGCCGCCGCGCAGCCGCTCACCCGCGCGTAGCCGTCCGCGGCAAAGCCGGCGTTCTGCTCGTGGCGCACCAGCACGTGGCGCAAGCGCGCGAATTCCAGGCCGCGGTACAACTCGATGTTGTGCACGCCGGGAATGCCGAACACGGTGTCGATGTCGTTGGCCGCGAGCGTCTCGACAACGTAGCGTCCGACGGTCCAGGGAGTCGCGCTCATGCGCTTGAAATGTTAACACCGCACACGCACAGTACGAACGTGAAATTCTCGGCACTCGTGAACCGCATCAGCGGCGCTGGCGCCGATGCGTGGCTCACGCATTACCAGGCGGTGGCGGCGCGCGAGCGCGGCGAGGACGTGATCGTGCTGAGCGTCGGCGATCCGGATCTCGACACGCCCGCGCCGGTCGTCGAACGTGCCATCGGGCAGCTGCGCGGCGGCGACACGCACTACGTGCCCGCCGCCGGGCGCCCGGGCCTGCGGCAGGCGATCGCCCGCGCGCACGCGGCGCGCTGCGGTCAGCCGGTCGGGCCCGACAACGTCGTGTACCTTGCCGGCGCACAGAACGCGCTGTTCGTGGCTTCCCTGTGCCTCGCGGGACCCGGGGATGAGGTCGTGACCTTCGAGCCGCTGTACCCGACTTACCCCGCCACCATCGAGGTGTCGGGGGCGCGTCTGCTGCGGGTGCGCGCCGCGGCCGGCTGGCGTCCGGATCTGGCCGCGCTGGCCTCGCTCATCACGCCCCGCACTCGTGCGATCTTCTGGGCGACCCCGAACAATCCCAGCGGTGTGGTGTTGAACGACGCGGAGCTGACCGTGATCGCGGAGCTGGCGCGCCGCCACGATCTGTGGCTCGTCTCCGACGAGGTGTATGCGGGCCTGGCGCCCGGTGGACGGGTACCGAGTCTGGCGGCGCGCCTGCCCGAGCGTGTCGTGACCGTCGGGAGTCTGTCGAAGTCACACGCCATGACCGGCTGGCGCGCGGGGTGGCTGGTGGGGCCCCGGGAACTGGCAGTCCATGCCGAACAGCTGGCGATGTGCATGCTGTTCGGCCTGCCGGGTTTCATCCAGGAGGCGGCGATCACGGCGCTCACGCTCGCACCTGAAGCCGAGGAGCGCATCCGCGGGCTGTGCGCGGCGCGCCAGCAGCGCTTCGCTTCAGGTATCCGCGACATTCCGCTGTTGCAGGCGTGGGCGCCCGAGGCCGGCATGTTCATGCTGATCGATGTGAGCGGCACCGGGCTTTCGGGTGAGGAATTCATGCGCGCCCTGTACGCCTCGCAACGCGTCTCGGTGATGGATGGCGCGGCGTTCGGGCGCTCGAGCGAGCACTGCGTACGCGTGTGCTTCGCCGCCGAGGAGGCGACGCTCGACGCCGCCTGCAGCCGGCTGCGGCGATTCTGCGCGGATCTGGCCCGCCGCGCTTAGCCGCGGCGGCCCGAGTCAGCCTGCGCCGCTGCGCGGCGCGCCGTTATATTATATTATTACGACGACATTAAAAACCCGGCCGGGAATGCGGGCGCGATCATGAGGCAGGTTGGAACGCTGGGTCTTCTGGGTACCGGAGTGATCGGCGGCGGCTGGGCCGCCCGCGCGCTGCACTTCGGCATCGACGTCCTGGCGGCGGACCTGCGGCCTGAAATGGAGGAGTGGATGCGCGGGGCAGTCGCCAATGCCGAAGGCGCGCTGGCGCGGCTCACGCTGGCGCCGCTGCCGCCGAAGGGCAAGCTGTCATTCACCACCGACCTGCACGCCATGGCGCGGCAGGTGGATTTCATCCAGGAGAACGTCCCCGAGCAGCTGGAGCTCAAGCAGCGGGTGCTCGCCGAGGTGAGCCGTCATGCGCCGGCCGATGTCGTGATCGCCTCCAGCACCTCCGGCCTCATGCCCTCGGATCTGCAGCGCGGCATGGTGGCGCCGGAGCGCTTCCTGGTCGCGCATCCCTTCAACCCGGTGTACCTGTTGCCGCTGGTGGAGCTGGTCGGCGGGGAACAGACCTCGAGCGCGGCCGTGGACGCCGCCAGCAGTTTCTTTACCTACATCGGCATGCATCCGCTCAGGGTGCGCCGTGAGGTGCCGGGCCATCTGACCGACCGGCTGCAGGAAGCGCTGTGGCGCGAGATCCTGCACATGGTGAATGAGGATGTGGCCAGCACCGGGGAGCTCGACGACTCCATCGTGTACGGGCCGGGGCTGCGCTGGGCGGCCATGGGCACCAACCTGATCTATCACCTCGCCGGCGGTGAAACCGGCATGCGCCATATGCTCAGGCAGTTCGGACCGTGCCTGAAATGGCCATGGACGAAACTCGAGGCCCCGGAGCTGACCGAGGCGCTGATCGACAAGATGGTTGCGGGCACGCAGGCGCAGGCCGCCGGCCGCTCGATCCGCGAGCTGGAGCGGTTGCGGGATGACTACCTGGTCGCAATCCAGCAGGTACTGAAGCCGTACAACATCGGCGCCGGCGCCACCCTGCGGGCGCTCGAGGAGCGTCTGTACGAAGCCGCGGCGGCCGGCGCACGCGAGCGCATCGCCGACGCCGGCGAGGGGCTGCGACTGGTGGAGACGTACGTGCGGCCGGAGTGGATCGACTACAACGGTCACATGACCGATTCGCGCTACCTGCAGGTGTTCGGCGATGCGACCGACGCGCTCTTCAGGTACGCGGGCGTCGATGCTGCGTACCGCAGATCCGGACGGGCGATGTACACCGTGGAAACACACGTCACCCACAAGGCCGAGGCGCGCGCGCTCGAACCGCTGTACGTGACGACGCGGGTGCTGCAGGTC
>WNGJ01005531.1_pt1 | contig 13281 bp, 7 predicted proteins | sample 5400611 | NCBI WGS metagenome assembly WNGJ01 (sample SAMN13153375, study PRJNA577476) | soil metagenome | isolation source: 40 cm soil or saprolite under Garry oak tree replicate 1 | place: USA:California | collected 2016-06-15
TTCTTTGTATGCTGGGGAATGGAACGCGCAGCGGGGGAGTTGTTCAGGGCGGCTGAGACCGTTCCCGGGGTCAGCCCGAGATGCTCCGCAATGGTCTTTAGAGTGACCTTATCCTCGTTGCGCGAACCAGATTTCTCTCTCGGCGGCGTCATTCAGAGAACCCTCAGAGTATCTTCCAAAATTGGATATGGGAAATGGCGCATCCGAGCGCGAGAGTGCCTCCTGCCAGGTTCACCAGACGTCCCGTAAACCGCGATTCTAGCTCAACTTGGGCTTTGTCAGACGGGTTTTCTGCACACCAAACGAGGACGAGGTTTCGCCCGAGAACCGGCATGGCGTGTCCCCATTCTGCCCAGCTGGAGAATACAGGAGAATACCATTAAAGTTCTTTAGAATATCATTATTTCTGCCTGACAACCACACAACGTGATGGCCGACGCGATCTACACCATCGGTCAAGGCGAGGGCATCAAGGGCACAAAGCCTCTGCCACCAGTGAACGACAAAGAGCGCGGCAAACGCGGCGAAAGGGAACTGAAACTTTTCGTTTGGCACTCGAAAACCGCACTCAGAACCACACGGAGTGCGGTTTGTGGGTCCTTCGTGCAAAGCAATCCCGTATTGTTTGCGGATTTGCGTGCAGGGCAGCCAACAATTGCTTGCGTTGCTTTGGGTCGTTTTTCTTTCTCGTGCTGGAGCTGATGTAGACTCTCCCATATGAACCTCGTAGAAAGCCCGGCTCGATCACAGGCATGAGGTGGGTCCAAGCCATCAGCGCAGGTCTCTTTGCCACTTTCCTGGCCCAGCCGCCGGTGGCTGCCCGAATTACTGCGGGGCAGGAACAAACGTCGGTAGGATATAGAAATGCCCCTGCCGGAGTGGCGTACATGGGGGACGAAACGTGCCGCGAGTGCCATGAACCGCAATACAACGATTTCAAGAAAACAGGGATGGGGAGATCTCTCTCGATCCCCGGTCCCGGCAACTGGCCTGAATTTACGAAATCTGTCACTCTCCTCAACAAGAAGTTAGGTCGCAGGTACACCGTCTCCGTGACTGGCGGCAAGATGTATCACACGGAATCGGGGATGCGTGCGGACGGCAAACAGGAATATTCCGAAAAACACGAAGTAGCTTTCACCGTTGGCTCAGGTGACATGGGGCGAAGTTATTTAGTGGCAAAAGGCGATGCACTCTTTGTGTCACCAATCTCGTATTATAAAGGGATTCGCGGTTGGGACCTTTCACCGGGGTATGAATCCGGCCAGTTCTTAAGCTTCACGCGTCCCGTCTGGAATCTGTGTGCTTCCTGTCACGCCGGTCTGTCTCGTCCCATTCTCGGCACGCGGAACCGGTATCAAGTCCCGGCCTTCCGTTTTCTTAGCGTTGGCTGTGAAAGATGCCATGGGCCAGGAGAACTTCACGTCCGCGAACGTCGAGAGAATCGTCCGCTCAACGGTGCCGTTGATTTTTCTATCGTTAATCCTGCTCGCTTGCCGCCGCACCTCCGCGATGATGTTTGCAAACAGTGCCATCTTCTAGGGGATGCGCAGGTCCTCCGGCCCGGCAAGACCTACTTGGATTTCAGGCCGGGGATGTCGCTCGATAACGTGGTTTCCATCTTCAGCGCGCCAGTAACGGCAAAAGTTGATGTCATCAGAGCGCTCAGCCATCCGGAACAGCTTGAGATGAGCCGCTGCTCAATCCAGAGCAATCGCCGATTGGGCTGCATCACGTGCCACGACCCCCATGTTCAACTGAGAGGCGTAGAGGCGGCAGCTCACTTTCGCGGGAAATGTCTGAGTTGTCATACCGTGGCGAGCTGCAGCTTCTCTGCCGAGCGAAGACAGTCAACCATGCCACCCGACAACTGTATTCAGTGCCACATGCCGAAAAGGGCCGTGTCTAACTTGGGCCACTCCGCTCTGACAGACCATCGCATTCTGCGAATTCCCTCCCAAAGCCCGCTGATGGCTGATGCATCGCGGGAATCCCCGGCCGATTTGATCTACCACACAAGACCTTCCCGAAAGCCAGATGCCGCGCCGGATCTGCGGACACTGGCGCTCGCCTACTTTGAAGTGAGCCAGCTCTACCCAGCATTCCGGCAAAAAGGGTTCGCGCTTTTGGAAGAAGCCGCCCGAGAACTTCCGGACGATGATGAGGTTCAAGCGGCTTATGGAATGGTTCTTATGTTGGCTCGCCCGCGAGCGCTGTCTGAGGCATCCCAAGCGCTGCAAAAGGCGATCGACGCGGGGTCTAGATCTGTCGAGGTACGCACCCGTCTCGCCAAATTGCGGCTCAGAGACGGAAAGTTGGCGTCAGCGATCCAACTCTACAACGAAGCGATAGAAACCGACCCGTACTACACGCCAGCATATTTGGGACTGGCATATCTCTACACGGTCGCGGAGGATCGTCAAGAAGCAATCGAAACACTCCAACGAATTCTGAAGTATGATCCGGGCAATGAGACGGCGCGCACAGCCATGACTGATGCCAAAGTGGACGCCAAGGAATGATTGCATCCGGGGACGAAGTTGCCAAAGCGAGCTCCTTCCTCGCGTCCGAGGAAAGTAGTTACGTCAATGGCATCGAGCTCATCGTCGATGCTCGGGCAGTCGCAATGCTGAACGTGAAGCGCTAACAGCTTCAGGTTATGAGCCCAACTTTGAATGGGCCCGTCTTTGCTTGTCAATGACTTACGTACTTGTTGTTTTACTTATTTCACGCCTGTTGTTCGGTAGTTTGTTCCCAATCTGTTCCCATTTTTGTCCGCGACCGTCTTGAGCGCGACCTTGCATTCCATTCTTGTTACGGCCTTTTTCTGCCTGGATTTCACAAGCGCCCCCTCCCAATATCTTCCTCGTCCGAGCGAAGGCAGTTCCGCCTGGCCTAGTCAAGAGCAGACCTAGCGAGAATTAGCTGGTTTCAAGCGCAGGCAGAGTTCCGCCTAGGTAGGTTGGGTCGGAGCGGCAGGGGCTTCGAGCAGGGTAGCCCAAGGCACTCGTCCACATGCCGGGGAGAGGATTACCCGAAGGGGTGGAAGTTATATGGTTTAGCATGAACGAGCCAGAACTCCCCAAGGATTCCGGAAGAGAACCTTTAGAATATCAATTTTTTTGAGTAGAATATCAATTTTCTGCTTGACAACCCTCGAAGACGGAGCTAAATATTCACTAGTATAAAAGCATTATTTCGATGCTTTTGGGGTCTTGTCCCTTCTGAATCTGTGGTGGGTTCAGGTCATGGGTTTTCGACGAGATCAAGAAGCTTGCCGGCCTAATTCCGTCTGGCCTCTTGAAGATGTTTCTTCTCTCGGGGAGGTCCTATGCGAGTGCGAGTATGTGCAAGTTTTGTAATTTGCCTTCTGATTTTGGTGTCCTTTGCCTCGGCGCAGAAGACTGCGGGCACGATCACTGGGACGCTGACAGACCCGAGTGGCGCGGTCGTTCCGGGCGCGATAGTCAGCGTGGTCAACGAACGTACAGGAGCTGCTCGCGACGCAGCGACCAATGAGGAAGGTAGCTTTTCCTTCCCTGAGCTCGAGGCTGGTACATATCGCATAACTATAAATAAGGGCGGCTTCAAGAAGCTGGCGCTGAAAAATGTGGAGCTGCACGTCGCTGACGTCACAACTTTGAATTTGAAGATGGAGATGGGCGCGGCCTCGGAAACGGTGATGGTAGAAGCCTCCCCGATCACAGTCAATACCTCGACGGGCGATGTTTCGAACATCATGCTCGGAGAGCAGGTTCGCGAACTGCCCATAAATGGCCGGAACTTTGTGCAGTTGACGACGCTCGTTCCGGGCGCAGCCGTCGGCGAAAGCTTCGACAATAAGAACAAGGGCTTGTTCGCCGGTGTGGATATTTCCTTCAGCGGTTCGCCCTCCGTGGACAACCAGTGGACGGTGGACGGCGCTGGAAACAACGATATCGGTTCGCAGCGCACTATTCTTACGTATCCTTCCATTGATGGCATTGAGGAGTTCAAGATCCAGCGTAACAGTTATGGACCTGAATTTGGCGGCGCATCCGGCGCACAGATTAACGTCGTAACCAAGGGTGGAAGCAACCAGTACCATGGCGACGTCTACTATTTCGGCCGGAACGACGCTCTGAACGCGAAGAATTTTTTCCTCGGGGAGTGTACGACGGGTGGCGCGGGCTGCCGCAAGCAACTGCTGCGCCGCAACGATTTCGGCGAGACCTTGGGCGGTCCGATCAAAAAGGACAAAGTGTATTTCTTCTGGTCGCAAGAATGGAACCGCGAGCGCCGCGGCAGGGTTCATACCCACTGGGTACCGACGGCGGCGGAGTTGGGCGGCGATTTCAGTGACCTGGCAGCTGCCCATACACTGGCAACAGATTCTAGCGGGGTCGACCATTGTTTGGGTCCGGCCATTCCTCTTGACCCCGCGACGGGTAATCGCTTCGTTGATCCTCTGACTGGCGTGACAAATGACCAAATCCCTGGAAGCCGCCTCAGCCCGGCGGGCCAGGCCTATCTTGCGGTCTTGCCTCCGCCGAATAATCCCAATCTCTGTGCTCAGAACAACTGGGTGGACCAGGTCCGAATACCGGTCGATTGGCGCGAAGAGGCCATTCGCGGCGATTGGAACGTCACGAAGAAGACCACCTTGATGCTCAAATTTACGCAGGACTCCTGGCTTAACTCGCTGCACGCGGATGAGGCGGCTGGACTGTGGGGAGACAGCGACTACCCGGCGCTTTCCGACACCTGGAACCAGCCAGGCAAAATGTCCATCGCGAAACTTACCACCACCATCAGCAACACAGCGGTCAACGATTTTCAGTTTTCCTGGTCGGGAAATCGCATCTATGTCAGCCGCGGAGGCGATGCTCCGACACTGAACGACAAAATCAACGCGGCGATGCCGCGCCTGTTCCCCTTCAATGACAAGATCCATGGGGCCCAGGCGGCAGAGCCGGTTATGTGGGACGGCAACACGCGCTCTGGTTTGCTGGGAGTCATTTCTCCCTGGCATAACCGCCAGGACCTCTTTGCCTGGAAAGACGATTTTTCCAAGGTTGCCGGCAGGCACACGTTCAAGGTCGGGTTCCTGTACACCCGCAACGCCAAAGATGAAGAAGTCGGCGACGAAGGCGGTGAGCTATGGGCCGGCGGCGACGCCAGCGGTCCCGCTGTTGACTACCAGGGGCCGGGCTGGACGTCGCCTGGCTTCTGCGGTGGAGGCTGGGGAGCCGGCTGCAATATTGGCACAGGTAACTACTATGGTGACTACCTGCTAAGAGGAATGACGTTCGGTTACGACGAAACTCAACGAGATCACACTGCCTTGGTGCGCTGGAGGGACTATGAATTTTATGGTGGCGACGCGTTTAAGGTCAGCCGCCGCGTGACACTGAACTACGGAGCCCGCTGGTCCCTCATCCGGGCACCGTACCTGGACGACAACAAACTTGCTAGTTTCTCGCCGGCCGTTTACGCAGCTGAAACCGGGTTTTCAGCTAGCGACCCTTGTCGCGGCATGGTTTTGGCCAAAGGGGCAACAAACACCTGCGGCGATATTGGCTCCACCATTACGCCACCGCAGTTCGAGAACCGCTCGCTGGTCCGCAACAACAATCACATGATTATGCCTCGCCTCGGCATTGCTTGGGATGTATTTGGCACAGGCCGGTTCGCGCTCCGCGCCGGCGTGGGCCAGTTCGAATCCCGTGACCGGTTGCTGGCCATCAGCATGCGTGCCAACAATACTCCTTTTGGTGTGGGTACTGGGGCTTCTAGAACCTTGGACGGGCCATTAACTATTATCAACGCTAAGAATCCCGACGGAACTCCTAATCCATTGCATGATGGGAACGCGGCAATATGCGCCACGCAGGGTTGCGCATTTGACGTTTCTCTGGGCGGCTCTCCGCACCAGGGGCTTGATCCCAGCTCGAAGCAATCCAACAGCTGGCAATGGAACTTGACGACCGAGATGGCACTCTGGAGGAACAGCAAGCTTGAGGTAGGATGGGTGGCAAACCGGGGTATTCACTTGCAGAATGTCTATGATGCGAACCAGATTGCCTCGGCAAATCGCTTGACGGCAGCACAACTGGCGGTGACGGGAGGCAACACAGCTTCTTTCAAGCCCTTTCCTTATAACACCTCGGCCCAGATGCCCATCTGGAGCCACACCGGCGATTCCATTTACCATTCTCTGCAAGCGATGTATAGCAATAAGTTCCAAAACAACTCGATGCTGCAGGTCGCATATACGTTTTCCAAGAACCTGGGCGACACGACATTTGGGTACGTCGGAACGAACACTGTCTTCGCAGACAACACCGACCACAGAGCCAATCGCGGCCCTGTGGATTTCGACCGCAGGCATGTTCTCAGCGCCACGCTGATCTATAATTTGCCGTCGCTAGTGCACTCGAATATGCTTTTGCGTCAGGTTGCGGGTGGTTGGGAGAGCAATACCATCGTGAACTACGCCAGCGGCAATGCGCTGACCGTCCAGGGTAGCAATGGGATAGGAGACGGAACGGGCACCGGGACAACCAGCGGGCTGTTTGTGAACCGACCGTTACGAGTCTATAGCCAGCCCTGCCACCTAAGCGATGCGCCACGCGACCAGTGGCTGAATCCCAAGGCGTTCACCTGGGATGGCTACAAACTGGGTACATTTGGCAACTCCGGCCCTGGTGCTTGCGCTGGTCCTCCAGTTGACAACGTGGACTTCGCCATCGTCAAGAACTGGAAGATGACCGAGAGAACAAAGCTGCAGTTCCGCGTGGAAATGTTCAACGTATTCAATCATCCCCAATTCAGGTTCAACGGTGCGACCTTGGCATTCAACGTGCCAGGCTCAACTTCCACCATTCCGGGCGCAGATGGTGGGACTTATGTCGTGGATGCTTCGGGTGCACCTTGCAAGGCCACTCCCAGTACGTGTGTGGCTATTAAGGGCGGCGGATCCCTTGTCTCGGGGAGCCTCTTCGGACAACCTCAATTCTCAAGTCAAAGCGGCAACCGGGAGATTCAGTACGCGGTGAAGTTAATCTTCTAGTTTTCATCTATGGCAGCAGGATTCTTGGGCCGGGCCTGACATCTGTCAGGCCCGGTTTTTTCATGCATCGAGATACGACCAGGATTGCAGTATACGTCCGACTACCGCCGGGTTGCGCTACTATTGTCTTTTGGCGCAAATCTGCGCGATCAAAACTGGTTCTTAGAGAAGGGTCAAGAGAGCGAGATGCAGTTAACTTGGCGGGACACAGTTTGCGCGGGTCAGGGTAGGTTTCCGGTCCCAACAGGCTGCACTCGCGCCTGGTTGCCGGCCGGGCTTCTAATCTTTTTCATCATTTCTGCGCAGCCTCTTTGGGCGCAGACTGCGTCGCGGAGCTCCATTTCCGAGCTCATCGCTCAGAACCGGCTCGACGATGCTGAAAAAGGGCTCTGGAGCATCTTATCGCGGCAACCCGATCAAGGCTGGGCGCTTGACCTCATGGCGGAAATTCGCATGCGCCAGGAGCGCGCGCCGGAGGCCGAGGCGTTATTTCGCAGAGCTTTGACGCTTAGTCCAAATGATGTGCAAGCCTACCGTGGTTTGGGTAAGTTGTACAGTTCACTGGGGAACAGCCCGCAAGCCATTGACTCCTACTCGCATGTGGTTGCTATAGTGCCGGCCGACGTGGCGGCAAACGTGGAGTTGGCTGTCCTTTATCAGAAGGCGGGCCAATATAAGGAATCAGTAGCGGCCGCACAGCGGGTTCCGATGGCCTCGCGTCCTCCAAGAATCCTGCCCGTCCTGGCAGCCGATTACTTTGCAACCCGTGAAGATGCCAAAGTCCCGCCATTGATACCGTCTTTACTTCGCCATGCGAACTCGGAGCCAGAAGTCCTGCGAGACTTTGTGACCGTGCTTCTCCACAATGGGTATCTTGACGATGCGGCGCATCTCATGGAGAAAGTGAAGCCTGTAAAACCATCGGCGGATTACCTGCATACTCTCGCACGCGTCCGAGCGGCTCAGAGAAAACCTCAGGACGCGCAAGAGCTGCTCTTGCAAGCGCTGAAGCTGCAGCCGAAGTCTTTCGACCTGCTTTATGAGTCGGCTGGCTTTGCCGCGCAGCAAAATCAGTTGGACAAAATGATCGAGTTCCTCCACCGCGCTGACGAGGTTGAACCAAATCGTCCCGAAGTATTGCAGAAACTGAGTTTGGCGCTAATGAAAACCGGTCATCGCGCCCCGGCAGTCGCGGTGGCACGGAGGCTGAATGCCATTCAGCCGGATAATGCGGACAACGAATACGTTATGGCCTTTGCTTTGATCGAAGCCGATTTGCCGGAGGAAGCCGAGCCCATCGCTCGCAAGCTGGCAGCGGCGCGTCCGGATGATGCCAATAGCCAGTTGATGCTGGGGATCGCGGAATTCAAAACCGGCGACACTGCCGGGGCCAAGCGCGACCTCGAGCGCTGCCTGACGAATGATCCCCATTCCGCCGACGCCCATTATTATTTGGCCTTGATGGGCCGCCGGGAAGGGAACATTGATGCAGCACGTGGGGAACTGGAAGAGGCCGTGCGGATCAACCCGGAACACGCCTTGGCGCAAGCGGAACTCGGGACCTTGTACCTACAAATCGGAAACTTGGAGCAAGCTCGGGCCGTGCTGGAACAAGCAGTAAAGCTTGCGCCGTTCGTTTCTCAATACCATTATCATTTGGGCCTGACCTATTCACGACTGGGAATGCTGGAACCTGCACGCACCGAGATGGACACCTACAGCCGGCTCCGGCAGACGGAAGATGAGGAGCATAAGCGCGAACGCTCGGTTGCTCAACCTCCCGCGTCGTCGGAGCAGCCGTAAACGGAGCGAATGGTTCGCCCGAGAAATTTCGAAAGGACACAATGTTTCGAACACGGATATGCGTGAAGCTCTGTTTGTGGGTGTGGTGCGGCCTGCTTCCAGCTTCTGGCACACACGCTCAGGACAAATCCAAGGCTCCAAGCGAGGCACATTCTCCTGAGAAGGCCTTTCAATCGGCAGAGACGTTCCAGGTCGCGGGGGACTATGAAAAGGCTGCCGCGGCGTATCGCGAAGCTGTCTCTGGAGCCTTGCAGCAGCTAGGGAACCTTCGCGTTTCCCACAAGGAGTTCGCCGAAGGAATAGATTTGTTAGCCCGAGCCGTGCAGGCCGCACCCGCCCGGGTGACGGCGCGCGTGGACTTGACCATCGCCCACTTTGAGGCCCGTGATTTCGACAAGGCAAAGACGGAGATTGAAGCAGCGCTTCAGAAAGAACCGGGAAATGCGCGCGCCTTGAACCTGGCAGGCAAGATCTATTTTATGAAAGGCGATTTCGGCGCGGCGGCTAATCGCCTGGAATCGGCGTTACGGCTGCAACCGGATTTCGATACGGGCTACCTGCTGGCTCTTGCTGATTTAGAGCTGAAGAACCCGGTTCCTGCGGGCGTGATTTTCGACGAGATGCAAGCGTCCTCCTTGCCCAGCGCCAGCATGCACGTCCTGATCGGCCTTGCCTATCGGGAAACCGGCTATCTGGATCAAGCCGCCATTCATTTTGCCAAAGCCATTGAACTTGAACCTAAAAAACCACGCGTGCATTCATCCCTCGGCCTCACCTATTTCCTCCAAGGGCCTCAAAGCTACGCCAATGCCCGCGAGCAGTTCATGGCCGAACTTTCGATAACCCTCGATGATTCTAACAGCCGCTATTACCTGGGGATGATCGCAGCAAGAGAGGCGAAAGCAGTTGAGGCGGAGAAGTGGTTCGAACAGCTTGCCTCCGCTCTCCCCGATGATCCAGAGGCCTACTTCCGATTGGGCCAGGCTAGTTTCAATGCCGGGCACCTGGAGAAGGCCGTGGCCGCGCTGCAGAAATCGCTCTCACTCGCTCCACATGCGGGGGACACTCCGGATGCAGCAGAGGCGCACGAGTTATTGGGTAAGGCGCAGAAAAAGCTGGGTCGGCATGCTGAGGCGGAGTCCGAACAGTCGCGAGCTAAACAACTTCGCGGCCAACAGCCAGAGCCCGGTTCACGGCAGATCCCAGACGCTATCTCTGGATCTGGATCCGTCGAAGCTGCCTCATTAAGCCGTTCCGGCCAGCAAGAGCTGCGCTCCATGTTGCTGCACGCACCGCAAGAATCTGACATCCCTAGCACTCAAGAGTCCGAATTCGTTACGAGCGTTTCCGCATTGTTAGGAGAGGCGTATCACAATCTAGGTGTGATTGATGCGCGGGCCTCTCGCTACGCCAACGCAGAGGAAGAATTCGCCGAAGCTGCAAGGTGGAATCCCAGGATCGAAAAATTGGATCGCAATTGGGGCTTAGCCGCTTTCCGCGCCGAACGCTACGAGCACGCGATTGGTCCTATCGAGCGCCTGCTTCGCCAGTCGCCCAAGGATAACAACCTCCGCCAAATGCTCGGTCTCAGCTACTATATGACCGACCAGTTCGCGAAGAGCGCGGAGACCTTCCGTCCGATACTGAATGAATTGGCCGACAATCCGGTCCTGCTTTACGCTGCCGGGGTCGCGCTGGTGCGCAGCGGCGATTCAGCAGCTGGCGGCCGCCTCTTTACGCGAATGCTGGAGCACGGCGCCAATTCCCCGGAAGTCCATCTTATGGTAGGACAGGCATACTACGGGCAGTCGCAATTTCCCGAGGCGCTTCTCGAGTTTCAGCGCGCACTTGATCTGAATTCAAATTTGGCTGAGGCGCACTACTTCATCGGCATGCTCTATTTCAAACAGGGCAAGCTTGATGAGGCTGTGCAGGAATTGAATGCCGAATTGTCAGTGAATTCGCGGTCCGTGCCAGCGATGTATCAGCTTGCTTATGTCCATCTGGAACAGCGCCAAACGGAAGAGGCCATCCGGCTGTTAAACGCGGTACTGGCCGAAAAGCCTTCTTACGGCGATGCGCATTATCAGCTCGGAAAGGCGCTGCTGGATAAGGGCGAGACGCAAGGGGCGATCCAGCACCTCGAGACCGCAACTCAATTGCAGCCCGCCCAATCCTACGGTTATTATCAGCTGAGTCTTGCTTATCGCCGCGTCGGCCGGGTCGAGGATGCGGATAAAGCTCTCCGCACCTACCAGCAACTGAAGGAGAAAAATTCGCCGCAAAATTCAGGTGAGGGTCCTTCGAAGTAGTCCGGAAAATTTTTAGTGAGCAGGAGTCTCTGCGATGCTCAGCGGCAGTTCCGACGTCCCAAACTGTCCCGTCCGATTGTCGCGAACGCCGATGTGAAGCAAGTATTGACCGGGCGCTAGCTTTATGGAGACGGGCATCGGAAGACCGCTTTTCTGGATCCGGTCGTAAGTATCTTGCTTGAGCGGGGCCTCGGCTTGCTGCACCTGCGCCTTCACCAGCTTGCCGTCCGGCGTGAAGGCCTGAACCTGAAATTCCAGATTGCATTCGTGCTGGTTCTCCGATTGCGTCTCAAAAGTGATGGTGTGAGGGTCCACTAAGAACTCCACTTTCACGTCTGCATTGCCGGATGGCGGCATCGCGCGCGCGTAAAATAATACCCCGGTCGAGGCAAGGGAATCTTTTTCCAGGGCGGCCTTCATCTCTCCTGATCCGCTGCGGCGCCAGCTCTCGGGATCGATGGCGTAGTATCCGCGGCGATGCCGCACAGCTAACCCACTTCCCGCAACTTTCACCTTGATCGTGTGAAACTTACCGTCCCATTGCTTATGGCTGGGATAGTAGCCGACCTGGTAGAACGTGCTGCTGTCGCGGATGCTTTCGACAATGGCGCGATCGAAGTCATTGGTGTTCAGGAACACGCGGCCGCCCGTCTCCTCGGCCACCTTGGTCAAACTCTCTTCTTTGTTGAACCGCTCGAATATTTCCTTGCTGTTTGCGTTCATATGGGCGTCGACGGTCAGTTGCATCCTGCCGTTCGCATCCCGGCCTGTATCGCTCGGATCTGAAATCAGGTTTCCCGTCAGTCCCCGGGCATCCACGGGGTAGATCGCGATCTGGGCATCTGACATCAGGTTCGTTGTGGCCCGGAGCCGGTCGGCATAAGAGCGATAAACGTCAAAATCTTGCGGATCGACAACGGAGAGGTTCAGCGGAAAAGACGCGGAAAACCAAATGACCACCTTGCGCCCCGGGAACCCCGCCAGGTGGCGTGCAATCGCAGCGAGAGCTTCCGCCGTGTGCGCAACCCGCATCTCCATGGTATTTGCGTTGCTCTCTTTCTCAAATCGGGCCAGGGCATATCCGATATTCATCAGCGATCGCGAGTTGGAATCTCCTGCGCCCACGGCCGCGCCCCGGGCCTGTGGCGGAAGATTGGGTCCGTCAAACGACGGGGGTTGCAACTGTACATCCGTGCCCCCCTGCCTCCCCGCGGCGGAAGCTTGCGAACGGTACTTCTGCATGGCAGCGATCAGCAGCGCCGGATCGGACGTGAAATCTTGCAAAACCTTCAGTTCGTTCCCCAGGAGAAACACCGCGATATGCATGCGGGGGTCGAAATGATCGGCCAGGAATGTGAGCATCTGCTGACGGACAACCATCTGGTTTTCCGCCGGTGTGTTAATGCCATCGAGAAGAAGGATGATCGGCGGCCCCGAGGGGTGCTGGTACTCTGGCCGGTTGGTGGCCACGTGCGGTGGGAGCTGCGGAGGCTGTGGGATCTGCCGCTTTTCTTGCCCTTCGAGTTGCTGAAAAGAGAAGAACGAAAGCTTTTGCGGTTTTCCGTCTTCGAAGATCGAGAAATCCTTCTCGCTGAGACGATCTTTGAGCGCACGCCCGGAAGAGTCAGTCACCACGACATCTACCTGTACCAGCCGCGTCGTCGCCCGGATCACCGTGGAGGAGTCAGACGAGTTTTGCTGAACTTGGGCGCCAACCACTAGAGGGCTCGCGCAAATGCTGAGAACAAGTACGCCGGCCCTAATGCTTTTGCCCATATGCGGAATAGTCTGTTTAAGATACTATTCTGAATTACTCAAACGAGCAATGATTTGGTCGTTTAGGACTCAGGGTGACCGGATGGGCCCGCGTGCCACTCAACAAACCTGATCCGCAGTCCGGATCGATCCTGACCGCCACTGTCCTGGCCCTCGCCATCTGCTTTTCCCTCGTCTTCGCGATGGCCCAAACAGAAACGCCATCAGCGGCAGCAGTTCCCCAATTCGAGGATGTTTCCCGCCGGGCAGGCTTGGCTGTCTCTCATATCTCGACGGCCGAGCAGCATTATATCATCGAGTCCATGAGCGGCGGCATCGCCCTGTTTGACTGCGACGATG
>WNGJ01005532.1_pt1 | contig 13281 bp, 10 predicted proteins | sample 5400611 | NCBI WGS metagenome assembly WNGJ01 (sample SAMN13153375, study PRJNA577476) | soil metagenome | isolation source: 40 cm soil or saprolite under Garry oak tree replicate 1 | place: USA:California | collected 2016-06-15
CTGCCAACACAAGGCGGCCACCGGGAAAGACGAGCAGTCCATGAGGCCAGCCCATGAATAAGGCACCTTCGTCGCGCCCGGCGATCGATTGCGATCGCGCGGCCGAATTGATCGACCCGTTGACGGATCTGGTGATTCGGGCGGGCGCCGCCATTCTTGCCGTCAATCGTGTCGCGATGAAGATCGACGGCAAACCGGACGGATCACCGGTGACTGAAGCGGATCTGGCCGCCGACCGGATCATCGGCGAAGGTCTTGCGCGGCTGGTTCCCGAGGTGCCGGCATTATCGGAGGAGCACGTTCATCCGGCGAAGCCGCCTTATCGTGGCAGCTTCTTTCTGATCGACCCGCTTGACGGCACCAAGGAATTTGTCGCCGGCCGCGGCGAGTTCACGGTCAATCTCGCGCTGGTGACCAACGGCACGCCCATGCTGGGCATTATCGGCGCCCCGGCGCTCGGATTGATATGGCGGGGGCTGGTGGGTCGGGGCGCCGAACGGCTGACGACGGGGGAGCGATCCGCGCGGATGGCCGAGCCGATCCAGACCCGCGCCCTGCCGCGCCGCGGCGCCCCCTGGATCGCCGCCGTCAGCCGCTCGCATGGCGATCCAAGGACCGAAGCCTTCATCGCGGCGAGACCGGGTGCAATCCGGCAGGCGGTCGGCTCGGCGGTCAAATTCGGCCGCATCGCGGAGGGCGGAGCCGACATCTATCCCCGTCTCGCCCCCACCAGCGAATGGGACGTCGCGGCGGGCCACGCGGTCGTCACCGCGGCCGGCGGCAAGATCACGGATTCCAAGGGCGCTGACTTGAAATTCGGCGAGCGGCGCGAGGGTTTTATCGTTCCCGAATTCATCGCCTGGGGCGATCCTCTCGCGGCGCCCTGACGCGGAACAGTCGGCGTGAAGGACTCGCCGCTGGACTAGCGGGCCAGATCCTTCTCCAGATCCGGCCAGCGCGAATTTGCGCTGCGCAAGAAGCGCTCCGGATCGGCCGCGAAAGCATCCCGGCTTTCCTCGCGGCCAAATAGATAGAGCCGTTCTCCCGATACCAGCCAGAACCGCGGGTTACCGGCATAGGTGACGCCCCGCGCCACATCGACCGGGTCGTAGCCGCCGAACCGGGGCCCGTAAATATCCGGATAGGAAACAAAAGAAGCGCGATTGCCCTCGTTGCGGAAGCGCCAGACCGCCCCCGCCTGGGACGCCTCGAACTCCGGCAGCCCGATCAGGGGCCGGGCTTCGATGAAATAGGCAACGGGGTCGAAGCCCTCGATGGCCAGGCCGGTGTACCGGTTCACGATCACCCGCTCGGTCGTCGAAGCCTCTGCCCCAGACCGGGGAAAGGCCGGTACGACAAGGCTCGTCCACAGGGCGATCAAGGCAATTCCGGGGCGGATTCCGCACCGATGGCCTTTTCTTTCCTGCCGTTGTGCCGTCATAGTTGATACCGATAACGTCTGAGTCGGGGGACACTGGATGCAACCTAGAGCCGTGCTTATTGGCATCAGGTTAAGACCGTGGCCGGGATTTCGATACCCAGAGGTTCATTCATGATTTTCGCTTCACGCCTTGCAGCGGCGACGCTCGCCGCGACGATGTGCTGGGCCGCACCTGCCTGGTCGCAGCAACCGGCGCTGCTGCCGCCGCCGCAGCAGGTTGAGGAGCCGTTGCCGCCGCCGCCGCAACGCGACCCCGGCCCCAATGTTTACCGGCCCGAGGAACTGACCAACGCCGGGCACCGGTTTTTCGGCAATGTTTCGCGCGGCCTGGCATCGGTGATCGAGCGCGCGGTCAGCCAATGGGGCCTGCCGAACGGCTACGTGCTTGGCGAGGAAGGCAGCGGCGCCTTTGTCGCCGGATTGCGATATGGCGAAGGCATCCTCTACACCAAGAATGCCGGTGATCTGCGGGTCTACTGGCAGGGGCCGTCGGTCGGCTTCGACTGGGGCGGCGATGGCGCGCGCACCATGACGCTGGTCTACAATCTTCCCGCCACCGCCGCGATCTACCAGCGCTTTGCCGGCATCGACGGCTCGGCCTATATCATCGGCGGCTTCGGGATGACCGCGCTGACCGCGAACAACATCGTGCTGGTGCCGATCCGTTCCGGTCTCGGGCTGCGCCTTGGCGCCAATATCGGCTATCTCAAATATACCCCGCACTCGACCTGGAACCCGTTCTGACATCGCACGCGCGCGGAAAGTTTCGCCGACCGGGGCGGCGTCGTTTGCGGATACATATTAACGCAGCATTGGGCTGGCGTTTTCCCCGCCGCCCATGGCAGTGTGATCAATGCCTTCTCGTCGGGAGTACCATCCATGATTGAACCGATCATGTATCTGGCGATCGGTTTTCTGGTCTCGATGCTGTTCGGATTGATGATCGTGCCGCTGGTGCATAATCGGGCGGTGCGGTTGACCACCCGGCGCATGGAAGCCGCGACACCGCTGTCGATGGCCGAGATCCAGGCCGACAAGGATCAGCTGCGCGCCGAATTCGCGATGTCGGCGCGGCGGCTGGAGATGAGCGTCGACCAGCTCAAGAACAAGACCACCAGCCAGCTCGCTGAACTCGGCAAGAAAACCGACGCGATCAATCGCATGAAGATCGAGCTCGGCGAAAAGAACGCCACCATCTTTGCGCTGGAAGCGCGCGAGCGGGCCGGGAAGGAGCAGTTGCGCGCCACCGAAGAGGAATTCGCCGCCAAGACCGAAGCGCTGCGTTCCGCCGAGGCGGCGCTGAAGGACAAGCAAGGCGAGCTTGGCAAACTCAACGTCGAATTATCCGACCGTTCGACGACGGCGGAGAGCCGCCAGATCGAACTGCTGGGGGTACGCGCCCAGATCGTTGAATTGCAGAACCGCGTCGGCGATGCGGAAAAGGAATTCGCGGTGACGCACGCGCGGCTCGAGCAGCAGCGCGGCGAATCCGACGTGACGACGCGCGAGCTTGCCGAGGCGCGCGGCCGCGTCGAAAATCTGAGCCAGCGCGTCACCGATCTCGATCGAGCGCTGATCATCCAGGTCAAGGAAGCCGAAATGCTCGGCAACCGCGTCAACGATCTGGAGGCGCGGCTCGCCACCCAGGGCAAGCTCCTGGCCGAGCGCGAATATGAAAACAATCAGTTGCGCCAGATCAACGCGACCGTCGAACGCACCACCCAGGAACTGCGCGACGAAATCGCCGGCATGAACGGCGGCAAATCGCCGGCGATCGAAAAGCTGCGCGCCGAAAAGGCCGCGGTCGAGGAACAGTTGCGGCTCGCGCGCGACGAACGTGCCAGGTTGCAGCGCGACATCAACGCGATCCAGCAGGAGGCCGAAAGCTCCTGGGCGACCGAACGGATGGAAAATGCGCTGCTGCGCGAACGCATCAACGACATCGCGGCCGAAGTCGCCAAACTCGCGATGCAGCTCGAGGGGCCGAATTCGCCGATCGAGGCCATGCTATCGGAGGAACCGGCGGGTTCGGCGAAGGCGCCGCGCCCCGCCAACGGCGCCACCGCCAATGGCGCGGCCGCCGGCGGCGCTGTTCCCGAGACCGGCGGCACGCTGGCCGACCGGATCCGGGCGCTGCAGTACCACGCCTCCCGCGCCCGCCAGCAGCAGCCGAGCTGAGCCTCCCGCCTGGATACCGGTTGGCAGGGAAAACGCCTCCAAACAACAGGCTGGAGCCGTTTCGGTTCTGAGCAGATCACAACAGACAGGGCTCCAGCTTGACACCAGTGCCCCGCACTTCGTAAATCGCTGGCTCTGACGAAAGCGATTTGTCCAATCGGAAGCAGGCCTGCCAGCCTTTTGACGGCTTTTAAGCAAATCCCGGACGCATAGCTCAGCGGGAGAGCGTTCCCTTCACACGGGAGAGGTCCAAGGTTCGATCCCTTGTGCGTCCACCATCCAGCGTTAATATTCAAAGACTTAACGGCTTGGCTCCCTCGAAGCGTGCCCCAAAAAAGCTGGGGCACAATAGGGGCACGCTGGTTCGGCGCGGTTGCCAAAAATCGCTTCTCCACCGGCGCACGTGGACAGATTGCTCCTAGCCTGTGTCCGATAGAGTAGTGCGAGATGTGGATTGAGAAAATTCAGCCTGAGTTTGTAGGCGCGAAGAGCACCTTGCCGGTGCGCTTGCGCGAAGAAGGGCTTGCCCGTGGCACGGACTGCGATGCGTTGCTCGCGATCCTGCCACCCGAGCTTGCCGCCTGCGAATGCTTCCTTGATAGGCTGACTTCTCTTTGGCGTTATGAGTTCGGACAGCCGCGCGAAGTCGACGGATCGCTTGTGTGGGGCGTCCATATGTGGCCGCCTGTCAGGATGCTGTTTGACGTGCTGGACTGCGCGCTCAGGCGTTTGCCGGAGCAGAAAAGGACGGCCTACTTCGCCTTGCTCGTGGACCGGGCGAAGCATCAAGAGTACCTGGCCGAGATGCTTCCGCGTAAACGATGCTATTCCGGCAGAGCATGAAGTAGCGAGACTTGGCGCCGGTAACCGGACCGTCGATTGGGTGTTGGGGCAGGCCGGAACGCGGCGCATTCTATTGGACGTGAAGCGGCGCTTCGCCGACTTTTACTCGCAGATGACCGAAACCGCTGTGACGAGCGGCGCTCCCCCGGATCACCACGTGCAGCTGCTGTCAGGTCACTAGCTTTGTGCACGCTTCCCTCGAGCAAAGCACCGAAGATCGATGCCGGAGCTGATGCTATATCTTCCTGCACTGGTGCTGAGATCGATACTGCCATGATCACGCGCAACCCTGAAAAGAATTTCGAAGAGTTGTGGAAGACCTTCCACAACAGGTATCCATTTTTCGAACTGAGGAATGTCGACTGGAAAAAGCAGTATGAGATCTACAGACCGAAAGTCACAAAGGAGACCAGCGATGATGAGCTATTCGATATTTTCTGCCAAATGCTCGCTCCGTTGCATGACGGGCATGTCGAGCTGATAGCCAAAGCAAGTGGGGGTCGGAAGAGGCGATACTTCAACCCAGAGAAAAAGCCTAGATTTTGGCAGGAATTCACGAGCCGAGAGATCAAGCAGCTTTTCAAGACGACCGCGAAGACTCTTGTCGCCAATGGTTTCGGGCGGCCTACAGAGACTCAGGCCTGGATGCTTCACTATTGCAGGTCACGAGCATTTGGTTACATCCGAATCCTCGAGCTGGAAGGCGTTAAAGAGGGGAGTTTGACTGCCGCTCTGGACAAGATTGCCGGTGACTTCAGGGACTTGGACGGCATCATCATTGATATCCGTAACAACCCCGGCGGTGACGATAGTACTGCAATCACCATCATCAATCGTCTTTGCGACCGCAAGCGAGTCGCCTTCCACAGGAAGAAAAAGATTGGGCCAGGCGAAGATGATTTTACAGGCCTGAAGACCTGGCACATCGAACCACAAGGTGACGCCCAATTCACCGGGCCAATCGTCCTCTTGACCTGTGATTCGGTTTTCAGCGGTGGAGAGGCCTTTGCGCTGGCAATAAGGCAACTGCCTCATGTTACCATCATAGGTGATCGTACCAACGGCATATTCTCGTATCAACTCGAGAAGAAACTCCCCAATGGTTGGCGTTACTGCTTGTCGTACCAGAAGTACTTTTCAGCTGACCTGGTGTGCTACGAAGGTAAGGGCGCACCAGTCGACATCAGGCTACTTAACAAGAAGACCGATATTGAAAACGGCATCGATCCGTTGATTACCCGCGCATTGAAAGTGTTGAAGTCAAAGAACGCGGGACCGGCGAATAAGAGATGATCGATTGCGCGGGCCTCGTGTTTTCCGTTGGATCAGCGCGCGCGAATAGCTTCATCCAGAAGGAGTCGTATATCAGCTTGACCCCAACAAGTGCGGACTTGGACGCCCGTGCCGGGAACGATGCCCAATTCTAGCATTGCCTATCTGACAAGCACTATGCATGATGGCTAGCGCATCCCCGAGAATGAATAGGCGACGAACACCACAATCAGGAGATGTTCAAAGAGCCTGATTCACTGTCGCCCCGCGAGTGACGGCGGTGAAACTGATGAGCCGCGCAGCTATGACATATGAGGTCTGGGCGTTTCCGGTCCCGGGGACGACAGCCTGGGCTGGCGGTCGGAGAAAAGACGAGGGCGGAACACTCAAGTTGATGGCCCGAGGAAAAAGGCCTTCTGCTCAAGGGATGCCGAACTATGATCATCGAGTCGCCCTTACAGTTGATTTTTCGTGATTTGTTTTATCGTCTTCCAGCTTTTGCCGGAAGACACGACGTGTTTCTAAAGTTGGAAGGGTTCAATATAACGGGCTCGATTAAGGTCAAGACTGCGATAGGGCTTGTTGAGGACCTAGAACAACGAGGTATTGCTAGGCCAAACGAAACCGTATTAATGGAATCGTCATCAGGAAATCTTGGGCTAGCGCTTAGTTTGATATGTGCCATTAAAGGCTACAAATTTATTTGCGTGACCGATCCAAACGCTAATCGCGCGACTTTAAGAGGTATAGAACTCTATGGGGCAAAAGTTATAGTAGTTGAAGATCGCGACCCCGCTGGGGGATATTTGGGAAGTAGATTAAAGAAAATCGATCAAATACTGCAATCGGACCCGAACGCAGTTTGGCTCAATCAATATGCTAACATAGCCAACAAAAATGTTCATGCCGAGCAAACGGCAGATGAGATTGCGCGCGAATTTGACAAAGTCGATTGGGTTTTTGTTGGGACCGGCACTACAGGTACCCTGGCCGGGATCTCAGAACGACTTCGTGCAGAATTCCCAAGGATTAAAGTTGTGGCCGTCGAGCCAGTAGGCTCTGTCACATTCGGTGGCGCGCCCGGCGAAAGAAACATCCCTGGCATTGGCGCGAGCGTGAGACCAAAGCTTGCGGACCTCGCAAAGCCGGATAGAATCGTCGCAGTGAGTGAAGAAAAAACGGTAGAAGCTTGTCTTTCTTTCGTTCGAAATTATCACTTACTTGTTGGGGGAAGCACCGGAACAGTCCTGACCGCTGTACAGCAGCTAGTTCCGGAGTTCAGTCGCGGCGACACCATAGTCGCCATATCCGCGGATCTCGGCGAAAAATACTTAGACACTATTTATGACCCCACCTGGGTAGAGAAGGTCATTGTACCTGAAGATGACAGGCCCGTGCGAACTTATGCGGTCCGTCGCGCCTGAGTGAAGCACAGAAAAAGCGCTTGATCGTCGCGCTCACAGCCAGCGCTCTGGCGCAACGATACGCTAATTGACCCGCCACTGTCGGCGCGCGTCAGCCAGCTGATTGACGCGATCAGCGACGAAAATAGTCGAGCGTAAACGGGAGAATAAAACATGCCATCCGCTCCCACATTCTACGTTGTTCCCGGCTCGACAGTTAAGCGTGTCATTGACGACAACAAGAAGCAAGTTTTCGATGCTGTTGAGGCGGCATACCGTCTTCACGGCTCCGGAAATACTCTAAATCCGGACAGCTACTTCCTCCGATATCCAGATAGACCCAGCGCTCGCATCATCGCGTTGCCGGCCCATCTCGGCGGTGCGGTTCAAAAAAGCGGCATCAAATGGATATCGAGTTTCCCTGAAAACAGGGCTAGCAACTTAGCCCGAGCGTCGGCAGTCTTGATTCTGAACGATGCCACGACTGGCTATCCCCTGGCCTGTATCGAGGCATCGCTGATCAGTGCCACGCGCACTGCCGCCTCTGCCGCGTTGGCAGCAGAGCATATTTCCCCCGATCCATTTGAAGGAACTCTTGGCGTAGTCGGAACTGGGGTAATCGCCCGTACAACCGTCGAGTGGCTTTTATTTCGAAATTGGAAGTTTCGTAAAATCAGTTTGTACGATGTGGACCGCAAGGAGGCGGAGCACTTCAGTAAGTGGCTTCGCGATCAGCACAACCTGCAGGCCGATATTCAAGATCGTTTGGAGGGCGCGATATCCGACTCTTCTCTGATGCTATTCACCACGACTACGCTGGCCCCGTATCTTTCCGATGAAAAACTGTTCGAGCACTGCCCCACTGTCCTACATTTGTCGCTGCGCGACATTTGCGTGAATGTGATTCTCGCATCGCAAAACATTGTCGATGACGTGGATCATTGCCTGAAGGCAAAAACTTCGCTCCATCTAACAGAAATGGCGATCGGAAATAGGGACTTTGTCTCGGGGAGTTTGGTGGATGTTCTAAAGAAAAAGTTCAAACTAGATCATGGCAGGTCTCGCATATTTTCGCCATTTGGGCTTGGTGTTCTTGATCTTGCGGTTGGCAATTTTGTACTCGATGCAGCAAAGTCGTCCGGCGCGGCAATTGCGCTACCTGACTTCTTCAGCAATTCTGCCCGATGGTGAAGAAGATGTCAGGCTTTTCGAATTCGAAATACGTCAACTTCAAGCGCGGAGCACTCACGCTGTTCCGAAGGATACAGGGCAGATCATTCCCACTCAGAACAAGCGAGCGGACAGATTAGACATGCCAGGTGTATGGAGTTGCAATGAATGGGATCAACTGGAAGAAGTTATTGTGGGCAATCCACTGAATGCGCGGTATCCTACGCCAGACCGAAGCACCCAGCTTGCAGAATTTTCTGACCGTTCATTGGCCGAAATTCCATACGGCCCTTTTCCTCAACAGATTATTGAAGAGACGGAAGAGGATTTGAATGGATTTGCCCAAATCTTGGAAGGTTTGGGCATCACCGTCAAACGTCCGGACACTTGGCCACACGAGGGCAAATTTTCCACGATCCATTGGGAAGCTCAGGGGTACTACAATTATTGTCCCCGCGATGTTTTGTTGGTCATCGGCGACAACATAATCGAAACGCCCAATGTCATCCGCAGCCGCGCCCAGGAAACGTTCGGCTATCGCACGTTGCTGATGGAGTATATGAAGTCAGGCGCAAAGTGGTACAGCGCTCCCAAACCCATGCTCTTGGACGCACTCTTCGAGGGGGTTGATCTAAACAAGCCCACGCCACGCAACGATGAGCCGGCCTTTGATGCAGCTAACGTCCTGCGTTTTGGCAAAGATTTAATCTATCTGGTCAGCGCCACGGGTAACGAGTTGGGAGGACATTGGCTACAGTCGATTCTAGGCGACAAATATCGGATCCATTTCCTCAAAGATGTTTACTATGGCAGCCATATTGACTCGACCCTTGTGGCCTTACGCCCTGGCCTGGTCCTCGCCAATCCTGCTCGTATCAATGACGATACCCTGCCCAAAATCTTGAAGCAGTGGAAAGTCATTTACAGTTCACCGATGGAGAACGCCGACAGATATAATGCCGACTATCTATCCAAATGCATTGGCAGTGACTGGATTGACATGAATGCATTCAGCATCAATCCCAATTTGGTCGTGGTCGATCGAAATCAGCCGTCTCTGATAAAACTCTTGGAGAAGGAGGGTCTTGATGTAATCCCCCTAAAATTGCGTCACTCCAAACTGTTGGGTGGTGGACCCCATTGCGTTACCTTAGACGTCCGCCGAAATGGTACACTACAGCGATACTTCGATTAAACGTAGTACCTTCGCCATGCTCAGGCAGCAGGTAACTTTGACCTTCGAGGTCAAAAACCCAAGGGTCCCTGAGAACTTGGCAATCTCTGAGAACTTAGCAGTCTCTGAGAATTTGAGAGTCTAGACTTACGAGTATGTGGGGGGAAGCTTTGGCAGCAATTTTTGCAACAACTGCCGTCGCGGTTTTCTTTGCACTCACGTTTGTAGCTTGGCGGCGCTACCGTTGGGCGGCTGAGCAAATGCCTCAGGCGGACACCTGCCCATACAGCTTGACGGATGTCTTTGGCGACCGCTACCTCGTGAACGTACCGCATCAGAAAGAGATCCGGTGGCTCACGGAAGTCTTCAGCCGCTCGGCCGAGAAGTTTCCGCATCTTACGGCCTTGCAGATTCCCTACGCTGGAGAATCTCTGACCTTCGCTGAGCTCGACGGGCGAGCGGAAAGCGTGGCCGCGGCCCTTTCTCCCTTCCTCACAGGACCCGACCAGGTCGTGGCCGTGGTCATGTCGCAAGACAACTGGCAAATCGTGGCCTCACACCTGGGCATTCTCAAGGCTGGCGGCACAGTGATGGTCCTCGATACCACCTTGCCCGACGCCCTGATCACCCACATGCTCAACGACGCACAGCCGGTAGTCATTCTGACGCGGGGGCAAGACAAGTTCCGCGACCTGCCGACACTCGACGTCCTGACGTTGCCAGACAGGCCCCCCCGCAGAGAACCGCCGCCTTGGTGGCTGGATGACCCCACGCAACGCCTTGCTACCATTTTTTACACAAGCGGAACCACAGGGATGCCCAAGGGCGTTGAGTGCCCGCACGCAGGTTACGTGAACCTTGCCCTGAGCTACGCCGATTACTTCGATCTCCTTCCCGGCATGGACGCAACCTCGCTCACTTCGTCGCTGGGCTACGACGGCAGCATCTCTGAGATGTACAGCGCCTGGGTGTCGGGCTGCGCTGTGGTCATGCTCACCAAGGAGCAGGTCCGGTCCGGCCCGGACCTCGTCTCCGTCCTTCGCGAAGCTGAGGTCACAGTCCTCTTCTGTCCTCCTGTGCTGCTCACCACCCTTACACCAACACCCGAGTTGGATCTCCCCTATCCGCTGTGCCGTTACATCGTGCCGGCCGGCGAAGCCTTCCCCAGCGCGCTGGTTGAGCCCTGGACCTGGGGCAGACGGCAAATCATCAACACTTACGGACCCACAGAGGGGAGCACCGACACGAGCCGCCAGAGTTTGCGGCCGGGGGAACCCATCACAATTGGCTCGCCATTCGCCAATGTCACCTACGTCATCCTCAAGGCCGACCAACTCCAACCACTTCCCCACGGGGAGGTCGGAGAGCTCTGTATCGGGGGAGTGCACGTTGCACGCGGGTACCGCAATTTGCCGGACCAAACTGCCCAGAAGTTCATCACGCACCCTCAGTTCGGTCGCCTGTACCGCACCGGGGACAAATGCAAAATCGACATCCAAACGCAGCGCGTGCACTTCCTCGGCCGAATCGACACGCAGCTCAAAGTGCGCGGGCATCGCGTTGAGGCGCAGGCCGTTGAGGATGTCCTCCAGTCGCAGTTCACTGAGATCGAGGCCGCCGTTTTGGATTACCAGAACGAGACGCTGGTCGCCTTTGTTACCGCGCCTTCAGTCTGCGAAGGAGGGATCTCGGTGGTCACTCCGGCGCCGGCGGAGTGGGCCGCGCGGGTGACGGCGACGCTGGCCAAACGACTTCCAGCGCCGTCGGTCCCGACGAAGATCTTCCTTGTAGAAAAATTCGTCATGCAGCCGCTTTCGGGGAAGATCGACCGGAAGTGCTTGCCAAACCTATTTCATCTGCTGAGGAACGCCGAGCCGGAAACTGAGGACAATCGTTGGGACACAGCGGCCAGCGCGCGCAACACAGGGAACGGGGAAGTCAAGGTACCTGATGCCAAAGCGGGCATGGATCCCGAGTGTGAGGAAGTGTTATCGATCTGCAGGGCCGTGTTCGAGACGCCGTTGGGATTGGACGATGGATTCGCTGAGGCTGGTGGGCACTCGATCCTCATCGCACGCTTGGCGCAGAAACTGCAATCTGCAGGATGGGTGGTGCCGGTCCGGGCGCTGCTCAGTGACTGCAACACTGCTCGAAAAGTGGCCAACCGGCCACGGGCGCTCCGGCAGGCCTCCAAGGCCTATGCGGCCCCTGTGAAATCCGGCGAGAACAGCGCTGAGCGCGATGAGGCCGCGGCAAAGGTGCTCTCCATCGGATACTTTACTACCCTGCAGGTCCTCTTCGCGATTTTCTTGTATTCCCCGCTCATGGTGGCCTTCCTCAGCTTCTTCGACTTCATCGAATTCGGGACGATCTTCACGACTGCCAGCCTCTGGGCGTTCATCATCGACGGCTTCTTCCTTTATTTGCTGGCCCTCGTCACGCCCTTCGCCAGCCTGCTTTGGGTCATGACGATGAAGTTCTTCATGGGAGGTGACATCCGCGAGAACAATGTGACCCCGGGTGTGTACCCCAAGTGGAGCAAAATGCATCTGCGAATCTGGTGCATCGGACGGCTGGAGACCATGGTGCTCCTCCCGCTGCGTGCGATGTATCGCAGCGCTCCGCTTATGGCATTCGTGTTGCGGCAACTCGGCGCGACCGTGGGCGACAACCTTCAGTGCGCACACGATGCGGACCTATCCGGGCCCCTGGACTTGATCTCCATCGAGGGCGATGTCGCCATCTCGACCGGGGCTTACATCCAAACGACCAAGTGGTCGGGGCAGCACCTGCACGTCGGTCCGGTTCATCTCGAGCGTGGTTGCAAGATCGGGACGCGAGCCGCCATCGCCAACAATGTGACGGTGGGCCGCGGCACTTGGATCACTCCGTTGACCCCCATCCTCGCTAACGTGGGCTCGCAGGAGATCTGGGAAGGAGCTCCCGCGCGCCTCAATGGCCGCTGCACGGAGCTGAAGCGCACGGCGATCGCCTGTCAGTACGCATATCCGATCTGGCTACTGGAGACCCTCAACGTCCTTATGCAGATCTTCCTATCCTTTTGGCTCATTGTGGTCCCGACCGCCGCGATCTTCTGGCTCGCCCGCGCCTTGGTACCCGCCGGAGAAGCTGAACTTTCCGACGAATATTTCAGGATGACGCCGCTGTTCGAGATCGTCTGGCACCTGGCTCTTTACTCGTTTATCGTCAGCTGGCTCACCATCGTCGTGACCTCTCTGCTAGGCTGCCTCTTCATACGCTGGACGGCCGTTTCGCCGGGTCTGTATCCCGCGCGCGGGCTCAGGGGCGCGCTCCTCATGTACAGAATGAAGAGGTTGAACGGCATCCAGAGCCTGTGGACCTGGAGCATCACCGGGCAGTACCTGAGGGCTCTCGCTGGCATGCGCTTCCCGCGGTTTGGCGCCTCCGAATGCGACGTCATGTTCAACATCGTCCCGGAGGCTGTTACCGCCGACTCCCGGGTTTTCTTCTCCAATGGATGTTTCACGAACATGCTCGATTATGGCGCCGAGCATTTCAAGCTGCGCCGCCTCGATATGCCCCGGAATTTCTTCTGCGGTAACAATTGCGTAGCGGAGTACGGGAATTTCCCGTCCAACTTCCTGCTAGGCGTTTCCACGCCGGGCAATGATATACGGTTCCGACGACAAATGCAGTCCCGGCTTGGCGAGCCAATCACGGTGGCCGGAAATCCGCCGGTGAAATTCGCGAGCGCGTCATTTGAGGCGGAGAATGAAACCCACAGACTGGCGGACTTTCCCCTCTTCCTGACCCGGGTC
>WNGJ01005533.1_pt1 | contig 13279 bp, 9 predicted proteins | sample 5400611 | NCBI WGS metagenome assembly WNGJ01 (sample SAMN13153375, study PRJNA577476) | soil metagenome | isolation source: 40 cm soil or saprolite under Garry oak tree replicate 1 | place: USA:California | collected 2016-06-15
GCATGAACGTCACCGAGGAGTCGGACAGCGGCGTATTACCGATGAATCATTCGAACAAAGTCGAGCAGTCGATGGCGGAGAGTGAGGAGGGAAGGCCGCTGATCAAGGAGAACATCCATCAGTCCAGCACGCGCCCGACACAGAGCGGGACACGCGGGTCACAGGGGCTGGCGGGTGTGCGGAAAGCGAGTTTTTGATCGCTTGCCGCCAATCATCCGAGATAAGAGCCGTATGCGCTAATGAGCGCTCGTACGGATCTGTGCGGGGGGCGATCAGCAATGATCGTCCCTACCGCGACCTCACCGAACAGTGCGGATACAAGACTTTCCAGATTTCTGGGTTCTGGGCGAGTGACGGACTATCCGGAAGTTATGGTTACCAAATCGCGGAGTAGCGAAACGCCATCGACTCGTGACCGCCATTTTTATATCCACATCCAGCCACACAATTCACCACAATCTCTCCACGTTTTGCGCACAAAAATCGACTCCGCAAAACCCAGTAAATGCCAATACAAACGGACAATAATCCCAACAGAACCAAGAACCCACGACAAAACACCACAACTCACCACAAACCCCGAAGATCACCTTTTTCCACAACTGATTGGCTCAACCAATAAGCTTGACTTTTGTCCTCTCAGGAAAGCACCCTCATGCGCCGTCGACCCTCCCCCGTTTGAGCTAGAGTAGAGCGAATGTCGAAACTCGGCCTCATTGCCGGCAACGGCCGCTTCCCCTTCCTCCTCCTCGACGCAGCACGCGCCCACAACCTCACCGTAGTCGTCGCCGCCATCAAGGAAGAAACCGACCCCGAGATCGACGCCCGCGCCGCCGCCGACCCCAATATCCACGTCTGCTGGCTCTCCCTCGGCGAGCTCTCCCGCCTCATCGAAACCTTCCAGGCCGAAGGCGTCACCCGCGCCGTCATGGCCGGCCAGGTCAAGCACAAGCAGATCTTCTCCAGCATCCGTCCCGACTGGCGCCTCGCCAAACTCCTCCTCAACCTCCGCACCCGCTCGACCGACATGCTTCTCGGCGCAGTCGCCAAAGTCCTGAACGACGAAGGCATTGAACTAATCTCCTCCACGCAATACCTCGAACCTCTCCTGGCGAAGCCCGGCGTCCTCACCGCCCGCGCGCCGGACGAAGAAGAAGAGAAGGACATCATCTACGGCCGCATCGTCGCTCAGGCCATCGCCGCCTACGACCTCGGCCAGACCGTCGTCATTGCCGCCCAGGCCTGCGTCGCCGTCGAAGCCATGGAGGGCACCGACGCCACCATCACCCGCGCCGGCGAACTCTTCCGCACAATAGACTTCGCCGACGCACCCAACTCCCACCCAACCACCCTTCGCCGCTCCCTCACCGTCGTCAAAGTAGCGAAACCCAACCAGGACATGCGCTTCGACGTACCCGTCATCGGTGTCGCCACCATTCGCGTCATGCAAGCCGCAGGCGCAACCTGCCTCGCCATCGAAGCAGGCAAGACGCTCCTCTTTGATCCCGCAGCCATCACCATCGCCGCAGATCAGGCCGGCATCACCATCATCGCGAAGTAAAAGATGCCAGATGTAAAGATATTGTCACGACCCTGTAAAGCGCCCATGAGTGGAGAGTAAAATTGCAGCGCGACCCACTAAGGTCCGCATCTTATTCGGCTTACACTCGTCTTACTCAAAAGAGTCACCCAAAGGAAAACACCATGCGCAAAGCAGTTTGGATCGCAGTAATCATCGGCGTAGTTTCAGCATGCGGCTACGGCATCAAAGCCCATGCAGCGGCCGCGGCAGACATCGTACAGGCTGGTGCCACCGCGCCCAACTTTACCCTGCCTTCGCAGGAAGACAAGCCCGTCAGCCTCTCCGACTACAAGGGCAAGTGGGTCGTCCTCTACTTCTACCCGAAGGACCAGACCCAGGGCTGCACCATCGAGGCCCACAACTTCCAGCGCGACATGGCCAAGTACGACGCCCTGAACGCAGTCGTCCTCGGCGTCAGCCTCGACACCGTCGAAGGCCATAAGGCGTGGTGCTCGAAAGACACCTTCAGCTTCAAGCTCCTCGCCGACCCCGACCACAAGGTCGTCGACGCCTACGGTGTCCCACTTATGACCCACGGAGACATGAAGTACGCCGCCCGCGATACCTTCCTCATCTCCCCCACCGGCAAGGTCGTCAAGGTCTGGGAGAAGGTTGATCCCAACGTCCACAGCACCGACGTCCTGGCTGAAATCGCCGCCAACAAAAAGTAATTCCATACCAGCAGACGCAAAAAGGCCCGGGCTCTCAATTGAGGAGTCCGGGCCTATTTGCTTGCCTTAAGCGTGCTTACTTCTTTTTTGCGGCCTTCTTTGCGGCCTTCTTTACGGTCTTCTTTGCTGCCTTCTTAGCAGGAGCCTTCTTCGCTGCTGCCTTCTTCGCTGGAGCCTTCTTTGCTGCTTTCTTAGTTGCCAAGGTAATACCTCTCTTCGTTAATTTTTTACTGCTCTTAGTGCTCTTTTTTGCGGCCCCTTTTTTAGGAGTGGCCTTACCACCGCGACGAGCACTGACCTTCTTCGCGGCAGATTTCGATGTGGCAGAAGCTTTCTTCGCCATAACTTTTTTCCCGACAATCTTTTTGGCGGCCATCTTCTTCGCGGCTGCTTTCTTAGCGACGACCTTCTTCGCGGCGGGCTTACTTGCAGGCTTGGCCTTCTTCGCAGTCGATTTCTTCGTCGCCACCTTCTTAGCCGGAGTAACCTTCTTCACGGGGGCAGCCACCTTCTTTGCTGCTGACTTGGCCGGTCTCGCAACGCTCGTCGAGACGTCGCTCTTCACTGGCAACTCAGACGGCTTGGTTGCAGGCTCATAGCTTGTCACCGGCGATGGAGGCAGCGTGAAGATCGTTGCATCCTCAGCATGAGTTCCTGGCAGCGTTCCATTCTCCTCTTCGTCAAGCTCTTCATCATCGTCCGAGGTCATCGTCACCTCTTCTTCTTCGTCATCGTCCCCGAAGCGTTGGCGCAGATCGTCGTGGTCGTCGTCAGCTTCATCGCCGTAGTGTTGGTCGTCATCTGCTGGGGTTGCGTAAAGCTTGATCGTGTCGTCGAACATCATCGTCATTTCCCCTCACTGCTTTGTACTTCCCGCCGCTCTTTGCTTCTTTCTTACAGTCCGATGCAAGAGAAAAACATCGTTACATCCTGGCACGAGATTCTAGCAACAGGATGCATCCAAGCGCCACCGAAGGCAAGCAATCTTTTTCATGGGGTAGCTTGTCGGGCAGCTTTTCATTTCATTTTGGATGTCGATTTTTGCTTCGGTGTAGCCAAACTTTTCTTCGTTGCCGTCGAAGAAGATTTGGATTTTGAAAGTGTATGTTTCGCGCCAGTGTTCGAAGAAGCCGCATGAACAGGGACTGCCGCGACATGAGAACTCTTTTTGCCTCGGGCCGCTTTGCTGCGCACATGCGTAACCGGTGCAAGCTTTACCGGCGCTACCACTGCGAGCGAACTCCCCGGCTTCACGACGTTCGACGACAAATGATTCCATCGCCGCAGCTCCTCCACCGAGACTCCAAAACGATCGGCAACCGTAATCAGCGTGTCGCCGCGACGCACCGCATACCGCTGCGGACCCGCGCTTGCCACAGCGCCCGCAACCGGAATGACGAGCTCATCGCCTGTGTCCACGCCGTCATCCATTTTCAATCCGTTTGTCCTGGCGATATCGCTTGCATGAGCATGCAGAGCACTCGCGATACCATCCAGTGTCTCCCCGCTACGTACGACATGAAAACGCCAACTGGCGCGCTTGTCTTCGGGAATCTCTTTGACTCGTGTTGCAAAGACGTCAAGCGTGCCGACCGGGATGTGCAAGTCAAATGACATATCGCGTGGGGTCGTCATCCGCAACAGGCTGGGATTCAGGGCAACGATCTCCAGCAACGATGAGTTGGTTACGTCGGCCACCAGGCGAAGATCGATCGCATAATCGACCGTCACGGTATCGGATACCACCGCCGCATCAGGCACAACTTTGTCCAGCCCATATTGCTCCGGGTTCTTAGCCATGATGATTGCTGCGATGATGCCCGGCACATAATTCTTCGTCTCTCCCGGTAAAACGTTGCGCCGGTACAACTCCCAGAAGTCCGCGTAGCCCGTCCGCATCACTGCCCGCTGCACATTACCCGGACCCCAGTCGTACGCCGCCATGGCCAGATACCAGTCGCCGAATTGGTTGTACAACGTCTTCATGTACTTCGCATAAGCGAGCGAAGATTTCTGAGGATCGAACCGTTCATCGAACCACCCATTGCGCGCCAGGCCATACGCGCCCGTCGGCATAAACTGCCACATGCCTCCCGCGCCCGAGCGTGCATTTAGGGCCTGGGGCTGAAACCCCGACTCCGCAACCGCCAGATAGATTAGATCCTGTGGTACACCCTGGTCGCGCAGGTTCTTCGAAATCATCTCCTTATATTTACCAGCCCGTTCCAACGAGCGCAGCAGATGCGCGTGACCAGCAGGAGAGTTCGAGAAGTAGCTGATGAATCCTGCAACGTAGTCATTCACCACCAAAGGAAAGTCGGACAGCGTCGTCTTCAACTCGGCTGTCACCTGCGCCGTCAACGCAGCGTTCGCCGGAAAGGTAACCTCATTCGCAGCATCCAGCGGAGCGGCTTCGAGCACTGGCGAAAATCCATTGCCTTGCTTCAGTGCCGTCATCTCCAGCGAGTTCACCGCATTCAGCAGATGATCAAACTCATCGGCCAACTGCGGGTCGGTCTTCAAATCCATACCGCTGGTCAACATCAGATCAACGGCAGAGTCGAAGTCCAGGCGCGCCGCGTCGAGATGCCCCGCGCGATAGTTGTCCACGCCGCTGCGATACGCTGCCTCTGCTTTGTTGATGAGCTGCTGTACCCTGGCAGCCTTCGCTGCAGCATCAGCAGCCTGCGTCGTAGGCGACACTGTTTGGGCGATCTGCCCGGCGCTCCCGCTACTTGGCCCTGCTGCGATCGCGGGAGCTGTCGCCTGTGCCGGCGCCTTGCCCGGTGCGGCTGCCTTATCCTGCGGACAACCCGAAAGCATCACTAGCGGTGCACAGCTCACCACCAGTGCCCACCGCCGCACCTCTAAAAGTAATCGAGCCATCGTCCCTGCTCATTGTAAGACGCGCGACCCATAAATGCGCTATCACACGATCGTTCGCAAGGCATCGGTTATGGTGAGCACGTCTGCCCAGCCGCCACGGCGTGGGGTACGATGCGATGGCAACATTCATGGCGTCACTACACTAAATCATCACAACGCTCCGCCGCTTTCTCTCAATCCGCCGCTGTCTCTTAATTAGATGCTCACAGCGTTCCTGCGAAACGCATAGCTGAAAAGATTTGCCGTCACATCATCGCGGCCATTTCGCCTCCATCAGAAGCGCAGCACCGGACCCGCGCTCACTCCCCAGTTCGTCGAGTTGATGTAGCCTTTCCCGCCGGCCCCACTGCCTCTCGTCATCGCGCGAGTGTTAACATGAATACTGAGGAAACCCAGCTACAAAATGGATCCAAGTCACATCCGCAACTTCGCGATCATCGCGCACATCGACCACGGCAAGTCCACTCTCTCCGACCGCCTCCTCGAGCTCACCGGTTCGCTGACCGCGCGCGAAATGCAGGCCCAGGTGCTCGACGCCATGGACCTCGAGCGGGAGCGCGGCATCACCATCAAGGCCCACACCGTCCGCATGATGTACAAGGCCCACGACGGCGAAACCTACCAGCTCAACCTCATCGACACCCCTGGCCACGTCGATTTCTCCTACGAAGTCTCACGTTCCCTCGCGTCCTGCGAAGGCGCGCTGCTCGTCGTCGATGCCTCGCAGGGCGTTGAAGCCCAGACCCTTGCCAACGCCTATCTGGCCATCTCGAACGGCCTCGAGATCATCCCCATCATCAACAAAATCGATCTCCCCAGCGCCGACATCGAGCGCACCAAAGAGATGATCGAAAAATCCGTGGGCCTCCCTGCAGACGACGCAATCGCCGTCTCCGCGAAGACGGGCCTTAACGTAGACAGCATCCTCGAAGCTGTCGTCACGCTGCTGCCGCCTCCGCAGGGCGATCCCGAAGCCCCGCTCCAGGCCCTCATCTTCGACAGCTGGTTCGATCCCTACAGAGGAGTCATCGTCCTCGCCCGCATTATCAACGGTAAGCTGCGTCAAGGCATGAAGATCAAAGTCATCTCCAACGGCAAGGTCTTCGACGTCGAGAGCATGGGCGTCATGACCCCGAAGCCAGTCGCAATCACTGAGCTCACGGCAGGTGAAGTAGGCTTCTTCGTCGCGACAATTAAAAATGTTGCCGACACCAAGGTCGGCGACACCATCACCTCCGTCGAGAACCCCTGCGCCGAACCCCTCCCCGGCTTCGAAGACATCAAGAGCATGGTCTTCGCCGGCCTCTACACCGTCGACTCGCACGAACACGCCATGCTCCGCGACGCCCTCGAAAAGCTTCGCCTCAACGACGCGTCCTTCTCCTTCGAACCCGAGTCCTCCGTCGCCCTTGGCTTCGGCTTCCGTTGCGGCTTCCTCGGTCTGCTCCATCTCGAAATTATTCAGGAGCGCCTCGAGCGCGAGTACGGACTCGACCTCATCACCACTGCGCCCGGCGTACGCTACAAGATCACGCTCACCGACGGCTCCGCCATCGAGGTAGACAATCCCTCACGCTGGCCCGACCCCTCCGAGATCGAGACCGTCGAAGAACCCGTCATTATCGCCAAGATCCTCACCAACGAAGAGTACGTCGGCGGAATCTTGAAACTCGTCGAAGACAAGCGCGGCCGCCAGAAAAACTTTGAGTACGTCAGCGAGACGCGAGTCATGCTCACTTACGAGCTTCCCCTCAACGAGATCGTTCTCGACTTCTACGACCGCCTCAAATCCGTCTCCCGCGGCTACGCTTCACTCGACTATATTCTCGCAGGCACCTGGGTCTCTCCCATGGTCAAGATGGACATCCTCATCGGTGGCGATCCCGTCGACGCGCTCTCCATCATCGTGCATCGCGACTTCGCCTACGACCGCGGCAAGGCGCTCGTCTCGAAGATGCGCGAACTCATCCCACGCCAGATGTTCGAGGTCGCCATTCAGGCCGCCATCGGCAGCAAGATCATTGCTCGCGAGACAGTCACCGCAATCCGCAAAAACGTCATCGCCAAATGTTACGGTGGTGACATCAGCCGTAAGCGCAAATTGCTCGAAAAGCAAAAAGAAGGCAAGAAGCGCATGAAACGAATCGGCAAGGTCGACATCCCGCAGGAGGCCTTCCTCGCGGTTCTTAAAGTAGGCGAGGAATAATCATTTAGTTTTTTTATATGGCCGGGAGGATGCCGTTTCCCAACGGAAATATGTCGCCGAAAAGACGTCTTGCCGCCGTCATCTTTGCCCGTATCCCACAACTTCCTATCGTTCGGGACGCGAATTGTAACCTTGTAGTAACGCTGATCTGTGGAAACCCTTGAAACAGCTATACTTGCCGGGAGCTGGCGGGAAAAGGGAGGTAGAAGATACGCTCCTCCTCGCCAACCCCAATATTTCCATGCAGTTATACCGCCAGCATCTTCACGGCTCATGGAACGAAAACCAGCAATCAGCCGCCTCTTGGCCTTTTTCCTGACCCACGATCCACAAGTTTTTCCACAGCCGCAGAGTCGAGACGCGCGCTAATCGAACCCGCAAAGGGGAGAGGAGGCCGGTAGCCTCATCGCCCCTTTGCGGCAGAAATCGCGTGATCGAAAGCTATTGCTTCGGTGCGGCTGGCTTCGGAGTTGTCGTCGAAGGACGAGGACGAGCCGCTGCAGGCGCAGGTGCGGATGGTGCAGACGGCACCGGCGCGGCGACGCCGGACGAGGTGTTGTATGCCGTCACCACAGCCTGTGTTACATCTGTGCTCTGATTCGCCCACATCACGTTGCTCTGCTGGCTGCTGACATCGAGCAGCAGCGTATAACCGTTGTCGCTGACGTACTTCTTCAGCGTCACAGAGACCTTCGCCGCGACCTTGCCATAGACTTCCTGCAAATCGGTATTGTAAGCAGTCTGTGCATCCTCGGCGTCATGGTTCAGGCGCTTCTCTTTGGCATCAATCTCTTTCATCTTGGCGGCCCGCTCTGCGTCGGTCAGCGTAGCCGGTGCGCCCTGCAGTTGCTTCTTCAGAGCATCAACCTCATGCGAGAGGCCCTCGATCTGGTCCTTCTTCGGCTTGTACTTCGTTTGAATATCCTGCACTGCCTTCTGGCCCTCATTCGTGGCGAAGACGGCCTGCTCGAAGGCTACCAGTGCAATCTTTGCGGGAATGGCCTGTGGCGTTACAGGGGCCGGTGCGGCGGGCTCAGTTGCCGGGGGAGCCGGGGCTGCTGCTGGTGTCTGCGCTATCCCGGCTGTAGTCATCAATCCCGCGCCAAGCGCGGAGATAAGAACAAAAGTGCGATTCATACGGTCTGTGGTACTCCTTCAAGAGATCGTTGCAACTCAAATTGATTTTGTTTGCGCCAGCATTGCTTATGCGATTCCTCACGCACAAGCGGCTTGCATGCAAATCATTCACTGCAGCCGGAAAGTTATGGCCAATCGATGCAGTTTTACTGCTTGGGCGCTGCGGGCTTCGGAGGTGTCGTCGTCGTCGGGCGCGGACGCGTCGCCGAAGGTGCCGAAGGCACTGCAGGTGCCGCAACTCCCGACGAGGCGTTGTAGGCATCGACAACAGCCTGAGAGATGTCGGTCGTACCCGGCTGCGTCCAAAGCACCGAAAGTCCGCCCTGCTGGCCGGTGTTATCCAGCAGCATGGTGTAGCCGTTGTCCTGCACGTACTTGATTACGATGGGACCAAGCTTCTTCGCAACCGCACCCAGCGTCTCCTGCATCTCGGCATTGAAGGCAGCCGTGGCGTCATCGCCATCGCGCTGCAGCTGCTTTTGCTTCGTATCGATCGTCCTTGCCCGCGAGGCCTTCTCTTCATCGGTCATCGTCGCCGGCGCATTCTGCAACTGCTTGGTTAGCGACTCGATCTCGGTCTGCAATGCCTGCAGCTGGTTCTTCTGCGGTTCATACTTTTTCTGCAACGCCTGAAGCGCGCGCTGGCCCTCGTTCGTCGCAGCAGTGGCCTGTTCATATTCGATCACGGCAATCTTCGCCGGAACGACCTGGAGAGCGACCGGAGCATGTGCTGCAGCGGGCGCGGTTGCCGGGGCAGTAGAGGGTGCGGTCGCCGGCGGCGGTGAACCAGCAGTCTGGGCCACTCCAGCAGCGGACGTCATTCCCGCAGCTAGGGCGGTGACAAGTGCAACAGTACGATTCATGCGGTGTGTGGTACTCCTTCGGGGATTGTCCTGATTATCCGGCCTTTGGCGCACCATCGCGTGCCTTCTCAGCCGTTCCCTGCATATCCTTTGACGGACGCGCTCTTCGCAGAGCACGCCGACCATATAGCTCGATCCACCCGATTCCCGTACCAGCGAATCAGCAGCAAACGAGAGAGCTGCCGGAACACATCAGATTATAGGACCCCATCCGCCAAGGGGTCAATCCAGAGTGCGACCTCCCAAATTACGGAGCGCTCCCCTAGAAGTCTCCTGTTTTTTAGACCCGCTTCCCGTAAGTAGCGGAATTTGGCCCGAAAAACGCCCAAATCATTTGGCGATTGGATTGCTCTTCATCAAAGGACAGCACGCTGGCAGAGATCCGGAGTGTGTCGTTAGGATTCCCCCGGCTCGAAAAGAAGCTGCATCCAAGTGATGGTGTAGCCAGCCCGGAGTTCTAGTTCCGTCATCGAAGGTTTTCAGGAGGCCAGTGACTGGCCATCAAACAGAAAGGCCGCTTCCACCGAAGCGGCTTTTCTTGTCCAAAAAGCATCTCATGTAAAGGATGACCGGGAAGTCGTAGAAGAGAGTTCTTGCCAATCGCTCTCTTTGCGAGTACCCTAAGAATTGCCTTGTGAACCGGCTGTGGGTGCCGATCGCTGTGTGGGTTGCCAGAACGTTTCCTGTTGGATACATTTGGGCAGCAAAAGACACAGGATTACAGTGGACCGAATTTGTCGGACTCTGTCGCAAACAGGTAGAGGGTGAAAATTAAGGTTCGCCGCTGTCAGGCGTTCGGGCTGCGCGTAGCCGGTAAATTACTGGCTCGATCCAGCCAATAGCAATAGAAGACGTCCGTTCGAGTACAACTTGAGACCGTTTCATCCGACGCTGCAATACCGGTTTGGTTCATCCTCCGTGGTTTCCACGGCGACGAAAAGACCATTGCGCCGTGGGAGAGTGAACCGCTAATTGCGATCTAGAGCAATAGGAAGTGGAAGCATGACTTCAGAGCAGAATGTACCCGAGGTGGAGTCCCACCAGGGTTCGACAATGTCACCCGGCCAGCAGGACGGGGAGGCGCAATTTACACCGCAAAACGTGCAACATGGCATGGGGCAGTCGAAAAGCAGCCGCCGCCGTCGCCGCAAGCGCAAGAACAAAGGCTCCGACGGCCAGCAAGCCGCACAATCCAGTGGTGATCAGGGCGCCGCAGGATCCATCGCGTCCATTCAAGGATCCACAGGATCCGCAGGATCAGCCGCCCCCCAGACATCGCAGCCGCAGAGCTTTCAGGCCGGTGCCGGCCAGCAGCAGAACAGCTCCTCCGGTGGCGGCAAACGCTGGAAGAAGAAGTTCCGCGACCGCGACCGTCAACGCTCCCAGGAGAATCCCGGCAACGTCGCCAGCGGAAGCAATGGCGGCTTCAACAACAACGGCGGCGGATACCGCGACCGCGACACCCATCAGCCAGGCAACAGCAGCGGCGGTTTCAAGCGCAAAGGCGGCAAGCAGCAGCAACGTGGCCCACGCAGCTTCGTCGGCCCCATGGACCACAGCTATCGCGCTGTCAACGGAAACTTCGCCGACACCCCGCCCTCCACGATGGACTCCCACAACGGCAGCTACCAGGGCCGCAGCAACGGTCATAGCGGTGCACGCTACCAGAGCGACTCCCAGCCCATCGACTACTCGCAGGGCCGCGCTATTCCCATTCCAGCCGACGCGCCCACCAAGATCTTCTTCTTCATCGAAGATCTCTTCTTTATCGCGAAGATTCAGGAGACCGCGCGCAAGCTCGGAGTCAAGGTGGCCTTCGTCAAGAACGAGAAGGACGCCATCGCCGCTCTCACAGCCGGCGAGGAAGAAGATCGTCCAGGCCTCATCGTCTTCGACCTCAACAACGCCGCCGCCAAGCCCCTTACGCTGATTCCCAAGCTCAAGGCCAAGCTGAAGCGCAGCACCTCCATCGTCGGTTTCCTGTCCCATTTACAGGGAGATCTGAAGGCCAAGGCTGTCGAAGCGGGTTGCGACACGGTCATGCCGCGCGCCGCCTTCTCGCAGAACCTGCCCAACCTCCTCCGCCGCTACGGCATGGAAGAGGAAGAAGAGCCAAACTTCAACCAGTAAACTCACCGACCATCTTACGGCTTTCGCAGGATCGAATTCACAAGGAAAGGCCCGATAGAAACTTTATCGGGCCTTTTATTTTTGCAGCGCGATTTATGCGTTTTTGCTGGGGGTTTTGGCGAAAATGAGTGATTGAACGCGGTTTTTTGATGGTGAGTTTGTGGTGGAATCGCGGTAAATCGTGGTGTGTTGATGGTCATTTTTCCGACCAGAAAAACACGCCACGGATTTCGGATTTATTTTTGAGTAATTCCCATTTTGGGAATGGTGATCTTACCCCGGAGGCCAGTTCATGTGCCTGCCACCGAGCAGATGCAGATGCAGGTGGTGCACCGTCTGCCCGCCATCGTCACCGGTGTTCACAACGATCCGGTAACCACGGTCCAGTTTCTCTTTGCGCGCAATCTCCGCTGCAGCGGCCATCATATGACCGATCAACGGTGTATCTTCAGCCAGAGCCTTCGCCGTTGAACCGATGTGCTGCTTGGGGATAATCAGAAGGTGCGTGGGCGCCTGGGGATTGATGTCGGGAAAGCCGATGCAGCATTCGTCTTCATACACGCGGTTCGCCGGTATGGTGCCGGAGACGATCTTGCAAAACAGACAATCGGAAGATGGAAGGGGAGGGCTCGATTTTATCTTCATGATCAAAAGTACTTCGGATGCTGTCCGGTTGCCCAGGGGTTGTAAGCCGCGGCAAAGGCCGCGCGGTCTGCAGTTGAGGGGTGGCTGGAGGTCCAGAAGTCCACGAAGGGATGCGGCGTAGGATCGTCGAGAGAGGTCTCGCCAAGTCGCTGAAACCCACGCTGTACCGTAGTTTGCGGATCGGCAACGATGCCGTGAATCGCCTCCTGGCCGTACACATCCGCAGCATGTTCGATCGACCGGCTGAATGCGTTGTCAATCGGTTCGGAGAAGAAGTTTAGAGCATTCAGCCCCAGCGCCAGCACCGCCACGAAGGCCCAATCGTTCTGCGAGCGAATACGCCATCGCACCCCATATCGGCTGAGCAGCCACTGCGTCATCTTCTGTCCCAGAAAGAACGCAACCAACAACAGCACAGCCGTGAAAAGCAGGCCACGCACGATGTGATGCAACGCATAATGCCCCAGCTCATGCCCGAAGACACCAGAGAGTTCATCCGGAGCCGCCGCCGCGATCGTTGTGTCCCACAACACCAGCCGCTTCGAAGGTCCAAATCCCGTCACATACGCATTCAGGCTCGTCACTTTCTGGCTCGCCTGCATGAAGAACATTCTGTCCGGAGGCAGGCTCACGCCGCTCCGCGACACCACCTTCTCCAACTGCTCCACCAGCGCGGGATTGCGCTGCTGGAGCGGCTCAAATTTGTTGAACAGCGGATCGACCACTATCGGCGAGACAAACACTCCGAACAGCACCCCCGCCATCGTCGGGATCCAGAACCAGAACCACCAATGCTTCGGCGACTTGCGAATCACCCAGAACAGCACCATCACCAGCAGCGAGCCAACGAACCACGTCAGCAGAAAACTCTTCGCCAGGTCCCAGGCCCAGCTCCCCCAACCCTGCACTGACAGGCCATACGCCAGCGCGATGTGATGTCCATAAATCCGCAACGGAACATTCAGTAGCGTAATCGCCAGCAGAAAAAGAAATACAAAGACAAAGCCCTGTCCCCACCGGTTCCTCGTCAGGTTCTCGGCAACATTCCGCATCCGTGCCGGCACACCCAGCGCCAGCAGCAGAACCAATTCCAGAATCCCCCACCCTTCACCCACAAAATGCAGTGTCGTCCGCGCCCGAAACAGCTCTTTAGCCGGCT
>WNGJ01016332.1_pt1 | contig 13277 bp, 15 predicted proteins | sample 5400611 | NCBI WGS metagenome assembly WNGJ01 (sample SAMN13153375, study PRJNA577476) | soil metagenome | isolation source: 40 cm soil or saprolite under Garry oak tree replicate 1 | place: USA:California | collected 2016-06-15
TTCCCAATTCTTCGTAAAGAGAAGCGTGTTGGTTGTCCGCGGCCCAGGAACCGAGATCTGATCGATAAGAGGTGAGCCATCCTGAGTCCCTAACCGAATTGAGCCCAAGCTGCCATGGTCAGTAGGGCTAAGCATTGAGTAGACAAGTCGGTTGTCGTTGGAATAGGAGATGTCTATGAGAACATGGGCAGCGGCGAAGCCGAAGTCGAATTCAATGCGCTGGTCCGTTCTGTACTTCCCGAAGAATTCCCTGGGGTCCAGGGAGTCCCGTCGAATTCTCCGCATCAAAAGTTGGTGTAGGACAGGATCGTTGAATATTCCTACTGGATTGAAGGCAGCCCTCGTAAAATACAACGACTCCAAAATGGACGACTTTCGGCTATTGTTTCTACCTATGAAGAGATTTATCGGGCCTAGATCCTGGATAGTAATCTTCTCGATCCCTCTAAAATTTTGAATTGAAAGGCTGGTTATCATATCGTATAAGGAGGAGGCTTTGCTCCTGGTTAAAAATCTAGAAGTGCTGAGCTCTAATCACGAGGCGAATTGAGACAACAATCGAATCTCAGCCCTGAGGGTTTTCGTTTGGTGGTCGGAAAGTACCTTGACGGAAATCCCCTGGTGGGGTGCGATAGGTGAGAGCGAGCAAGCGCTGGCTCAGGAGCAGCTGCAGGACACTGAAGCTACCTTCCGGTCTGAATCCTTCCGCATCTGTTACTTGTTCTTCATAGCGCAGGGTTCGTGTTCAAGCTAGGCACGAAAACGCGATATAAGGAAGGCGTTTCTAACCAAGCCATATGACGTTCTCGGAGCCCGGACTTGAGCGTTTACTTACAACGGAGGCGGACGTAGACACTAAGTTTGCGCAAGTGACCTCTGTTCTTCCAAGAACTGGGGAAACCGAGGAAGCCCTGAAGACTGCACTGACCAGTCAAAATTGGCTGATCCTTTCGGGAGACAAAGGATCTGGAAAAACATCATACTTGTTCCTCGGTTTGCGCGAATTACCTCGAAAAAGGCTTGGCGTGTACTGTCCTTTTGAGACAGAGGGATCTAATTTTGAGATTAAAGACTCCGACTCCAGAAACGAATTCCTTTGCAAGCACTTCTATGGTGGACTCATCTCTAGGCTGGACCAGACCATCGCTGATCAACTACCTCGCAAGGTCAAGGATTCCCGACCGACACTTGAAGCAATGGTGAACTCTCTTATTCCGGTTGAAATTGAACAAAAGAGAACCGTCAAGAAGGACAAAGGATTCCTCGCGAGGCTAGGGATTCGTCGAGAAATTGCTGAAGTCGGCGCATCGTACGGAAAATCAATTACGGATGAGGTCATTGAACGACGGCAATTGAAGCCAAGGCCCGATTACGAAAAGTTTCGACATCACCTGAACGATCTCATAAAATCTCTTGGGTACGAGTCGGTAGTATTTTTCGTCGATGAGGTCAATGAGATCCGTCTAAGCTCAAGCGCACAAAAGGTTCTGTTTGAGCACTTCTACAACACCTACAAGACGTATAAGTCCACAATTTGCTTTAAGGTCTCAGTAACAGATCAGGTTGAAATTCCCAGAAGCATTCTAGAAGGTAACTATTTCGAACCGATCGACTTGAAGAATTTTCTGCTCTTTCCAAAGGAATACGAGGAGTTCATTGCGGCAATTTTGCATGCTAGATTGCGCGAGCTCAAACTGAGCTATGAGATAAGTGACTTCTTCTCCGATTCCGCATTTCACAAAATTGTTATGGCATCAATGGGGAATCCCCGTGACTTCTTCCTCACAGCAAGACAAATCTGGCAGACAAAGAAATCCCGAGCCGACGCAACCCTTGCTGAGGAAAAGATCAGACAGGTTGGTGGGCAAAGGGAGGCCGAAATCCTACGCAAAGGAGGCGACACTCAGAAGATCTACTATAAGATTGTAGACGAACTAAAAATGAGGAGTGGCCAGAAAGAAGGGGCAAGCAATTCTCCCACGGGCGTTTCATACTTCCTCATTTCAAACTACGAGATCCTGCCAAAGGACACACGAATTGCCCTCGATGTGCTGGAGCAATCTAAGATTCTTTACTTCACAGGATCTTACAGAGCGTTGCGCCGTCAGGGTCTCAAGTCCGAGATGATGGTCATCGCCTATCCGATATGTCTCCTAAAGTCGATTCGTTTCATGGACGTCGTAGAATCTATGAAACAGTTGCAACAGCCGGAAGGGCAACTAATTTCACAACACCGCGCTCAATTGGAGCTGTAGACAATTCAACGGTCCAACGCTTACCATGACAACGAGTTAGCGATGGTTAGGCTGAGCATGCCATGTCGAGTCTGAGGCAGTCAGTACTGGCGAGTCTGGTAAACGAGTCAACTTTAGCGTTCTGCGAGATCTTCGGAATGTGCCATACGCAAACATAGGGCTGATGAAAAGACTCCGATCGCGTCGCTTCTGGACTTAGAGTCTCTCATCTCTCAGCAACCTTACAAGATCTGGAAATCCTCGATACGCAACCTTCTACCGAGCCGTGGCTCGTCGGGAAACACGCGTTTCACTTTGTTCCAGGCGATTCCGTGTTCGCTTGCGAGTTGTTCCATCTGTCCCGCGTCAACGAGTCTGATCGACTTGATTCTCTTTTTTGATGCCGGAAGCCTTTGTGCAGTTACCAGCCAACCTTCGACAACTGCGTTTTCCCGAAGCGGGACTTTCAAATGATGCAAAAGCTGCCGCCAGACCATCTTCAAGACCTTGATCTTATTCTTAATACGGGCAATGTCTTTCGGCGAGAATGCTGCAGAACATTCGGCGGTGATCATCCGAACCAAATGCTGTTCGTAATTCATGCCAATTATGTCAAGTTCAAGGTCACCAAGGATAGAGGTATTCCTGATTCGATGAAAGACAGTGAAACCCTTTCCCCGGAGAATGCTTCCAGTTGCTAGCTCAAGAAGCCAACCTCGTGCCTCTCCAAGTAATGCGCTATCTCGTGCAAGTTGCCGATACGGTCTGATTGTTGATGGCGCGTTCACGTAATCGAGAAATTCCTTCAGCGGGACCTGAACCGATTGATAATTAACGCGGTCCTTCCATCGTCTCTCGCTCTAGCGATGGAGGATTCCACGTACCGGTAGCCAGATCCGCCTCCACCTGTTACGTTGTTGGCGAAGTCTGGAAAGACCCACCATTCGGAGTAATTTCCTATGTTGCTGTATGCCGGGACCAGCACAGCGTAACTGAAATCGCTGCCGTAGTGGGCAGGATGCTCGAATTGTATTATCCTCACCGGTTCGTATTTCTGAATCGTTAGAACCCCCGTGATGGCAGTAATTACACCAGCAGCGCTTGAGAAGGTGATTCCTTCTGTTCCGACCAGCCTTGTGTCTAGCCATAAGAACGCTTGATCAAGTCTTTCTCGGGTTGAATATGTTGTCTGCATCGCATCTTTGTCTGCGAATAGCAACTGTGATCTGAGGTTCTTTGGAACAGGTCCCGTCTTTGTGAAGATGAAGTCGTTTATTCCATAAGTATTCTCGATGGGAGTTACGAGCTCACTCTGAATTGTTCGGTACTGGTTTTCGAGACCTTTCCAGGATTTTGACTTCAGAAGTAGCTTCAACGCTCTCTCAGAAGATCCGGGCTCTCGCAAGCTGTCCAACAGAAAGGCAACCGACATTTTGTAACCCGGATAGAACTCTGAGGGAGGGGTCCTGCGTCCCGGTCCCTTGTTCCTCAGATACGTTTGGTAGAAGCCGATCTCAACCTTCTTCAGCTCGCAGAGAAAGAGGTGAGCATTAACCAAACCTAGCCTGCGAATGCATAACCATTTGTCCGGTCCCGCTTTCTGGGCGGCTTTTGCGTCAATATTGATGGAGTTTTCAAAGATGGCTCTGAGTGGATGAAGCAGGAGAATCTCTAACTTCCTAGCATTACCTTCGAGGGTTTCAAGAGTAGCCGGCCGAAAGAACGGAAGATAGAGCAAAGCTATTTTCCTGATGAGGACGCCTAGCCTGGAATCAGTTGGCATTCTCTCGAATGGGACTTCCCCTTGAAACGCCCTAGAAAGAACAAACTCCTCGTCCAGATCAAACGGGTTGCGATCCACGAGAACGTCTAGCAATCGTTCGAGCATTAACACAATTGCAAGCGAATATCCTCGGATGAATTTCTCCATCGGCTCCTTGGAATGTACCCTTATGAAACGCTCTACTCGTTTGATATCGCAAAGGGCCTCGAGACATGGTAAGACCCAATACGTTTGTCCTATTGTTAGCGCTAGGTCCGACGGTTCGATTTCTGAGAGTCTCACCGTTAATCCCACGCAGAATACGGATCTAACTCTAGGCGGACGACAAGCACGAGGACCCATCTACACGGACGGTCTTTTGAAATAGCTGTTGACCTGATAGTCCCCTGTAAAGTGCCTTGGGAATGGCTTGGAAATGGAAACTTGCTCATGATCATGTTAATCCGGCTAGGTCGTAGAATGATGAGTCAGCCGTCTAGGACCTCATTTCCATGCTAAATCCTGCTTACCCGAATAATCTAGAAGATTAGGTATGCGTGCTAGTCTCGCGGCACTGATCCGGTTTTTCCTATTTCCGGTTTTAGGCTAACCATGCGAAGACAGACGGGTATTATCCTGCTTTGTCTTATCGACTCTATTGCGTCGTTCTGTGATGATTGAGAGTCTTGACAGGGAGCTTAAATCAACAGACCGAGCGATTCGCAACCGGATTAGGTTTGATCCCGGTACCGTCTTGGGTCCAGGACACGTTCAACAATTATCTTGTCTGTGAGTTCACAACCATCAAGAACGGCAGGCCCGTCACGCTGCCACTACTACCCTTCTACCTGCCCGACACGGGAAAACTAGTCGTAACGTCGAGCATCCTCTTTTCTAGGAAGATTGAGCACATGAAGGAGAATCCGAGGGTCTCGATGCTCTTCTCCAACCCCGAAGGAACCAAGAGCGGTAAACACGTTATCCTCGTACAAGGCGTCGCCACCACGGAGGACGCGGACCTGGACCATGGCTGGGAGAAGTATCTCTCGTACTGGCGGAAGAAGGAGCCCTACATCGACGCGTATCTGGCGGATCGGGAAAAGTTCGGCTGGTTCTGGAAACGGGTCGTCGTCCAGGTCGAGCCAAGGAAGATAACGGCATGGAAGAACGGCGACACGAGCCAGAAACCAGAAGTCTTAGGAGCCTAACAATGCCAAAGATCGACTATGAGCGGCTCGCAAACTATCGATACGCCATCCTCACAACCATCGGCGACGACGGCTACCCCTTCAGCATAACAACCAACTACCAACTAACACCGGACAATCAAAGCTCGACGATAGGAAGGTGAACGTCCTCTTCAACCACATCACCGGCATACCAACCGGCGGCTACACAGACAGACGCTACATGCTAATCTGGGGAACAACACATGAGGATCATGGAAAACTCAGACTCGAACCCGAGAAAATCTCGGAATGGGACGAGAAGATACTGCCCTTCCCAGAATACTGCGCAAAAGTCGCTCCACAAGGAGCGAAGTATCTGCAGAAGCTTCAGCCATCAGTAGAAGCCTGATCCTCAAGCTCAGCCTCTACAGTCTCAGCGGCGCCTTCGACTTCTGCACTCCCCGCAGACTCTGAAATCTCCCCGGACTCCGAAACCTCCCCAGGCTCATCTTCCACAATCGCCCCTTTCGGCTTCGACTCGGCAATCAGCATCATCAGACTCTCAAGATCCAGCTCCGCCCTCGTCCGCCAGCCTATCTTCATCAATCCCTCCTCATCCTCCTCCAAATAGCCGGAACGCAAGAACGCGTCCGTCAGAGTTAGCGCTCTCCAGCGCCCCACCTTCTCCCCGATAATCTGTTCAAGCTCCTTCCGCTCGCTCTTCCCTTGCTTCGAAACAATCAGCGACATACACGCTGCTAAGGCCGCCAAGTTATCGATCCGCCATCCAGTCAGCCTCGCCTCCTTCGGAGTCAGGGTCCCCTTCAACCGGACAAAGTATCGCATCTCCTCCTCCCCCTCCGGACCCGGCTTGAAATCGCTCAGAGTCTGCGACTCGACCTTCTTCACCTCAAGATCAAGGTCCTTCAACGCCTCGTCCAGCTGAGCCAACACTTTCGGATACTCCTTGCCGAGACCCGTCTTCAATTCCCAGGATCTAGCACCGGGAACTCTTCCTCGTTTGAAGAAGAGCATGTGAGCCGCCCTCTTCACACGCTCAGGATAGTACGACTGCTCCTTCGTCACTTCGCCCGTGGCGCAACAGCCTCCATTGGTATCGGGATCGGAAGACTCAACGGCGAACCTTGACCGGTAGAGAACGGTGGATCGCGGGGTATCAGCCACATCTTCTCCTTCTTCCTCTCCAGCATCGCCATGCCGTAGCTGACTAGGAAGCTGACCATCTGCGCACGTAAAACCGTATCCGCAAAACTCCTCGCCCTCACAAACGCCCAGTAGTCGACCCGTCCCTCCTCGCCAACCTTCTCCTTCATCTCTGTCCTCAAATCCTCAAGCCGCCGACCGAATGCTCTCTCTTCCAGGACCCTCATCCGAGCCAGTTCCGGAGTATCCATAGTGCCAGGCGAATCGAATGGTCCCGCCTGAAGCCGTTTCCGCCGCTCAAAGAACGAAAGCATCCTCTGCCAATAATCCAACGCCTCCTTCGTAGACGCCTCCGTGAGCTGTTCAAGCTCTACAATTGGATGCCAGGATAGAAGCAGAAACCCGGCCAGCTGCTCCCTCGACATCGACTCCACCTTTTGCTTGACCATTCCCGGATCGACGAAGAGCGAGCTAGACTGGAACCTCAGATTAGCGCTCTGGAGGCCCACAACGCGAGCTAGACTCGTAATCGCACGCATATCCAAGAGATTATCACCAAGAGTCTTCCAGCTCCCCGCGTGACGTCTAATGATCCTCAGCGCTTCTGAAATGTCGAGTAGGAAAGGGTTGAACTGGCGATTCTCGATAGAGACACATGTCTGGATCAACTCTTCTAGCTCTCGTCTCCCCGAGACTCTCCCAGTCTTTTCTGCCAAGTTTCTACTTCAGCTCCTTGACTATCGAGCTTCCCTCAATGTTCTGCACCACTACAACATGGACGCCTTGCTCGTCCGGAAGGCTGAGCTGTCCCGGGGTTATCGCGATATACTGGCTCGACTCGGTAGCATGGGCCGCTGCGTGTATGAGCCGTGAGACCGTCTCGCGGTTCTTCGGGTCCATATGCACATCGAATTCGTCAATAGCACGGAACGGGGACGAGATGTACTGCTGCAGCGATAGTAGGAATGCGATGAGAGCGACTGTCCGCTCCCCTCCGCTCGGAGCCAAGCTGTCAAGTGAGACCGGCTCGTTTCCCTTGAAACCCGCGTATAGCTCAAAACCAGCCTTCTCAATATCCTTCGAAGACTTCAGAACAATTCTTCCCTTTCCCCCAACTTCTTCGAGAAGACTGTTGTAACGACCAGTAAGTTCGTCGAGCAGTTTACCCATCAAGACCTTCCACCGGTCGTAGCGCCCTTGCAGCTCCCCGAGAACTTCGGATCTGTTCTGCTCGACGACCTCGGCCTTCTTTCTCAGATCCTCGTAGAGGTCGCCATAGCTCTTGAACATCTTCTCAACATCCTCTGACAAATGAGCCAATGGTCGGAGACGTTCTTGGACCGCCGCCAATTCAAGAGTCACGTCATGCAGATCCCTAGGATTCTCAAAGATGGGACCCAGCTGGAGTGCCTGTGTACGCAACGGTTCAAGTTCTTCTTCACCAAGCCTGAACTGTACTTCAAGCTCCTGGATCTCTTGCGCGATCATTGAGAGTTTGAAACTGTTGACCTCAGATTTGACCTTAGATTCGACGAGCAGGTCCGTGCTTTTTGTTAGACCACCCGACAACTCGCCAATCTTTTCGTGCACGTTGTGGAGCTGGGCTTCGTTCTCCTTTCCTAGATCCAGCAATCGTTCTCGTTCAATGACTAATTCCGAGAGAGTATGTTTCAGTTGATCATTCGCTTGGGCAGCGGTATCTGTCTGGGGTGTAAATCCTTGGAGAGTCTGAACGAGCGAGGTAGTGCGTTGTATCCATTCCAGTGCTCCCGATCGGAATCCGCGTCCGTGTTCAAGCTTGAGATGCTCCTCCCGAACCGTCTCAAGTTCCTTGGTAAGCCTATCAAGTTCCGCCGATAATTTCAGATGCTCTTTCTCTGCAGATTCGAACTCTTCCTTCGCCTCCTCCACCTTTCTCCTATGCGAGGCGATCCGGTCTTGGATGCGCTTCTGCGACGCTTCCTTTCTCAGAATTCTCCTCCAGCTTAGTTCTCTCTGGAAGTCTTTGAGTTGCTGTTCCAGCTTCTTCTTCGTTTCATACTTCTCATACTCCCTCTGCCAGTGCTGATACGTCTCCTTGGTCCCCTGAAGAACCGAGGACATTGTCTCGCGCTCCGTGGTCAACTTCTGCAGCCTATCAGACGCTTCTAGAACCTCTTTCCGGTAAGCGCCGAAACCTACAGCATCCTCCAGCAAAAGAAGCTTCTCGATCGGGCTCACGTTTCCAAAACGTCCCACCATAAGCTGGTGCATTATTACCAGCATGTTATCGGGGTTCAGTCCGATCTTGGAGAGTCCCTCGATCAGGCTCGTCTTGGAGACGGGCTTGTTGTTGAGCAGATAGTGGTAGTCGCCTGATCGTTTCAAGATCCGAGTCAGCAGGACCTTGTCCGATCGCGCTTGCGGAAACGGACGTGCGCCTTTCTCGGACTCGTTGTCGAGCAGTATTGATATCCGAGCCTGATCTTCGCCCCAGCGGATCAGCTCGCTCAATTTTCTTGCGCGTTCAGTGTAGGCTTGTCCAAGGACTACGCTTATTCCTAAGAGAATTGACGATTTTCCAGCGCCGTTCGGTCCGACTATGAGGTTGAGGCCTGGCTCCAGTGGAACGCTGGCGTTCTTGTATGACATGAAGTTGGTGAGCTGGACTTCTCGGATCAATCTTCCACTAGACCTGGCGCGCCTGACTACTAGTGCGCGGGATGATTAGAACCCTTTGGGGTTTAATCAACATTTAATCATCATCGAAGTGGCACAAAGATCATAGCAAGATCATGTCAACAAGCTACGTTTAAATAGCCGATCGGGGTTTTATCGCGTTCCGGAGCGTTCAGGTGCTTTATTGAGGCGGCTTGGGAAAGTGCTGCACCTGTCAAAGAGTGGTAATCTAATTCTTCGACTCGACCAACCACCAGTCCCAGCAATCAGAGCACAGGTCTGCGACTACAAACTACGCCAGATCGGTGTGGTCAATAATGTTCTCGGTCCAGTCAAGAGTCCATACGTTTCTGTCAAACCAACAGCAAACGTTGGCGACACCCTCACTGGACGAGTCCTATATCTCGTCGAGAAGGATTAGGAGTATCAAAAAATAACTTGACGGAGACCCTGGAGCAGGTACGTAGGGCGCCAACAGGGCCACGTCCAGCACGAGCATGCCCCGAGTGCGGCGGCTCGAAGCTAATCCGCGATTACGACAACGCCGAGGTCGTCTGCATGCTGTGCGGCTATGTTGTGGCTGAGAAGATAGCAGACTCTCGACCCGAGTGGCGAGCGTTTGACGATGAGCAGCGCGCAAAACGGGCCCGAACCGGCGCGCCCATGACCTTCACAATTCATGATAAGGGATTATCCACCATCATCGATTGGCGGGATCGGCCCTCAGGCACAAAATCTGTTACAGCGGACCAGCGTATCGAGCTGTACAAGCTTCGCAAGTGGCAGCGACGGGTCCGGGTCTCTGACGCCACCGAGAGGAACCTCGCGGTCGCATTATCCGAGCTGAGCAAGCTCGCTGCGTCGTTATCACTACCCAAGAATATTCTAGAGACAGCATCCGTCATCTATCGACGGGCAATCCGGAAAAGATTGATTCGCGGGCGGTCAATCCATAACGTGACTGCGGCGGCCATCTACATGTCATGCCGCCAGTGCGGCGTACCGCGCACACTCGACGAGATCGCCACCGTTTCGACATTGAACAAGAAGGACATCGGACGGAGCTACAGGTTCATGCTACGGGAGCTGGAGATGTTTGTTCCACCCTCCGCGAATCGTAGCTATGCTGCCCGCTTTTCCAACAGGCTCGTGATTTCCGGCAAGGCCGAGGGCATAGCCATCAGAATCTTGGAGATTGCCCGACAGATGAAACTCACAAGTGGGCGTGGTCCGGCGGGCATCGCTGCCGCGTCCACGTATATTGCGACCGTCTTGACGAATGAGCGGAAGACGCAGCGGGAGATTGCGGAGATTGCAAACGTGACCGAGGTGACTATCCGGAATCGCTACAAGGAGCTTCTCGAGAAGCTCATGATCGAAGTGCCGCTCTAGATGTCCGGACTGGTCGTAGCGAACTTGGATCGAAGCGCATGAAAGCGATAGTGATCGAAAAATACGGATCGCCTGATGTACTTCAGTTCAAAGAAGTGGAAAGACCTACACCCAAGGATAATCAAGTACTGGTAAGGGTTCAAGCCGCATCGGCAAATCCGCTTGACTGGCATCTGATGAGAGGTGAACCGTTCATTGCCCGACTCATGGGCACTGGGCTTCTGAAACCAAAAAGCTCGAAAGTTGGTGCTGACGTAGCGGGGCGGGTTGAAGCGGTTGGCAAAGATGTAACGCAATTCAAACCGGGCGACGAGGTGTTCGGCACGTGCAATGGATCCTTTGCCGAGTACGCGTGTGCCAGAGAAGATCGACTGGCGTTGAAACCGGCCAATGTATCGTTTGAGGAGGCTGCGGCCATCCCTGTTGCGGCAATCACTGCATTGCAGGGTCTCCGCGATAAGGGACAGATTCAGCCAGGGCAGAAGGTTCTGGTTAATGGTGCGTCTGGCGGTGTGGGTACGTTTGCGGTGCAGATTGCCAAATCATATGGGACCGAAGTCACTGGCGTGTGCAGTACGCGGAATCTGGACCTGGTGCGCAAGATTGGAGCAGACCATGTTGTTGACTACACCCGAGAAGATTTCACCAGGAACGAGCAGCAGCGTTATGATCTGATTTTTGACGCGGTGGGAAATCGTTCGGTTTCCGATTACAAACGTGCATTGAAACCCGGGGGAACTTGTGCCGTCGCCGGCTTCTCATCCATGCCGCGCATGTTCGAACATACTGCTCTGGGACCATTGAGATCCAAGACAGGGAACAAGAAAGTCGGTGGCATGGGAATGGCGAAAATAAACCAGAACGACTTGGTTTTTCTGAAACAGCTAGTTGAGACGCAAAAAGTCAGACCCGTGATCGATAGACACTACCCGCTAAGTGAAACCGCTGACGCTATTCGGTATCTTGAAGCAGGACACGCCCAAGGAAAAGTAGTCATCACTGTAGAATCATAATAACCACAACCTGGCTGAAAAAGGTCTCCTGCGACTCTCCCGTGTCAGAGTCCGCGACTACGTATTGACGACTTGGTTCTCCAACTAGCATATCACAACGGGATTAATCGAACCGGGACATCTCGGAGGAAACTCATGAAAGCAATTGTCTGCACAAGATACGGGCTCCCGGATGTTCTACAGCTCAAAGAAGTGCAGAAACCTACTCCCAAGGACAATGAAGTACTGATCAAAGTCCACGCGGCAACAGTAACAAAAGGCGACTGCGAACTCCGAAGTCTGAACCTTCCTCTATTGTGGAAGCTCTTTGTACGAATCGGATTCGGATTCCGGAGACCAAGAAGGAAGATACTAGGGCAAGAGCTAGCGGGGGAAATTGAATCAGTAGGCAAAGCTGTACGACTGTTTAAGAAAGGTGACGAGGTTTTTGCATTTACAGGTTTTCGTCTTGGTGCTTGGGCCGAGTACAGTTGTTTGCCTGAAACAGGGCTGATCAACATGAAACCGGCTAACATGACCTACGAGGAAGCTGCCGCTGTTCCTGTAGGCGGACTTCATGCATGGCATCTTCTTAGAAAAGCGAACCTCCAGAAGGGACAGAAGGTCTTGATCAATGGTGCAGGTGGAACTGTCGGCACTTGTGCAGTGCAGCTTGCCAAGTCGTTCGGAGCGGAAGTAACTGGCGTGGACTGCCAGGGGAAATTGGACATGCTGCGCTCCATTGGTGCAGACATGGTCATTGACTACACTAGAGACGATTTTACAAAGAGCGGAGAAACCTATGACGTGATTTTCGACGTGGTGGGCAAGGCCTCGTATTCGGGGTGCATAAGATCCCTAAAGAAAAACGGATACTATCTGTTGGGTAACCCTGGGCTGTCGCAGCAATTTCGCGGACTATGGACTTCAGCAATGAGTAGCAAGAAAGTTGTAGGCGGAATGGTGTCGTACCGGACTGAGGATCTAGTTTTCCTAAGAGAGCTTATTGAGGCGGGAAAGATAAGGTCGGTAATAGATAGACGCTATCCGTTGGAGCAAGTTGCCGAAGCTCACAGGTACGTCGACACAGGGCAAAAGATAGGAAATGTAGTCGTAACTGTTGGATAAGACTCGTTAGCCTTTTAAAAGAAGGTCCGATTCCTTCGCGGTAATGCCAGCCGAAGGAGAGTCGTTGATCATGGAGAAGATCGTTCTGCGATGGGGCGGTCTGGCCGGTATGCTGGGCGGCGTCATCTTCATTTTCAGCATCGTCGTACTCGTGGGGTTGGCTCCCCCGCCTGCCACCACGACGGCATTCGTCATGAGTTACCCCGACCACAGAGCGGCCATTACACTGGGAGATGCCCTCTACGTGGCGGCCGTCATCCTGTGGGTCCCACTCTTCCTCGCTCTGTTTCGAGCTCTCCGGGGGACGAGCCTTGCGCCCGGACTTTTCGGGAGCGGCTTGGCCATTATGGGTCTCGTATCGGACTCTGTTGGAGCTCTGCCCCCTGTTGCTTTCTCCAGGATCTCGGACCTCTATCATGCTCCTGGGGCGACCTCCGTAGATCAAGCGACACTCGTCCTCTTGTGGCAGGCGACCCAAGGCATATTCAATGAGACGGACACTATGGGATTCGTATTCATGAACTTAGGTATCATCGTCCTCGGATTGGCCATGCTCAAGGCCCCGTCCTTTGGCAAGATCTTTGGCGGAGTGAGCGTTGTGCTAGGAGTGGCTGGAGTCTTGGGGATATCTCTGTTCGCGGTCGACTCTGTTTCATTCGCTCCTTTCGCCATTCTCGCCTTCATGGTCTTCCCTCTACTCTTCGGGTGGAAGGTCTACCGTCTGTCAAAGGCTGCATAGGACGACCTGCTCGAGATCGAGCGAATCATCGACGTCGCC
>WNGJ01027153.1_pt1 | contig 13277 bp, 10 predicted proteins | sample 5400611 | NCBI WGS metagenome assembly WNGJ01 (sample SAMN13153375, study PRJNA577476) | soil metagenome | isolation source: 40 cm soil or saprolite under Garry oak tree replicate 1 | place: USA:California | collected 2016-06-15
CTGACCTTGCCGAAGGGGCCGGTTTTCAAGGCGCTTGGTCTTACCCCGGGCGAGCAATACACGGGGTCTTCGACCGTTGTCGCAGAACAGGCGAGGGGTGATCGCCTTTGGCAGGACGCCTCGGTCCCCTCTCTCCGCTTGCGGGGAGAGGGGGTCTTTCCACAAGCTCTGACGTGCGGCAACGCCCCCTCACCCGACCTCTCCCCGCAAGCGGAGAGAGGAAACAGCCGCAGCGCCGGGCCCGAGCGCGAAGCCCTCCTCGCCTGGCTCGTGTCCGAGCGCAACGATCTTGAATCAGCCGCGATCTCGATCGCGCCGCAGATCGCCGATGTACTCCGCGCCATTGCGGGGCTCCCGGGATGCCGGCTCAGTCGCATGTCAGGCTCAGGTTCGGCGTGCTTCGGCCTGTTTGCAAGCGCCCGGACGGCCGCGGCCGCCGCGAAGCGTCTCGCGGCCACCTGTCCATCTTGGTGGGTGCGGGCTTGCCTGCTGGGCGGCTGACAGCATGTCTCAGGGTGATCTACGTGACGCTTCGAAAATAACCATGCTGATGCGGCGATTGCGTAAGTCGCGCATGTGCGTGATGCTGGCCTGAGTCAATAGCAGAGCCTCGCACAGAGGCCGTGACCCGGCCCCATCAATTCGTCCGATCGATGGAGAATTCCACCGCATCCTCCAGCGCATGTTTCATCGGCGCCGCGGGAAACAGCGCCAGCGCATCCTTTGCAATGGCGCCATAGTGACGGGCGCGCGACACGGTGTCCTCGATGGCGCGGTGCTTCACCATCAGCGCGATGGCCTGTTCCAGATCGTCCTCGGCCATCTCACCGCGCTCAAGCGTTCGCTGCCAGAAGGTGCGCTCGGTGTCGGAGCCGCGCCGGAACGCCAGCACCACCGGCAGAGTGATCTTGCCCTGGCGGAAATCGTCGCCGACATTCTTGCCGAGGTGGGCGGCTTTGCCGCCGTAATCGAGCGCGTCGTCGACCAGCTGGAATGCGATGCCAAGGTTCATCCCGAACGACCGGCAGGCGGCCTGCTCGGCCTTGGCCCGGCCCGCGATCACCGGGCCGACCTCGCAGGCGGCGGCAAACAGCTCGGCCGTCTTGGCCCGGATGACAGCGAGATATTCGTCCTCGGTGGTCGCGGTATTCTTGGCCGCCGCAAGCTGCATGACTTCGCCCTCGGCGATCACGGCGGCTGCCGAGGAGAGAATTTCCAGCGCTCGCAGTGAGCCGACCTCCACCATCATCTTGAAGGCCTGGCCGAGCAGAAAGTCGCCGACCAGGACGCTCGCTTCGTTGCCCCACAGCATGCGCGCCGCGAGCTTGCCGCGCCGCATGTCGCTTTCATCGACGACATCGTCGTGCAGAAGGGTCGCCGTATGCATGAACTCGACCGCCGCAGCGAGTTTGACGTGGCCGTCGCCGGGATAGCCGGCCAGCACCGCCATGGCGAGGGTGAGCATTGGGCGCAGACGCTTGCCGCCCGAGTTGATCAGGTGATTGGCAACCTCCGGTATCATGGTAACGTCGGAACCGGTGCGCGAAAGGATGGTGGCGTTCACCCGTTCCATGTCGCCAGAGACAAGACCGACGAGGCGATCGATCGAGGCGGGTCGGTGGCTTTCGAACGGAACGATGACGGCCAACAGAACGTCTCCCATGAAATGCTGGTCGGGCCGCACGATAAATCCGGTCAAGGTGCCCGAATTTTGGCTGCATGCCGGTGATGATCATCGACTGGGCTCATCCGCCCGCGGCAACAGCTCTCCAAAGTATGGCCATCGACGTCACGGACCAATCCTAGCAGATCGTAGGGCTCGATGCAGAGCGGGCTCGACACCCATCCACCGCAGCCCCTCCCTACCCTCCCCGCATCGAAATCGGCTGTTGCCGATTTCGATCGCTTTGTTGACTGGCCGAAACTCCCCCTCCCCTGCCCTCCCCCGCAAGCGGGGGAGGGCAGGGAGGGGGCTTCGGCTGGGGGAGGGTAAGGAGGGGGCTGCTTGTCTTGCCATTGCCTTCGGTCTCATGCTCGATACCGTGGCGCGGGGCCTGTGAGAGACCGATCGACTCGCCTATCTGTTCGTCGGTCCCGGCCCCTCCCTCCCGTTCCCCGCACACGGGGAGGGGAAACTCGAAACCGGCCCGCATGCCGGGGGAGGGGAGGGAGACGGTGCCCGCGAGCACGCGCGGGTCAACGCGGTGGCGGAGGAGCATGCCGTGAGGGAAATTTTACGCACGAACGACGCCGTCCTGGTGTCCGCCGTCGAAGCGCTGCTCGAGGGCGCGTATATTCCGTACCTCGTCCTGGACCAGAACATGAGCGTGCTTGAGGGATCGATCGGCATCCTGCCGCGCCGCGTTCTTGTCGAGGAGTGCTGCGTGAAATCAGCCCGTCGCCTCCTCGAAGATGCGGGCCTTGCTCGCGAGCTGCGCCCCGATGTCAGCTAAACGACAATCGGACGCACCCCCCCCGGATCTCACTGACGATGCGATTCTCGGCGGCCGCCTGCGCCTGTGGCAACCGCGCCGCGGCCATCGCTTCGGGCATGATGCCATCCTGCTCGCTGCCGCCACGCCAGCCAGCGCCCGCGCCGTCGATCTCGGGGCGGGCGTCGGCGCGGCCGGCCTGGCGCTGGCGGCCCGCGTGCCGGGCCTCCGCGTGACGCTCGCAGACGTCAGTGCCGACCTTGCGGCGCTCGCCGCCCTCAATGCCGCGCGCAACCAACTCGCCGCTCGGGTCGATGCGGTTGCGCTCGATGTCACCGCGTCAACGGCAGACTACAAGGCCGCGGGGCTGCCGCCAGAATGTTGCGACGCCGTGCTGATGAATCCGCCGTTCAACGATCCGACGCGCCACCAGCCTTCGCCCGACCGGCGGCGGCGCGTCGCCCATGATCTCGCACCGGCATCGCTCGCCACGTGGATCGATGCGGCGGCGCGGCTGCTGCGGCAGAGTGGCGTACTGACCGTGATCTTTCGTGCCGATGGACTGGTCGATCTCATCGGCGCCCTTGCGGGCCGTTTCGGGGCGATTGCGGTACTGCCTGTCCATGGCAAGCCTGGTGCTCGCGCGATTCGCATCATCGCCGGCGCCATAAAGGGCAGCAGCGCGCCGCCAGCGATCCTGCCCGGCCTCGTGCTCGCGGCAGAGGACGGCACGCCGACCGACGCCGCGGAGGCGGTCCTGCGCCACGGCGCCGAACTCCCGCTGTTTACCTCTCCGCAATAGGGGGATGTAATGGGGCAGATGGCGCAACTTGTGGATACTGTCATGACAGCTTATCAAAGATGGATGCCTGAAGGACCTATGGCCGAACATATCCGCCAACTGACTGCGCGTGCGGCGCTGGCGATGCGCCCATATCTGCCCAAACGCTGGCGCGGCGACCTGCCCGTGGTCCCGGTCGTGCGGCTCACCGGTGTGATCGGCTTTTCAACTCCGCTCCGGCCGGGCCTTTCCATGGCCGGGATTGCGAGGACGCTTGAGCGGGCCTTCGGGGTCCGTAACGCCAGAGCGGTGGCGCTTGCGATCAACTCGCCGGGCGGATCGGCCGTGCAGTCGCACCTCATCTATCGGCGCATCCGCACGCTGGCCGAGGAAAAGAAGCTGCCGGTCATCGCATTCGTGGAGGATGTGGCCGCCTCGGGCGGCTACATGATCGCGTGCGCGGCCGATGAGATCGTGTGCGACCCGGCTTCCATCGTGGGATCGATTGGCGTGATCGGTGCGACCTTCGGGTTTCCGGAAGCGATGAAGAAGCTCGGCATCGAACGGCGCGTCTACACGGCGGGCGAGCACAAATCGACGCTGGATCCGTTCCTCGCCGAGGATGAGCAGGACGTGGCGCGCCTCAAGTCGATCCAGCGCGACATCCACGGCCTGTTCATCGGGCTCGTCCGCGAGCGCCGCGGCGATCGACTCACGGGCCCTAATGATACGCTGTTCTCCGGCGAATATTGGGTGGCTAAGACCGCAAAAGACCTCGGGTTGGTCGATCGGCTCGGCGACGTGCGTTCGTTCCTGCGCGAACGCTTCGGCGAGGACGTCGTGATGCCGCCGATCCCGGCTGAGCGTTCGCTGTTCGGGCGACGGACGCCTGGCGTGGCCGGCATTGCGACGGAGGGGCTCTTGGGACCAGGCATCGAGCCACATGGGCTCGTCGACGAGGTCATATCGGCCCTCGAAGCTCGCGCCATCTGGGCCAGATTTGGATTGTGACCGGCGAAGGGAACGTGCATCAAGCGCCTTTCCTAGTCAGCTGATCCTATCGCTGTCATTGAGATCATTCGCGGCCGGTCTATACGGGGCGTCCACGGGAGCCGTTGGACGAGCATTTTCTTCGTCGAAGTGTCGAAAAGCCGACCGACAACGAACCCTGCGTTGCTTCATCACCGAGGCTAGCGCCAGCAGCTTCCTCTCCGCGTTTCCGCGGTTCTGGCGACCAGTCGTAATTGGCCCGGCGCGAGGGCATGCCGCGCTGGCCCAGCGGCTATTTTCGAGTGACGTCCGGTTACGTGCTGAAGAATTAGGTGACAGGACCAGGGACCGAACAAGATCCTCGACCCGGAGGAATAGATCGAAGTGCATTAAAGCGCGAGGACAATCAAAGGGGAGTTTGCGCAAGTGAATCGGTTCTATGTTTTCTCGTCCATTCGCCCGCCCGCAACTGCCGATGATCTTTCCTATCTGCGCGACTGCCTCAATTCGTGGCGCGAGGCCGGCTTCGATCCTGTCGCGGTTAACGGGCCGGCAGAGATTGAAGCGCTGCGGAACCTCGATCTCGGAATCGAATTCTCCCCAATACCGGCCGACGGTAAGCCGCGCATTGGCGACATTCTCTTGGCTATCCGAAGGAGTGGCGAGCGCTTCGCAGGACTCATCAATTCTGATTGCCGGATCATGGGATATCCAGGCCTTGCCGCCACGATTAGAAGCGGACTTGACCAATCTTGCATTCTCGCTTGGCGAGTTGATATCGGCGATAACATCAAACCAGCCGCCACAAGCCACGGCTTCGACGCCTACTTTTTCGACACACGCTTCCTGCCCGACGATGACAGCGGTTTCAGCATCGGCGATCCGTGGTGGGATTACTGGTTCCCTCTCGTCTGCGAGATGAATGGCGCGAGACTTCAGACGCTCGCGGTCCCATTACTCACACACAAGATCCATCCACTCAACTGGAGACGGCGCAATTGGGAAGCCGGCGCTGCTCGATTCTGGACAGCACTGCGGGGCTGGAAACCTGCCGTTCCTGCTCCGAGTTCGTTATTCGCGAATATCCCCGACGCCTGGTGGAACAAGACGCACTTGAGCGCCGGCGATGTTGGCTCTTTGAGCCTTATTGTGCCCGCCTGGTTCTACAATGATAGACCGCAAATGATTGCGATCTTGCCGCCAGAAATGGCTAAAGTCGAAACCATGTTTGCGTTCGGCAGCCAGGCCCTGCTCGATGCGGCCGAATTCACCATCCTCAAGAACATCATCCGGCGTATGATCAAACCGCTTCGAGCGGCGGTAGCAATATTTCGCAGGGCCAGACATATCCTTAGTCGAGCACTACCGTCGGCGGCTACGTCATGATGTAAGGGCATCCAGGCTAAGTTGCGCATCCTCTTCAGCCCGGCGACGGCACGGCCGGACATCAGCAAGGCGGCCGGACGATTGAGGTAGTCCCCATTACAAGGCGGGCCAGGCGGTGAAGCCGTGTACACGCACTTCGCCCACCCTGCGACGCTTCCATATGACCGGAACGCGCTATAGTATTCACGGTCGGCGGTTGCTGGATCGCCCGGTCAATCCGAGGTCAATCCCCGGATCAAATCCCGGGAGGGGATGACACCGGGTGTTGAAAGCGAACTCGCCCGTCGTAAACACTGCGCCTGCAACGGACAACCATCATGCTCCCTCTCCCGCCCGTCATCGCCTGGACGCTCGCCGCAATCGGGGCCGTGGCCGTCTCAAAGGTGCTGGCCCGGGAGTGGCGGCGCGTGAATGCGGAGCTCGACGCCCATGAGCGGGCAAGCCGGGCGGTGGCCCGCGACGAATTGCCGACCTTGCGGCGCGATCCGCATAGCGGCGTGTACCGGCCGCAATGACCGCTACTCCGCCTGCGCTTTACCGCGATCCTGGGGGCGAGGCAGCGAATCGTCGCAAGCCACCTATAGGTTCCGCCCGTCAACCGAACCGTTCGGAAGCCGCGAAAGCAGGTTGAGCACTCACGTCGCGAGAAATACCGCCGCTATGGCCGAACTGCCGCCCCATATGCGTCCCCAGCACTCGTTCCAGGGCCTTATCCTCGCCCTCCAGCGCTACTGGGCGGACTATGGCTGCGTCATCCTGCAGCCCTACGACATGGAGGTGGGGGCAGGGACGTTCCATCCAGCCACCACGCTGCGGGCGCTCGGGCCGAACCCGTGGAACGCCGCCTATGTGCAGCCGTCGCGCCGGCCCAAGGACGGCCGCTACGGCGAGAACCCCAACCGGCTCCAGCACTATTACCAGTTCCAGGCGATCCTCAAGCCGTCGCCGCCCGATCTGCAAGACCTTTATCTCGACTCGCTTGCCGCTATCGGCATCGACAAATCGCTTCACGACATCCGCTTCGTGGAGGACGACTGGGAGAGCCCGACGCTTGGCGCCTGGGGGCTCGGCTGGGAATGCTGGTGCGACGGCATGGAGGTCTCGCAGTTCACCTATTTCCAGCAGGTCGCAGGCTTCGAATGCGCGCCGGTAGCCGGCGAATTGACGTATGGTCTGGAGCGGCTTGCCTGTTACCTGCAGGGCGTCGACAGCATCATGGATCTGAACTTCAACGGTCGCACCGACAATCAGAAAGTCATGTATCGCGACGTGTTTTTGCAGGCCGAGCAGGAATATTCGCGCCACAATTTCGAATTCGCTGACACCGACATGCTGTTCGAGCAGTTCCGCATGGCGGAGGCCGCGTGCCGCAAATATCTCGACGCCGGCTGGGACGCAGACCATGCGCGCCACCTGATGGCGTTGCCGGCCTATGACCAGTGCATCAAGGCGAGCCACGTGTTCAACCTGCTCGATGCCCGCGGCGTCATATCGGTGACCGAGCGGCAGAGCTACATCCTTCGGGTGCGCGATCTCGCCCGGGCGTGCGGCGAAGCCTGGCTCAAGACCGCGGGCGGCAGCGCGTGAACAGCTGGTTGTTTTCAGCCGGGAACCGACAGCGATCAAGTGCAGCATCTGACCAAGAGCTGACCAAGAGCGAGCAGACCACAAGGGGATCGACCATGAGCGACAAGGCCGTGATTGCCGGGACCGCGCCGATCGGCATCGATGTGGAAGCCGGCAAGGACTATTGGTGGTGCGCCTGCGGCAGGTCGAAGAACCAGCCGTTCTGCGACGGCTCGCACAAGGGTTCGTCGTTCTCGCCGGTGCAGTGGATGGCGCCCGAGAGCAAGCAGGTGTGGTTCTGCGCCTGCAAACAGACCGCGACACGACCCCTCTGCAGCGGCGCGCACAAGGGGCTCACGGCGTGAGCTTGCACCCTCCCCTGTAGGGGGAGAGTCGGACCGCCGAAGGCGGTCCGGGGTGGGGTCGAGCCAGGGGGCACTTTGGTGCCAAACACCCCGACCCTCCTCGACGAGGGGGAGAAGAGACAAGGAATGGAGGGCGATGCAAATGGCCCGCGACGATGACGAACCACGCATCTGGGCTCTACGCGATCGCGGGCGCGCGGCTCCACAAACAGTGCTCGCTCGCACCATGCGGCGGCTGCCGACAGATGCCGAGAAGAAGCTGTGGTGGCATCTGCACCGATTGTCCCTGATGGGGTCGCATTTTCGGCGGCAAGGAAGACTTGGCAGATACATCGTGGATTTCGCGAGCCACAAGGCCCGTGTCGTCATCGAAGTTGATGGTGGGCAGCATGCCGAGAACGCGGCCGATGCCGTGCGCACGAAGTTCATCGAAGGGCAAGGTTATCGGGTGTTGCGCTTCTGGAATAACGACGTCCTGGGCAATATTGAGGGCGTACTGGAAGTAATTCAGGCGACAGCCGAGGCTGCTTCACTCGGCGGTGCAGCACACTCCTCCCCTCCCCCTTGTGGGGAGGGGTTGGGGGTGGGGGTCGCGCCAGGTGGCACCACCGGTGCCCCATGGCACGACCCCCCACCCCATCCCTCCCCCACAAGGGGGGAGGGAGTCGCGGCGGCGCGGCCTCAGCCTAATTCGCAGCAGTCCCTCCGTGGCACGGGTGTGCCCCACGGCCCGACCCCCACCCCCGACCCCTCCCCACAAGGGGGAGGGGAGAAGAACAGGCGGCACCCCTGATGCCCGATCTCCTGCTCGAACTTTTCTCCGAGGAAATCCCCGCCCGCATGCAGGCGCGGGCGGCGGAGGATTTGCGCAAAATGGTGACCGACCGGCTGGTCGATGCCGGGCTCATCTATGAGGGCGCGACCGCGTTCGCGACGCCGCGGCGGCTGGCGCTCGCCGTGCAGGGCATTCCGGCGCGCCAGCCTGATCTCAAGGAGGAAAAGAAGGGCCCGCGGGTCGGCGCGCCCGCGGCGGCCGTGCAGGGCTTTCTCAAGAGCGCGGGGCTTGCCTCGATCGCCGAGGCGATGATCCAGAAGGACCCCAAGAAGGGCGACTTCTACATAGCATTGATTGAGAAGCCGGGACGCCCCGCCATCGACGTGCTCGCCGAAATTCTGCCCGTCGTGATCCGCACCTTTCCGTGGCCGAAATCGATGCGCTGGGGCGAGCGCTCGGCGCGCTCCGGTGCGCTCGCCTGGGTGCGGCCGCTGCATTCGGTCATCGCGACCTTCGGGCCGGAGACTGAGACCCCCGACATCGTGCCGTTCGCGGTGGACGGCATCGCGGCCGGCAACGCCACGCGAGGACATCGATTTTTGGCGCCGCGCGTGATCCGCGCCCAGCACTTCGCCGACTATGCGGCAAAGCTCGAACGCGCCAAGGTGGTGCTCGATCCGGCGCGGCGCCGGGACATCATTCTGACCGACGCCAGGCACCTCGCGTTCGCGCAAGGGTTCGAGCTGGTCGAGGACCAGGCGCTGCTTGACGAGGTCGCGGGCCTGGTGGAGTGGCCGGTGGTACTGATGGGCGCGTTCGACGCAGACTTCCTGCGCCTGCCGCCGGAGGTGATCCGCACCACCATCCGGATCAACCAGAAGTGCTTCGTAGTGCGCACCTCTCACCCTCCCCTGCAGGGGGAGGGTCGCTCGCGAAGCGAGCGGGGTGGGGTGAACGGCCGCGCCGCATATGCTGAACCGCCGTCAACCCCACCCGGACCGCTGACGCGGTCCGACCTCCCCCCTCCAGGGGGAGGTGAAGGAAGCCTCGCGAACAAATTCATCCTGGTCGCCAACACCGAGGCGGCGGACAGCGGCGCCGCCATCATCGCTGGCAACGAGCGCGTCATCCGGGCGCGGCTCGCCGACGCGAAGTTCTTCTACGAGACCGACCTCAAGACGCGGCTCGAAGACCGGCTGCCGAAGTTCAAGGACATCGTGTTCCACGAGAAGCTCGGCACCCAGTGGGAGCGCATCGAACGCATCGAGCGCCTGGCCGCGGAGCTTGCGCCGCTGGTCGGCGCCGATGTGGGTAAGGCGAAGCGCGCGGCACGGCTCGCCAAGGCCGACCTGTTGACCGACATGGTGGGCGAATTTCCCGAGCTGCAAGGCCTGATGGGGAATTATTACGCGCGTGTCCAGGGCGAAGACGAGAGCGTGGCGGTCGCGTGCGCGGAGCATTACAAGCCTCTTGGCCCTGGGGATCGCGTCCCGAGTGAGCTGGTGTCGGTCGCAGTGGCGCTAGCGGACAAAGTCGACACACTCGTGGGTTTTTGGGCTATCGGCGAGAAGGCTACCGGGAGCAAGGACCCGTATGCGTTGCGACGAGCGGCATTGGGCGTGATACGAATTGTGTTGGAGACGCGGCTACGTCTGCGGCTCGTGCGCGTGATCGGTCTTGCGGCGGGCGCGGCCTTAGATGTCGCCGCAACGGCTCAAGATGTCGAAGGCTTGAAAGGGATTGCTCGGGCTTTCAACGATTGCTTAGTGCGAGAACGCGTAATCGGCGAACATTATTCGCGGAAGGTACTTGCTGAGGCAAATATTTTCGCGCAGCTGATACGGAGAGGCATCGATGTAGCGTGGGGTGATATCCTTCGAAGGGGTAATGAAGAGGAAGAATTTTTTGATGGACAGCGATTGGCAGAGCTGGGGCTGTTTTTCAAGCCGTTGCTTACGGACCTCCTCTCCTTCTTCGCCGACCGCCTCAAGGTCCAGCTCCGCGAACAAGGCGCCCGCCACGATCTCGTCGATGCCGTATTCGCCCTCGAAGGCCAGGACGATCTCCTCCTCATCGTTCGCCGCGTCGAAGCGCTCGGCACATTCCTTGACACCGAGGACGGCAAAAATCTCCTCGCCGGCTACAAGCGCGCCACCAACATCATCCGCATCGAGGAGAGGCGCGACAAGACCGAATACACCGGCGCGCCTTCCGCCGAACTCTATCGCCAGGCCGAGGAGTGGGAACTGGCGCATGCCATCGACACCGCTGCCGCCGAGGCGGCCGCGGCCGTGGCGCGCGAGGATTTCGCCGCCGCCATGAGCGCGATGGCGAAGCTGCGCCCACATGTCGACGCCTATTTCGACAAGGTGACGGTCAATGTCGACGACACGCCGGTGCGGGCGAACCGGCTCAAGCTCCTCAACCAGATTCGCGTCGCCACACGTACGGTCGCGGATTTTTCCAAGATCGAGGGATAGCGCCTTCTTGCCATCCAATTTTGCCCTCACGATCTTATATCTTTGATTTTGACGATGACGACGGGTATGCGGTTGCGTTGACAATGACCGGCCCCACGACCCCATCCGCGACTCCGCGCCCTGCCGGCAAGACGCCGGCGGCAAAGTGGGTCTACGCCTTCGGCGGCAGCAGGGCCGAGGGCGGCAGCGAGATGCGCGATCTCCTCGGCGGCAAGGGCGCGAACCTCGCCGAAATGGCCAATCTGGGATTGCCGGTGCCGGGCGGTAAGATTTTCGGGGATGCCAGCAATCCGCTGCTCGTCTCGGTGCGCTCGGGGGCGCGAGCCTCGATGCCCGGCATGATGGACACCGTGCTCAATCTCGGGCTCAACGACTTAACCGTCGAGGCACTGGCCAAGAACTCCGGCGACCGCCGTTTCGCCTATGATTCTTACCGGCGATTCATCACCATGTATGCGAATGTGGTGCTGGGGATCGAGCATCATGTGTTCGAGGAGATTCTCGACGAGCATAAGGACCTCAACGGCTACATGCTCGATACCGACCTTAACGCTGCGGATTGGGCCGAGATCGTCAGGCGCTTCAAGGCGCGGATCGAAAAACTGCACGGCGCGCCGTTCCCGCAGGACCCGCACGCGCAGTTGTGGGGGGCGATCGGCGCGGTGTTCGGCTCGTGGATGAACCAGCGCGCCATCACCTACCGGCGCCTGCATGCCATTCCGGAAAGCTGGGGCACCGCCGTCAACGTCCAGGCCATGGTGTTCGGCAATATGGGCGACACCTCGGCCACGGGCGTCGCTTTCACGCGCAATCCGTCGACCGGCGAGAAGCGGCTCTATGGCGAGTTCCTTGTCAACGCCCAGGGCGAGGATGTGGTCGCCGGCATTCGCACGCCGCAGGAAATCACCGAGGCGGCGCGCCAGGAAGCGGCTTCCGAAAAACCGTCGCTGGAGCAGGCAATGCCGGCGGCGTTCACGGAATTGGCGCAGATTTGCGCCCGCCTCGAGAAACATTACCGCGACATGCAGGATCTCGAATTCACCGTCGAGCAGGGCAAGTTGTGGATGCTGCAAACCCGGGCCGGCAAGCGCACCGCGAAGGCGGCGCTGCGCATCGCGGTCGAGCTTGCGGACGAAGGCCTGATCGGCCGCGACGATGCGGTGATGAGGATCGATCCTGGTACGCTCGATCAGCTTCTCCATCCGACCATCGATCCGAACGCCAGCCGCCAGATCGTCGCCTCGGGCTTGCCGGCCTCGCCGGGCGCCGCCGCGGGCGAGATCGTGTTCTCCTCCGACGAAGCCGAACTCATGAAAACGCAGGGCCGCAAGGTGATCCTGGTGCGGGTCGAAACCAGCCCGGAGGATATCCACGGCATGCACGCCGCCGAAGGCATTCTCACCACCCGCGGCGGCATGACGTCCCATGCGGCCGTGGTGGCGCGCGGCATGGGCAAGCCTTGTGTATCAGGCGCCGGCGCGATCCGGGTCGATTACGCGACCGCGACGCTGTCGGCGGCCGGCACGACGCTGCGCAAAGGCGACATCATCACCATCGACGGCTCGACCGGCCAGGTGCTGGCCGGCGCGGTGGCGATGCAGGAGCCGGCGCTGTCCGGCGAATTCTCGACCTTGATGGGATGGGCCGACAACGTGCGCAAGCTCAAGGTGCGCGCCAATGCCGACACCCCGAATGACGCCCGGGTCGCCATCCGGTTCGGGGCCGAGGGCATCGGGCTCGCCCGCACGGAGCACATGTTCTTCGACGCGGATCGCATCCGTGCCGTGCGCGAGATGATTCTCGCCGACGATGAAAAAAGCCGCCGCGCGGCGCTGGCAAAGCTCCTGGAGATGCAGCGCAACGATTTCATCGAACTGTTCGAGATCATGGGCGGTCTGCCGGTGACGATAAGACTGCTCGATCCACCGCTGCACGAGTTCCTGCCGCACACCGCGAAGGAAATCGCCGAGGTCGCGGCGGCCATGAACGCCGATCCCAAGAAACTCGCCGACCGTTCCCGCGAATTGCAGGAATTCAACCCGATGCTCGGCTTCCGCGGCTGCCGCCTCGCGATCGCGTATCCGGAGATTGCCGAAATGCAGGCGCGCGCCATCTTCGAGGCTGCGGTTGTTGCCGGCAAAACGACCAGCAAGTCGGTGGTGCCGGAGGTGATGGTGCCGCTGATCGCCACCAAAATGGAGTTCGATCTCGTCAAGGCGCGCATCGACGCCATGGCGAAGGCGGTGGCGCAGGAAACCGGCACGACGCCTGATTATCAGGTCGGCACCATGATCGAGCTGCCGCGCGCGGCCCTCAAGGCTGGCGAGATCGCCGAGACTGCGGAATTCTTCTCATTCGGCACCAACGATCTCACCCAGACCACGTTCGGCATCAGCCGCGACGATGCCGCGAGCTTCCTCGGCACGTATACGGGCTTGGGGATCTTTCCGATCGACCCGTTCGTGTCGATCGACCGCGAAGGCGTCGGCGAGCTCATGACGA
>WNGJ01014655.1_pt1 | contig 13276 bp, 14 predicted proteins | sample 5400611 | NCBI WGS metagenome assembly WNGJ01 (sample SAMN13153375, study PRJNA577476) | soil metagenome | isolation source: 40 cm soil or saprolite under Garry oak tree replicate 1 | place: USA:California | collected 2016-06-15
TGTTCGCCATAGGAGGAGGCACCGGTATTCTCGGGGCTTTTCTCGCCCCACTCCTTCAGAGACGGTTGAAATATGGACAGGCCATTATTAGCTTATGGTGGCTGTACGTCCTGGCGTGGTTGCTGGTCGTGGTAGCATTCACTCCGTTTGCACTCGGTGCCGTCGTCGCCTTTTTCTTTCTGGTGGACTCGATTTACAATATTGTGCAGTTTAGTTATCGGCTGGCCCTGATTCCAGATGAGTTCCAGGGGCGGGTGAATAGTGCCTTTCGGCTCATTTCGTACAGTCTTCGACCAGTGGGTATCGCATTGACCGGGGCACTCATGCAACTCATTGGTATCGTTCCAACGGCTGTGGTGTTCGCAGTAATCCTTGCTCTGCTGGCTCTCGTAGCGTCGCTCAATGCGCATATCCGTAAGGCGCTGCCCCCTGCGCAGATACGGGCAGAATAGTAGCTAGTGCGCTGGCAGCCTCTCCAGGACTTCCAGGACCCGGTCGATCTCCTCTGGTGTGTTGTAGTGGGCCATACCGAGGCGCAGTGCGCCGCCATGGTCTTCGAGTCCCAGGCGTTCCATGATGCCGAGGGCGTAATAGTTGCCATCCCAGGAAAATATTCCGTGCCCGGCCAGGTATTCAGCCAGCTCACGCGGGGTATGATCCTTAATAGTACAGGCAACTGTCGGTACACGGCGCGCGAAGTCCTGTGGATTGGTGATGCCGTAGACCTGCAAGTCCCTGATCTCGCGCAGGCCCGCCAGCAGCTGGGCTGAGAGTCCGCGCTCATAGTCCATGATTGCCTGCATGGCAAGCTTGAGTTCTCGCTGCCTGGCGCTGTAAGGGCGACCAGCGGTATCTGCAGTGAACGCTTCTCTATAGTGGTTGTCATGTTCGCGGCCGAGCAGCGCCAGGTAATCGAAAGCGCCAAGCAGCCCGGCCAGGCCTTCGTGGTTCTGTGTTCCAGTCTCCCAGCGGTCGGGGGCTTTATCACTTGCAGGGCGTACTTTATAGGCAGGAAAGCGCTCCAGGTGCTCAGCCTTACCATAGAGGATGCCCAGGTGCGGCCCAAAGAACTTGTAGGATGAACATACAAGAAAATCGGCATCAAGGGCCTGCACATCGATTGGGCCATGGGGCGCGAACTGCACGGCGTCGATCCACGCCAGGGCTCCAACTTCGTGCGCCCAGCGAATGACGGTTGCCACATCGTTTATCGTGCCCACGGCATTGGAGGCGTAGCCAACTGCTACGAGCCTGGTACGTTCATTGATCTTCGCCCGCATATCTTGCATGTCCAGGGTCACGTCCCCGGGATGTACGTCAACAGTACGAATGACAACCCCTCGCTCCTGCAGCGCAAGCCAGGGAGCAACATTGGCGTCGTGATCAAGGGTAGTTACGACGATCTCGTCGCCAGCTTGCAGTGTCTTGCCGACGGCGCGGCTGAAGGCGAAGGTGAGGGTGGTCATATTTGGACCGAAGACGATCTCACCTGGGCTGGCGGCATGCAAGAAATCGGCCATTGCACTGCGAGCAGCAGCGATCACCTGGTCAGTACGCTGGCTGGTGATAAAAGCTCCCTGGGTGTTGGCATTCGACTCGCGGAAGTAGGCTACCATAGCGTCTATGACCTGCTGCGCCACCTGGGTCCCACCGGGGTTATCGAAATAGATGGCTTGTTTGTTCTTGATGGTCTGTGCAAGGGCTGGGAAGTAACGGCGGTAAGGGCTCAGGTTGAGCGTCTGGGGCATGGGGATCAGGCTCCTTGTATTCTATGGCTATAGGAAATGAGAAAAATGGGTGTTATTTTTGTTGTATTAATCATATCACCCGATCAATCGATACTTGCCAATTTGCTTGAGCTTATGTACACTTTCTTCATAAAGAGGCAGCAAAGAGGAGAGGCAGTTGACAGAAGATTGGACTTTTGCACACTTGAAACGAGTAGAGACCTTGTGGGGACCACATGGCTATCACCGTTATCCTGCCAAATTTATTCCTCAACTCGTCCATCGCATTATCGAAGTCTACTCTGCTCCTGGGGACCTAGTAGGCGATCTTTTTCTTGGATCAGCCACAACCGGTATCGAAGCACTACGTATGGGAAGGCGCTTTTGGGGATCAGATATCAGTCAAGTCGCACTTTTAATCAGTCGCGCCAAATGTGTGCCTATTTGCCCTCAAGACCTTGCCGAGGCATGGAAACAGGTAGACAGCCAGCTTAACGAGGTTCCCCGCGTCGGGCGGAGACACCTGACCTCGGAGGAAAAAGAAGCTATTACTGCTATTGATATTGTGCCTACAACTTCTATAGAAGAACGCCTCGGCTGTTGGTTTCCTGCTCAATATCGTGAGAGCTTAGCTGGTATCTTCCGGCAGATACTTGTAGAAACAGAAGGCGACCTACGTATCTTCTTTCTGTGCGGGTTTTCCAACATTTTAAAACGCTGCTCCATCTGGTTGAGCGGCAGCACCAGGTCTCAAAAAGATGTATGCAAGGTGCCGGGAGATCCTGTAGATGAGTTTCGCAGGCAGATACGCGATATGATAAAGCGAAACCACTGCTATTGGGATGATTTAGTGAAACATGGACTCCAGCCGACGGAGCTGATAGACCAATGCTGCATTCGTGGGGAAGATGCGCGCCAATTGACTCTACCAGACGCTGCGCTTGACTTAGTTGTCACCAGTCCCCCCTACGCCATCTGCTACGAGTACAAAGAAATCCACCAGCTCACCCAGCTCTGGTTTGAACATTATAGTATTCTTTCCCCTGCCGACTCAGGAGAGGTTTGGATCGGATCGAAAGGAGTTTCTCATCGTACTTTGTCCGAGGCTTCTTCATCATGCAATACAGGTTCCACTCTAGCAGACGCTGCACTAGCCGAGTTATCACTCCTCGCGGCGGGCAACATCGCCCGGCGCGTGAAACGCGAAGTTCGCGCGCTGCAATACTATTTTCAGGACATGCATACAGCTCTTCAAGAGATGGCCAGAGTGATAGTGCCAGGTAAGCGACTGGTTTTAATCATTGGAGACTCTTACAGGCGCGGTATCACTATCCCAACCTCGGCAGCTCTCTGCGAAATGGCTCTTGGCAGTGGATTCGCGTTAGAACGCAGAATAGTACGCAAAATACCAGGACGGGTACTGTTGAGTACTCGTGATAAGAAGACGGGACGTTTTTCCTCAACCGGGCAAAGTAATATACAGGTGTACCCTGAAGAATTTGTACTTGTGTTCAGGCGTCTTGCTTGAGGTCCGGTTACGAGTGACAAGGATCGAAACAACGTGTCGAATTCCGGCTCTTCAATGGGAACATAGTATAGCACGATTGTAAAAGAGTCTGAGGAGTCACAACACTATGAAAGCGACGCCACAGGAATATGACTTTCACCAGCGTATCCTTGCTCGAGACGATCCTATTGCCTTTGCGGGACTCGCCGAGTGGCTCTACAATCCCCTGGTGCAGGAGGTTCATCAACGCGCTGGCAGCAACGTTGACCCGATGCTCGTTGAGGAGGCAGTAGGACAGGCACTGCTGGATTACCGGGATACACCCGCGAGATATGATCCGAACCGGGCCTGCCTGCGAAGCTACCTCAGCATGGCAGCTTACCGCGATTTCCAAAATGCGCAAGCCAAAGAGCATCGAGTGCTGGCACACCAGATATCTCTCTTCGATCCTACTCTTCAAGAGCAAGACATAGTAGGAAGTCAGGAGGCGGTGGAGAGCCAATTGCAGGTAGAAGAGCTGTGGAGGCTCATCGACGAGGCTTTCCCTGATCCCACCGAACGACGCATTGTAGCACTCATCATCAACAAGATTCATGCGCCAGAACCATATGCTCGAGTACTGGGAATTAACGATTTGCCTTACGAGGAAAGGCTAAGACAGGTCAGGCTCGTAAAATACCGCATTGGCAGGCGATTACGTCGCAGGATGACACAGCAATTAGATCGCATAGGAGGAAAAGCTCAATGAACAATTATAGCCCATCCCTTGAGCGCCTCGCACGGCTCGCACAAAAGCGCCCAGATTTACTGGCCGGGCCACTTGCTCTTTATAAGGAGCAGGAAGGGCTGGATGACCAGCAGTTAGCAGCATTGCTGGGATGCGCACCTGAGGCACTGCTCCGGCTTGCGCTCTGTGAGCGTCCGCGACAGGCACCACATTTCCGCGAGGACGTTGAGCGCATTGCCCACTACATTCACGCTAATATGATGCAATTGGCAAGATTGATTCGCGCCGCTGAGTCACGGCTCAGGAGTTTTGGGCGCTTACAGGAGGAGCGCCCAGGTATCCTTGCGACATAAAAACGGCAATCACTTTGACATTACCGCTTGAGGTCTACCCTATTCGTGGTTTGCGGGTAAGCAATGTGCATGCCTGGGCACGGCGGGCTAATATTATCCAGCGCTTTCGCGGACGCAATCGTCGTCTTCATGGATGTCTCATCGCTTATAGAGGGAAGGGGACTATTTTCTTTGATATGCAAGACCCTGACGATGAGCAGTATGTCACATTGGCGCATGAGCTGGCTCATTTCCTCCTCGATTACCAGGCTCCACGGCAAAGGGCAGTAAGCGTACTTGGTGAGTCCATCCTCGCGGTGCTTGACGGGGATCGGCCTGCCACACTTGCGGAGCGATTACATGCTGTGCTCAGCACTGTGCCTTTAGGGGTGATGAGTCATTTAATGGAACGGCCTGACGAAGGTCTTCCTACCAACGCAGTGATCGACGTTGAAGAGCGGGCGAATCGACTCACCCTGGAACTGCTCGCCCCGGCTCTTCCCCTGCAGGAACTGATGGGCCAGCCCAGGGCGCCGCGAGGGTTCACAGCTCGACTGGCATTTTTGACACAACATCTTGTTGCTGAATATGGGTTGCCCAGAATAGTCGCATCTCCCTACGCACATTATTTACTGCAGCAACTCGGGGAGCCAACCTTTCGCGACTGGCTTTTTCAGACTACAGAATAAAAAATCCTGGCATACGTGCAAACTCTGCCTCTGGGGCAGGAATAAAATAGAGGGACGCTAATGTAGCGGCGACCATGTGCTCGATAAATCGCTCCCTCGATGAATCGGGGAGCTACAACGGCGGTCGCCAGGATAAATGACGATGGCAAGCAGCGAACCTGGTCAACCTGCTGAAAATGGTCCACTGGATTTTTCCAACGTGGATAATATCCTGGCTATGGAGGGCAACGAGTTTCAAGCTGCATTTGGAGAGCCGGTAGCCAACACACTGAACCTCGATACCTGGCATGTTGGTGAAGATCTGGCTACCAGGTACCAGGAGCTCGAACAAGAAGTTGCCAATGCCGTAGAGCAGGGAGGACGTATCCGCGAGCGTATACGTGCGGAGCTGTTCCCTCTTGTCTTCAAGCATCCTGACGCGCCAGTGAATGCCGGATGCTTCAAGGTTGACGTTGCAACCATCGAGCGGATTCATCGTGGACTATTGTTCAATGGAGGCGTTGAGGCGTGTGATGGCACGAGCCTGGTGCATGACACGCTGCCCATTACGATTGCACAGATCGGTGTCTCACTCGTTTCGTACCACGGTGACCAGGGAACCTGGGTACACCGCCTGTTCCGGCGTGACCTGCGTGTAAGCGGGCTTGACCCGATTGACGAAGCGATGGCCTTGCTCGAACGCCGTCGTAAGCGCGACAGCACCGATGTGCAGAGCACGCGGGACAGGCTCAGCGACTTCACCCAGCGCGGCATCATGGCCTACGCGGAGCGCGCAATCCTCCTGCATAAATCACAGGCCCCCTGGCGTATGGGTCATGGGCACCCGGTGCCATATGAGTTACTCACGGGCGGTGGATTGGTCATCGATGGGGATATGCCGCTGCTACGCCAGAGTATGCAGATATGGCACGAATTGCTTGTGGAGCATAAGCGTTGGGTGTTTGTGACAGGCGCACCTTCTGATCGCGTTCTGCTGACACTTGGCGATGCACTCGATCCACTCGAATTTGCCCTGGTTGGAACACCATTACAGGTAATGCGCGATATCGCGGGGGGCCACCTTCCAGAAAAGACAGGCTTGAAGCGTCAAACACAGGACTTCGTGGAAGAGGTTGGGCCACAGATTGTAATCGGGCTCTATCGAGCATCGGCCCAGGCTCCTGTACGCCTGTTTTATGCACATCGTGATTGCGCTCACCTGGCGGCGCTGATCGTCATGGCGGACAGCGTGCTCCAGGAACACCGTGGCTTTCCGATGCTGATAGACCTGGCTGATTTGGTCTGCCGCACGACCTTTGGCTCGAATACGTTTCATGCCATGATCCAGCAGGCATATGTCGAAGCTGGCGCCCCGTTCCGCTACCTTGGCGAACGAGAGACCAGGCGCTGAAAGAGGAGGTTCAATCATGACGGAGAAAACAAACAAGGACGCCAAGGCTTCTCTAGAGCAATATCAACTGAGCTTTCCGCTTCCTCGAGAGGTGTTTGAGCAGATCGATCAAGAGATCACCCAGGCAGGCGGCGAGTGGAGTGAGCCTCCCGAGTACGCCGATGCTGTAGGCCGTACGATGTTCGACTTACCCAATAGCGAAGATAACACGGTAACGGTCCTGCTGCCAAGAGATGAGATTCATGCCGCACCTTCTCAAGCGCTGGTGCGTATTCGCAGTGTACCAGACAGCCGCAAGTATCTTGGCATTGTCATCAAAGGCCCCTTTGCTGAGCCGGACGGCCTGCGCGGTGATGCGCCTATTATGATCACGACAGCAGTACGCGGCGGTATCTTTATGCCTCGCTATCATGGCCGTGTTCAAGTCGAGCTGCTTGGCGAAGAACTGGGCGAGGTGATCATCCCGCCACGACTTCGACCACTGCCCAATAGCCCCGTGTTTGTCCTGGATACAGAAGAGACGTCACGTACACTGCGCTTAGGCGGCGATATTCCCCTGGGTGTACCTGTCGGGTATGAGCAGATCATGGCCGCGATACCTTCGGATAAAAAAATGGTTTTGCCGAGGCATCTCGGTATTTTGGGAACCACCGGAGGAGGAAAATCGACGACTGTTTCATTACTCGTTAGCGGCTTTCAACAGTCCGGCCTTGCGACGGTCGTGATCGACACGGAAGGAGAGTACACAGAAATCTACCAGCCTACACAGGACCCCACCATGCTCACAGCACTTGAGAAGCGAGACAAAAAAGCCCTTGGAGTTGAGCACGTGTCTGTTTACCATCTTATTGGACGCGAGACGACCTGCCCGGAGAAAAGGCGCACGAAAGCATTTTCCCTCCAATTTTCCCAACTGTCACCTTACCTGGTGATGGGCATGCTCGACCTCAACGATGCGCAGCAGCAGCGCTATCAGAAAGCCTATGACATTGCAAAACGCATCCTCTGGGATTTAAAGATCTTTCCGTCAAACGACACTGAGAAACAGCAGGTGTTTGAACTCGATGAGATAGAAACGGGCTACCCCAGGATGACGTTGAAACACATGTATGACGTCGTGAGAGCCTGTGCCGAGCTTGCGGCTGGTGAAAAGAAAGTGGATGATTTCGCTGCCCCAGATTACCGATTCTATAGTCAGCACTTTATGCATCATAGGGGGCAAGTCAGCGCTACGCTTAAAAAAGAGGCTACAGAACATATTACACACCCGACGAGCTGGCGTGTGGTGCAGGGAAAACTGGGGCAATTCATCCGTTTAAAGATTTTTGACAACGAGGAGGCAGGCCCACTCAACTACAAGGACCTCACAGCGCCAGGAAGCGTGAGCATTATCGATCTAAGCGATACGGATTCACCTCAGATCAACAACCTGGTGATTGCCGAGTTTTTGCGCGGTCTGCTAGAGGCGCAAAATGAAAATTACCGCGAGGCTGAAGAGGGTTCTCCCCAGCGTCGTACGATGATCATTATCGAAGAGGCGCATGAGTTTTTATCCGCTGAGCGCATACAACAAATGCCAATTCTATACCAGCAGGTTGCTCGTATTGCGCGTCGTGGTCGCAAACGATGGCTAGGGCTGGCATTTGTGACGCAACTCCCTCAACACCTGCCTGATGAGGTTTTAGGTCTGGTCAATAACTACATTCTCCACAAGATCGGTGATGCTAACGTGATTAGCCGGCTCAAGCGCTCGCTCGGCGTCGTCGACGATTCGCTTTGGAGCAGGCTGCCAAACCTGGCTCCTGGTCAAGCCCTGGTAGCGATGAGTAGCTTCGCGCGCCCGCTGCTCATCAACATCGATCCATCACCCTGTAAACTACGCATGGTAGAGTGATGCCTGGCTGCAGTGGGAAGGGGCAGCCCTGCCCACGTGCTGGATAAATCTGCGCTCTACATCTGTAGAGAGCCGATTATGGAGATTAAGAAATTAATGCGGGTTTGGCCCCACCCCGGGCGCCATAAATGTCGCGGCTACGCCCCTTGATCACCCGCCTAATTTGTCAATTTCCATTATTGGGCTCATGGGCGACCGCAAGGGTCGCCCTGGAAGCACCCATGACATGTCAGGTAGAAAGACCGCTAATGGAGGTTTCTCTATGAACAATCGTCCCGCCCCGGAGTCGATCCCTATCTCCTCGCTCAATGCCCTGGAGTATTGTTCGCGGCGCTTCTATTATCAGTTCGTACACGGGGATACACTGGTAAACGAGTTCGTTCTGGAAGGCAATCTGCTGCACAAGCGAGTACACCAGGCCGGTACGCAAACGACTACTACTGCTGAGGGAGAGATAGTGCAGACAACACGCCTGTACCTGTATAGTGAGACGCTGCACCTATCGGGCTTTGCTGACGTAGTACGCGAGCAAGAAGGGAGGCTCATTCCCATAGAATATAAGCACGGGAGACAAGGTTATTGGCTCAACGACCATATCCAGCTCTGTGCCCAGGCCTTTTGCCTGGAAGAGCGGCAGCAAGACAAGCCGCCCCTTGCTTACGGCTACATCTTCTACGTTGCATCCCGGCGGCGAGTACAGGTGAATTTCACCGCGGAGCTTCGAGCCAGGACGCAGGCGGCTATCGCTCGGGCCTTCGAGGTGGCAACGCTCGCCACGGCTCCGCCGCCGCTGACTGGCAAAGCTGCAATGCGCTGCCCGCATTGCAGCCTACTCCCACTATGCATGCCAGACGAAGTCAAACTGCTACAGACCAGGAAAGGAGAAGCTCTTGTCAACGCTCTACCTGACTGAAGACCGCGCCCTGGTGCGCCGGGACAGCGAAGATTGTCTGCTTGTGCAAATCCCTGAAAGACGCGCAACGGGCGGGGCTGTCCTCGCACCGGCGCGTCAGGAACGCGTCCCGCTGGTCAAGATCGACGACGTGGCAGTGACAGGCGAAGTAACGCTGACCGCCTCTGCCGTTCACCTGCTGCTGGAACGCAACATCGAGATCACATTTCTGGGCTATTACGGCCAGTTCAAAGGCCGTCTCTCGCCACCATTTTCAAAGAATGCTCTTTTGCGAATGGCTCAGTACCGGGTACACCACGATATGCTGAAGCGCTGCGAACTGGCCCGGCGCTTTGTCATCGGCAAACTTGCAAATCAACGTACGATGCTGCAACGTTACCAGCGCCGACAAACCGACCCCGAGATCGGCAAATCGATCGAGCAGATCACTGGTTTGCTATATCGCCTGGCGACCTTGCCTTTGAACGAGCCTATCGTGGCTCAGCCACTGGCGAGTGGAGACAATCGCGTCGAAGGCACGCCACTGGAAACGATACTTGGCATGGAAGGTGCGGCCAGCGCTGCCTACTTTCACTGCTTCGGCAAGTTCCTGGCCGATCGCGAACAGTGGCCCTTTGCTGGGCGTGTCAAGCGTCCTCCCACTGACCCGGTCAACTCTCTACTCAGTTTTGGGTACTCGCTGCTCACTAGCAAGGTCGCCAGCGCCGTACAACTGGTCGGCTTCGATCACTTCGTTGGCTACTTGCACAGTTCCTTCTATGGTCGCCCGGCGCTCGCGCTGGATATCCTGGAAGAATTCCGGCCGGTAATCGTTGATTCTGTAGTATTGACCCTGCTCAACAACCGCATGCTCACCCCCGATGACTTTGTGGTTGAGTTGGGCGCCTATCGTCTCAAGCAGGAGAAACGCAAGGTCTTCTTCACCAAATTTGAGGAGCGGCTCAACGAGGAGATCACTCATCCCATCTTTGGCTACAAGACCACCTACCGGCGCTGTATCGAGTTGCAAACGCGGCTGCTCGCCAAGTATATGACCGGCGAGATAGACGCCTATCCGCCTTTCCACACCAGGTGAGGAGCGCTCGATGAAAAGCAAAGTAAAGGCAAGCAGTGAGACGACGTGTTACGTCATTGCCTACGACATACCAGATGATCGCAGGCGCACGAAAATCCATCACATCCTGGTGGGCTTTGGCAAGTGGACCCAGTACTCGCTGTTCGAATGTTTCCTGACCAGGAAGCAATTGGTGCTGTTAAGGTCCAAGCTGGCAGAGCACCTGATGGAGAAGCAGGACAGTGTGCGGTTCTATCCACTGTGTGCGAACTGCGTGGAGCGTGTGGAAACTGTAGGTGGGCCACCACCGTCCGAGGAGTTGCTGTTTGTGATATAAGCTCAACCGCGAGAGGCGCAGCGCCAGTGATGCTGAGCATAGCCTCTCGCACACCTCTGGCAGGCTCTTCACGCTGCAATAGCCCACACATGTCCCCTTTTTTAGTGACAAAAATCCTCCCCAAAAAGAACCTCTCGCAAATACTTGCTTTTTTTGGCCTGTCGTGCTAGACTACAAGCACAGCTGGCTAAATGGCCTGGGAAGCCCGTCTGGGATTGAAACAAGGCAGGGGAAAGTCATGTGATCGAGGTCAGCACAGGGGGCTAAATGGCCTGGGAAGCCCGTCTGGGATTGAAACCAGAAGGTGCTGGACAGCTTCTGGAACGATGCGGATGGCTAAATGGCCTGGGAAGCCCGTCTGGGATTGAAACTGCACACGTCGCCACTGCCGATGTGCAGAAATGCCGGGCTAAATGGCCTGGGAAGCCCGTCTGGGATTGAAACCTTTACCGCTTTATGAAATGCCATTATCGTGTCTCCGGCTAAATGGCCTGGGAAGCCCGTCTGGGATTGAAACCGCTGTAACAGCTTCTACCCATGCTTTATGTGCATGCGGCTAAATGGCCTGGGAAGCCCGTCTGGGATTGAAACCGTTACCACTATAGTTGCGGTTGCCTTCTCCGCACAAGGGCTAAATGGCCTGGGAAGCCCGTCTGGGATTGAAACCAGAAATGCCGGTCTGCTCGCTGGATCGCCCGCCTCGGCTAAATGGCCTGGGAAGCCCGTCTGGGATTGAAACTTTTGAGGAAGTCCCCGCGATGATCGTCGCCCTGGGCGGCTAAATGGCCTGGGAAGCCCGTCTGGGATTGAAACACCTGCTGTTCTGCCATTGACGTTTTTCCTTTCTGTTGGCTAAATGGCCTGGGAAGCCCGTCTGGGATTGAAACGCAGTGCGATTGCCCAAGTAAGCATCCATGCAAGCATGGCTAAATGGCCTGGGAAGCCCGTCTGGGATTGAAACATCACAAACGATAGAGCACCGCGCCAAAAGCGCAGGGCGGCTAAATGGCCTGGGAAGCCCGTCTGGGATTGAAACATGTTAGTATGAGATCCAGCGATCGTCGACCTTCTCGGCTAAATGGCCTGGGAAGCCCGTCTGGGATTGAAACATTGTGGACATAGAGCTGGGAGGAGCCAAACCCAGCGGCTAAATGGCCTGGGAAGCCCGTCTGGGATTGAAACAACTCCTTTACCCGAGCTTTCTTCTTCGCATTGTCGCGGCTAAATGGCCTGGGAAGCCCGTCTGGGATTGAAACCCCTTTCCAGCCCTGGTCGGGCCAAAAATATAGAAGAGGCTAAATGGCCTGGGAAGCCCGTCTGGGATTGAAACACTCCATTGTTGTCCATTCACCAATTCACTGATAGCTGGCTAAATGGCCTGGGAAGCCCGTCTGGGATTGAAACAGGATAAAGAACCACGAAAAGAAAGGGGAAACTCCCAGGCTAAATGGCCTGGGAAGCCCGTCTGGGATTGAAACATCCAGTTCCTGGAAACCACACTCAAGAATATGCCAGGGCTAAATGGCCTGGGAAGCCCGTCTGGGATTGAAACCAATCCTGATCATCACGCGATCAATTTTTCTTGGTTCGGCTAAATGGCCTGGGAAGCCCGTCTGGGATTGAAACTAGTATTTCCCTGTGAGTCTACAGGAATAACGGCAAAGGCTAAATGGCCTGGGAAGCCCGTCTGGGATTGAAACTGCAATTCACCCAGGAAGCATAATCAGGTCCTTTAGGCTAAATGGCCTGGGAAGCCCGTCTGGGATTGAAACGGTGCTATCACGTGGGGATGGCAGACGTATGCATGGGGCTAAATGGCCTGGGAAGCCCGTCTGGGATTGAAACGCGCCCCACAGGTCGTCATCCTTGAGGGCTAAATGGCCTGGGAAGCCCGTCTGGGATTGAAACATGAGCGCGGATATGCTTTCTCGTGCAGTTGCCAAGGCTAAATGGCCTGGGAAGCCCGTCTGGGATTGAAACTCTAAATTGGACATATATTATATAATCTTTCTGTCTTCGGCTAAATGGCCTGGGAAGCCCGTCTGGGATTGAAACCGTAGCCGCTTCACGGCTTGCTCTATTTGAGCAAGGGGCTAAATGGCCTGGGAAGCCCGTCTGGGATTGAAACCCAATGCTACACTACAGTGGCACTTGTCGAAGAAGAGGAGGAAGCAAGCCCACCCGGAAGCGCAAACCAGAAAGCGGCTATGGCAGGTGAGCTTGCAAAGCCGCTGCGGCCTGCTCCAACACCGCAATCGTTAGCTCTCGCGTCGGAGCCAGCCGCAGAGAGTAGCCGTGGTTGCGGATATGTCGATGCGCCCGCCAGGCCCCACGGGGGACGCGCCACTCATGATGCGCCGTGAAGTGACCTGCTTTTCCCACAAAGCGAAACGAGGACTGTGTTGCCAGCCAGGCAAACCACTGCGGGGTATCAGGCTCAAGCGGGAGCAAACCATGCTTGGGACAGATCACCACATAGTGTCCCTCATCGCCATACTCAACGCGAGGGATGACATGAACCGGCTTGCGAGGGAGCTTGGCTGCAGGACGAGAGCGGGGAGCAGGGGAGGCGGGCTTGGAGGGACGACTGGCCGACTTGGCCTGCTGGGTCGAAGCCGCCGGGATGACTGGCTCTTGCCTGTGCTGCGTGATGAGGCGCGTGAGAGCAGTCACCTGCTGCTGCAAGGCGGCGATCTGGGTCTGCAA
>WNGJ01006659.1_pt1 | contig 13270 bp, 10 predicted proteins | sample 5400611 | NCBI WGS metagenome assembly WNGJ01 (sample SAMN13153375, study PRJNA577476) | soil metagenome | isolation source: 40 cm soil or saprolite under Garry oak tree replicate 1 | place: USA:California | collected 2016-06-15
CGAAAGTACCCCACTCCCTTGCTGTTTTGAGTAAGGCCGCTTTCCGCAATGGAGCCGCTTTGCCCACGTGCCGCCCGGCCGTCGGCCACAGACGGCGCGGAGGAATAAGGCTGATTCGGAAGGCTCATTCGATTTCATCAGCCGAAATCGCCCGCGCGATTTCGGCAAATCGCATCTTACCGCAGCGCTCCCCGCCTCGCTACGCCGCCCCGCAATCGGAAAGCTGGTAGCTTGACCCGCCGCAAGGCTGCCGCGAATCGGATCCGCTGAGCTTGCCCGCCCGTCCGCGTGTGTGGTAGAAACTCTCCCAATTCTTGGGCTCAACTCTGAGTTAGGACATGCCCATAACACTTCTGCCGCAAAGAGAGACCAGGAGTGCGATTCTGACAGCCGTCGTGGTTGCATTTTTGGCTGCTGCCGCGTTCCCTGCGCAAACCCAATCCAAGATCTGGGTCAAGTTCCTGGGTGCCGACTTGGGAGCCATCGCAAGCGGGCGGGCGTGGACCTTCGTCGCAGTGTTAATCGTCGTGGCTGTGCTCTGGGCCATCCTGCGAACCGTCCGGGGCCATAAGTAAGGAGCCGTCTTTCTCTTCGGGAAGCTCGCGAAGGAATTGGGCCCGCCGACAAATCTCGTCTATCATTCCCAATCGTCCGGATTTCCTTTTCGTCTTTTGAGTTTCCCCGAGGGGACCGAGGACCCATGCGCAAAAGGTATTGCTTGGCGCTCGACCTGCAGGACGACCCCGGGCTCATCGCCGAGTACAAGCAGTATCACCAACAAATCTGGCCTGAAATCGAGGAAAGCATCAAGGCCGCCGGGATTGAGGACATGGAAATCTACCTGCTTGGCACGCGCCTCTTCATGGTCATGGAAGTGGATGAGCATTTTTCTTTCGAAGCCAAGGCAAAGGCCGACCGGAACAATCCAAAGGTTCAAGAATGGGAGCAGCTCATGTGGAAATTCCAAAAGCCATTGCCGCAGGCCAAACCGGGAGAAAAATGGCTGCTCATGGAACGCATTTTCAAGTTGGGCGCGTGACCTGGAGCCGCCGCTTTGCGTTTCACTAGCGTGGCTGCTTCGCTCGGAGCAACCACTGGCGTGCAGAGAGCAGAGATAAGGATAAGCGTGAATACGATGAAACGGAACCGAATGACGCGGCGTGATTTGCTGATCGGCGCGGCCTCAGCTACCGCATTGAGTACAATTCCTCTCCGCGCGTCACCAGCCGTGCCGCGGGAACCTGCATTTTCCAGCGCCGAGCCGCCTGCCGCGCAATTGAACGCACCATCTGCCGAAGAAATCGATCGCATTCGGCGCATGAAATGGTGGCATGAAGCCAGATTCGGCATGTTCATTCATTGGGGCCTTTATAGTCTTCTGGCCCGCCACGAATGGGTGATGGAAAACGAAGGCATCCCTGTTTCCGAATACGAGCCCCTCGCCAAGCAATTCAAGCCCAAGCCGTACCCGGCGCGCGAATGGGCCAAAATCGCTCGGGAAACCGGCATGCGCTACATGGTGATGACCACCAAACATCATGAGGGCTTCTGCCATTTCGATACGAAAACCACGAATTATTGTTCGCCCAAACAGGGTCCCGGCCGGGACCTGGTCCGGGAGTATGTGGAAGCTGCCCGCGAACAGGGGATGCGCGTCGGCTTCTACTACTCGCTCATGGACTGGCATCATCCCGACGGCGCCCGCTGCGAGACGGATCCCGAAGCCCGCAAGCGTTTCGTCGAATACATCCACGCTCACATTCACGAATTGCTCAGCAACTACGGCAAGATTGACGTCCTTTGGTATGACGTCTCCTGGCCCCTCGACGCCGCAGGCTGGGAGTCCGAACGCATGAACAAGATGGTCTTCGAGCTTCAGCCCGACATCATCGTCAATAATCGCAACAAGTTGCCCGGCGATTTCTCCACCCCCGAGCAGCAGATCGCGGCCGAAAAGGAAGGCCGGGCCTGGGAATCCTGCATGACGCTCAATGATAGCTGGGGGTATCAGCGCGCCGATGACGACTGGAAGAGCCCGCGCCGCGTCATCCAGAATCTGATCGCCTGCGCGCGCGACGGTGGCAATTATCTGCTCAACATCGGCCCGCGCGCCGATGGCTCCGTTCCCGAAGACTCGGTGCGCGTGTTAACGGAAGCCGGCCGGTGGCTGCGGCGCAATGGCGAGTCCATCTACAACTCGGACCGCTGCCAGCCGCGGCGTTCCAATTACGCCAGCTTCACGCGCAAAGGGAATACGCTGTACATGCATGTCCATTTTTGGCCGGGTGACGACGTGGTGATCGCGGGGCTGAAAAACCAGGTGAAGTCCGCGCGGTTTCTCGCTGGTGGTGAAAAGATCAGCTTCCAGCAGGACCGTTTTCGCGCGCGGTTTACAGGACTTCCGGTGCAAGCGCCCGATCATCCGGTCACCACTCTGGCCATTGAGTGTGATGGCGAACCCGAACAGGACAACATTTTCGTCCGCAAGGAGAAACCGCGCGCAAGCGTCTGACCGCTTCGCCCGCTTTACCTGTGCTGCGCGCTATCGACCGTCGGCGTTTCCGCGCCAAGTCTATTCACAGGCAGCCCCAAATAGTTCACAGCATTGCCAAGGCAGATGTTTTTGATCATCCGGCCGATCAATTCCTTTTCATCCGGAAGCAGCCCCGCCTCGATTTCGCCTCCAAGCAGGTTGCAGAGAACGCGCCGAAAATATTCATGGCGCGGAAAAGACATAAAGGAGCGCGAGTCGGTTACCATGCCGACCGATGTGGAAAGCAGACCGCAATTCGACAGGGCATTGAGTTGCCATTCAATGCCTTCTCTGTGGTCCAAAAACCACCAGCTCGTGCCAAATTGAACTTTTCCGGGGGTATCCCCGCGCTGGAAGCTCCCAATCAGTGACGCAAACACATAGTTGTCGGCAGGATTTACGTTAAAGATGATCATCTTCGGCAGACTGTTCTCTCGATCTAAGCGGTCAAGGTACGTGGCAAGCGCGGCGGCCTGAGGCCAATCTCCGATGGAGTCGAAACCCATATCCCGCCCGAGGCTTCTTAACATTCGCGTGTTGGCGTTCCGGTACGCCCCCAGATGGAGCTGTTTCGTCCAATTCCTCTCGGCGTCGAGCCGCCCGAAATACAGCATCAAGTAGCTGGCAAACTTCGCGGACTCTTCAGGGTCCAACGCTTGCCCGGAACGCAGCTTGCCAAAGAGGTTCGCTGCTTCGCGCTCTTCACAAACCTCGGAATAACAGTAATTCAACCCGTGATCAGACAGGCGGCATCCATGAAGATGAAAATGCTCGTGGCGCTTCCGCAACGCGTCCAGAAAGTCTGAAAATCGCGAAATCTCGACGTTCGCGCTGGCACTGAGTTTGTCCGTCCACTCGTTGAAGACCACGGCATCGTTTGTTCGCACTGCCGCATCGGGGCGAAACGCTGGAAAGACAAGCGTGGATAATCCGGATTTCGCAATTCGTTCGTGATATACGAGAGAATCGGTGGGGTCATCCGTCGTGCAAATCGCTGTCACCTGGAATTTCTTCAGGATACCCTGAGCGGTTAGTTCCTCGCTTCTCAGGCGCTCGTTTGCTCGATCCCAAATCCAGGCTGCTGTGCTCTCATCCAGCAATTGGTCAATCCCGAAGTAACGGAGCAATTCGAGATGCGTCCAGTGATAAAGCGGGTTACGCAGAGTGTTAGGGACCGTCCGTGCCCAAGCCAGGAATTTCTCGTACGGACTGGCATCACCGGAACAGTATTTTTCCGCCATCCCGACCGCGCGCATCGCGCGCCACTTGTAGTGATCGCCTTCAAGCCAGATCTCCGCCAAATTGCGAAATGACCGGTTTTCCGCGATCTCTCGGGGGGACAGATGACAGTGATAATCGAAGATCGGTGCGCCCTCAGCGCAGGTACGGTACAGGTCTCTCGCCGTCTCGCTCTGCAACAGAAAATTCTCCGTGATAAAACCCATAGTGGTGCGTCACTCCGTAACCCGATCGCGCATTGGCCGCATTCTTCAGGACCAGAAGCTCTCCGGGACTTGCCTCTGCGCGAGATGCAGCCCCAGCTCAGGCCCCGCGAACAATTCTTTCACCGGAAGGCGAAGCCGGCAAGACTCACCCGGCACAATCCTAGAAAAAGAGCTTCAGCGCCAACTGGCCGATCCGCGGATCCGCAGCCTGCTGAATGGCGCCGAAGTTGTTCGTCGAACTAAGCTTTTGGAAGTTCGTAAGCGAGGCTGAGTCGTCCATGAAATTCGCGCGATTGAATGCATTGAAGAACTCTGCTCGGAACTGGAGTTTCCAGCGCTCGGTGAAAGAGAAGTTCTTGGAAAGCCCCATGTCCCACGTATACGCGCCCGGTAAGCGGAAGCTATTTTTGCCCATGGTACCGAAGGTGCCAAGTATGAGCGGATTGTTCTTCGGCAGAAATTTTCCCGGATTCTTGGGATCCGGCTGGGTGGGATCCGGCACCGTGGAGGGCTCAAACGCAAGGGGATTGAGCCAATTCACGCAGGACACAGTGATCACAGCACACGCACCAGGGGCATATGCATTGCTTCCTTGAACGCACGGATCGGTATTAATGTTATTCGGTGGGGCATTAGCAGCGTTGGGATTCAGACCTGTGCAGAATGTCCCGCGGTCCTGTCCAATTCCAGTGCCGGACGCATTTGTTCCTTGCAGAACCGTGAAAGGCCGGCCGGTCTGTGCCGAGACGACTCCGCCGAGTTCCCAGCCACCGAAGACTTGCCGCAGAACGCCCTTCGTCTTAGACAGACCGGGAAGCTGCCACACGTAAGAAGCCACGAACCGGTGCGTGTGGTCAAAGTCCGAGGGTCCGCGGTCGAATTGGTGCCGCACAAGATCATCCCATGGCCTTACTGAAACAGTATCCGCGCCAACGTCGGCCACGCCTCCACCATTGGGCAGGTCATCGATACTCTTGGACCACGTATAGTTGCCCAGGATCGTCAGCCCATGAGAAACGCGCTTTTCTGCGGACAACTGCAATGAGTGGTAAGAAGAATTGACATCCTGCGCATCTTGCGTGGGACCATTGTTTGTGGTTCCAAACACATTGGGGCTGCCGGCAATGGCGTTGAGCCTAGACTGCAAGCCGACGCAGCTAGGCTGCGAGCCGCCGCAGACAGGAAACACGTTGAAAGCTATCGTCTCCTTCAGGTGGCTGCCGTGCGAGCCGACGTACGCGGCACGCACTAGGACGCTGGACGGCAACTGCCGCTCGATGGCCAGGTTCCAGTTGTAGAGCGTTGGCGCTTGGTAGCTGTGGGCCGGATCCCAGCTCACGACAAGCAGGTTTGGGGCGAATGTCGCATTCGAAGGAGGTGGGAAAGGGGCCGGAAACAGATTAGCCGCCGGCGCGCAGCCGCCTGGCACCTTGGACGATGTCCCAGATTGCGTGCAGAGCGGATCGCTGAACGTCCCCGGCCTTCCCGCGGATCCAGCAGTGGCAGCGCTGGAAAGTATGAGCTGTGGGCTGAACGGCGTGACATCTACGAACCGATTGTTGATGATTCCGGGAATGCGCGTGTCATAGAAAATACCCGCTCCGCCGCGCAGGCTGGTCTTTCCATCGCCGAACAGATCAAGCGCAAAGCCCCCTCGCGGCGCGAAGTTTTTCAGACTGGCTTCGACGCCATTTTCAGGAACGCCCGGATCCCCAGGGAAGTACACTCCTGCCGGGGCATTGGGGAACTGTGTGGAATGGACGCCTGCCATCAGACCGCTGAGCCGAAATTGCTCCACGCGCCCTTTGATTTCACGCCATGGAAGAGCCGGCTCATAGCGCAGACCGAAGTTCACCGCCAAGCGTCTGTTGACCTTGTAGTTGTCCTGGAAATATACGCCCGAGAACAAACCCCGATTATTCTTGAATTCGCCCGCGCCTTGGCGAAAGGCCACGTTGCTGGTGTAGTCGCATAGAATACCGGCCAAGAAATTTTGAAAAAGAGGCGGTGTCGGAGTTTGGCCGGGGGCTAGCGTGCAAAAGCTAAACTCGGCCGGCTGGAAGAACAGGTTGTTGAGGTCAACGCGGCTGCGTTCAATTACACCACCGAACCGCAAGTCGTGTTTCGCGACCACCCAACTCACATCATCACTCCATGTGAAATTGTTTCGCACGAAGGATGCGTTGGGGTTATCTCCAAAGCTGAACCCATTATTCACCCGGATTTGCTGAATCGCATTCGTGGGGGGCTGGAAGGGAATATTCGAGCCGAGCGTTTTCACACTGGGCACGGTGCTGGCAGGACCTCGCTGCGCTGCCTCCCGCGAATAGCCGAATCGGAAATCATTGATCAAATTCGGTTTGAACAGGTGGGTTTCGTGGATCAAGGCGTTTTGCGCCGGTATTGTAGCCCCGTTCGCATACGTCAGAAAATTGGCCGGATCAAAAACCGCATCCCTGTGGAAGCGGTTGTAGTCGTAACGGACGGCGACCCGGTCACTTCGACTGAAGGAATGGTCTGCTTTCCCAATGACCTCGTCATAGTTGTCGTCTTGCGGCCTCAGGAAGATCACCGTTCGACTCGCTGTCAGAGGCAAGCCCTTTAGGATATTCAGAGACACGGGATCGATGGTTCCCGGGCCCCCGCCTGGGCCTCCCGTATTGAGGTACGTTTCGATATCGCAGGCCGCCTGGTTTGGCCCGGGGTTGCATATAGCCGAACTTGTGACGGGGCCGCTCGCAGGTATGGCATTGGGAGCGAAGTTGGTCGAGGGCAGGGTTGACCTCGATGCATTTCCGATGTTGCGGAAGCGGGTGCCCTGATACCCGGCGAAAAAGAACGTCTTGTCGTGAATAATCGGGCCGCCGACGGTGCCGCCAAACTGGTTCCGCTTGATTTGGTCTCGCCCCTTATCCTTTGTCGGTTGCCCGTTCGGCAGCGTGAAGGGCGCAAAGAAGCCTCTCGCGTTGAAGACTGCGTTCCGCACAAACTCAAACACATCGCCATGGAAGTTGTTTGCGCCGGATCTGGTGATGACGTTCACGACGGCACCGGCGTTTTGGCCGTATTCAGCGCTGTAGTTGCTCGTCTGCACGCTGAATTCCTGCAGCGCATCGGGGAAGGGGAAGGGTTGGTTGACGTTCGTGTACTCATCCACATAGTTCCCCCCGTCGAGCTGATAACTGACCATGTTTTGTCGGGCTCCGTTGGCGGATATGGTCACCGCACCCGGGAAAGTTTTTGTGAATCCCTGGTCGGCGCCTCCTCCAGGCGAGTTGACGGCGCCAGAAACCAATAGGGTGAGTTGCGCCGCGTTGCGGCCATTGAGCGGCAACTCCGTAAGGCGCTGCTGCTCGATAACTTGTTTCAACGTCGCCGTCGTCGTATCCACCTGCGTGTCGCCGCTGGTCACCGTCACAGTTTCCGTCGACACGCCCAATTTCAATTGCACATTCACCGTCAAGGTTTGATCCGCCAGCAGCGTAATGTTCTCCTTCGCGGTGCTGAATCCTCTTGCTTCAACGCTCACAAGATAGGCGGCCGGGCGGAGCGACGGAATGACGTAGTAGCCCTGATCGTCTGTTCCGCCCTCGCGCACGAATCCCGTGCCCGTTTCTTTCGCCGTGACTTTTGCGGACGCGATTGCAGCCCCCGAAGGATCTGTCACCGTCCCAACGATGCTGCCCAAGCCTTGTGCATATGAAACAATTGGGACGAAAAGAACACTCAGCATAAGCAACGCAGCTTTTTTCATTGCACACCCCCGGCAAACGAAGCCGACCCAAAGTCCGCGTGGACGCACTACCGCCCCCTCTCGAGCAATCTCCGCGTCTAAAGTCAGAGTAACCCCGCCTGAGCCGGCTTCGGGCTACGCTGCCGGAAGACCGAGGGGCTAAATGATCGCAACTTGCCTGCACCATAGGAATGCGCGTTGCACCCTGTCAACGACAAATTTCTAAAGCCTCTGTTCAGGAAAACTAAACAATCGGGCAGCTTCTCGTAGAAGTTATGAGACAATGCCCAAAAGGCGCGCGCCGGCCTGATCGCGTTTCCTTGGAGCATGGAGATGGACATTCACCAGCTCGAGCTATTCCTCGCGGTAATGGATTTGTCCAGCGTGACTCGGGCAGCCGAGCATGTTCATTTGTCCCCCGGCGCAATCAGCCTCCAGCTCCACAGCCTCGCCGGTGAGCTCCAGACGGAGCTCTTCGTGCGATCGGGCAGACGCTTGATTCCGACTCCCGCCGCGTCCCGCCTTGCCGAGCGCGCCAGGGCGCTCATTAAGCAGGCACACCAGATGCGGCACGATTTCGAGAACAATCCCTCTACGGATGCGCGTCCGTTTCACTTCGCCACTGGAATCACAAGCCTGATTTACCGGCTCGGCCGTCCACTCCGGCTGTTGCGGAAACAGTTTCCCAACACGGAGATTCAGATCTTTGTGGGCGTTACCGAAGAGATCGTGGCCGGGCTTCTCGATTCTCGTTTTGACCTGGGTCTCATCTCTCTCCCGGTTTCTCAAAAAAACCTGAAAATAATGCCCCTTTTCGAGGAAGAACTGCTTTTGCTGCGTCCATCGCCGACGCGTGTCCGCAGAGGCCATGTCGGCGCAATACGGCCCTCCGAGCTGAGCGGCGTTCCGTTCGTGCTCTATCCAAAACGCAGCAACATGCGCGTGATCATCGATCGGTTTTTCGCGGACATTGGCCTGACACCACATGTTCTTATGGAGGCTGACGATACGGAAGCCATCAAAAGTTTAGTGGAGGCGGGTTTCGGCTGTTCGATTCTCCCGGAGCATGCCCTCCGGGGGCGAGCGCGCTTCTTTCACACGTACCGAATCGGGCGGAATCGCCTGGTGAGAAAGCAGGCGCTTGCTATGGCCCGCATGGAATATCCGCGCAAGCTCACCGAATCGATCGCAAACTTCCTCCTGACGCTCCCCTGGCACAGCTCCAATCACCAGTGATGGCAACGACGAAGCGTGAGAATTCTTCCGGCCTGCCGTAAATCAAAATAAGCATTCAAAGAATTTTGGATAATCTCGAATCTCAACTTCTCTGCCTGACTCCACATGCGCGACGCGAAGCGCGCCCTGGCCTCACGCAAGACTTTGCATTGCCAACAGCCTCTCAGGGGCAGCCCGTGCTGTATCATCTCCCCTCGAGGAGGTTCCGTACCCATGGCTAAAACTTCAAGACGTGATTTCCTGAAAGCAACCGGCGTGTCCGTTGCCGGCGCTGCCTTGGGCGGCACGGCATCCAGCTACAGCAGAATTCTCGGCGCGAACGATCGCGTCGGCGTCGGTATCGTCGGTTTTTCCGACCGCACACGAAGCAGCTTGATTCCGTCATTCGCGAAAGTGGCAGGCCCGCTGAATTTTGAGCTCGTCGCCGTATCCGACATTTGGAACCGGCGTCGCGAGGAAGGAGCGGCCTACATCGCCAAGCTGACCGGCAAGCAGGTCGCCGTGGCGCGCAACAATGATGAACTTTACGATCGCAAGGACGTGCAAGCCGTCATCATCGCCACCGCGGATTTTCAACACGCTTTTCATGGCGTCGAAGCCATCCGCGCCGGCCGCGACGCCTATGTCGAGAAGCCCATGGCGCACACCATGGAGGACGCCCGCGCCATCCGCTCCGCCGTCAAATCCAGCGACCGCATCGTCGCCGTCGGCACGCAGCGCCGCAGCGCGCCCAATTATCAGCGCGCGCACGAGTTCATCAAGTCCGGCCAATTCGGCGATATCGTTTCCGTCGAAATGACTTGGAACGTCAACCAGCCGGGGCGCTGGCGCCGCCCCAAGCTCGTCCCGCTGCTTCGCGAAGCGGACACAGACTGGAAGCGCTTCTTGATCAATCAGCCCTTCGAGCCTTTCGATCCCAGAAAATATCTCGAGTTTCGCCTCTTCTGGCCGTATTCCTCCGGCATCCCCGACCAATGGCTTGTCCATCAGATCGACACCGTGCATTGGTTCACGGGCTTGCCTCGGCCGCGCAGCGTAGTGGCAAATGGCGGCTGTTACTGCTGGCGCGACGGCAGAAAGAACTGGGACACCATGACCGCCGTTTTCGATTACGGTTCGCTCGATGACTCCGCCAAAGGCTTCCAGGTTGTCTATTCGTCTCGCATGAGCAACTCTTCCGGCGGCATCAAGGAGCTATACTACTCCAACGGCGGCACGCTCGATCTCGACAAAAACCAGATCACTTCCGCGGGTGGGCTCACCGAACAATACGCAAAGGAAATGGACGCAAAGCCGAATCTTCTGCCCACTCTCTCATTGACCCAGTTGGCCGGCGGCATGGAGACCTCTGCCGACACCGGCGCCGATGACGCTACCGTGGGCAATGTCCGGAACTGGTTGGAATCTGTCCGCGCCCGCAAGACGCCCAACGCCGACATCGAAGCTGGCTACAGCCACTCCGTTGCTCTTTGCATGACCATCGCCGCCATTCAGACGGGCCAGCGCGTCGGTTTCGACGACGCAAAGCAGGCGGTCATTTTGGGAGGAAGAACACTTCATGAACAAACGTAAGGCGGGCGCGTCTCTCGTTCTCATCGTTATCCCCGCGTTCTTTTGCAGTGTCGCTGCGCAACAAAACGCGCCCGGCGACCGCATCCGCGTCCTCCCGAACGAGCCGGCTGGTCGCGTTGATGTCTCGATTGACGGGAAGCCTTTCACCGCGTACATCTGGCCCGCGAATCTCGCCAAGCCGGTCCTCTATCCGCTCCGCACCGCCAAAGGAACCCTAATCACGCGCGGCTATCCGCTCGAACCCCGGTCCGGCGAACGCGTGGATCATCCTCATCATATCGGCCTCTGGTTCAACTACGGCAACGTCAACGGTTTCGACTTCTGGAACAATTCCGAAGCCATCAAGCCCGAAAACGCCCCGAAAATGGGCGCGATTCGCCACCGCTCAATCGTTTCCGCAAAGAGCGGCGCCGACTGGGGCGTGCTCGAAGTCGAAGCGGATTGGGTAACCGGGAAGCAGCAGACCATTCTTAAAGAACACACCCGCTTCGTCTTTCGTGGCGGCCCAAACTTCCGCAGCGTGGATCGCATCGCGACTTTGCATGCCCTTGGCGAAAAAGTTGTATTCCCCGACGATAAAGAAGGCATGCTCGGCCTCCGCGTGACACGCGCTTTGGAAACTCCCTCCGACAAACCGGAGGTCTTCACCGACTCGAGCGGCCGCGCCACTTCCGTCGCCAAGCTGGACAACACCGGCGTGAACGGCGTTTATCTCAGCAGCGAAGGCAAAAAGGGCGATGCCGTTTGGGGAACGCGCGGCCGCTGGTGCGCGCTCAGTGGCCGCGTCGCTGATGAGCCTGTCACCGTTGTCATCTTCGATCATCCGGCGAATCCCGGCTTCCCCACCTACTGGCACGCCCGGGGCTACGGCCTTTTCGCCGCCAATCCGCTCGGCCAGAAAATTTTCAGCAATGGCAAGGAAGAGTTAAACTTCTCGCTGGCCCCGAACGAGAGCGTGACCTTCCGTTATCGCATCTTGATTCTCTCGGAGATCGCTTCGCCAGAAAGTATCGAAGCGGCATACCAGGACTTCGTCGCGGCCTATCGCTGACCCATCGAAGCGCGATGACCACGCACATTGGTCTCATTGGCGGCGGAAATATCTCGCAAACGCACGCCCGCGCCGCACGCGCCATTTCCGGCGTCGAAATTGCCGCCGTCTACGGCACCAACGCGGAAAAAGTCGCTCGCCTCTGCCGCGAGCACGGCGGAAAGCCCTATCAGGACTTCGATGCCTTCCTCGCGCATCGCCCGATGGATCTGGTCGTCATCGGAAGTCCGTCCGGCCTGCACGCCACTCATGGCATTGCGGCCGCTCGCCGCGGCCTGCATGTCCTCACCGAAAAGCCCATCGATATCAGCACCGAGCGCGCCGATGCGCTCATCGAAGCGGCGCAGCGCTCCCGCGTCAAGCTCGGCGTCATTTTCCAGGATCGCTTGAAGCCGGACATTCGCCGCCTCAAGCACTGGCTTGATTCTGGACTCCTCGGCAAGCCGCTCTTCGCCGACGCGCGCGTGAAATGGTTTCGACCTCCCGAATATTACGGTAATTCAAAGTGGCGCGGCACCCTCGCTCTCGACGGCGGCGGCGCCTTGATCAATCAGGGCGTGCACACCGTCGATTTGCTCCTCTGGCTCCTCGGTGACGTCACTCGCGTCCAGGCGCGCACCGCCACCGCGCTGCACAAGATCGAAGCCGAAGATACTGCCGTCGCCATCCTCGAATTTGCCTCTGGCCACCGCCGCCTATCCCGGCTATCCCCGCCGCGTCGAGATTTCCGGCGCCGAAGGCACCGTCATCCTCGAGCACGACCGCATCGTCGCCGCCAACCTCCGCAATGCTCCACCGGCCGGCTTCGCGGCCGCCGAAGCCGACACAAACCCCAGCGCCTCTTCCGCCGTGGTCAGCGACGTTCGCGGGCATCAAGCTATTTTCGAAGACTTCCTTCTCGCCATCCAGGACGATCGCGCACCCGCCTGCGATGGCAGCGAAGCCCGCCGCAGCCTCGCTCTCGTCGAAGCCATTTACCGTGCCGCAAAAAGTTCCGCCAAATCCGCAAGCCTATGATTTGTAGCGGCGGCCTTTCGCGATTTGTGCGGCTATTTCCTTTTTTGGGGGTCGCAGCTTTAGCTGCGACATTAAGCCTGTATTTTCAGTGTGGCTTTAGCCACTGAGGAATTGACTTTTCACGTTGCCACACAAACTCTTTAGGCCGCCATACCGGCGTTAATCTTCTTCTTGGCTGACGCTCACCTGCCCGTGGATTTCCCCGGCAGGAAATTGCGGCGTGTGGATATTCGCGTAGCCCAGGCGGGCGCGGAGGATCTTCACGAAGCCGGCGAAGTCCCCCGCGGTGACGTTCTGCGAAGATACCGACTGCACGTCAGCGGCAGTAAACGTGCCGGTGAGCGTGCCGCTATGTCCAGGCCCGTCCGGGCACGGGTCCGGCCGGTTCCCGCCGCCGCAAAAGAACACCACGGGCGTGCCGGTGTTTTGCGGCTGCCCGAAGTGGATGTGTGCCACCTGCGCCGGGCCCGTCAGCCCCGTCCAGGTCAGTGTCCAGGAAATGGACTGGCCGTCGGCGCTCAGTGTGCCCACGAATGTGCCGCTGCCCTCGACAAGTTTCGGCGGCACTTCTCCGAAACCCATAAGTCGCGCGCGGAATCCGATCACGTCGTCATCTGCGTGCACACTGGTTGACCGCCTCGCGGTCACACCATACAAGGAAACCACCGCCGCCACTGCCACCA